>Ga0209922_100086_pt1 | contig 322204 bp, 314 predicted proteins | sample ThiBiot_500_biof_FD_183946 | JGI IMG/M metagenome (GOLD analysis project Ga0209922, IMG submission 183946) | Wastewater bioreactor microbial communities from Cape Town, South Africa - Thiocy_expt_500_biof (SPAdes) | ecosystem: Engineered > Bioreactor > Thiocyanate-remediating >... | reverse complement strand
TCGATTCCGCGATGCAGGCGTGAGGTTCGCCGCGTTGATGCGTTGAGATCGACGATCGCGTGCAGGCAGATGACTGCGCAGATGATCGAATAGAGCATGGTCATCATTCGACGTCCCCGAAGATGCGCTTAATTCTTCGGATCGCAATCTGTGGCAGCGCCTTCGCCACCTCAACAATTCCGGCGGCGATGATCAGCCCCGCGAGCCCGAGCCCGAAGGCGACGCCGCCCTGCGCCTGCGCAGGAATGCTGAGGTAGTAGCTCACGAGCGGCTCAAGGAATACGGCGATCGCCAAGCCCCCGAAGATCGATGTGATGAGTTGCCAAGGCCCCAGCTTCGGCGCCACCGTCAGTGCCACCGTGGCGCCGAAGAATCCGGCCACGAGTGTCACGACCTTGAGCCCGAGAAACGATAGCCACTCCACCAGCTCGCGCGCTTCCATCAGAACCTCCAACGCAGCTGCGCGGCGACGAACGCCGGCGACTGCTCGATGCTCAGCGGCTGCACGATAAGCGCGGCCTCGAAGTGCTCGAAGCGCAGCACAACCTCCGGCAGCACCGCCGGCATGACGGCCCACCGATAGCCCGTTGCCAGCGCGCCCAGCATGCCGAAGTGCAGCGGTCCCGCGACCCGGTGCGTCCACTCGCGCGCCACGTACACGCTCGTGCGGCACAGACTGTTGCGGTAGACGCCGACCGCCCAGCCGGCCCATGCGCCGGCGTCGATGCGCACGCCGATGCCAGGATTTGACTCGCAGTACTCGCCGCTCGAATGCCGCGAGATGAACCCGGACATCAGGGTCTGCGCGGACGCGCTGGCGGCGGCGAGCGCGACCAGCATGCTGATGAGCAGACGCACCATGCTCAGCTCTGCGGCGGCTGCGGCCACACGATGGCCAGCGGGTCGGCCTGCAGCGTGATGTCGCGCAGCGCCTGGCGGTACTCGCGCCAGGCGGGAGGCACCTCCTCGCCACGCTCGAGCGCGCGCGCCACGATCCAGTCGCACGCTGTGAGCAGGCGATCGCGCTCTGCGCGCACGCCCCGCCAGCATCCGGCCGCGGTCTGCGTCGACACGTAGCGGCGCGTCGCTGCATCCCATGCATAGGTCTCGAACTCCGTGTCCGGCGGCGCTGGCGGCCGGTAGTCCACGAGCGCGCCGGATTCGACTCGCATCGCCTGCCAGTCGAAGTCCACTACATCGGTCACGTCGAACGCGGCGAGCCCTGCAGGCACGTTCTGCTCGACGGCGTGGCCGCAGTATCCGCGCGGACTGAAGATCCCCGTCTCGGGATCGTAGAACTGCAGTCGTCTCATATCTTGATGAGCTCCACGCGCAACGTGCACGACCCGTAGTCCATCTGCGCGTATTCGGTGGGCCCGGAATTGCGCCGGTTGAATCGGGACGCGAGCACGTAGACCTGCGTGCTCTGGCCCGCGGCGAGCACGCCATAGTTCTCGAGCGAAAAGCTGCTTCCTGCGCTGCCCGACGTGCACTCGGCTACGCGCACAGAGCCGCCGAAAAGCGGCGTTTTCATGGAGCCGGCGGCGAGCAGAGCAGTGCAATAACTTGGGCTGTCGACAGATCCGTAATAGACGCGCAGGTAGCCCTGAGCGCTCGCGGAGATGACTGCGTCGCGATCGCTGCTGTTCGTGACATTGACGTAGCACAGGTACTCACCGAGTGCGCCAGGCCCTGCGGCCATCGAACCGCCAGCATTGATCGAGAAGCTCACCTCGGTGCCAGAGGATGTGCCAAGCAGTGCGGTGTCCTGCATCTGCTGGATGCGCGCGTGGCACAGCCAGTTCTGGCCCGTGCGCGCGGCGCCGTCATCGTAGTTCAGCAGCGCGCCGATTGAGACGAACTTGGCGCTCGACGGAATGCCGGCCGCCTCTCCGCCACCAAAGGCAACGCTGTACTCGGTGAGCGCGTTCTCCGGCGGCTCCTGCCCCACCAGACCGAAGTAGTGATACGTACCACTGGCGGGCCAACCGGCGGGGTCCGATGACCCAGTGATCACGTTGCCGTTCGCATCGTAGAAAATGCACATCAGATACGCGAGGCGATTCGATCCCGCAGTCGCGTTCATGATGACGGTGGCGCGATACCGCCGTGCGGCGTCGATCGGCACGCGCTTCGTATAGAGATACGCCGAGGCACTATCGGCGCGCATTGCGTAGCGTCCGAACCGGTTCCATGTCACGAGCTGACGCGTGATCGTGCCGTTGATGCTCCAGGCGGTGAGGTCCTCGAACCCGGGGTCCGGGGTGATCGACATCCCGCTCAGTGCGAGCGCGGCGAACCGGTCGAGCGTGATCGAGGCGCTCGCCGGCGTGTTCACCGGCGCACCGGTCACCTGGTGCGTCGTGAATTCCGCGTCGCCCTCGGCGAGCCCGTTGCTCGCGTAGACGATGAGGTTGTACGCCTCGCCGTTGGCGACGTCGTAGTCGACCGAGGTCGCATCCCCGTCGAGCCGGATGCGCTCGTACTGCGTGTCGATCGCGCGCTTGACCAGCACGATGATCGCGCCGCTCGAGCGCACCGCGATGTCGGTCGAGGCATCCCAGGCGATGGTCATGATCGCCTGGCGCGAGCCGTCCATCATCACGCGGTATTTCGTCGGGCCGCTCGTGACGGTGAGCCCGGTGATTGGCGCGACCACGCTGGGATCGGGCAACGTGGTATTCGGCGTCGGGTCGTAACCGATCGCTTCGGTATACGACCACGAGTAGATCGCGGCCGCGGTCTCCTGCAGCAGCAGTTGCACACGCCCCGGAAACGTGAACCGACGGTCCTTGACGCGATAGGTCTTCAGCTCCTGGCCGAAGATCCCCACGCTTAGGCGCACGGTATCGCCGGGTTGCAGGCGCGCCGCCGCGTCCTTGAACCAGGCGCTCAGCCCCACGGACTGGCGCGAGAGATGCAGGATCAGTTTCGCGAGGCGCTGCGCCCGAAAAATATCGTCGGTGAGCGGCAGAACGATGTCCTGGAAGATGGTCTCGCCACCGTCCTCGGCGACGTACACCGGCGAGACGTAGGGCGCGAACTCGACCTCCTGGTACCCGCGCAACGGATCGATGATCTTGCCGCGCACCGCGTTGAAGATGTCACGAGTTGGAGTCTCGGTGACAAGCTCGATCGGGCCGTCGGCGAGATCGTCGTCGGTGAGATCCATCACCGGCGCGGAGTACGCCCCGGCGTTGATGTGCCACTCCCCACCGGAGTACACCGCGCTGCCCGCCATGGAGGTTGCGATCGCGCCGAGGTTCTCGAGCCGGTTGTCCGCAGTGGAGAGCACGCCGTTGCAGGTGTAGCGTGGCTGCGTTAGGTCGCCGAGCGAAACCGCCTCGTCGCAGACGTTGGCCGATGCGATGGCGCGGGCGGCGTTGACGTAGCCGGGTGTCTCGCCCAGGCCCAGCGGATCGACGATGTAATCGCGCGAGCACAGGGAGCTGTTCATGCTCCAGGCCGTCGTGCTGGTGCGCGGATCATAGAGGCGCTTGCCGCGAACGATCGCGGTGATCTCCGGCAGGCCGGATGGAAAGAGCGCGTCGTCGTACTGGATCGTGATGTGCAGCCGCGGTACGCCCTTGCCGAGGTGCGTAGCTTTCCAGATGCCTGGCGCGAGCGCCTCGAGCTCGGTGTCGCGTTCACCGGCGGTGGTCCCGAGGAACTTTTTCACCCGCACGTAGGCGGCGCCTGTCGAGCGGGTGTAGGTCACCGTCGCGTAGCGCCCCTCTGTCAGGGCGCCGTTCCACGTCGCAGGCAGCGTGATCACGTTCCCGGCGACGGTAATGGATCCACTCGGGATGTAATCGTAGACGCCGTCTCCCAGCGACAGCGCCACGGATTGGATCGACGATGGCGCATAGGTGAGCGTGATCTGTCGTGAGCCCGGCACGTAGGCCGAATCGCCCGCTGGCTCTGAGCCGCCTCGGTAGTACTTGCCGCCGGTCACGTAGCCATTGGCGTCCAGCGGGCCGATCGACTCGTCGCCGAACCAGATGTCCTCGATCGCATCGATCTCATGGCCGGCGAGCGCGAACTGCAGGTGCATGAATTCGCTGTAGTCGCCCGACATGATGGGCTTGCGGATGAACACCACGCCCACCCTCGCGCGCCCATAGACGATGGTGCGCGCGGCCACCGCGGAACGGATCGTGAGCGTGCGCTTTGCGCTTGGCGCGCTTGGCCTGCTGCACGCCATTGACGATGAGCGCCGTGGTGATGATGGCCTTGACGATCGTGGCGGCCGAAAGAGCCGACACCCACGCAAAGATCGCCGCTGGCAACCCGGGCACGTCAGATCCTCCAGGCCATGAGCGCGTGCTCCATCGACGCCATGACGATGCCGCCCTCGAGCCCGGGCGCGGCGAACTCCGCGCCGATGCAGATACCCAGGCCATCGCGTCCGGTGAGGTCGTGCAGCACCAGGTCGCCGCGTTGCGCGAGCGCGCGGCTGATGGGCGCGCCAAGGCGCCGCTCAGTGATCAGGCGCAGACCTCCGAGACTCGCGATGAGGCGCACCGCCGCGATCTCGTCGCTCCACTGCCCCCGCAGATCCTCGATCGGATCGACGCCGGAGGCCTCGATGATCCAGTCTGCAGCCATCGTCACGCAGTCATGCGAGCCCCAGGCGAACGCGCGCTCGCGGCGCGCATCGAGGAACGTCGCGAGACGCTCCGGCCAATCCTCCCGCCTAGCCATGAGCCTTGAACCATTCCTTGTTCGGCCACACCACCACCATCTCCGCGGTCTCGTGGATGCCGTCGAAAATGGTGTCGCCGGGGTAGTAGAGCTGCTGGTCCTCGTTGCTGTAGCGGCGCTCCTTCGGGCGCGCGAAGTCCGCGAGCGCGGAGACCACGTTGACCTGGACGGTGGCTTCGGGCGCCTCGATGCGGATGGCTGGCTCGTCGAGCTTGCCGCGAAACTCGATGGGTGGTGTGCCGATGGGGTCGAGCGTCGCGCCCAGCGGCGCAAACCATAGCGTGCACAGACGCCCACGCACTTTTTCCGAGAGCAGCAGCGCGATGAGCGCATCGGACGTGCCCGCGAGCTGTAGCGGCACCGTGGTGGCGATCAGCTCTTCGGTCTCGCGGATCTCGCCGATTGACACGACGCCGCCGGCGCCGATCCATGAGAATCCATTCCAAGTCGTGTCGGCGCCGCCGGTCCAGTAGCGCTGCGTACCGGACGCGAAGTCCAACTGGATGTACATCGCGATCGGCGTGTCGCCGGCGAACGCGGCCGCGGCCGAGGGGTCGTAGGTTTTCATCGCTCGACCAAGTCGACCGTGAAACCAGGGGACGGACCGTATGAATACGGGATCTCGATAGGCGCGACGCAGCGGAACTCCACGGTTGGCCGGCTCCATGCCACGGCCGAGCCGGAGGCCACTGCCGCACGAAGCTTCGGCGCGACGGAGACCGCCATCGCGCCGGCGCCGTCGGCGCTGGCGTTCGCGGTGACCTGTAGCCATTGGCTCGCCACGCCGATCATGTCGCCTGCATAGAGCGTCGCGCCGGCGGTGGTTGAGATCGAGAGCGATGTGGCGCCCTTGGCCGCGGCGGCGCCCAGTGTCGGCGAGCCGCGCATCGTGCCGCGCGGAACGGGCCGCGCAAAGTGCCATAGGCGCACGGTGTTCGCGAGACCGACCGAATTCCAGAACGCTTCGCGCGACGCTTGATCATCGACCGCATCGCCGCGCGCGACCCAATCGAAGTCGAGCTGCATGCGCCACTTGTCTCCCACCAGGTCGCGCACCGTGCTCTGCTGCGTGAGCGGCGAGGTGACCACCAGCACGTTAGGCGCGATCCAAACCTTGCACGAAGCGGGAAGAAACAGATCCGACACCGGATAGTCGTAGGCCGCCATGTCAAGTTCCGGTGAAAGCGTAGTCGCCGGATTGATTGGCCTGGCGAATCGAGGCGATCGTCTGCTGACGGATGCGTTCCGCCCACGCAGCCATCTCGGCGCGATTCACGTTCGCACCGAAATGGAAGGTCTGATTGATCTCGACGCCCCCGCTAGAGCGGCCGATAGCAGCTTCGGCCGCCGTCTGCACGCGCTCGCCCACGTGCAGCCGCGCGAGATAGCCGTCATAGGGAACGTAGTCCAATCCCGCCGCGTGAGTCGGGATCAGCGTGCCGATTGCTTTGAGTCCTTCGCCAAGCCATCCTCCGACCTCACCGGTCTTGGCAAAATCTCCGAACATCGCACGGGCAAGGTCCGCCGCGAGCGCTTCTGCCGCCATGCGCTTGAGCATGTTGCCGAAGCTCTTGCCAATGTTCTCGAAGTGACCATCGAGCACATCGTAGAGGTTGTCGCCGAGCTCATCCTGGATGTTTCGCGCAGCCTCCTTTGTCCATTCGTCGATCTCGCCAAATGCCTTGGCCGCCTTTTCAAGCCCGGGCTTCACCGTCGCATCCTGCATACGATCCTGCACCTCGAACTCGGCGGCAATGCCTTGTTCTTTGGTGAGGTCGCCTGACGCGACGAGATCGCGAATCTCCTGAAGCTGGCGGACGTACTCGCGCGTAGGATCGATGACATCCTTCCAGGCCGATGCAGCCTTCTCCAGGCGGTCGGCCTCGCGATCCAGCGCCGCGGAGATCGCAGCGTCGAGCGCCTCGACATCCTTCTGGTAGCGCTCGAAATCCCGTTGGATCGCGGCGTCGATGAGCGAACGCATCTCCTCTTCTCGGCGCTTTGCCGCGTCCGCGGCTGGATCCGTCGCCGGCTTGAGCTTCGGCGGCGCTTTCTGCGGCGCGCCGAACTCGGAGTAATCGATGGTCAGCTCTGTGCCCGCGGTCTCACGCGAGAGGAAGCGGTCCTTGAGCTTGAGGAGCTTGAGTAGCTGCGCCTCGAGATCCTTGAGGTTCTCGGTGCCGAAGAACCCTGTCCACTTTCCGGACCTCGCATCCGCGATCCGCCGCTGGACGTCGGCGATCTGTTCGTCCACCGTGCGAAGGCCCTTGAGGTTCGCCGCCACATCGATCGCGTCGATGAAACCCAGCCCCTCCCGGCGCGCGTCCAGAAACCGTTGGGTGATTTCGGTCACCTGCGGGATGAGTCCCTGCAGGAGTTCCATCTTCAGGCCGCGCGCGGCCTCCGAGAGCCGCGTGAGATTGTCATTGAATTCCTCGGCCGCCTTGGCTGCCTTCTCGTCGAAGACGATTCCAAGTGCGCGCGCCTCGTTCGCCATATCGGCCAGGCCAGCGCGACCGCTGTTGAGCAACGGGATGAGCTTGGCGCCCGCGCGCCCGAAGATCTCGACCGCATATGCGGTCTTGGTCGAACCGTCCTCGAACTCGCTGAAGCGCTGCGCGATGTCCTTCAGGACCTCTTCGGCAGGCCGTAGCGTGCCATCGGTGTTCTTGACCTTCACGCCCAGCGATTCGAAGATTGCCGCCGCCTCCTTGCCGCCCTGGGCGACGTCGGCCATCTTGGAAGTCAGGCGCGTGATTCCGGCTGCCAGGTCCTCGGTTGAAACATCCGAGAGCTTCGCGGCGTAATCAAGCTCGGTGAGCGATTCGACGCCCACGCCCAGCTGCTGGCTGAGCTTACCGAACTCATCCTGCAAGTCGGCCACGTGCTTCATCTGCACGGCGATCGCGCCCAGCGAAAGCGCGCCACCGAAGCCCAGCAGCAGGCCCGCGGCGGACTTGGCCGCTTCTCCCAGGCCCGAGAACTCGGTGCTGACGCGCTTGAGCGTTGCCGAGGCGCGATCCTCGGCGAGCAGGATGAACTTGGACTGCGGGTCAGCCATCAGCGCCTCGCGTTGAGCCGTCGCGCGATTTCACCCTCAACGACACGCAGTGCATCGAGCACCTCGAGCTGCCCGGTAGTGCCCACATGTAGCGCCCTCATGACGACAGGCAGGGCCTCGTAGCGAAATCCCACGACGCCGCTGAACCCGACGTTCAACTGCGAGGCCATCCGCACTGCGACCTGCATCACTGTCCAGTTCTCGGGCCATACCTCGAGACTCGTGTCCGGCGGCAGCTCTATCCGCAGCCCCGCGGCGGCGGCATTCCTCTGGATCGCTCGGTCGTCCCGGCCGCCGGAAACGAGTCGCCGCGCGATCTCGATCAGTTTTTTCGGCGCGCGCCTTGGAGCTCCTGCAGATAGGCGACCATCACCTCGGAGGCGAGCGCTGGGAAATCCTCGGCGGCCTGCCTGAGCGCCCGCGTCGAGAATTCGGCGTCTGCGCCACGCCATCCAGTCACGATCATCTCGAGCACCTCCAGGCGCCGATCGCGCGGCATGCCGGCACTGATCTCCCGCGCGAGATCGAGCGCCGCACTCGTGCCCATATGCCGGAACTCGATCTCCAGCGGCGTCGCGCCCTCGCCTGGACGGTGGATCTCCACGGTCACCCAGAATGTCGGATTTGGTTTCAGTTGAAACATGGTCAGAGCGCTACGATGCGCAGGTCGTCATTGCCGGCCAGGGGCGGCGCCTCGAATGGGACGTCGCTCGTCCATACCCCCTCGAGATTCACGGGTGTGAGCCCGAGGAGCCGCCCGCTGGGAAAGAAGAGCAGGATCTTGGCGCCTGCCACCTGCCCGTGCGTGATACCGATCGATTGCGCTTGGCCGCCTGTGATGAGGGTATAGAGCGCCACCTCCTGCGCCGCGGTGAGGTCCATCGTCTTGATGGTTCCGGTGACGTTGCGATCGGTGATCGTGCTGTCCTTGGCGCCGATGAGCTTCATGCGGGAGAGCTGGTTGCCGACATCGAACTCCAGCCCTCCCGTTACATAGGAGGTGCCACCAGTGATGGCGCCGGTGGCGTAAGCGCCGCCCAGCACGAGCTGCGCGGTATTGACCTCGTTCACGAGCGCCGGCACCTTCCAGGCGGTGAGGGTCGGCGTCGCGTTGGCAACCGCGGTCGGCGCCACGGCGGGAGCGAGGAAGGTGAAGTTGAGCGCCGGGATGGCGTCGACCAGCGTCGCGCCGGTGAACGTGCCTACGGCCCCCAGCATTTTGTACAGCACGCCGTCGGCGTAGAAGTAGAGCGAGACGCTCTTCGGGCTCGTGGAGACCGGCGTGTACTCCACCCGCGAGCCGGCAGTGACGGTCTCGGCATAGGAGCAGGCCTGCAGGAGAGCCCCCCAGGCGGGGGCCGTGCCTGCTACGCCCGAACCCTGCAGCTCGACCGCGAAGCGTACTTGCGCCCATACCGAGCCCAGCAGCGCATCGGGCGCGCCGAAGTAGCCGCGCATCACGTTGCGCGGCACACGCTCGGCGTCCACCGGCGTGAACGTTACCTCGCCGACCGGCAGGATGGCATTGGCTGCCCCCGTCGGCACAGCATCAGTACCCTTTGCCGTCTCGATCTTCGCGAGCAACACGACATTTCGGAATTTGCGCTCGAAGGCCATATGTATTCCTCCTCAGGACTCGAGGCTCGACTCGGTCGTGTGATACCGGAACAGGTAGATCTTGGTGACCGACCCGATGTTGCGTTCGGCGTCCTCGCGCCGGCGGCCGGTGCCACCCTCGGCGAACCCGAAGGCAAGTCCCCCGAGCGTCGGATCGGCGGCCAAGCGGTCGTGTGCCTCGACGACAACAGGATCGGCAACCGCGTACGGGCTGGCACCGACGCATGCGCTCGCCAATGTCTGCACGCGCACCTCGAGCTCGCGCATCTTGCGGCCGATCAGCGTGCCGCCAGGCTCTGGCGGAGGCTCGTCGCCCATCTCGACTACGACCGCTGGCAGCTCGGCCGCACCCAGCGCCCCCTCCATGTCCCGGTAGATGCGCGTCGGCGGCACGCCATCCATGGTCGGCGTGACGAGCGCGCCGAGGACTGCCTGCGCGATGCGCTCGGCCTTGCTGGTCATGCGGAGAGTCCGAGCGTGATCAGGCCCGCATCGTGGGCCTCGGCTGCGATCACCTGGTAGCCGTGCGTTCCGATTGCGACCTCGTCTCCTCGCGCAACCTCCAGCTCGGCCGGGCGGCGGAACGTAAAGGTAGGGACGGTTGCACTGACCGTCCCGAGTATTCGCACTCCTGGCTCCTCGAAGATTCCGCGCACACGCACGCCGCCGCCGAAAACCGCCTCGGCATTCGCCAGCGCATCGATCACCGCAGCGGTGGCGGCGACCTCCAGATCCTCGAATCCCACGGGTTCACGCGCAATTGCCGCGCAGCTTCACGCGAGCCGTGGCCACGCCGGCGGCAGCCGCGGCCACGGCGGCGCCAGCGACCTTCAGGCCGCCGGCGGTGGTGGTCAGCCGATTATTGCCGGCATCCCAGTACAGGATCACGCCCTGCGTCACGTTGTCACTCGAGAGCTTGGGGAGCTCCCAGACGCCGCTCACCTGCACCGACCCGGTTTCGCCCGCCTTGATGTTGCCGAGCGCCACGCCGACCACCTCGCCCATGACGACCACCGCGTCGACGGCGACGTCGGCGCCCGGCGTGTGATCCCAGACCTCTCCGGGCTGAATGAACTTCTTCGCCATCTTCAGATCTCCTGGTCAGTGGTCGCGCTTACGCGGCGCCCTTGGCGGTCACGGCACCGCGGTAGTCGAGCGCGGCCACCCCGAAGTCGAGCCGCACCTTCCACTGCGCCCCGTCGATTCGAAAGCCCTCCTCCAACTCGAGGAACGGCTCCTGCTCGCCATTCAGGAACGCGACCTCGATCACCGGCGCCTCGTTCGGATCCGCAAACGCGTAGGCGCGCGTGCCGGCCAAGCGCGGCGTATCCACGATGTCGCGGAAGAGACCGCGCACCATGTTCGGGCGTTGCAGCTTGTTTGCCGTGTCCGGGTCGTACTGCGCATCGTTGATGACGCGCGCCGTGCCGCCACTGGCCGTCGGTACCACGATCACTGCGGGATGCAGATCCAGGTAGTCGTTGCCTGAGATGTCCTTTTGCAACGCCATCTTCGAGCGCATGCTGTCGACCACCACCACGCTCAGGTCGCCGTCGGCGGCGACGTTGCCGTGATCGACGTGGAACAGCGCCTTGCCGTCACTCATCGTCGGCCCCATGCCGCTATTGAGGACGAGCAGCACATACACGTCAGCCTCCACCGTGCGCTTGGCGGCCCGGCCCAGCATGCCCGCCAGATCGATGAATGCACCGAGGTCATCGTTGATGATCATCTGGCGGCTCACCGAGATGATGTTGCCCTTGGTGATCGCGGTGATCGACGCCTTCGCGCCATCGGGGATCTGCTTGTTCTTGTATTCGGCATTCTCGGCGACTTGCTCCAGATTCGAGAGGCTGCCGAGCCGATAGCGCGGATGCGCGCGAAAGTCCGAAACCGAGCCGACCCTGCAGAACCGTGTCCAAGTAGCCGGCTGTACGGCATAGGCCTGCTGCAGCGTCTTGCGCATCGTGTTTTCGAGCAGGATCGGGAAATCGCTGCCCGACTGCGTGAACGCAGCGCCCACCACTCGCATCTCGTCCAGGCCGTCGACGCGCACGCCGGCGCGCTGCGCACAGATGCGTGCGAGGTCCACGGCGCGCCGGCCGCGATAGGGATTGCTCTCGTCCACCCGGATCGTCGCGCCCTTGGAATCGCGTGCAGCGGCGCGCGCCATGATCGCTGCGCTCGCGGCGGCGAGAAACTTCTCGCGCTCGTCCTCGAGCGTGGCAACGTAGTGCCCGCCCAGAGGCCCGGCATCCGTGGCCAGATGCGCGAGCAGGCGCTGGCGCGCCACGTCCACCGTGCAAGCCAAATCCTCCTGGCAGGTCTTCAGCAGAGCGGCGACTCCCTCGCGCTGGCCGAGGCGGCCAGCGCCGAGGTCCGCAATGTCCTTGCGACGCTGCGCCTCGGCCTCGCGGCCGCGCGCTTCGACCTCGGCTTCGTTCACGACGGCCGGCGAATTCGACGTGCCGGACTGCTTGTTCTGATCACCCATCGGGCGCTCCTTCGTGGAAAACTTGGCGGCGGCCGCCGGAATACCCCGGAAGCGGGAAAGATCGAATGCGGCCGCAATCGGAATCGCAGCCACGACGGAGTCGATGAACCCCTCGTCGCTCGCCTCGGCGGCCGTATACCAGTGATCGGCGCCATCCGTGAGCAGCGCCAGCATTTCATCGAGCGGTCGCCCGGTCTTGGCTACGTAGCTCGTAGCCATGGCCTGTGCCCAGGTGTCGAGTAAATCCGCGTACTCGCGCAACACCGTTGCATCGCCGGCGGCGACACCCCAGGGCGCGTGGATCATGAGCAGCGCGTTCTCGGCCATCTCCACTGTGTCGCCCGCCATCGCGATGAGCGATGCGATCGAGGCGGCGACACCGTCGATTGCCACCGTCACAGCGGCCTTGTGCCGCTTGAGCGCGTTGTGGATTGCGATCCCGTCCGGGACCGAGCCGCCGTAGCTGTTCACGCGCACGGTGAGTTCGTCGACGTCGAGCGCCGAGACCTCGCGCACGAAATCTGCGGCGGTGATGGAGTCGCTCCACCAGCTCTCGCCGATATCGCCGTAGATGAAGACCTCGGCGGCGCGCGGTGTGCGAGCCGAGGCGCGAATCGAATACCACTTTGGCGTGCTCATGAGCCTGCACTCTGCCCGGACGCGAGTCGCACGTTTAGGGGACCGCTGAGACTATTTGCGCTTCACCGCTGCGCAACCACGTCGACGATGAACGTGCGGCGTATCACGCGGCCGACACTCGTCGTAATTTGGTTCGTGACGGCGAAGGAACCCTCGTCTACGGTCGTAAGCCACTGAGTGGCCACTGTCCCGCTGAGGGCGGCGATGCCGGCCACCAGTCCGGAGGTCACTTCCCAGATGCTCGAGGTGACCGTCTCCTCGAGCTCGAGTTGCGTCGTCCAGTCACGCGACCAATCCAGAGTCTCGCCGGCGGCCATACGCACATGGGGCAGCCCGCCCTTGATGGTGTATCCGCTCATGCCGGCACCATTCGAGACTCGGCTGCTACCGGAATCGTACGGCTGGCGGGCACCGTAGGCGGGATGGATCCGACGAGATAGCCGGAGGCGAGCGCCCTGGCCAGTGCTGCCGCATTAAGTTGGATCTGCGCGAGCAGCATTCCGTCGGATGCAGCCGCAACGAAGGCGCCGGCGCGCAGCGTCAGCCCTACATCCAGCGTGCCGGTGGCCTGCGAAACCACCGCCGCGGCGCCGGCAACCCGGATGCTGGTGGTGAGCCCACCCTCGGCGATGACGATCGCCTGCGCGTCGGCCTGCAGGGCGCCGCCGGCGCCCGGCGCGGTGAGGGCGCCCGTGGACGCGCTCGAGGCGAGCGCCGAAGCCGCGAGCCGCACCGCCGTTGCCACGTCGCTCGTGGCCAGCGCGGCGGCGATCGCATCGGCCTGCAGCGTCGCCGCGCTGCCGGCGAGCACGCCCTGGGCGATCGCCGAGGCAAGTGCGGCGCCGGCCACGCGGATCTGGATCGTGATCGATCCGGTGGCGAGCGCTGCCGCCGCGGCATTGCCGGCGAGTGCGGCACCATCTCCGGCCGTAGTGAGAGCGCCGGAGGCCTGCGCCCCGGCCTGCGCGGATGCGGCGAGCCGCAGCGCGGTCGTGAGGCCGGCCGCAGCGATCGCCGCGGCCAGTGCGTCGGCGCGCAGGCGGAGCTGCACCGTGAGCGCGCCCGCGGCGAGCGCGGCCGAGGCTGCGGCACCAGCGAGTTGCACACCGGTGCTCAGTGTGCCGGTGGCCGTCGTCGCGATGATCGCAGCGGAGACGAGTTGAGTCGCGGTCGTGAGCGCACCACCGGCCTGCACGGTGACCACGGGGGCGGCTGCGAGCGCGGCGCCGGCGAACCATCCGGCGGCGTCCACCGCCTGCAGGGTTTGCATCCAGGCGCGGCCAACGAACTCGGCCTCCGCCTGGCTCGACTCGCCGAGCGCTTGAAATTCGACGGGAAACGAGAGCACAGTGCCGAGCTTCGCGTCCGACCACCACGTCTCAGTGTTGTTGACGCGACCCTCAATATGGGCTGACACGCCGAAGATCGAAGCGCCTGATGTGAGAAACGACTGCATAATCGGGCGGCGCGTATCGACGTTGCTGTCGGTGTCGGTCAAATAGACGTTGAACCGTGACGGTTTGTCGGCCGCGCCATGGAACGAATACAGCACGTTCACGGCGCCGCCGGTGTCAGCCTCGATCGCAGATCGCAGTGCGGTGATCTCGGCCAGCGTGCTCGAGCCGCTCAGTTTCCAGTCTCGATTCGGGTCTTGGCTCGAGCGGAAATTCCAGCGCGCATTGCCGCCGCGCAGGCCGTTCGGCGTGACGTTGAAATAGAGCCACACATCCCAGTTCGCGCGGAACGCCGCGGCTTCGGCAGAGGAGTCCGACAGCATCCACTGCACCGCCGACGTGAACCCGATCCACGAGTGCGCCTCGCCAGCGGCGTGCATGCCGGCGAGCACGACGAGCTTGCGCTTGGGCTTGCCATCGGTGGTCGGGCCGCCCCATGCGAGCTGCAGCGCGTACTGCGCGTTGGCGCCCACCGCGCGGCTGAGGTCATCCGTCTCGGCGGGCGTCGTGTTGTAGATGCCGGATGTGTCGGCCGACGGAGTTGGCGCGGCCACCGTCGGGTAGGTGGACAGCAGATCCGCTGCGAACGTCGCTGCATGCGCCTGCTGCCCGAGCGGATGCGAGGCGACATAGACGCGGCCGGCCGGCAACGGGCCCGAGAAGCTCCACTCGATCCAGGTTGCGCCGATCGTGCGCGCCGGTGCTTTCGTCCACGTGATCCAGTCGGTGGTGTACACGGGCGCCCATGCGCTCGTAAAGCTCCCGCCGAATCGGTGTCCGGCCTTGGCCCAGCGGAACACCGGCAGCTTGCCCTCGACGCCCTCGACCGCGAAGAGGAAGTGCCGCCAACCGCCATCGCCGTCGGCGCCGGTGCGCCGCTGCACCTCGATGATCGGCGTGGCCGTGCCCGCGTCGGTGACCGTGGACGTGGCCGGGTTGGCGTTGCCGGCATCCAGGTCGGTGATGATCACCGTCGTCTGTTCAGCGAAGGCGGCCGCCGCTTGCACGGCCACGGTCGCGTCGCCTGCGAGTGCATGCGTCGTCGGCAGCGCGCCGGTGGCCTGCACCGATACCACCGCGTCGCCGGCCAGCGCCGCCGCGGCGCCACCGCCCAGCGCCGTATTCGGCGGCAGCGCGCCGCCCACGAACGTGCTGCGACCCGTGGGCGTGAGGCTGTTCGGGCCGTAGTCCTGCTGATTGGCCCAGCACAGCACGAGGCCGGTGGGCACAGAGAGCGGGCCGTTCGCCTGCGCGGTCACAAGCTCCTCAAGCGAGAGGATGCGATTCCAGTACGCGATGTAGGCCACATCGCCGACGAATGCGCGACCGCGGCTGTGGCGGTTCAGCAGCGTACAAATCCCGCCCGCATTGGACTCGACCGATCCAGACCCGTCATACGTGGCATAGCGGCCGGTGTGTTCGGTGATCTCCGCGCCGGCTTGTCCAATGAAAAAATGCATGCCGCTTGCGAGCAGGCTGCCGTCCCATGTCGCAGCGATATGCACCCATCCGTTGAGAACGACCGAATCTGCGCTCGCTTCGGCGTCCGGGTTAAGACCGCCTCCACTTGATGCTCCTAACACCCATCGCGGCGGCGATGTGGCGCAGATGAGCCGGGGCTTCCAGGATATCGAGCCGACCTGCTTGCTCAGGAGATAGCCGAGGTTGCCCTCGGCGCCGGTCGGCCTGCAATACGCGAGAATCGTCTGGTTCGTGAGATCCCGCAGCGACGCCGGATCACCGAAATCAACGTAGCGGCCGGACGCGCCCAGCTCGGTCGTGGTGATCGTCGGCATTGAGGTGCTACTGCGCCGGGGGCAGGATCGGCCCGTCGGGGCTCAGGTAGTACGGCAGGTAGTAGCGCTGATCCTCCGGCGGGCACGCGATCGCTCCCAGCTCGAAAGGCTTGACCCAGGAGAACGCGGTCAGGATCGACGGTACGTTCTTGTTGAACCAGCACTCCAGGCCCACGGCATAGCGCACCATCACGTCGGCGTGCGCGATGATGTGGCTGATGTTCTCGCGGTTCTTGGCCTCGCGTGTCTCGAGCTCCGCGACCTTGGCCTGCAGGGCCCTGATCTGCGCGTCCTGCGCGATCGCCAGGTTACCGAGCTGCGTCACGTACGCCGTGAGCTGCGCGGGTGTCACCTGTGCCTGCACCGTCAGCGCCACCGCTGCGAGCAGCGCGCCGAGGATCGCTCTCATGCCTGCGTGCCGGGCAGCGCCGGCAGCTCGGGGAGCGTGCCCCAGGACTGCTGCATGGTGGCGAGCGCCTGCGCCTGCTCGTCCAGCCGCGAATGCACTCCGCTGATGGCCTCCGCGTGCGCGGCCTGCGTCTGGACGATCGTGCTGATCGCCTCGCGCACGCCAGCCATCTGCTCGGTGAGTGTCGCCACCGATGCCCTCAGGGCGGCGAACGCCTGCGCCTCCACGTCGGTCATGCCAGGCTGCATCGTGCTCATGCTCTCGATCCTCGTGTTGATGGCTGCGATCTGCGCATCGAAGCGCGCGATCATGGCCAGGAGAAATTCACCCAGGGTCATTTCAATGCTCCTTTGCGCCTACGCGCGGGCAGCGGTCGATGTCGATAGGTGCTCGGGCGCTCCCATCTGCGCGCGCCAGCCGCGGTCAGAAACTCACGTCCGATCTCGCAGGTGCGCTCGAGCATGCGGCGCGCATCCACGCCCTTCGGGTTGCACATCAGGACGATCACGCCCAGCGTTTCGCGGTAAAGCTCCTGCGCCGCTCCGAGCGCCTCGCGACACGCATCGAGCCTCGCCTGCAGCTCGGTAGCGCTACCCATCGGATCGAGGCGCACGCGCCGCACGCGCGGGCGCTTACCGCCGATGACGACGGTGCGCGGGAGATCAGCCAGGCGCACTACCGCTGGCCGCCCGGCGTGCGCGCCTTGGCCTGCGCGATGGCGTCATCGAGCTCGGTGCGCGCGGCGTCGTCGTCTGCGACGAACGGATCGAGGGCGACCTCGGTCTGCCCAGCGGCTTGCGCGGCGTCGCAAGCCGCCAGCAGCGCCTGCGCGAACGCGCGTGCGTCTTCGATTTTCATCGCAGGACCTCCACGAGTCTCTGCGCGCGGGCGATGTGCTCGCGCGCCTGGGCGACATTCGCGGCACCGCTGCCGGCGGCGACCGCAGCATCGAGCAGCCTGCGAGCTGCATCAGCCTCGACCTGCACCTGCTCGGCGACCTCGATGCTGATTCGGCCCTGTGCGAGCAAGCGCGCCGCCATGCGCCGCGTGACGGCGAGCCGGGTGTAGTCGGGCGCGAGCTGCCATTCGAACGAGCCGAGCGGCGCCAGCGTGGCCGCCGCGATGACACCGGTATCGCGCTGCGGCGTGGATGCAAGTTGGACCGGCGCCTGCGCGCATGACGCCAGCACGAGCGGCGCGATGAGCGTCGCGGCGAGAATGAGCGATCTCATCGCGGCCTCACTGGAACGTGAACGTCATGGCTCCGATTGCGAAGCTCGGAGCCGCATCGCCGGAGTTGATCGTCTTGGGATTCGTGAGCGTCTGGCAGAACCATGCGTTGCCGCCGCTCGCTGCATCCCACATCCGGAACGAAAGGACCTGCGTCCAGTTGCCCGTCGGGGGTGGGAACGTAATGGCGATGTTGTTGCTCGTCTGCCCACCGGTGCCGGTACTTGCGCTTGTGGTGCCGGCGCCTTGCGTGCCGGCCCAGTTCGCCAAGCTTGCGGCAATCGACGCGCGCGCGTAGCCGGTGCCGGAGGTCGAGACCTCGGTGCCACCGCCGGCGTCGGTGCAAGCGACCGTGTCCAGTCCGACGTACCACGTCGCGGGGAACGCGGCGGTCTGGCCACGGATGATCGTGTCGACGCTCTTGTTCTCGCCGTAGTCAGTGAGCGACTGGGCGCGGACCTGAGGCATGAACGGTGTCGCCAGGGCAACGATGGCCAGCGTCAAGCCGGCGAGAAACTTGCTGCACTTCATCACGATGAGGGCTCCTCTACTGAGCTACGGCTATTCCGCCGGCGGCGGATCAATCGGTTCAGGGGTTGCCTGCGGTGAGGCTGGCCCGGTGGAATCATTGGCGGCGTCGCTCGCGAAAACGAGTCCCGCTTCGCGTGCCTCGCGCCGAAACTGCGCAATCTGCGCGAGGACGTCGCGCGGGTTGACGCCTCGCTTGCGCATCACCTCTACCTCGCTCGCGAACCCGGCGCGCACGAGTTCCTTCCAGGCGCTGGCCTCCTTCATCGGGTCGATCCATGGCATCGACTGTCCAACAAAGAGCGCGTCGTCAGCGAGCTGCGCAGGTACGTCTCGCGGGCGCGGCACGACGCCGGAGAGCGCGGCGACCTCTACGAATGTCTCCCACACCGGGCGCACGCACATGCCGGTAAATTCGTCGGTGAGCGTGGCGTAGTGCACCCACTGCTCGACGAGCTCCTGTCGCTGCGCAGAGTAGGTGCCGTTGTAGTCGCGCGAAAGCGAGCTGTAGGTGGTGCCGAGACCTGCCGCGGCGGCGCGCAACTGCCCCTGTCGGAACGTCACCAGGTTCGGGTTCGGGCGCTTGCTGTCGATGGTGCCAATCTCTTCGCCGGCACCCAACCCGTCGATGATTGTCCCGGCCTCAAGGCGTAGATCGCGTGGCAGCGGGGCGCCGCTGGCATCGCGTTCGAACCGTTGATCATCCGGGTTGTAGAGCTCCGGGCTACCCTTGCGAATGTAGGCAGTCAGTCGCGCGGCGATCTTTGCGGCGATCCGCTCGGACTCCTCATAGTCCTTGATGTCGTCCAGACGCAGGATGACGCTCGCGAACTCCGAAACGCCGCGGATCTGCCCAATTCGATCCACGGCGGCGACATGCATCATCGAGTCGGCTGGCACGCGCTTGAGGTCAGTCGTGCCCGCGCTGCGATAACCATCGGCGGGATCGGTCTTGTAGACCCAGTACGCTCTTGGGCGACCCCAGGCATTGCGCTCGACGCCATGGCGGATTCCCTTGTTCGCATCGTTGTGGTCGATGGGAACCATGTCCGCTTCAAGAAGCTCGAGCGAGTACGGTACAAGTGTCCCGTGATCGAGCGTTGGCACCGGGCCCGTGACATGCTGCGCGAAAGCCTCGCCATCGCGGAACCATGTGCGGGCCATGACGCGCTGCGCGCGAGACCAGGTCATGCGCGCAGTGACCTCGGGCCGGCGCTGCCAGTCCACCCACGCTTCACGCAGTTTTTTGGCGTAGTCGTTGTCGATCGAACCATCTCCGCGGCGCGGCTGTGGCTCGATCCCGATGCCGGTCGGCCCGATCGTGTTGTTCACGAGCACTCGCAGCGCTCCGCGCGCGAGGTCGTGGTTCTGCTCGAGCCAGCGGATCTGCGCGCGCAGGCTGGGCGCATCGCGCTGTACGACCTGGTTAAAGGACCGATCCGCGAGGCGAAACTTGCGCTGGCGCGATGGTTGTGCAGCCTCGTAGGCCGCGAGTACACCTCGCGCCGCGCGGCGGCGCAAGCCTGCCATGGGGTCGAACCACGCGACCAGCCTGTCGATCGCGTTCAATCCATCCTCGCGCGTAGCAGCGTGATAGACGGAACGCCATTGGCGGCGCGTTGCTCGGCCGCAATGCGGCTCTCCCATTCGCGTCGGCCAGCCCGGATTTCAGCCAGATCCTCGCGCCGCAGCCGCCGGTCGCCGAACGAGACCTCTTTTCCGACAAGCAGGGCCGCCTCAGCTGCCAGGTACTTGGCGAGCATTTCCGTCGCTGTACTCATGGCGAGCCAGCGTATCGGCGAGGCCGTCCCACGTTTAGGGGACAGCTGAGACTATTCGCGGATGGCCACGATCCGATAGAACGTCGCCCGGCTGATCCTGAAGGTCCTGCAGACCTCGACACGGTTGCGGCCGTTGAACATCTGCCGCACAGCAGCGTCGCGCGCGATTCGATTAGCCGTCTTCGGGATATACAGCTCGTCGCCCCCGTAACGCTCCTGCAAGCCGTGCAGGATGTCCTCGGCAATTTGGCTGGCGTAGCGCTCGTGATAGCCCACGCGCTCGCGCAAGATGGCGGTCAGCGCGTAGCGCAGACTCACCGCGCGGTCTTCTGGCTGAGCGCGCGTCACAGCCTGGCGCTCCAATCGTCCGATCCTAGGGCCGACGAGCGCACCGATGGCCGCGTCGACACCTTCGTCTCCAGCGCGACCGCGGCCTTCGCGGGAGCGATCGGCTGCCCCGAAAGCAGGTCGCCCTGTCGGGGCGCCACCATCTGCTCGAGACGGTCCCACTGCGCGGCGCGGTACTTGTGCAGGTCGATAGCGTGCGCAGCCCATAGGCAGTACACCCACAGGTCCCAGCCCTCGTTCCGCGCGGAATTGTTGACCTTCACCCAGCGCCAGGCGCCGCCGTGCGCGGTGCGCTTCCACACGCGCTGCTCTGCGGTGAGCTGCCCCCAGTAGTCATCGGGCATCGCCTTGGGCAGATGGATGTAACCGGGCCCTGGCTGCGCGAGCCTGAAGCGCCCGGCGAGAAGGTCCTTCGCCACGTGCACGCCCACGAACCACAGCCGCACGCCGTGCTTGAGGACCTTGCCGCGCAGGTTCACGTCCATCATCCGCGCGCGCCCCTTGATCGGCGCCTTCACGTCGGTATCGCCCTTGATCGCGAATACCCGCTGATGCTCGCGCGTGCGGCAGTAGGCGTAGACCTGGTGCGTATGGTGCCCGCCCGAGTCGATCGCACAAGCCTCGACGCGCAGCTGCTGCCCACTCGCGTGCGCGATGGTGCGGGCCCGAATCTCGTCCAGGCGCTCCCACACGCTGCCCGGGACTTCCTGCCCCGGGTCGCCGTAGATCTTGTCGTAGTCGACGAGCCACGATTCCTCGCCGCGCCCCCAGGCGACGATCGCGTATTCGAGACGATCGTTCTGCACGTCAACGGACATCGTGAGCACGAAGCCGCCGGCCGGCACGAGCAGCAGCTCGTAGTCTTCGGCCCGATCCTTGATCCGCTCGTCGTCGAGCTTCTCGCCAGTGACCTTGTAGCTGCGCGCCCAGCGGGTGTTCGCCAGCACCTGCATGGCCTCGGTGTCGCCGGCGGCCTCCTTCGCCTTCGCGTGCGCGCGCTCGCGCGCCAGATCCAGCCAAGACACCCAGCCGAGCGGCGCATACAGCGCATTCAACTCGAACCCTTCCGTGCGCCCGTCTCCGGCGGACGTCGCCACCCACTCGCCCGCGGGAAGCATCGCCGCCTTCGCGCGCTCCTCGATCTCAGTGCCGCAGTGCCGGCAGACCATCCACGCGCGCGACAGATCCTCGCTGCAGCGCAGGTATTCCGGGTCGAGCACCTGCATCTCGTCGCAGTGCGGGCACGGTACCTGGTACTGTCGGCACGTGGACTGCGCCATCAGCGCATCGATCGCGCTCTCGCCCTCGGTCGTCGGCGAACTCGAGTAGTAGACCTTCGAGGTCGCGGCGAACGTGCTCGTGCGCTTCTCGGCCAGCGACGCCGGATCACCCTCGCCGTCCACATCCGTAGGCCAGCGATCTACCTCGTCGGCGTAGACGAAGCGCGCCGGAATCTCGGCCAGGTTCGCGGCCGACCCTGCGGTGACGATGTACATCGACCCGCCCGGGAATTCCTTCGTGTCGATCGTGTTGCGCGCATCGCGCGAGCGTTCCGGTGCGACCTTATCGCGCAGCCGATCGACCGCCTTGATCGTCTTCGCGATCCGCCCCGAGACGCGCTTGGTCAACCGCTCGGTCGGCAGCAGCACCAGCACGTTCGCCGGCGTCTGGTCGATGATCGACGCGAGCCAGTTCAGCGCGACCTGCGTCTTGAGCATCTGCGAGGCCGCGCGCACGACGACACGCCGACATGGATGATCGGCCGACAGGCAGCGCATCACCTCGCGCGCATAGGGCGTTCGATCGAGCCGGTACGGCCCGGGCTCGGCAGCGCCGGTGTCCTTCGGGATCACCATGTACTGCTCGGCCCACTCGTCGACGGAGAGCGCCTCGTCGGGCTGCGCGCCATCGGCGCACGCGGCAAGCGTCGACGAGAAGCCGCAGGCGATCGGCATGTCCTCGAAGGCTTCGGAGGCGCCCATCAGGCCGGCACCTCGACGCGCAGCATCCGACAGAACATCTCGAGCACAGCGCGGTGCTCAGCGGCGATTGCGCGCTCCACCGCAACGACGTCGGTCATACCCATGACTGCGGCAGCCAGTCGAGGCGAGGCCGAGGCGAGCTGATCGCGCATGATCCGCGCCGCCGTGAACGATGCACGCTCGACGTCTGCACGCGCCACCAGCTGCCCGGACATTTCCGCGAGCTTGCGTTCTGCCAGTTGCGCTTCGGCCTCTTCGCGCCTGGTCTTGGCCGCCCAGTAATCGGAGCCACCACCTGCCTTCGCGCCCTCTCCCTTCGGCTCCTCGCCTCCCGCGCGCGCCGGCCGGCGCTTGCGGTGCACCTCCCACTGCACGCGGCCGACCTCGAGATCGATCTTCCCGTCGACGAGCGGGATCTTGTACGTCTTCACCCACTCGTGCGCGGACTGCCGCGTTACCCCTCGGTCGCGGGCGAACTCGGCGATCGAAACGTAGGTCGGCATGTCAGGTTAGAGGTCGAACAGGTGAGGCATGACGTCAGGGAAATGCAGGGCCAGCCACTAGCGCGCCGACGGGGATCGAATTACCCTCATCGCCCGCTTTCCGGAAGGACCCGCGCCCCATTGCCATCCTCAGACCCCAGCTGCCAGCCGAATTCGATAACGCAGCCGTCGCTCGAAGAGCATCTGCATTGCCGACGGGTTGCCGATCCGGTCCATCCGCAGCCGAATCTCATAGGTTGGCGTGCGCACGAACATGAGCACTGGGCGTAGGATCGCGCCATGGATTCCACGCTTGGCCCATATGCCGGGCGCGAGATGGCGAGTCTTGCCGCCACGCAGCGGCCCGTAGGCCACGAAGAGCTCGAAGCCGTTGATCGTCTTGTAACCGTTCGCGGTCCTGCCGCGCGCGGCGAGCGCCCGCCGGCGCCGATCGGTCATATTGGCGCGATACCCCTGCTCGCCGAATGCACGGAAGTAGCTGAGCAGCATCGTGATGAATGACCCCTTGATGTTGCCGTAGCCATCCTCGCTACCAGGGAAGGGCTGCGAGGGGATGACGGTGGCATAGCCCGCAGGCAGGATGCCAGCACGCCGTAGAGCGATCTCCGAGCGCTTGTCGCGACGATGACCCCCGGCGATCTCGGCGGCGAGCACGCTGGCTGGGTCCACTCCCTTCCCAACCGCGCGTGTCGGACCGATGATCGCCTGCAGGTGATCGGGTCGCGCTTGCTCCACCAGGATCGAGCGCGAGATGAACGGTGTCGGCTGATCGAAGACGGTCGTGATCTCCCGCTGATACCTCCGCCGCAGATCGAACCCTACATCGTTGAGCGCTGCAGCAGTTGCCGCGCGCAGTGCGGGCCCGGACAGCGCAGCGATGTGATGGCGCACGGCATCGGTGCCCTCGATCTGCATTCTCACCTTGATCATTGCGTGGCCTTCTCATTGCCGACGCACTCGGTGAACGCCCGCCGCTCATCGGAGGTGTCGATCATCAGCGCCGCGGTGCTCTCGAGCATCTCGACCCGACCGTCGTCGCTGATATCGACGCTCACGAGTGCAGTCGCATTCACCATCGTCTCGATCCGATAGCCATTCGCTCTCCGCTGCTGTCGAGTGTGGACGCTAGTGAGGGTGAGATGCGCCCTATCGAATCCGTCCATCACGCACGCCGAGAAGGCCAGCGCCCGAGCCGGTGCAATCTGTCCCTGTTGGATCAAACGGAACGTTCCGGGCTGGCCTCTCGGCGGGGCAACCGTGCAGCCCGCCAGAACGACCGCGGGGAGAATGGCTTGAAGCGTACGTTTCAACATTTCATACCTCCGTGCGTTGTGCGTCGCCAGTGTAATGACCGTCGCACTTCGCCGCACGCCATTCGGAGTGGAACGGCGTCCCAATTTGAAGTCCCGCTTCGCACGCATAAAAGCGATTCGGCTCGCCACGCATGCCGGCCCGGATGCTCGGATCGACCTGATCGGCGCCGAAAACGCGTCGCAGCTCGTCGATCCATCGAGCCACGGTCGGCATCACGTCACGCATCGAACCGCTGCGCTCGCTCATTGGCTGCCTCCATACCTGTTCCATACCCCTGGCTGAGGTATGGAGCCCCGAAACCCGCGCCGGTGCTTGCTCTTCCATACCTTCCATACCTTCCATAGGATGGATGGATGCTGCGCGCGCGTACGCGCGCGATCGCGTGTGCACGTACGTGCGTGCGTATGTACGCGTGCGCCCGCGGGGCAGGTGTGGAAGGTATGGAAGGTATGGAACCCCACGCCCAGCCTCGCTTTCCGGCCTCCATACCTCCGCCGCGAGGTATGGAAGGTGTGGAGCTTTTCGGACTTTAGAACGGCATTGGTCCATCTCTGCCCTCGCCACCTGCTGCCGGTGCTGCCTGCTGCATCCGCCCCCAGTACGGCGCCCAGGTCGGGAGCCGATACACGAACCGTGTCGTGCCGTTGCGACGCTCGACCCGCTGCGCGCCCATGCGCTTGAGCTGCATGCCGACCCGTGTCATCACGTCGCGCGTCATGCGACCCGCATCCAATTTCAGCGCGTCGACGAGCACGTCGTGCAACGTGAATTCGGGCAGTGCGCGGCGCTCGATCCAGTCATGGATCGGATCCATGAACGCATCTTCCGCTTCGCGCGCGAGCTGCACGGGATCGAAGATTTTGCGCTGCTCATCCCCCGTCGGCCAGAATCGCTCACCGCGGCGATAGCGCACGAGCGCTTCGGCGAAGAGCTGGTCGCGTGCGTTTGCGAGGCCTTCGAGGTCGACCTCGGCCGGCACGTCGACAGGCCAGAATCGTCGGCCCCCCGTGGGATCCTTGTTCCACTGCCACTCGTTCGTGCTGCCACCGAACACGATCTGACGCGGGCACTTGATCTCGCGATGCCCATAGACCGGCCGGAACTCGTCGACCGTGCGGCTCAGAAACGACTTTTGGCGCAGCGATTCCACGCGCACGATCGCGCCCATCTCGGGGAACTCATGCAGCCATTTGCCGCGGATTGCCGATAGCGCGTCCTTGCTCGTGATGTCGAGCTCTGCCTCAGAGAACCACTCCCCCGCGAGGATCTTGAGCGCCGAGCTCTTGTTGCGCCCCTGCTCGCCCTCGAGCACGAGGCAGTAATCGAATTTCACTCCTGGGCGCATCACCCGCGCGACCATGCCCGTGAGATACCAGCGCGCCACGCGCGTCGAATACTCGCTGCGCGCGACGCCGAAATAGTCTGCGAGCCAGTCCTCGAGTCGCTCCGTGCCATCCCACTGCAGCCCGCCGAGATACGCGCGCACAGGGTGGAATCGGTTGATCGCTGCAGCGAGCTCCACGGCCTCATTGACGATCGCGGTCGCTGGCGTGATCGAATACGCGTTCGTCAGCCACACGGTGGCCAGGCTCGTATCGAGATCCGTCCAGTCGCCCTCGGGCGATTCCACGGTGCCCAGCACACCGCACGACGGCAGCGGCTTGCGCTTGACTACGCGCTGAGCGAACTCATCGTACGCCAGCACGCCTGCCCATTTCGGGTCGCGCGTGAAGATCTGCACCACGTTCGCCAGGCACGGCACCAACTCGTGCTTGCGCACGAGGAGACGATGACGCCATTCACCGCCCGGATCCTCCGGCTCGCCCGCGCCAGCTGACGTCGCCGCGGATGCCTGCGGCGCCGGCGCATTGATCTTCAATGCCGCCGCGCAGGGGCGCAGATCCTCGAGCATCGCGACGAGATCCTCGTGCGTCGCACCCTCTGCCACTGCATCCGCGATGTCCCAGCCGTCGGCCTTAACGCCCGGCGCCGGGATGCGGACGATGCGCACGTTGCAGCCCAGGGCGAGCAGCTGCTCGGCGATGGTCTCCATTGCGCGCACGCCGGGCTGCTTGGCCTCCGGCAGCAGCTCGTCGCTGTTCCGAGGGGTCTTCGCATCGCAGTCCGGCCACAGCAGGATCTCGCGGCCCGCCAGGGTCGCCCACTCGACTTTCAGGACCGCGTTGCCGCCGCCTGGCCAGCTGAGGCAATCGACGATGTCGCTGAGGTGCTCGTGCGCGACGTCGGCGCATTTCTCGCCTTCGGTGATGAGCACGCGCTTACCATCGCGCAGGCGATCGAGCCCATAGAGCGGCCGTGGCATCGCCCACTGCATCCAGCGCCAATCCTCGCGGCCTCTCGCATTGCGTGCCCAGACGACGGGCAGAATTTCCTTGCCGCCGTCCGAGGTGCGGAAGCGATGGACGTATCCGAGGATGCGCCCGTCGCGATCGCGATAGCACCAGATGTGCTCGGAGCGCCCGCGCACGGGATGTGCGATCGGCGGCAGCGCAGCCGTCTCGGGCACGGGCACGATCGGCGCCCAGCTGGCGCGCTTCGTCTCGCGTTCGGTCAGTTTCGTTTCGGGCGGCCGCGTCGATGCTTCGCCCGATCCGCCGATCCTCAGCTCGGCACGCAGCCGCTTCGCGGCCTCGCCGGGTTGCAGGCCATGGATCGCCGCATAGAGCGAGATGAGGTCGCCGCCGCGCTCGCCGGTGGCGAAATCGGCCCACTGCCCAGTCGTGAGGTTGACGCTGCAGCTCTTGCCGGGCTCGCCCGCGAGATTGCCGCATTGCCATTCATGGCCGGCGCGACGGCCGCCCTCCAGCCACAACGGCACGAGCCGGTCGGCTGCATCGAGCAGCGTGCGCGCGAGCGCCGCGAAATCGACCCGCTTGGCCGGCATGACCGCTAGCGGCCCTCGCGATCGATCACCGCACCGCCTCCCACGTCGACGGCGTGCGCCCGCGCCCGGCTGGCCGCATCCGATAGCTGTCGGTCACCTCGCCGCGGTCGCGCAGGGCCCTGAGCAGCTCTGCGACGTACCAGCGCCCGAGGCCTGCGCGCTGGGCGATATCCGCGGCGAAGAGCGGCCGGCCCGCCGCCCTCAGCACGGCGAGCACCTGGTGCTCGCGCTCTCGGCGCGAGATGATGCCGGGCGAGGTGCTGCGCAGGCCGAGGACCTGCTGCGCGGTCCACTCGATAGAGCCGCCCATGTCGCACTAACCCGTGAGCTTATGCCGGCGCACGCCTGTGATGCCGGGCGGCAAGTTCTTCCTGCCGACGGCCGTGATGAACTCGGAATCGCCTCCCCCGTTTGCCTTCAGGTACTCGACCTCGACCTTGGCCGAGTTGATGATGACCTGCGCGACATCCGAGATCGCCTTCGCACGCTCGATTTCCATCGGATCCTTCGGGTCGCGCAATGCCTTCAGCGTCGCAAACAGATGCGCGCGCAGGGTATCGACGCTGAGCACGCCATCATCTACAGGGTCTGTCACGATCGCCTCCGCCTGTTGATCTGCCGGTTGAGGGCGCCGCGCAGCCGGATCACGCCGACCAACGGCGCAGGCAGGTTGTGGATGGTGTTACGCGCCATCAGTTCGCGGCGCGTGATGAGCTCGACCGCGTCGAGCGTGATCTCCTCGAGCACCGTGGTTCGCCGGCCCGGCCTGAATACCACCGCGTGGCCGCGCGGCACCGGACCGTGAGCCCGTTCCCAGACCAGCCGATGCACCGGATGCCAGCGCACGTTGCTCGGGCCCGGTAGGTCATTGACCTTGAGATCGAGATAGCCGTCGCCATTGATGCGATGGCTGCCGACGGGGACCCACGTGTGCGGACGGTTCCCTCGCTGGAACTGCGTCGACGCCATCCGTCCCGGAGCATAGCCCGGGCGCCGCAGCCCCTTATTCGCAGGCACATGGCCCGGCTGGAAGCGCGATGCGCGGCTGCCGTGTCCGGGCATCGCCATGAGCTCGCGCGCCCGCGCGGCGATGGTCTCGCGCGATTTGTGTACGCCCATCCGTGCCGCCAGGCGATAGATCTGGGCGGGAGTGCACTTCAGGACGTGCGCCAATGCCTCGGTGTACACGTGAGCATAGTTGCGGCGCACGAGCTCCTGCTCGACCCAGCCAAATTGACGCCTCAGCACGGCGGCGCATCCCCCGCGAGTTGATCGGACCCGAACAGCGGCGATTCGCCTCGGCGCTCGATTTCCGCCCGGACGGCGGAAGCGCTTTCCCGTAAGGACTCGAACATGTCGTTGGCCACGGCTTCGGTGCAGCCGTGCGCGATGAGAAAGCTCACCGCATTCACGGCGCCCTGCTGGATGAGCTCCTGTGCGACGAGCTGGTTGTCGTCCATATCGCGCAACCGAGCGGCGATGTCGGATTCCCCGATATTCTCAATCGTCGCCATTACGCCCCCACGTCATCGAGTACCCGCACCCACGGCTGCGTCGGATGCCGACAGCGCGGGTTCATCGCGCGACCTCCCTCAGCCACTCGCGCACCAGCCGCGCGATCACGTCTGGGTGCCGCGCGAGCGCGAGGCGGCGAGCGAGGCCGGCGAGGCGGCCGCTAGAGCGAGCGCAGCCGTGCATTCCGTCACGAATCCCGCTCATTCCCTGCGGCTCCCTGCGATTCCCTCGGATGCCACCCGCAGTCCCTCGGGCTCCCTGAGCAGTCCCTCGCTGCGCAGCAGCTGTGTCAGTACGCTGTGCTTGTCGATTTCCTCCAGAGCCCAGCGATGCAGCACCTCACGAGCGATTTCCGAGCGGTCCCGGCCGGTGACGCGGTTGATGGCCTCGAGCACGCAGTCGGCCTCGGCCGTGATTTTTCCGCGAAAGTCCTTCAGCTCTGCGGCCATGACGATCAATGCGCCGGGCGCCCAAGCGCAGTCACGCGCCGCTCGAGCACGGCGACGCGTTGGGGCAACAACCCTTCGCCCCGCTCACCCATGCGCCTTTTCCTCGGTCGGGATGGCCGGGGCCCCGGGCGCGCCGATCAACTCGGGCCATATGCGGTGCCAGTCGGATGGGCGCAGGTCGACGCGGGTCGCCGCACCCTTTGTCATCCGCTCGATCTGCACACATCGCTCGACCGGCACCGGGCGCGCTCCGCTTCGCCACTCATGGACTGCCGGGGCGGTGATCGAGAGGGATCGCGCGAGCGCGGCCATGCTCCCGTAGAACTCGATTGCTCGTTCAATTCCGAGGTTCATCCCGCCAACAATACAGCATTACTGAATTCAAGCGCAAGAAGCATTGCTGATATGCCTATTGGGCTTGGAAAATTCAGCAATGCTTTCTACTTCTGAAGCGCTCGCGAAGAAGGTCCGTTGGGCCATCGAAAAGAAAGGCGTCACTCCAGCCCGATTGCAGGAAGAGACGAAGGTGAAATCGCTTTCTGCCATCACGGAATGGAAAACCCGTGGTCGCGTGGATAAACGGCATCTGCCCGTCCTCGCCAGGCTCACACAGACTAGGCTCGAGTGGTGGGTTCGTCCGGACGCACCGATCCCTCCGACCCCGGAGTGGCTGGAAGGAGCGCCCGATCACCGACCGCCAGTCGTCCGCTTGGCAACAGATGAGTGGCCATTCCGGAAGTTCGCTCGCGCGCGATTCGACCGGCTGTCTCGGCCGCAAAGGCGTCTCGTCGAAGCCGCAGCCTATGGCGTCCTACTTACGTGCGAGGAGGAAAATCGAGAGAAGGAGGCGCATCGGAGCAAGACAAAAAGCAGCCGGAGCGTCGCCTAGGTCGGCTCGAATTTTCCATCTCGCCTGCTACCGCGAATCGGTGAAGTGTCCGATCGCGTTATTGCTTCATGGACACAAGGCTCGAGACTGATCATCGCTTGGCCGCCCAACGATCGTCGCTTCGGGGGACCAACGGAGTGGATCAATGAGTAACCCGTCTCTTAAGTGGTGGACGTGCCTCGAGTCTTGGATCACCGGGCTCTGGCTGGCCATCATCGTTGCTACCGCGATGCTCACGGTCAGTTCCGAGGCGCGCAGCGAAGAGAAGAGGCGGCCCCTCTACCAAATCGACTCGCTTCCATCTGCAATCGAAAGTGTCCCTCCGCATTGGCGCGGCCACGACATGCTGCGCTTGGCTTTGCATGCAGCGAGCGTAAAACCTCGCGGCGAATTTGAAACGACCGAGGCATATGAAGCTCGCCAGCGCAGGACGATCGAGGCCTATGCCTACGGCCGGGTTCGCCTAACCGACCGCATCGCCGTTTCCGGTCCCCTATTCAAATCGGGCACGTTTTCTGGGTGGCCAGGTTATAGCTATGATCCAGATACCGAAGTCTTCCAGGTCTGCGTCAGCACCCGGCCCTATGAGCATTACCGCAAAGAGGACAAGCTGGGCATCTACACCGGCCACAATGCATTTGGCGTGACCAAGACGATTACGCGTCGGCGGATCTCCTCTCTCTTGATCGCCTTCGAGTCGCCATCGCAGGATACCCAGTGCTTCGTGCCGGTCACAATGTCCGGCGAGGACGCCGAGAGGAACACACGCACGGCGTCCTGGGCTCTACTCGGCACCCTGGTGCAGCCTTATGTGAGCATCGTAGAACGATCCAGCTCGCCTTCGATTTCGCACCCCTTCGCTGACGAGGTGACTGAGGCTTCCATGACGTTACGGGTCGATGAGGTAATTGCATTCGACTCCGGCAGCGGCCGGATCTTCTATCGGCGAGGCTGGGACACCCCAATTACGCCAGCCGAGGCAGCGCTTGAGCGCTGCGATAGTGAGCGAGGAGACATCGCAGCCGCCTGCAAGCGCCAAGTGACCGACTGTTCGAACTGGTATGCCTCCAATCCAAACGCGCTGCGACAGTGCCTCGCGGTGCCGATCAGACCGCGCAGCAATCAATAGCATGCACCCCTCAGCCCCGATGCTCGTGTAGCCATTCCTTGAGCGCTGCATCGACGCGCGTTTGCCAACCTTCCCCTGTCGCCCGGAAGCTCTCCACGACCTCTCGTGACAGCCGGATCGTGATGCGTTCCTTGGTCGGCGCCTTCTGAGGCCCGCGCCGACCAAGTTTCTTCCGCAGCGCCCCGGGCAGCCCTACAAAGGGCGTGGCGCGCTCGAAGTCGCGCGCGGTCCATTCCGGGTTGTCGCGGTCGGCCCTATCGGCCCTTGGTTGCTTGCTCATATCGCTCTATCTCTCTTGCGTTCGCCTTGCGAAAACTAATCACGCGGATGCCCTTTTCGGTCTCCACGAACACGAGCGCATGAAGCCGGTTGTCGAGGAGCCCGAACGCTCGAATCCTGTTCTCTCCGTAGTCCTTGCGATCGTCCGCCACGTAGATCGCTGACTCGAACTCGAAGTCCTCTGCCCGCTCGAACGACAGGCCGCGCTCGCGGATGTTGCGCTCGTTCTTCGTAGGGTCGAATTCGATTTCCATGAACAAATTGTATGCACACAAAAGAGAGATGTCAAGTTTTTTGTGCATACATGCGGCGTATATTGTATGAGTCACTCCGTTTTCAATCCGCCCGAAATTCAGCATTGCTGTTGACAACCATCGTTCAGTAATGCTGTAATCGCCTCGCTGTTACTTAGCGGAGGCGAGATGGCTGCAACTCTCCACGATGCCAACCGGGCTGCGACCGCGCCCGACACCCCGCCGCGTATGCGGCTGGACCCCGACGGCAACTGGCGCGGACAGCCCCGCGATGCCGTCGACGGCTACCCTCTCCCGGCCGAGATCTGCGTCGCCGTCTATACGGCCGGGCATGCGCGGCCTGCCAACGCCCAGGTGAATCTGCGGACCGGCGCATGGGGCGGCGCGATCTACAGCACGCCCGACCAGCTGCGCGAATTCGCCGCGCTGCTGGTCGAGGCGGCGGGCGTAATCGACATGCTCGCGATGCTCGACCACGATGACGCGGACGACGGGCCGCATATCACGCCGGACAGCGCCGAGCGCCTCGAGGACTGCGTGCTGCTCAACGAGAGCGGAGACCGCGCATGAGCGCGCCGCGCCCCGAGCCCCCAATCCTGCGCGCCCTGCGCCAAGTCGCCCTCGATCTACGCCAGGCGCGCGCGATCGATCTCCTCGCGATGTGCATCGGCTACGCGCTGCTCATCGGCCTCGCCGTGGTCGCGCTCGTCGCCGCCGGTGTCTGGCTCGACGACGCCGGCCTCGGCCGCGAGCCCGACCTGCTGACACGCATCTCCGCCGCGCTCGCCGCGCTCGACTGACATGCGCGATCGCATCGAGCAACTCCTCGCTCTGCGCACCGCGCACGACGAATACCGTGCTCTGCAGGCGCGCATCCAGCGTCTGACGCAGGCCAACCCCCGAGGGCTCGAGATCCGGCCGCTCTTCGGCCAGGCGCCGCGCCCCGCTCCACGCATCCGGAGAGCCGCATGACGCCACGCGAGATGCATCTGCTCGAGGCGCGCCGGCGCGCGCGCACGATCCGCGGCACGCGCTCGCAGACGATGCGCGAGGCCATCATCCGGCGCGTGATCTACGAGCTGCGTGAGGCGCTGCGCCCGGCCGCGCCGGCGCGGGAGCGCGCGCGATGACCCCGCCGCTCATCGGCCTCACCGGCTACAGCCGGTCGGGCAAGGACACGGTGGCGCGGCTCCTCGCCGAGCGCTACAGCATTGCTCAGCTGGCGTTCGCCGACGAGCTCAAGCGCGAAGTGGCCGCGGCCTGGCATGTCGATGTCGCCATCTTCCATGACCCAATCCTGAAGGACACGAGCCTGCATCAGCTCGCTCTGCGCCGCTGCACGCACGCGGAGTTCGTCGCCGCGCACTGGCATCTCGCCACGCTCGAGTCGCTCAAGCCGCGCACCGTCATGCAGGCCTGGGGCGACTGGATCGCACGCACCGACCTGACGCACTACGTGCGCGCGCTCGAGGCGCGCTGGCTCGAGGTCGCCGCCACCGAGCCGCGTGCGGTGATCATCACCGACGTGCGACTGCAGCACGAATTCGATTGGCTGCGCCGCCATGACGGTGCGCTGTGGCGCGTGGCGCGGCTCGGTCAACGCCAGCCCTCCGGGCATCACACGGAGCGTGTGCATCAGCACTGGCCGGTCGATGCCGAGATCGTCAATACCGGATCGTCGGATCGGCTCGCGAAGATCGCGAGCGATCTGCTGCTCGATCTCATCGAGCCCGCCGAGCTGCGGGGCACGCCATGAAATCAGCTGCAGCAGCACAGGCCCGTCTCGCGGCCGCAGGCTACCGCACGAGCGGCGCTCGTCAGCACGAGGAGCGCTGCAGCACCTGCGACCACGTCAGGCCGCCGCCCGACGGACGGCGCAACTCCAACCACGACCGTTACTGCTCGCGCAATGACGCGATCGTGAAAACCTACCGCTGGTGCACCCACTGGATCCGTACGAATGAACGCTCCTGAACTGATGCAGCCCGGCGTGCAGACCATTCGCGTCGCGCGAATCGCTCGGCCGCTGGACAATCCCCGCAAGCACTTCGACGAGACCGCGCAGGCCGAGCTCGTCGAAAGCGTACGCCGCCACGGCATCATCCAGCCGATCCTCGTTCGACCACTGCCCGACACGCGCGAGGCGTTCGAGCGCGAGCACTACCTCTACGAGCTCGTCGCCGGCGAGCGCCGCCTGCGTGCGGCCGATGCCGCGCAGCTGGTCGAGATCCCGGCGCTGGTGCGCGCGCTCACCGACACCGAGGTCCTCGAGATCCAGATGATCGAGAACCTGCAGCGCGCCGACCTGCATCCGCTCGAGGAAGCCGAAGGCTATGAAGCGCTGCACGAGCGCCACGGCTACAGCGTGGCCGACATCGCAGCGAAGGTCGACAAGAGCGAGGGCTACGTCTACGCGCGCCTGCGGCTCACGTCGCTATGCGAGACCGCGCGCAAGGCATTCTTCGGCGGCAAGCTCACGCCGAGCACTGCGCTGCTCGTCGCGCGCATCCCGGGCGCCGACCTGCAGGCCAAGGCCACGCAGGAGATCGTCCGGTCCTTCAGCGGCGAGCCGATGTCGACGGCGCAGGCGAGCGAGCATATCCAGCGCACGTACATGTTGCGCCTGGCCACCGCGCCCTTCAAGCCCAGCGACGCGGATCTGTTGCCCGGCGTCGGACCGTGCACGACATGCCCCAAGCGCACCGGCAACGCCGGCGAGCTCTTCGATGACATCAAGGGCCCGGACACGTGCACGGATCCGAAATGCTTCGAGCGCAAGGCCGCAGCGCACAAGGATCGCGTGATCGAAGAGGCGCAGGCCAAGGGCCAGAAGGTCATCGATGGGGATGCCGCGAAGAAGATCTTCGCATATCGTCATAGCGAGCCGAAAGGCTACGTCGACCTAGATCAGACCGAGCATCGCTCCGGTCTCGGCGGCAAGAAGCGCCGCACGCTGGTCGGCAAAGCCGACGTCGAGCGCGTGCTGCTCGTGAACCCGCACACGAATCGAGTCGTCGAGGCGGTCGCGGAGAAGGCCTACTCTCAGGTCCTCGCCGACAAGGGCATCACAGCGCCGGCGACGATGAGCGATGCGGAGCGCCAGGAGCGCCAGCGCGTGGCGGCCGAGAAAGCCTACCGGAAGGCGCTCTTCGGTGCGCTGCGCCTGCGCGTGCCGAGCGAGCCGTCGCTCGAGGACCGTCGCATGATCGCGCGCGCGTTCTACGAGCACCTCGGCCATGACCAGCGCAGCCGCGTCCGCGATATCTGGTCATGGTCGACGATCGCTGCCGACGGGAGCCCGATCGACGAGCTCGACGCGGCGCAGCTCGCTCTCCTGATGTACGACATGGCGCTCGCGAGCGAGCTGATGGTCTGGACGTATTCGAAGACCGATCCCAAGCGCATGCTCGAGCTCGCCGCTCGGCTCGGCGTCGATGCCGCCGAGATCAAGCGCGGGCTCAAGGCTGAGGAGAAGGCGAAGAAGAAGGCCAAGGCGACCAAGGCTGCGGCGCCGAAGAAGCCTGCCGCGAAAAAACCTGCAGCGAAGAAACCGGCGGCCAAGAAATTCTCGCCGAAGAAGGTCCCGCCCAAGAGCACCGAGCCGGCCGCCGAGGCCGACTCGACGTGGCCCTTTCCCACGAGCCCGCAATGAGCCCCGTCGTCATCCCCGCGGTCGTGCGCGATCGCGTCATCGACTGGCTCGAGGAAGCGGCGCAAGACGCCGCCGACGAGCTGCTCTATCCGGAGCCGCATCTCGCCACCGCATTCCAGGACCTGGCCGACGAGCTGCGCCGCGCAGGCTCGACGGCAATCGACCTCACCACCACCAGCTCACAGGAGAGCGCATGAACGCACCCCAGGCCCACGCGCCGAAGCTCGGCGAGAGGTTCGACGGCGGCCACTACACCGGCCGCATTCTCGTCGACCGCAACCCCTACGCGCTGATCTGCGCACCCGCCGCTGTCGGCCTCCACGTCCCCGCGGTGTGGAACAAGTCCCTGCGCGCCGTCGAGGGTGCGCGCAGCTTCTGCGACGGCTTCGCGAACACGGAGGCGATGGCCGCCGCCGGCAGCGCGATCGCGAAGTGGGCCCGCTCGCTGCGCATCGACGGACGCGACGACTGGTATCTGCCGTCGCGCGACGAGCTCGAGATGCTCTATCGCGCATTCAAGCCGAGCACGCAGAAGAACTGGTGCTGGCGCGGCGACAATCCCTCGAGCATCCCTGTCGGCTACGCCTACACGCCCACGGACCCGGCGCAGACCGCGCTCGAGGAATTCCGCACCGGCGGTCCGGAGGCCTTCGCTGAGGAATTGCATTGGTCCAGTACGCAGTACGCGGGCAACGCCGCCTACGCCTGGGCGCAGTACTTCGGCGACGGTAACCAGACCTACTGCCACAAGGGCAGCAAGTTCCCTGCCCGGGCTGTCCGCAGATCAGCCATTTGACCATTCGATCATTTACACGCCATGCAAACCACCGTCCGCGACACCATCGTCTTCGGCCTCGGCAGGGGCACGCTCAACGTGCCCGCCGGCGACCTCCTGCAGGCTTGGCTCCAGCAGGAGATCCAGCAGAGGGCATCCGCGCCGCTCATTGCGCCCGCGCTCGGCCAGTGCTGGCCGGGCACGACCGACATCTACGCCGGCCTCGTGCGCGGCCTCGAGGGCCAGCGCGACTATCACCTCCTCGTGCACGAGGAGGTGTTCAAGCCCGGCCCCTGGCAGGCGGCGGTCGATTGGGCACCCAGCCTCGGCGAACAGTATTCGGTCCCCGACAGGCGCGAGTCGCGCATCCTCGTCGTCAACGTGTCCGAGCTGTTCGCTGGAGAGTGGTACTGGACCAACGCGCAGTACGCGGGCTACGCCGACTACGCCTGGGCGCAGAACTTCGGCGACGGTATCCAGCTCAACTACCGCAAGGCCAACAAGTTCCCTGCCCGGGCTGTCCGCAGATTGATCATTTAACCCTTTGGTCATTTCGCCGTGGCCCTGCACAACACCCTGCCCATCTACAAGATCGCTTACGATCTGCTCGGGCTCGCCGCCGACCTCACCGCGAACATGCGGCGCGACTACAAGGCGAGTGTCGGCGCGAAGATCCGCGAGGAGTGCATCGAGATCCTCGTGCTGATCCTGCGCGCGAATGTCGCGCGCGAGAAAACGGTGCATCTGGTCGAGCTGCTCGAGCGCCTGCAGGTGGCCGAGCTCCTGATACGACTCTGTCACGACAAGCACCTGATCAGCGATCCGCAGTACGCTCGCGCGATCGCACTCACCACCTCGGTGGGCAAGCAGGCCAACGGATGGCGCAAATATGCAGCCGCATCGTCGCCCGCTGCGTGATCGTCACGGCGATCACGCCTGCGCGACTTTTGATCTGGTCGCGCCGCTGGCTCACGAGGCCACCGACAGGCGCAGCACGGACACCGCAGGCAATGGCCTGGCCAGGTCCGGCGCAGTCTCCCCGCTGATCGGCGCAGGCCTTCGGCGGGGCGACGTGGATAGCGCGACACTACGCAGTACGCGGGCAACGCCGACTACGCCTGGGCGCAGAACTTCGGCGACGGTAACCAGAACAACTACCACAAGGACAACAAGTTCCCTGCCCGGGCTGTCCGCAGATCGATTCGATGTGAGCGCCGGCGCGCCGACGCTCGCGCACGCGGTGCGCGCCTACATGAACTGCCGTCTCGGCAAGCGCAACACGGCCTCGGCGCTCGCCTTCGAGGAGCATCGCGAGCGCCACCTGGTCGAGCTCCATGAAGAGCTGGTGAGCGGCACCTATCAGCCGGGGCCCTCGATCTGCTTTGTGGTCACCCGGCCCAAGCCGCGCGAGGTATGGGCCGCACAGTTTCGCGATCGCATCGTTCACCATCTGCTCTATCACCGTATCGCGCCGTCGATCGAGGCCTCGTTCATCGCGGATTCCTGCGCGTGCATTCCGGGCCGCGGCACGCTCTACGCTGTCGAGCGGCTCGAGGCCAAGGTACGCAGCCAGACACACAACTGGCGGCGTCCCGGCTGGTATCTCAAGGGCGACCTCGCGAATTTCTTCGTCTCGATCGACAAGCGGATTCTCCTCGAGCAGCTGCGCAAGCGCATCACCGATCCCTGGTGGTTCGCGCTCGCCGAGCTGATCCTCATGCACGATCCGCGTCCGAGCGCCGTGATGCAGAGTACGGCGGCGATGATGCGGCGGGTGCCTGAGCACAAGAGACTCAGCAATCAAGTGCCCGAGCTCGGCCTGCCGATCGGCAACCTCTCCTCGCAGTTTTTCGCCAACGTGCATCTTGATGCACTCGATCAGTTCGTCAAGCACCAGCTGCGCGCGCGGCACTACATCCGGTATGTCGACGACTTCGTGCTGCTGCATGAATCGCCGCAATGGCTCAAGGAGGCGAGGCGCCGAATCGATGCATTCCTGCAGGAGCGCTTGCACCTGCAGCTCAATCCGCGCAAGACGATCTGCCAGCCGATCGAGCGCGGTATCGATTTCGTTGGCCAGGTCATCCTGCCATGGCGCCGCGTCACGCGGCGTCGCACCGTGGAACAGGCGCTGCGACGCGTGGCCACGATACCTGAAGCTGATCTCCGAGCGGTCGGCAACAGCTACTTCGGTCTGCTGCGCCAGGCGAGCTCGAGCCATGCTGATCGCGCGCGCCTGGCCAACCTGCTGCGCCAGCGCGGGCGTAGCGTCGATCATCCTTTGACACGGAGCTACCCATGCCGGGACCAGTAGACGACAGCCGATCGTCCGAGGCGATGCCGCTGCTCGCCTTGCGCCACATCCAACACGCCACCGCACCCACTCCGGATGATGGCCCCCGGCTGAATCGCGCGAGGCGCCACGCCGAGGATGGCGCACCGTCATGAGCGCGACCGTCCTCGAAATGTGGCAGGACTTCGAGCGCTGCGTGATGTCGCCCGGCATCGGGCAGATCCAGCGCCAGGAAATGCGGCGCGCATTCTACGCTGGCGCGATGGCGGCCTTCGTCAACATCGTGCAGATTTCGTCGTCGGGCGACCAGGCCGTGGCCACCGCCGAGCTCCGCGCGCTGGTGCGCGAGAGCGAGCAGTACGTGCGCGACCTGCGGGACGGCAAAGCATGACCCTCGCACCCGAGATCGCGGATGTAGAAAAGCGCGCCTACGCCCGCGGCTACAGCGCCGGCTGCAGGCGCGCCCGGGTCGAGATGGACGCCAAGCAGCGGTTGGCTGCGGCCAACAGAGCATGGGACCGGGTGTTTCTCGCGGTGCTGCCGGTCGCGATGGCGGCAGAAGGATGGACGATCGGCGACTCGCCGGTGCATTCGGGCGAGGATCGCATACGGCTGGCCGAGCTGTTGGCGGACCGCGCATTCAATCACCTGAGGGGCTTGCCATGACTCTCCCGCGCCTCGGGTCGCAGCTACTACGTCTGCTCTCTGAAGCTCCGCGGCCGACGGACAAGTTGTGCGTGGCGATCTCGGGTGCGGCCAGGCCGCACGTCGCGCGCGCGATCGAGCGCCTGGCCGATGAGGGCCTCATCGCGCTCAAGTGGGGGCGGTGGCAGCTGACCCGCGCTGGCCGGCGCGCTGTCCCTGCGCCTGAGCTGCAGGTCGCCGTGCGACCGTACGTGCCGCCTGTCGCCCCGCCGCGGCGGCCAGGTTCCGATCACAGCCACATTCCGAGTCTCGCCGGCGGCAAGCTCATCAGGAGGATCACGTGAAGGAGTGCGAATTGCGCGAGCATGCCACATGCTCGCTGTGCGCGAAGCGGATCGGGGGCGCTGGTCTGCCGCTCTTCTGGGCCGTGACGATCGAGCGCTACGGGATCGACCTGCGCGCAGCCCAACGCCAGGACGGTCTCGCAGCGCTACTCGGTAGCCCCGCGCTCGCGCAGGCCATGGGCCCGGATGAGGACATGGCCATGCCGATGATGGAGCCGGCCAAGCTCACGGTCTGCGAGCGTTGCGCGGTCGACCAGCAGCTGCCGATCGCGGTGCTCGCCGAGGAATTCGCATGAACCGCTTGGATCATCTGCTCTGGATCTTGGCGGAAGAGTGTGGAGAAGTCGCCCACCGCGCCAGCAAAGCTGCTCGCTTCGGCATGTGCGAAGTGCAGCCAGGCCAGCTGACTACGAATGCGGAGCGCATCCTCGGCGAGTGGTACCACGCGATCGCGGCCATTGAGATGTTGATCGATGAGGGGCATTTAACCCTGCCGTCCGAACCGGAGGTCCGCGCGGCCATCGAGCGAAAGAAACTCCAGGTCGCGCAGTACTTTTCCTATTCCGCGCTGTGCGGTCGCGTGGACGGAGCGCGTTGGCTCCAGCCAGCCACTGACACATCCGAGACCAACGATTCCGCCGGCGCCGCCCCGTAAGCCGTAATGCACACCCGTCTCTGCAGGATCCCGGGCCATGCAGCCACGCTGCGCGTGCCTCGCCACATCGTGCGCATCGACATCGACGACGGCGGTGCCGGCACGCACGGATGGCAAGTGCGGTTTCGCAAGCCGTCGCGCTTCTTCTCGGATTCGTATGTCGATGCCGCTGGCCGCCGGCGACTCGGCAGCCCGAAGGCATCGCTCGCTCGAGCAACCGAATATCTGCTGAGCATCTACAAGCCGCGGCCGCGCCGGCTGCCTCGCGAGCATCGCGACAAGCAGCAGTGTACCGGCATGGCCGGCGTCCGGGTCGTGTGGCGGCGCCACCGGAACCGGCGCAATGCCGAGTGTGTGGTCCGGGTCGATCGGCCCGACGGTCGGCCATTGCGGGTGCTCTACGTCGGCACCGAGACGACCTACAGCGAGGCTCGACTGCATCGGATGCTGCGGGAGGTACGGGGCTGATGAGTTTCTTTTCTCAGGCCTACCTGCTCGAGAAGTATGGCCCGCGGATCGGCATGCAGGATCTTGCGAAGGTGCTCGGCGTCGCGCACGGGACGCTTCGCAACCGCATTTCTGCCGGCACGCTCAGGCTTCCGACGTATCTGGACGGCGGGACTCGGTACGCGGACTATCGGGACGTAGCGGAGTATCTGGACGAGTGCCGTGAACGTGCTCGGGCTGAAGCTGCACATACCGCTTGAGATTGCGCCAATCGCGGTGCCCGGTGATGATCGCCGCCTGATCGATCGTCATACCGGATTCGAAAAGGCGCGACGTGCCCTCGTGGCGCAAGTCGTGGAAGTGCAGATTCTCGATGCCGGCGGCCCGGCACGCTGCCGTGAACGCGTCTGACACCGCTTCAGTCGTCAGCGGGAAGATGCGCGCATTGATCTTCGGCTGGCGCTCCAAGACTTTCCACGCATCGATTCCCGTGCGATCGACCAGCGGCACGAGCTGGTGATTGCCCTTCGTGCGCCTGGGGTGCTTGCGGTCCCGAATCAGCACGAGCTTTCGCTCCGCATCAACGTCGGCCCACAGAATTCGGCAGATCTCGCCTCGCCGCATCGCCGAGGCGATCGCGAATCGCACTATGTCGGCCATCTGCGGACTGAGATGCTCTAACACGCGGTCGATCTCCTCTTGCGTCGGCCGCCGCTCGCGCGACACGCCAGGCCCGATCAGACCGTTGTATTCGAGAAGCGGGCGCGCCGCCCCGACCACATCCGGCAGGGCGGTATGCTGCGCGATCGCGGCGTACTTGAGCACCGTCGAGAGCTTGGAGATCTCCATCCCGATTGTGTAGGGGCCGGCGCCATCGTCGGCGCGCGTACGACACCACTCGGCGATCCGCTGCGGCGTCAAGCGCTCGATCTCGACGCCCCCGATGCCATCCGGGTCCGCCAAGTGGCGAAGCATGTACTCCTCGGTGCTGGCCGCCTTGATCGGACGCTTGCCGGCGTCGCGCAACTCGCGGAACACTTCGACTAGGCGCGCAACGGTCAGTCCACCCTTCGCAGGCGTCTTGCCCTCGGCGATCTCGCGCTCGGCGCGCTTGCCGAACGCGCGCGCTTCCTTCTCGGTGCGGAAGGTCCGGCATAATGCCGAGTGCCCCTTGCGGCGGACGAGCACCCGCCACGAGTTCGGCCCGGTTTGCTGGATGGATGCCATCGTATCACCCGTCTCACTGCCGTATCACTACGGCCGTATCAATGGCCGTGAAACGTAGTGTTATACAGTGATCCGCGATGATGCGCTACAGAGGGAAACCGGGTAGGATGCTAGGGAGTTGCCCCCGTAGCTCAGTGGATAGAGCATCTCCCTCCTAAGGAGAGGGTCGCACGTTCGATTCGTGCCGGGGGCGCCAATGGACGGCCAGTCACCGCTCGCCCCTCGGAATCGAAATTCCGGTTCCTACGGCAGTGCCGGGGGAGTGGAATCCCCGCCTCCACTTGACATGTGCTCCACATGCAACCATCCTCATAGCATGAGCACGATGATCCAGATCCGTCATGTCCCCGACGAAACCCACCGCAGGCTGAAGGCCCGGGCGGCGCTCGAGGGCCTGTCGCTGTCCGATTTCCTGCTGCGTGAGGTGCAGGCCATCGTCGATCGCCCCAGCCTGCCGGAACTGCAGGCGCGAATTGCCGCTCGGGTGCCGGTGAAAACCCGGGTTTCGGCTGCAAGGGCGGTACGCGCCGAGCGCGACTCGCGGTGATCGTTCTCGACGCTTCGGCCGCCATCGAGGTGCTGCTCAATGCACCACTGGCGCCGCGCATCTCGCAGCGCATCTTCCGTCTCGGCGAGTCGCTGCACGCGCCGCACCTGATCGACGTCGAGGTGGCCCAGGTCCTGAGGCGGTTCGCGCGCCTGGGAGAGATCGAGCCCCGGCGAGCCGGCCAGGCCCTCGACGATCTCGCCGACCTGCCGCTCGTGCGCTATCCGCACACCATGCTGCTGCCGGCCGTCTGGGCGCTGCGCCACAATGCCACTGCCTACGATGCCGCCTACCTCGTCCTGTCCGAAGCGCTCGGCGCCACGTTGGTCACCTGCGACCAGGCCCTCGCTTCGATCCCCGGCCATCGCGCCCGCGTCGAGGTGATCCAGTGACCATGCGTCCGCCATCGAGACGGGCCAGGTCGCCGAAAGCCCCCGCCAGGTGCTCAGCCCACGAACAGCTCGCCGATCGCGATGCGCAGATGCGGCAGCGCGGCGCACTCGACCGCATCGCCTTCGGCCATCGTCTGCGCCGACCGGTAGCGGGATTGCGCGGGATCGCGGTAGACGAGGAGCTGCCGCCGGCGCGCATCGAGGATCCACACCTCGGGGACGCCGCTCTCGGCATAGAAGCGCAGCTTCACGTCGCGGTCGTAGCGCAGGCTGGAGTCGGCGACCTCGATCACCAGCAGCGTATCGGTCGCGGCCGGCGTGGCGCCCATGTAGTCGTCGCCCCGCCAGCGCAGCACGCAGAGGTCCGGCTGCGGCTCGGTGACCTCGCTGAGGATCACCGGGTTCTGCGGCGAGACGACCGCGTGCCCGGCAGTGCGCTCGACCAGCAGCCTGTTCAGCCTGGAAACGAGCCCGCCGTGCAGGCTTCCGATCGGCGCCATCCTGATCAGTTCTCCGTCGATGAGCTCCACCCGGTCGTCCTCGTGCAGGATGCCGGCCTCGCCCATCCGGTGGTACTGCTCGACGGTGAGCTTGAACCGGGTGGGAGGGGTTTCGGTCAGCACGGCACTCATGGTCGGTGAAGGATCCCATCGACGGCCACTGGCCGCCATCGTCCGGATAGTCTAGACCGGGCCCGCCACGCCGTCGACCGGCGCCGCTGGAACATGCCGTTATCGAGTTGCATGCCGTCTCGCCTCGGCGAGGTATTCATGCGCGAGCCGCTTCGCTTCCGACGTCGACAACCATGAATCGATCCCGGCCTCGAGCCACGCGAAATGCTCGACCGGCTTCATGCCGAAGCGCTGCGCATCGATCCGCGCACCGGCGGGAGTGAACCGCCACAGCCGATCCGCGTCCCGCACCAGCCGGTCGTTCGTGGAAAGGGGGACAGCGCGGGTGTCGTGCCCGTCGATGATCGCCACCACCTCGTCGAGCTTCGCCGATTCGAAATCGAGCTCCGAGAGAATGTCCGCGGCAATGCGCGCCCCCTCCGTCTCATGGAGGCGTTGCAGGAACGGGTTCGACATGTTCGGCCCGAAAGCGGTCGGTTGCTCGCTTTCGAGCACCATTTTCCAGCCCACGTCGTGGAGGACGACCGCGGTCAATACCACGGACTCGTCCGCATCGGGATAGCAGGCCAGCAGCCGCTTGGCCTGCTTATAAGCGACGAGGGTATGAATGTCGTTGAAGCGCGTATTCAGGTAAGGGAGCGCCCGCAGGTAGAGATGCCGGTACCGTTCGTCGATCATGTGCGGCATCTCCGGATGGGAGCATCGATTCTGCCAGGATCATTTCTCCGGACAGCTCACAGCTCCCGAACACCATCGGCGACCATGCCCAGCGCCCGTCTTCGCGGATCTTCAGGTAGTTCAGGCCGCCGCGCGCGCCGTCGAGCCGCGCCGGAACAGCCGCTGCACCCGCTCGCGCAGCCAGATCTGCGCCGCGTCGCCGTCGGTGGCCATGTGCCAGGCCATGCCGACCTCGTACACCGGCGTGGGCAGCGGCACCGGCCACATCGCCAGGCGCAGCCGTTCGCTGGCCATGCGCGCGAACATCTCGGGCACGATCGCCACCAGCTGGCCGCCGGCCACCAGGTCGGGCATGGACGCGTAGTGGCGCGCGCGCACGACGATGCGGTGGCCCAGCTTGTGGCGCTCGAGGCTCTCGGCGATGCCCTGGTGGTAGGTCGCGATCGGCGCGGCCACCACCAGCGGCGCGTCGACGAACCCGGCGCGCTCGCGCCAGGCGAGCGGGCACTTGCGGCTGCTCAGCGCCATGTAGCGCTCGCGAAAGAGCAGCGTCGAACGGATGCCGCGCTGCTTGGGGTCCATGATGCCCACGGCCAGATCGATCTCGCGATGCGCCAGCGCCTCGGCCACGCGCTCGACCGGTACCGCGGCGTTGGTCAGGCGGGTGCGCGGCGCCTCGCGCAGCACTGCCTCGGCGATGACCGGAAGGAACACCATCTCCCCCAGGTCGGATAGCGACAGCCGCCAGTCCACGGTGCTGCGCAACGGATCGAAGGCGTCAGGCTCCGTCAGGGCCGCCTCGAGCGCCTCGAGATGGCGGGCGACGGCCGGCACCATGCGCTCGGCCAGCGCCGTCGGCATCAGGCCGCCGGGCGCTCGCACGAACAGCGGATCGGCGAAGGCCTCGCGCAGGCGCGCCAGCGCGTTGCTGGTGGCCGGTTGGCTCAGGGCGAGGCGGCGCCCCGCTTCGGTGACGGAGCGGTGGCTATCGATCGCCACCAGCACGCGCAGCAGGTTGAGGTCCAGCCGGTGGAAGTGCATCAACATTGACCGTATCAATATAGTGGATTAGGACTATCCATTTGACCAATGTATTCCGGAAGTTTAAGTTGTTCAATGGCCCGGGAGATCCGGTCCGGGAGATTTTTCGATGGAACGTTCCTTCAGCGAGGAAATCCGCTCGCTCTCGCTCGGCGCCGGCGAAACCTTCCACGGCGAGGGCATCCTCGCGGTGACCAAGGCGTTGCTGCAGTCCGGGGTGTCCTACGTCGGCGGCTACCAGGGAGCGCCCGTCTCGCACCTGCTCGACGTGATGGTGCAGGCGCGCGAGTACATGGACGAGCTCGGCGTGCACGTCGAGGCCTGTACCAACGAGGCCTCGGCGGCGGCCATGCTGGGGGCCTCGATCATGTATCCGGTGCGCGGCGCCGTCACCTGGAAGTCGGTGGTCGGCACCAACGTGGCGGCCGACGCGCTGTCGAACCTCGCCTCGCCGGGCGTGATGGGCGGCGCGCTGATCGTGGTCGGCGAAGACTACGGCGAAGGCGCCAGCGTGATCCAGGAGCGCACCCACGCCTTCGCGATGAAGTCGGGCATGTGGCTGCTCGATCCGCGCCCCAACCTGCCGAGCATCGTGCGCATGGTCGAGCACGGCTTCGAGCTGTCGGAAGCGTCGAGCACGCCTGTGATCATGGAGCTGCGCATCCGCGCCTGCCACGTGCGCGGCAGCTTCGTGGCCAAGGACAACGTGCGCCCGCGCATCTCCACGCGCGCGCTGCAGATGGAGCCCGCCGCCTTCGACTACGGCCACCTGGCGCACCCGCCGGTCACCTTCCAGCACGAGAAGCTCAAGTACGAGGTGCGCATGCCGGCCGCGCGCAAGTACATCGTCGACGCGCAGCTCAACGAGCTGTTCGAGGGCGAGCGCGGCGAGCTCGGCATCATCGTGCAGGGCGGGCTCTACAACAACCTGATCCGCGCGCTGCAGACCCTCGACCTGGCCGACGCCTGGGGGCGCACGCGCATCCCGATCCTGAACCTGAACGTGGTCTATCCGCTGGTGCCGGAGCAGATCACCGGCTTCTGCGCGGGCAAGCGCGCGGTGCTGGTCGTCGAGGAAGGCCAGCCCGATTTCATCGAGCAGGAGCTCAACACCATCCTGCGCCGCGCCGACCTGCAGACGCCGCTGCACGGCAAGGATCTCCTCGCCATGAGCGGCGAGTACACCGTCGAGCTGATCCTGGCGGGGCTCGCGCGCTACCTGGCCGGGCACGCGCCCGACCTGCCGCGCCAGGCGGCCGACGGCCTGCTGGCCGACATCACCGACCTGCGCCGGCAGGCGGCCGAGGCGTTCCACGGCAGCGTGCCGCCGCGCCCGCCCAATTTCTGCACCGGCTGCCCGGAACGGCCGGTGTTCGCCGCCATGAAGCTGGTCGAGCAGGACCTCGGCCGGCTGCACGTCTCGGCCGACATCGGCTGCCACGCCTTCGGCACCTTCGCGCCGTTCTCGTTCGGCAACTCGATCCTCGGCTACGGCATGAGCCTGGCCAGCAGTGCCGGCGTGCGCAACTTCTCGGCCAAGCGCCCGATCGCGATCATGGGCGACGGCGGCTTCTGGCACAACGGGCTGCTCTCGGGCGTGTCCTCGGCGCTGCTGAACCGCGGCGACGGCGTGCTGGTGATCATGAAGAACGGCTACACCTCGGCCACCGGCACGCAGGAGGTGATCTCCACGCCCACCTCGGAATCGCGCCGCGTCGCCGAGGGCACCAGCGCCACCGGCAGCGAGATCACCATCGAGAGCACGCTCAAGGGCATGGGCGTGAAGTGGCTGCGCACGGTGAACAACTACAAGGTCGCCGAGGTGCGCCGCACGCTGGAGGAGGCGCTCACCACTTCCTTCGAGGGCCTGAAGGTGATCATCGCCGACGGCGAGTGCCAGCTCGAGCGCCAGCGCCGCATCAAGCCGCTGCGCGCGAAGATGCTCAAGGAAGGCAGGCGCGTGGTGCGCACCCGCTTCGGCGTGGACGAGGACACCTGCACCGGCGACCACTCCTGCATCCGGCTCTCGGGCTGCCCCACCCTCACCGTGAAGACGCCCACCGACCCGCTCAAGGTGGACCCGGTGGCGCACGTCACCAACGACTGCGTCGGCTGCGGCCTGTGCGGCGAGGTCGCGCACGCGGCCGTGCTGTGCCCGTCGTTCTGGCGCGCCGAGATCATCAGCAACCCCAGCCGCTGGGACCGCTTCAAGGCGCGCCTGCGCGAAGCGTTCATCCATGCCCTCCAGCCGGCCTGAAGTGAAAGCCATGAGCGACCGCAAGCCCTTCACGCTGCTGATCGCCGCCCTCGGCGGCGAAGGCGGCGGCGTGCTCAACGACTGGATCGTCGATTGCGCGATCGACCGCGGCCTGCCGGTGCAGGCCACCTCGGTGCCCGGGGTGGCCCAGCGTACCGGCTCGACCAGCTACTACATCGAGATGATGCGCACGCCCGCCCCCGAGGGCGCCGAGCCGGTGTTCGCGCTCAGCCCGGTGCCCGGCGGCGTCGACGTGGTGCTGGCCAGCGAGCTGGTCGAGGCCGGCCGCATGGTCGAGCGCGGCTTCGTGCATCCGAAGCGCACCACGCTGATCGCGGCCACCCATCGCGTCTACACCACCCACGAGAAGATGCAGATGGGCGACGGGCGCTTCGACGACGAACGCGTGCATGCCGGCGCGCGCGCCCTGTCGACGCGCTACGTGAGCCTCGACATGGCCTCGATCGCCGCTGCCCACGGCACGGTGATCAGCGCCGTGATGTTCGGCGCCCTGGCCGGCAGCGGCCTGCTGCCCTGGTCGCGCGAGACCTGCGAGCGCATCATCGGCGCCGGCCGCGTCGGCGTACAGGCCAGCCTGGCCGGGTTTGCCGCCGCCTACGATGCCGTGGCCACCGGCGCGGCGCACGAAGCCCTGGCCGGGGCGGGCGCTTCCGCCCGCAGCCACCCCGAGGTCTGGGCGCCGCTGCTGGCGACGCTGCCCGCGCCGATGCGCGAGAACGCCGCGCACGGCGTCGTGCGCGTGCTCGACTACCAGGATGCGGCCTACGCCCGCCTGTACGTCGAGCGCCTGCAGCGCATCGCCGCCGGCGCCGGCGAGATCGAGGCCCGGCCCGCGCTGGGGCGCGCCCTGGCCGAGGCGGCGCGCTACCTCGCGCTGTGGATGACCTACGAGGACGTCATCCGCGTGGCCGACCTGAAGTCGCGGCGCAGCCGCGTGGCGCGCATCCGCGAGGAGTCGCGTGCACGCGAGGGCGAGATCCTGCAGATCGTCGAATATCTCAAGCCGGGCGTCGACGAGCTGGCGGCGATGCTGCCGCGAGCGCTCGGGGCGCGGCTGCGCGAGTGGGCGACGCGGCGCGGCAAGCTCGACAGCCTGAATCGCGGCATGCACCTGCCGAGCACCCACATCTCGGGCTACCTGATGCTGCGCACGCTCGCGCGCATGCGCCCGACGCGCCGCCGCTCGCTGCGCTTCCACGAGGAGCAGGCGGCCATCGAGCGCTGGCTGGCGGCGCTCGATCGCATGCTGGCGGTCTCGCCGCCCTTCGCCGCGGCGCTGGCCGAGCTGCCGCGCGTGCTCAAGGGCTACGGCGACACGCACCGGCGCGGCCGGGCGAGCTTCGCGCGCATCTTCGACACGCTGGTCGATCGCGCACTGGCCGCCGCCACTGCGCCCGGCGAGGAGGCGGCGCAGGAGCTGCGCCGCGCCATCGAGGCGGCGCTCGCCGAGCCCGAGGGCCGCAAGCTCGAGAACACGCTGGAGCAGGCCGGCATCACCCCGCTGCCGCCGGTGGCCAAGCCCATCGTCTGGATGCGCAAGCCGCGCGGACAAGCCGCCTCGCTCACCCGGCCACACTGAAAACACGTGAAGGAACCTGCTGCGCTACGGTTCCTTCACACGTTCAAGGCGCCGTCGGGTCACCCCGGCCACGGCGACAGCGCCGCGGCCCCGAACAGCACCAGCAGCGCGCCGACCACCCAGCGGCTGCCGCGGTCGCGCAGCGCGAACACCAGCGGGTCATCGTGCATCGTGCCGCGCGCGGTGGCCAGCCACAGGCGGCCGAGCCAGATCAGCAACCCGACCAGCATCAGCCACAGGATCTGCGGCGAGGCGTAGCGCTGCACCACCGCCGGCTCCTGCACGTAGAGCGCCAGCACCAGCAGGGCGGCGCACGAAGTGGCGATGCCCAGCGACTGCAGCACCGGGAGATCCTCGACGCCGTAGCCGCGCCCGGCGGCCGTGTCCTCGTCGCGCTCGAAGCGGGCCACCAGCTCGCCGCAGCGCTTGACCAGGGCGAGGCTGAAGAACAGGAACACCGAGAACGCCAGCAGCCAGAACGACACCTCGACGCCGATCGCGGCGCCGCCGGCGAGCACGCGCACCGTGTACAGCCCGGCCAGCGTGGCCACGTCGAGCAGCGCCACGCGCTTGGCGAAGCCCGAATAGAGCCCGGTCATCGCCAGGTAGGCCAGCACCCACAGCGCGAAGCGCTCCCCCACCGCGGCCGCGATCGCCAGCGCCGCCACCAGCAGCAGGGCCGATGCGGCGAAGCCGCTGCGCACCGGCAGGCGCCCGGCGGCAAAGGCGCGCTCGCGCTTGCGCGGGTGGCGCCGGTCGGCCGCTAGGTCGAGCAGGTCGTTGAGCAGGTAGCCGCTGGAAGCGGCCAGGCTGAACGCCGCGCACCCCAGCAGGGCCTCCCACAGCGCCAGCGGCTCGTCGAGCCGGAACGAGGTCAGCAGCGGCACGAGCACCAGAAGGTTCTTCAGCCACTGGTGGGGACGCAGCGCGCCCAGCCAGGCGCGCAGGCGCTGCGCCGGCGCAGGCGGCGGATCGAACACGGCCGCGACCTCGGCCCGCCGGCGCGCCTCGCGCAGCACGCGCCCGGGCGCGCCCACGACGATCGCGCGGCGCGCCGAGGCGAAGATCGGCAGGTCTTCCGGGCCGTTGCCGCAGTAGTCGAAGGGCGCACCGTCCGCGTCGCGGCGGATCGCCTCCAGCTTGTGGCGTCCCTTCAGGTTGTGGCGGCCGTCGCTCGCCAGCACCGCGTCGAACAGCCCTCCGGCGGAGGAAGGCGTAGGCAGCGATGCAGGCGGGGAAGGCGGCTGCGAAGGCGCAGCGTCGACCGTCTCGGCGACGGATTGCGCCAGCGCGCGATCGGCCGCGGTGGCCAGGACGACGCGCCGGCCGGCCGCGCGCTGCCCGCGCAGCCAGGCCAGGAACGCCTCGTGGCGCGGCAGCGAGGCAACCTCGGGCGCCCCCAGGCGGGCCATGCGCCGCTTGAACGCCGCGCGGCCCGAGGCGAGCGCGGCCAGGGCGGCGATCGCGGCCAGCGGCCGGCGCCGCAGGGCGCTGGCGAACGACTCCCACAGGCTGTCGGTGCGCAGCAGGCTGCCGTCGAGATCGACATACAGGGGGATCTCGCGGTCGTCGGCGGGCACGGGCATGGCGGCGATTATAGGGGCCGCTGCCCTCGCGCGGCCGCCGACCCGATATGATCGAGCCTCGCCGCGGAACGCCCCCATGACTGCCCGCCCCATGACTGCCGAACCCGTCCTGTACCAGACCGAGCACGCGGTGGCCGCGATCACCCTGAACCGCCCCGACGTGCTCAATGCCCTCGACGACGCGCTGGTCCGTGCGCTGCGCGAGGCGGTCGAGCGCGCCGCCGCCGACGAGGCGGTGCGCGCCGTGCTCCTCACCGGCGCCGGGCGCGGCTTCTCGGCCGGCGCCGACCTGGCCTCGATCCCGCCCGGGCGCGTCGACCTCGGCCAGGTGCTGCGCGAGCGCTATCACCCGCTCATCCTCGCCCTGCGCCGGATGCCCAAGCCGGTGGTGTGCGCGGTCAATGGCGCGGCGGCCGGCGCCGGCATGAGCATCGCCCTGGCCGCCGACATCGTGCTCGCGGCACGTTCGGCCTACTTCGTGCAGTCCTTCGCGAAGATCGGCCTGATCCCCGATGCGGGCAGCACCTGGCTGCTGCCGCGTCTGGCCGGGGCCTCGCGCGCCCGCGCCATGGCGCTGCTGGCCGAGCGCATCGACGCCGAGCAGGCCTGCCGCTTCGGCCTCGTCTGGGAGGTGCTCGACGACGAGGCGCTGCTGCCGCATGCGCGCCGGCTGGCCGCCCACCTCGCCACGCAGCCGACGCGCGCCTGTGCGCTGATCAAGCAGGCGTTCGAGGCCAGCGACGGCCACGACCTGGCGCAGCAGCTGGAGCTCGAGGCCACGCTGCAGGCGCAGGCCGGCGACAGCGACGATTTCCGCGAAGGGGTGGCCGCCTTCCTGCAGCGGCGCCCGCCCGTCTTCAGGGGCCGATGATGCCGGGCGCCGCCCACACCCACCCGCCGCGCGCGACGGCCGAGCAACAGCGCCTGGAGGCGGCGCTGCGCGACATCTTCGAGACGCACATCGCCTTCAACAAGACGCTGGGCATCGTGATCGAGTCGTTCGAGCCGACACACCCCGGGGTGCGCTTCGACATGCGCCCCGAGCTGGTCGGCCACTTCCTCTACGGCCGCCTGCACGGCGGCGCGATCTCGGCCGTGCTCGATGCCACCGGCGGCTTCGCGCTGATGTGCGGCATCGCCGACAAGCACCGCGACGAGAACGCGGAGCAGGTCCTGCAGCGCTTCTCGCGCATGAGCACGATCGACCTGCGGGTCGATTTCCTGCGCCCGGGGATCGGCACGCGCTTTCACGCCGGCGCGCGCGTCACCCGGCTGGGCGGGCGCATCGGCTCGGTGCAGATGACCCTGGAGAACGAAGCCGGCGCGCTCATCGCCACCGCCTCGGGCGCCTACGTCATCAGCTGAAACACCCAGCGACGCGGCGGCGGCCCGCCCCCGGGTTTCCCCGGAAACTCGGCGAGTCGGGTTCTGTACTAACATCCGGCGGATACGACTATCGATTCTGCCGGTCGCGCGCACGTGCAGGACACAAGGAGACGACACCTTTGCAGGTGCTGCAGGTACTGGTCAGTGGCATCGCTCAAGGCTGCATCTACGGACTGATCGCGCTCGGCTTCGTCCTCATCTACAAGGCCACCGAGACGGTGAGCTTCGCCCAGGGCGAGCTGATGATGCTCGGCGCCTTCCTCGCCCTGGCGCTGCTGGCGGTGCCCGGCTTCCACTTCTGGCTCACGGTGCTCGCGACCATCGCCGCCATGGCGCTGTTCGGCATTCTCCTGGAGCGCATCGTCATCCGCCCCATCCTCGGGCAGCCGGCGTTCTCGATCGTGATGCTCACCATCGGCATCGGCTACGTCGCGCGCGGGGCCATCACCATGATCCCGGGCGCCGGCACCGATACGCACACGCTGGCGGTCCCCTATCGCGACGCGGTGGTCACCCTCGGCGGCGTGGTGTTCGCGGTCGAGCACCTGGCAGTGATCGCGGCCACCGCGGCCCTGTCCGCCCTGCTCTACCTCATGTTCCGCTACAGCAAGGTCGGCGTGGCGATGCAGGCGGTCTCGCAGAACCAGCTCGCGGCGTACTACATGGGCATCCCGGTCAAGCGCCTCAACGGCCTGGTCTGGGGGCTGGCCGCGGCGGTGGCCGCGGCAGCGGGCTTGCTGCTGGCGCCGATCACCTTCGTCTACGCCAACATGGGCTTCATCGGGCTCAAGGCCTTCCCGGCCGCGGTGGTCGGCGGCTTCGGCAGCCTGCCGGGGGCGATCGTCGGCGGCCTGATCATCGGCGTGGTGGAGTCCCTCTCGGGTTTCTTCCTGCCCGAGGGCTTCAAGGACGTGGCCGCCTACGTGGTGGTGCTGGCGATGCTGATGCTGCGGCCCAACGGGCTGTTCGGCGAGAAGCTGGCCAAGAAGGTGTAGCCGGCGATGCGCTTCATCTTCAAGACCCGCTACGACCAGGACATCGACCTCGTCAAGCACGGCGGCCAGCGCTTCTGGTACTCGGTGCTGGCCCTCGCGCTGGTGATCGCACCCTGGGCGCTACCCGACTACTGGCTGGCCCAGCTCACCTTCATCCTCATCTACGGCATCGTCGGCCTCGGGCTGATGCTGCTGGCCGGCTTCACCGGCCTGTTCTCGCTCGGCCACGGTGCCTTCCTCGGCGTGGGCGCCTATACGCAGGCCGTGCTGGCCTCGATGGGATGGCCGTTCCCGCTGTCGCTGGCGGTCACCATCGTGCTGTCGGCCGCGGTGGGCGCCGTGGTCGGCATGCCCGCGCTGCGGGTCAAGGGCATCTACCTCGCCATCGCGACGCTCGCCTTCGGCTTCATCGTCGAGGAGGTGCTGGCGCGCTGGGAAAGCGTCACCGGCGGCAACGCCGGAAAGGTCGTCCCCAGCCTCGATCTCTTCGGCTGGAAGGCGGACGGCGCGGCGTCGTTCTATCTCGTGTGCCTGGCGTGCGCGGTGCTGTCCACGCTGGTCGTGCTCAACCTGCTGCGCACGTCCACCGGCCGCGCCTTCGTCGCGATCCGCGACTCCGAGATCTCCGCCCAGAGCATGGGCATCCACCTGGCACGCTACAAGACGACGTCGTTCATGATCTCGGCCGCCCTGGCCGGCGTCGGCGGCGCCCTCTACGCGCACCAGATCCGCTTCCTGTCGCCCGACCAGTTCGGCATCCTGCAGTCCATCGACCTGCTGCTGATGGTGGTCATCGGCGGCCTGGGCTCGATCCACGGCGCCTTCCTCGGCGCCGCGTTCCTGATCACCATGCCGCAGCTGATCACGCTGGGCAAGGACCTGCTGCCGTCCGCCATCGGCCAGGCCACGGGCCTGCAGAGCGTGGTCTACGGGCTGGTGCTGATCGCCTTCGTCCTGTTCGAGCCGCTCGGCATGTACGGGCGCTGGCTGAAGGTGCGCACCTGGTTCCAGTTGTTCCCCTTCTACCGCCGCGGCCTGTTCCGGCGGCAGAAGGCCTTCCAGAAGTCGGACCGCCTGCGATGAGCGAGGCGCTGCTGTCCGCCCGCAACCTGGCCGTGCGCTTCGGCGGCGTGCTGGCCGTCGACGACGTGAGCTTCGACGTGCGCCGCGGCGAGGTGTTCACGCTGATCGGCCCCAACGGCGCGGGCAAGACCACGGTGTTCAACCTGATCAGCCGCATCTACGCGCCCACCTCGGGCTCGCTCGCCTTCGAGGGGCAACCGCTCGGCGACGTCGCGCCGCACCGCATCGCCACGCTCGGCATCGCACGCACCTTCCAGAACATCGAGCTCTTCGAGCACGCCACGGTGCTGCAGAACCTGCTCATCGGGCGCCACGTGCACCGGGGCAGCAGCCTGTGGCGCGAGCTCGTCTTCACCCCCTCGGTGCGCGCGGCCGAGCGCGCGACGCGGCGCAAGGTCGAGGAGGTCATCGACTTCCTCGACCTGCAGCACTACCGCGACACCATGGTCGCCGGGCTGCCCTACGGCGTGCGCAAGGTGGTCGAGCTGGCGCGCGCCCTGGCCACCGAGCCCAAGCTGCTGCTGCTCGACGAGCCTTCCTCCGGGCTGAACGTCGAGGAAACCGGCGACATGGCGTTCTGGATCCAGGACATCCGCGACGACCTCGGCATCACGGTGCTCATGGTCGAGCACGACATGTCGCTGGTGTCCCGGGTGTCCGATCGCGTGCTCGCCATGAACCAGGGCCAGGTGCTCGCGCTCGGCACGCCGGCCGAGGTACAGGGCCACCCGGGCGTGATCGAGGCCTACCTGGGGGCGGCCGACGACGCGAGCTCGCTGCGCAGGCCCGAGCCATGAGCGAGCCGATCCTCACCCTGCTCAACGTCGAGAGCGCCTACGGCCCGATCAAGGCGATCCGCGGCGTCAGCCTGAAGGTGCGCCCGGGCGAGGTCTGCGCCGTCCTCGGCTCCAACGGCGCCGGCAAGACCACCATCCTGAAGACCATCTCGGGCATCATCGATCCGCGCAAGGGCTCGATCTGGTTCCGCGGCGAGGACATCACCGCGCGCGACCCCGCGCACATCGTGCAGCGCGGGCTGAGCCACGTGCCCGAGGGCCGCGAGGTGTTCCCGCTGCTGTCGGTGCACGACAACCTGATGATGGGCGCCTATACCCGCGCCGACCGCGACGGCGTGGCGCGCGACCTCGAGGCGGTCTACGGCTACTTCCCCATCCTGCGCGAGCGCGCCGCACAGGACGCCGGCCTGCTCTCGGGCGGCCAGCAGCAGATGCTGGCGATCTCGCGCGCGATCATGGCCGCGCCGCAGCTGATCCTGCTCGACGAGCCCAGCCTCGGCCTGTCGCCCAAGCTCACCCGCGAGATCTTCGAGATCGTGGTGCGCATCAACCGGGAGCGCGGCACCACCATGCTGCTGGTCGAGCAGAACGCCAACATGGCGCTCAACGCCGCCGACTACGGCTACGTGCTCGAGAACGGCCGCATCGTGATGGAGGACCGCTGCGCCGTGCTGCGCGAGAAGGAGGACATCCGCGAGTTCTATCTCGGCGTGAAGGAGACCGGCGCGCGCGGCGAGCGGCGCTGGAAGAAGAAGAAGATGTGGCGGTGAGCGCGATGAGCGTCCTCTGGAACCTCGACCACATCCGCCCCGATCCCCGCATCGCGGTGCCCGGCGAAACCATCCCGGAGGTGTTCCGCAACGCCGTCGCGCAGCGCGGCGAGGCGGTGTTCATGCGCAAGAAGGAGCTCGGCGTCTGGCGCAGCTGGTCCTGGAACGAGACCGAGCAGGCGGTGCGCGAAACCGCCATGGGGCTGGCCGCCCTCGGCCTGCAGCCCGGCGAGCGCGCCTCGATCCTGTCGAACACCGTGGTGGAATGGGTCATCGCCGATCTCGGCGTGCTGTGCGCCGGCGGGGTCTCCAGCGGCATCTACCCGACCGATGCCGCGGGCCAGGTTCACTACCTGTGCGAAGACTCGCGCACCGTGGTGGCGTTCGTCGAAGACGACGAGCAGCTCGACAAGGTGCTCGAGGTGCGCGACCGGCTGCCGCTGCTGCGCCGGATCGTGGTGTTCGACATGGACGGCCTGCGCCACTTCGACGATCCGATGGTGATGAGCCTGGAGGCGCTGCGCCGGCTCGGTACCGGCTACGACGCCGCCCACCCCGGGGAGTTCGACGCCCGCTGCGCCGCGGCCAGACCGGGCGACCTGGCCATCCTCATCTACACCTCGGGCACCACCGGCCGGCCCAAGGGCGCCATGCTCAGCCACGCCAACGTCGTGTACACCATCCGCGGCTACAACCTCGTCATCTCGCAGCACGAACGCGACGAGCGCATGTGCTTCCTGCCGCTGTGCCACGTCGCCGAGCGCCTCGGCGGCGAATACTTCGCCGTCTATTCGGGCGCGCGGCTCAACTTCGTGGAGAACCCCGACACCGTCCCCGAGAACGTGCGCGAGATCGCGCCCACCGTGTTCATCGCCGTGCCCCGGGTGTGGGAGAAGTTCTACTCGGCGGTGTCGATCGCCATCTCCGAGGCCACCCGCGTGCAGCAGATCGCCTACCGCTGGTCGCTCGGCATCGGCCGGCGCGTGGCCGAGCGCGTCCTCGAGGGGCGGCCGGTGCCGGCGCTGCTCAAGGCGGCGTTTCGCGTCGCGCGCGTGCTGGCGCTGGACAACGTGCGCAAGATGATCGGCATCCACCGCTCCCGCTACCTGGTCACCGGCGCCGCGCCGATCTCGCCCGACCTGGTGCGCTGGTACCTGGCGCTCGGCGTGCCCATGCTCGAGGTGTGGGGCCAGACCGAATCGGGCGGCGCCTCCACCGGCATGCCCGCCGGCCGGATCAAGCCCGGCTCGATCGGGCCGGCCACCGCCTACAACGAGGTCAGGCTCGACCCCGCCACCGGCGAGCTGCTGGTGCGCGGGCCCAACGTCTTCATGGGCTACCTGAACCAGCCCGAAAAGACCGCCGAGACGATCGATGCCGACGGCTGGCTGCACACCGGCGACGTGGGCACGGTCGACGAGGACGGCTACTTCCGCATCACCGACCGGATGAAGGACATCATCATCACGGCGGGCGGCAAGAACATCACCCCGAGCGAGATCGAGAACGAGCTGAAGTTCTCGCCCTACATCACCGACGCAGTAGTGATCGGCGACAGGCGGTCCTACCTCACCGCGCTGGTGATGATCGACCAGGAGAACGTCGAGAAGTACGCCCAGGACCACGACGTGCCGTTCTCGAACTACGCCAGCCTCACCCGCGCAAAGGAGGTGCAGGCGCTGATCCAGGCCGAGGTCGACCGGGTCAACCGCAAGTTCGCGCGCGTCGAGCAGCTCAAGGCGTTTCGCCTGATCGAGACCCAGCTCACCGCGGAAGACGAGGAGCTGACCCCGACGATGAAGCTCAAGCGCAGGTTCGTGGAAAAGAAGTACGCAGAACTGATCGAGTCGATGTACAAAGGGGCCGAGGGCCGCGAGGCCTGAAGCCGTGTGTGGTGGACAGCAAGGAGATACAGTGATGAAGCGCACTTTCGTCGCACTGGCCCTCGCCCTGAGCGCGCCGCTGGCGTTCGCGCAGACGCAGGGGGTCACCAAGGACAAGATCACCGTCGGGTCGCTGCTCGACCTGTCCGGGCCGCTCGCCGGCTTCGGCAAGCAGCTGCGCAACGGCATGATCCTGCGTGCCGAGGAGCTCAACGAGCAGGGCGGCGTCAACGGCCGCAAGCTCGATCTCGTCATCGAGGACGACGGCTACGATCCGCGCAAGGCCGTGCTGGGCGCGCAGAAGCTGGTCAACCAGGACAAGATCTTCGCGATGGTCGGGCACCTGGGCACGGCGCCCAACATGGCGGCCATGCCGATCCAGTTCGAGAAGAACGTGATCAACTACTTCCCGATCACCGCCGCACGCGAGATGTACGAGCCGTTCCACCGGCTGAAGTACGCCTTCGCCGCCACCTACTACGACCAGATCCGGCACGCCGCCCCCCAGCTGGTCAAGGAAAAGGGCGCCAAGAAGGTCTGCACGGTCTACCAGGACGACGAGTTCGGGCTCGAGGTGCTGCGCGGCGCCGAGGCGGGCCTGAAGACCATCGGCGTGGATCTCGCCGAGAAGACCACCTACAAGCGCGGCGCCACCGACTTCTCCTCGCAGGTCGCCCGCATGAAGGCCGCCGGCTGCGATTTCGTCGTGCTCGGCACGGTGATCCGCGAGACGATCGGCGTCATCGGCGAGTCGCGCAAGACCGGGTTCAACCCCACCTTCCTCGGCTCGAGCGCCGCCTACACCGAGCTGATCCACAAACTCGGCGGCAAGGCCATGGACGGGCTGTACGCCACCATGACGGTGCAGATCCCCTACCTCGACGACGCCGACCAGCCGCTGCGCTTCTGGGCCAACAAGTACAAGACCCGCTTCAACGAGGACCCGAGCGTGTTCTCGGTCTACGGCTACCTCGCCGTGGACACCTTCATCCGCGCGGTGGGCAAGGCCGGCCCGAGCCTCACCACCGACAGCTTCGTGAAGGCGATGGACACGATGACGATCCCGCGCGACATCTTCGGCAGCGCCGAGATGACCTTCGGGCCGAAGAAGCGCCTGGGCAGCAACGCCGCGCGCCTGTCGCAGATCCAGGACGGACGCTGGAAGGTGATCTCCGCCTACTACCAGGACTGAACGTGTGAAGGAACCGGGGGCGCCGGCTCAGCGGCCCCCCAGTCCCATCGAGCGCGTGATCACCTCCTTCATGATCTCGTTGGTGCCGCCGTAGATGCGCTGCACCCGCGCGTCGGCCCAGGCGCGCGCGATCGGGTACTCCCACATGTAGCCGTAGCCGCCGTGCAGCTGCACGCATTCGTCGACCACCTTGCACTGCAGGTCGGAGCACCAGTACTTGGCCATCGAGGCCGTGGCGGTATCGAGCCGCTCCTGCATCAGCAGCTCGATGCACTTGTCGACGAACACCCGCGCGATCTGCACCTCGGTCTGCAGCTCGGCGAGCTTGAAGCGCGTGTTCTGGAAGGCTGAAACGGTGGTGCCGAACAGCTTGCGCTCCTTCACGTAGGCGCTGGTCCAGTCGATCGCGGCCTGGGCGTTCTCGACCGCAGCGATGGCGATCTGCAGGCGTTCCCAGGGCAGCTCCTGCATCAGATAGGCGAAGCCCTCGTTCTCCCCGCCCAGCAGGTTGGCCTCGGGCACCTCGACGTTGTCGAAGAACAGCTCCGCCGTGTCCTGCGCCTTCATGCCCACCTTCTTCAGGCGCCGGCCCTTCTCGAAGCCCTTCATGCCGCGCTCGACCAGCAGCAGGCTGATCCCCTTGGCGCCCGCCTGCGGATCGGTCTTGGCCACGACGATGACCAGGTCGGCGTGCCAGCCGTTGGTGATGAAGGTCTTCGAGCCGTTCAGCACGTAGGCGCCCGCCTTGCGGATCGCCGTGGTGCGCACGCCCTGCAGGTCGGAGCCCGCCGCCGGCTCGCTCATCGCGATCGCGGCAATGGTCTCGCCGCTGGCCATCTTGGGCAGGAACCGCCGCTTCTGCTCCTCCGAGCCGTAGTGCAGGATGTAGGGCGCGACGATCTCCGAATGCAGGCCGAAGCCCAGCCCGGTGGCGTTCGCCCGGGAAATCTCCTCCATCACCACGATCGAGTAGAGCTTGTCGGCCCCCGACCCGCCGTACTCCTGCGGCATGGTCGCGCACAGCATCCCGTTCGCGCCGGCCTTCAGCCACGCCTCGCGGTCCACGTAACCCTGCTCCTCCCATCGCTCGTGGTGCGGAACGACCTCGTGCTCCATGAACCTGCGCACGGAATCCCGGAACATCCGGTGCTCGTCGGAAAACAGCGTTCGCTCGATCATCGCCCTGCCTCGCCGGATTAGAGCCTGCCTGGACTTCGCAGCATAATTGGAAACCGATCCCGGTCCCGAATGCCACGCTGGAGCCCCGCATGCCCGAAGCCTTCGTTTTCGACGCGATCCGCACTCCCCGCGGGCGAGGCAAGTCGTCCGGATCGCTGCACGAGGTCAAGCCGGTCAAGCTGCTCACCCACCTCATGCACACGCTGCAGCAGCGCCACGACCTCGACACCTCCCAGGTCGAAGACGTCGTGATCGGCTGCGTCACGCCGATCGGCGACCAGGGAGCGGTCATCGCCAAGACCGCCGCGCTCGCCGCCGGATGGGATCTCGTCGTGGCGGGCATGCAGGTCAACCGCTTCTGCGCCTCCGGGCTCGAGGCGGTGAACCTGGCGGCCCAGAAAGTGCGCTCGGGATGGGAGGACCTGGTCGTCGCCGGCGGCGTCGAATCGATGTCGCGCGTGCCGATGGGTTCCGACGGCGGCGCCTGGGCGCTCGACCCGGAGACCAACCTCGCCACCGGCTTCGTGCCGCAGGGCATCGGCGCCGACCTCATCGCCACCCTGGACGGGCTCTCGCGCGAGCAGGTCGACGAGTTCGGCGTGCACTCGCATCACAAGGCGGCCGCGGCGCAGCGCGCCGGCCGCTTCGAGCGCTCGATCGTGCCGGTGCGCGACGACCTCGGGCTGGCCATCCTCGAGCGCGACGAGACGATCCGCCCCGACACCACGGTCGAAGGGCTCGGGCAGCTCAAGCCCTCGTTCGCCCAGATCGGCGCGATGGGCTACGACGCGGTGGCCCTGCGCAAGTACCCGCAGGTGGCCCGCATCGAGCACGTCCACCATGCCGGCAATTCGTCCGGCATCGTGGACGGCGCGGCCCTGGTCCTGGTCGGCAGCGAGGCGACCGGCAAGCGCCTCGGGCTGACGCCGCGCGCGCGCATCGTCTCTGCCGCCCTCACCGGCACCGACCCGACGATCATGCTCACCGGCCCGATGCCGGCCACGCGCAAGGCGCTGCACAAGGCCGGGCTGGGCATCGGCGACATCGACCTGTTCGAGGTCAACGAAGCCTTCGCCGCGGTGGTGATGCGCTTCATGCAGGAAATGGACGTGCCCGAGGAGAAGGTCAACGTCAACGGCGGCGCCATCGCGATGGGCCACCCGCTGGGCGCCACCGGCGCCATGCTGCTCGGCACCCTGATCGACGAGCTCGAGCGCCGCCGGCTCCGGCGCGGGCTGGTCACGCTTTGCGTGGGCGGCGGCATGGGCATCGCTACCATCGTCGAGCGGGTCTGAGGCTGGCCGGCTCCTGGGGATGTACCGTGAAATTCATCGGGATTCGCGACGCCAAGGCAAAGTTCTCCGCGTTGATCGAAGCCGCCGAGCACGGGCAGCCTACGATGATCACGCGGCACGGCCTGCCGGCCTGCCCGAGGTCGACCTGTGAGCCGCGGGTACGAGGCGCTCTATCCGTCTGCCGCCACGCCCCTTCCGGCGTTTGCATCCACGCCGGAATGTCTCGCTGGCCGTGCAATACGCGCCAGACGTCGATTGCTGCCGGCCTTGGCCGCACCGCCCACTCGTTCGCGCAGTCCGTCGAAGTAGGTCTGGTCCACCGGCGCCATTGGAGCCGACTGCCAAATCTGGTAAATCGCACGTTCGCCCGTTCCGATCTTAGCTCACCCGACAAGATCGGAGTTGGCCCCAAGGGCACCATCTCAGAAGGGATCCAGCAGCGCATCCCATGCCATTTCGGGATCCAGCAGCGCATCCCACGCCGTTTGGAGCAGAAGAGGATCAAGAGGCACTCCGCCGACGGAGAGCCGCGGCGCGGCGGCATTGACGTCGTACTTGCGAACCGAGGCGGTGTTGCGGATGTCGACGAGGTTTCCGTCGAGCAATACCCGTTGGCCCGAGATCACGGCTCGCCAGATCCCGAGACAGGTGGGGAAGTCACCGAGCAGAGCCGACGGCACGTTGAAGTACCGTGACCACAAGTCGGCGCGGAGCGCTCTTATCCATTCTCGGGAGCCGGGTGCCGCTTGACCGCGACCAGTGCTATCGACGATGGTCGCGTCGATCTCGATGTCGTGCGACCCGAAGCGCCGGCTGGAATCGATGGATCCGATAAACGCTGCCTCGTCGTCGACGATCAGCAGCTTGGTGTATACGTAGGCCATCGGCCCGCCGGGTGAGTCATTGCCGAGCCTCTCGAAGACCAGCAACTGACCGGGGAACTGGTTCACGAGAGGAGCCAGAAAGGCGCGTCGCCTGAACGGCAGATCCGGCAGGTCCCCGGCGCTCGGTTCTGCGGCGATGTTGATGATGCCGACTACGCCGGAGCTGAGCGCATCGCGTATCGCCGCTTCCATCTTCGGCGAACCGGCGAAGCGTTGATCCTCCATATAAAAGAACCGCCGAGCGCTCTTGATGCCGTCGGCGAACGCGTTGGCGGCCGTCTGCACAGGGAGGACGAAAGGGAAGCCTCTGCCGCAGGTGAGCATTCGTCGGCCCATGAGTTCGCTCACGTACTTTCCGTCGACGAGCACCCTTGCACATCCCCCAAACGGCGGAAAGAATGTGGTCCGGCCCGTCGGCAAGCGCGGGCGAGCTCGTCAGGCGGCGTCGAGCTCGCGCAGCAGCGCCATGCTCAGCCGCAACCCATTGCGTACGGCACCTTCTGCATGGTCGCCAGCGTCGGCCCGAATCAGACCGCGACCGGCGCCGGCCTCACCCGCAGCCGTACCCTCTTCAACTTCTGCTCCGCCTGCCAGAGGTCATGAGCGGTCTGCTGAGCCAGCCACACTCGCGCATCGCTGCCGCGTTCCTTGCCCAGCCACGCCTGCAGGCGCAGCGCCATCTCCGGCGAAATCGCCGCCCGGCCGTTCAGCACCCGCGACAACGTGACGCGGGCCACGCCGAGCTGCCCGGCAGCCTCGGTCACCGACAGGCCGAGCGCCGGCAGCACGTCGTCGCGCAGCGTCAGGCCGGGGTGGGGGGATTGAACATCTTCGTCATCGTCTTGCCCGTTCAGTGGTATGCAGCCGCCAGCCCGGCACGTTCATGTCATCGGGGCCGGTCGCCTCGTTGAGCAAGGTATTTGCAGACTGCGGCACACCGGTGGAACGGATCGCACCGGCGCCGCTGGGGCCGACGAGGCGCCGGACCTAGCTGGCCATCTGGCCCGCCACCCGCGCGCTGTGCGCAAAGGCGGCGAGCAGGTCGCGCAGCCGATCCGGATCGGGCGGCTTGCTCATGACGTGCACGCCCTCCGGCGCATCGCGCCGCAGCCCCTCCACGCGGAACTCGCCCGAAAGCAGGATTGCCGGCGTGCACTGCCCCTCCCGGCGGCGCAGCTCGCCGATCAGCGCGATGCCGTCCCATTCGCCCGGCAGTCGGAAGTCCGACACGATGGCATCGAACGAGCGCTCGGCCGACGCGACGATGTCGAAGGCATCTTCGCCGTTCGCAGCCGCCTCGACCAGCACGCCCCACTGCTCGAGCACGCGCCCGAGGGCGTCGCGCATCGAGGCGTCGTCTTCGATGATCAGGATATAGGCACCCGCCAGGGCTGCGGCGGAATCCGCCGCTTCGCCTCGGACTGCGCCGAGCGGGCCGCTGCCCGTCGGATCGACCTCGTACGCAGCGGCGGCCGGACTCTCGCAGCGCGGCGCGGCCTCACCCGTCGACCCTGCCGTCTCCCGCTGCCGGTAGCCCCCGACGTCCGGGAGAGCGGCGCCGACGTCTTCCGCCATTCTCCCGGACAACGAGACCACGATGCGCCTGACATGGCCGATTGCCGCAGGCAATTCCACGGTGAAGCAGGCACCCCGCTCGGGCCGCGAAGCGAGCCGGATCGAGTGCCCCGGAAGGCGGGAGAGCGTCTCCCGCACGATCGCCAGTCCGAGCCCGTGGCCGTGCTCGGCATTGCGCGCGCGATTCGCGACCTGAAAATACTCGTCGAACACGCAGCGCTGATCGGCTGCGGCGATGCCGATCCCGTTGTCGCATACCAGGATCGCCAAGCGCTCTCCGGCGTGGCGCACTTTGACCAGCACCCACGCGCGGCGATCGGGCGACGTGAACTTCAGCGCATTGCCGACCAGGTTCGACAGGACGTCCCACAGCCGGTTCTCGTTGGTGATGGCCAGTTCCCCCGGCGCGGGCACGCGCACAACGAGCCGGACACCGCGCCGCACCGCCTCAGCCGAATAGACGCTCTCGACGCGCTCGAGCACGCCGCGCAGGTCCACCCTCTCGACGGCCAACGGCGCACTGCAGTCGAGCAGGCCGCCCAGTTCGGACAGCCGATCGAGGTTGCTGCTGAGCACCCCGACGCAAGCATTGATGCGCTCGACCGTCGTACCGAGACCCGCTGCCTGAAGTAGATTGTTGCGCCCGCGCAACAGCTGGGCATACAGCGACAGGCTCGACAATGGCTGCCGCAAGTCGTGGCTCACCCCCGCCAGCACTCGCGTCTTGGCCACGTCCGCCTCCGCCGCCTGACGCGCCATCTCCTCCAGCGCCTGCTTGGCTTCCCGAAGCTGTCGAGAGTTCCAGAACAGCGCCCGCTCCCGGCGCTCGATTTCGACGGACATGATCCAGCCGACCAGGTTTGCAACACTCAGATAGATCACCAACGCCAGCCAATGATCATCCTGCTGGAGGAATGAAGCGATGGCGGTCAGAATAGATGCTGGAACGCAGGTTAGGAGGACCAGCCACGCTGGTAGTCGCGTGAATCCGAAACAGAGCCAACAGCATATTGTCATCGCCACAGCGAATCGATTCGCTGCAAGTTCGCCATTGTCTAGCGGTATCATGCTCAGCGTCCCAACGAGCAAGCAAGCAGCTGCCATTGGGATCCCTACGCTGATTTTGTACGCCGCTATCGCTGCGCGCTCCCATAGATGAAGGTATCCGGCCGTTAAAGCAAGAGTAAAGAAGAGCACGAGTCTGGCCCACTGCCGCAGAATGGACGCTTGGCTGGCACTCGGCGACACCTCGATAACGGCCCAGAACGAGAGAGCCATCAGCGCAGCAATTACGAATGCGATTTTTGCAAAGCGAAGACCGGATCGGCAAAATTGATCGAGAAACTCAGCCTCAATAGCTGGATCAGTAAACCGCAAGGGCAACTTCAATACAGCCAGTGCCAAATGCGCTATCGAGCAGTGGGGGCGGAGCCCTACCGGATCATTACAGAGTGCGTTAGGTTGAGATTGGACACGCACTTTCCGTATCTCCGATCTGAAGTCCATCGAATGCACCCTGAGTTCCGGCGGGTGTGCCTATCAGCCGTTGGCGCCTCAAAGACCCCTGGGCAGCTGGTTTCCGAACGACATCGCCAATTGGTTACCTTAAGATCTCTTGAAGAATACGAATATCGAGGCTACTCTGCATAGGTCGGAGGGCTTAGATCCTAAGAAAGAGGGGGGTGGTTCTACACCCATGTGTTCGACCCAGCCACTTTGGTTGGTGGTTACCGTATGCATCCGGAGTAGAAATGCAACAGTCAACTGAGGAGAAAGTCCAATTATCGGTGTATGCCGATGCGGTAAGCGAGGAAGAATCCTCTACGGATGGAACAGGAGACGAGTTCGTCCCGCCGGGGGAATCGTTACCCATCCGCGTTCGCGTTGTGCGCACAGAAGATCAGCTCTCAAAAGCGGTCAATGTCAGAGCAAATGCCTATGGGCGGCACACGCCCGCATTTGGCGAGACTCTTAGAGTCGCTGAGCATGAGGACAAAGAGAGAAGTTCACTGCTGCTCCTTTGTGAATCCAAAGTCACCGGAGACGCCGTCGGAACTTTGCGAATTCATACGAACTTCGATTCACCCACATACCTTGAACGAACGCTCAGACTTCCAGATTTCTTGCGCGGCGCCGGTATTGCCTACGTTACCAGACTGGCCGTCGCGAGCGGGGCAGGTAGTTCGTTTGCAAAGCTAGCGCTGTTCAAAGCCCTACATCGATACTGCCTTGCAACACAAATCGCTTGGATTCTCGCAGCCGCGCGAAATCCTGTAGACCGTGACTTCATTCGGTTAGGCTTTCATGACATTTTGGCACCCGGCGAGCGGCTCTTTCGGCCCGCCGACTTCGGAAACGTCAAAGTCCGCCCGCTCTTTTTCAACGTCCGTGAGGCCGAGAACCTATGGCGCAACGCGAATCATCCACTCTATGAGTTCATGTTCGTGAAGGTCCATCCGGACATCGAGATCTTTACGTCGGTCAACGGTGCCTGGTCAGTGCCGCGTCAGTCACGTCAGCGCCCAAGCTATCAGTACGGCTCTCCGCTGGAATTGCACCAGATCATGGCGGTCTGACGGTACGTCAGTCAATAGGTATACATGACATAGATCTTGTAGTAGCCACATACTACCTGTAGTCTGGCGCCACACAACGGAGCTGCGACGCCGTCCACGCTTGATCGTACGCCGCCCGTCAGAAGTCGAGAGTAGGCAATGCGTTAGCGCAGGTATTTTCGGACTATCCTTGGGCGCCCCCGAGGTCAGTTACCGCCTATGGCCTCGACATTTCGGTTCGTATCGTCAAGTAGCACGCCACTCGCCCGCTGGGCGAGTCGCGTATTGGCGTACACCAGTTTGGTCGTCGCGCTTGCCGTTCTGGGTACCGCATGCCTAGCGGTCATCTACGTTGTGAGTCAGCGCGAGCAATCGCACCTGCTTTCAGACGAAGTGGGCGTCTTGCTTCCCGATCCTAACGGCCGGCTAACGCTATCTGACGCTATTCAGAAACTGTCTGGGAAGACAGCAATTCCGCTCAGAAGCGGCGGAAGCCTGCGATTCAGTACAGTCTGGATTCGGGTAGATTTGTCTTCCCAACCAATTCCGGACGATCAGCGACTCATGCTCGAATCTCTTCGAGCACGGAGCGCTCATTTCTGGGCCACCACCCCGGACGGGCAGATTTTGCTGTCAAACCTCAAGTGGAGCCCTCTTCGCAACGGCGTGGCAGTTCATCTCCCCAATAAATTACCTCAAGATATCGCTATCGTCGGCCAAATCGAGCCAATTTCGATAAATAGAATTCTTTTGTCGCTGCGATCGGCTCAAGAACTAAGCGCACAAGAGTTTCTCTTCGAGCGTACGGGCGGACTGCTAATTGGCTCTTTATTGATGGTGTCTTTTTTTAGTTTAGTTGTAGCAATCTTCAACCGCGATAAGACGTTCTTCTTATACTCAGCTTGGCTACTAACAAGCCTGCGAATCGCAGCATACAACGGAGATTGGGATCCTTATTGGCTCTCCATTCCACTAGGAGGCGAACGCCTCCAGCTGTTTTTACGTATTACCTATATTGCTCATAGCCTTATCACACTAGCGCTTTTCGAAGCACTGTTTTCTACTGAACTAAGCTCACAAAGGCTTAAGAAAGCGATCAAGGGGCTACAGCTAGCAACGCTTGGAATGTTTATTCCTGCGTTGACACTCGACGCAAGCCATTCCATCAAAGTGCTCTGGGCATTTAGTACGGGGACAATTGTAGTGCTGTTCTACGTGCTTGCCACCTTATCGATTCGATCGCCTTCTCGCGCCCTGGCCTGGTACATCGGTTCTTGGTGCGCGACACTGCTCGGATCGGTTGCGCAGATCGCCTTCTCCGGAGGATTCAGCCGTGGGATCCTTGATATTGCAAATAGCCAAGTAACAGTTGTTGCTTCCGCACTCATGCTGGGCGTCACTTTGGCCCAGAAGATGAATGCCGAGCGACTAGCACGAATTGCTGCCCAAAACAGCGCCATCACCGCCCTTCATCGCTTCCGGGAGAACTACAACGCGACGCCGGTGGGGATCTTCTCGATGAAGCTCGACGGCACGGTGATCGAGCACAATCCCACCTTCGGCGTCATGTTCGGGCCCCAGGGCATGCACGGATCGAGGATCGGCATGAACTGGGCCGATCTGAGCAATACCGAGGCGCTGAGGTCGCTGAAGGAGCTGGCGACCAGCGAGCGAATGATGGACACGGAGATGTCCGTCGATCATCAAGACGGGCGGCGGCGCTGGTTCCATCTTCGCGCGGTGCGCAAGCCCGATCGCTACGAGGCGTGGATCGAGGAGATCACGCTGCGAAAGCAGGCCGAGGAACAGCTCCAGTTCCTCGTCGACCACGACTCGCTGACCGGCCTGCTGAACCGGCGCGGGTTCGAGATCCGCCTGCGCAAGGCGGCCGGGATCGCCGGCGAGCGGCCGCTCTGCCTCGCCTATGTCGACCTCGACCGCTTCAAGCTCGTCAACGACCTCTTCGGGCACGCCGCCGGCGACCAGATCCTGCGCCAGCTCTCGACGCGGATGCGCGCGGTGATCATGCCGCCGCACGTCGCCGCGCGCGTGGGCGGCGACGAGTTCGTGGTGATCCTGGAGGGAATCACGCTCGAGGCCGCCCAGGCGCTTTGCGAGCGGCTGCGCGTCGATCTGAGCGAGCGTGCATACCAGTACCAGGACAAGGCGTTCAGCGTGACGGCGAGCATCGGCGTGATCCGCGTGCTCGACGGCATGCGGCCGGCCGATGCCCTGAGCGCGAGCGACCGGGCCTGCTCGGAAGCCAAGCGCATGGGCGGAGGTACTGTCATCTGCTATGACGCGAGCAGCTCGGAGCTGCTGAACTACCTGGACGAGATCAAGCTGGTGGCCGGCATGAAGGAACGCCTGCCGGTGGAGAACTTCTTCACGCAGCTGCAGCCCATCGTGTCGCTGCGCAATGCAACCTCCGGGCTGTGCTACGAGGTGCTGATCCGCATGCGCGACGGCAACGGCAACGTGCTTCCGCCGGCGCGCTTCATCCCGGCCGCCGAGCGCAACGGCCTGATGACGCAGATCGACCGATGGGTGCTGCGCAGCACGCTCGAATGGCTGGACAAGCAGCCCGCGCATCGCGACCGCGTCGACTTCTGCACGCTGAACCTCAGCGGGGCGTCGCTCAACGACGAGAAGTTCCTGCAGAACACCATCGCGATGATCCGGGAGCATCCCGAATCGACGAAGCGGATCTGTTTCGAGATCACCGAGAGCGTGGCGCTCTACGACCTGAACACGACGCGCCGCTTCGTCGACGGCGTGAAGTCGTGCGGCGCCATGGTCGCCCTGGACGACTTCGGGGCCGGCTACACGTCCTTCAGCTACCTGAAGGAGATTCCCGCCGACCTGGTGAAGATCGACGGCAATTTCATCCGCGACGTCAATTCCAACCCCGCCAACTTCGCGATCACGCGCGCCATCGTCGAGCTGGCCCACGAGCTCGGGATGGGCTGCGTGGCCGAGTGGGCCGAGAACGCGGAGATCGTGCGCTCGCTGCTCGAGCTGCACGTGGACTACGCGCAGGGCTATGGCCTTTGCCGCCCGCTCGATCGCGAGCGCCTGCTCGCGGTTTCCAACAGCATGATGCTGGTGCGCGACCCGGCGACCATCGAGCTGCTGCTCGGCAAGGCGCCGGCCCTGGCCAACCGCACCCTCGGGCTCACGCTGCCGATCTGAGCGCCCGCCGGCGCGCCCTCGGGAGGCCTTTCCCGACGGTTTATGATGGGTCTTTCCCATCACTGCAGCCGGACCGGAGATTGCATGTCCAGCATCCGCTACGAGAAGGGCGCCGACGGCGTCGTGACGCTCGTCATCGACGCGCCCGGTCAGCCGGTCAACACGATGAATGCGGCGTTCCTGGCCGACCTCGGGGCGACGGTCGAGCGGCTCGAGGCCGAGAAGGCGGACATCCGGGGCGTCATCGTCACTTCGGCCAAGCAGACGTTCTTCGCGGGCGGCGATCTGCAGGCCCTGATCTCCGTGCAGCCGGACGACGCGGCCGGCTTCTTCCGCGAGCTCGAGGAGCTGAAGGCGCGGCTGCGGCGCATCGAGAGGCTCGGGCGCCCGGTGGTTGCCGCGATCAACGGAAGCGCGCTGGGCGGCGGCCTCGAGATCGCGCTGTCGTGCCACGCGCGCCTGTGCCTCGACGATCGCACGATCCAGATCGGCTTTCCGGAAGTCACGCTCGGGCTGCTGCCGGGCGCGGGCGGCGTGGTCAAGTCGGTGCGGCTGCTCGGCCTGCAGCGCGCGATCGAGCTTCTGACCGAGGGGCGCCGGCTGTCGCCGGCCCAGGCTCTCGAGATGGGCCTCATCGACGGGCTCGCGCGCGACCGCGATGAGTTGCAGGCGAGCGCCCGCGCCTGGATCGACGCGCATCCGCAGCCGCGCCAGCCGTGGGACGACCCCAAGCACCGGATCCCGGGCGGCACGCCGTCGAGCCCGGCCGTCGCCGCCATGCTGGCGATCGCGCCGGCGATGCTGCAGCGGCAGACGCGCGGCAACCTCCCGGCGCCCGAGGCGATCCTCTCGGCAGCCGTCGAGGGCGCGCAGGTCGACTTCGACACCGCGATGCGCATCGAGTCGCGCTACATGACGAAGCTCGCCACCGGCCGGGTCGCCAAGAACATGATCGGCACCCTCTTCTTCCAGCTCAACGAGATCAAGGCCGGCAAGGGTCGGCCTGCCGAACCCGCGCGGCCGGCCGTCGCGCGCGTGGGTATCCTCGGCGCCGGCATGATGGGGGCCAGCATCGCGTGGGCCTGCGCGAGCCGCGGCGTGTCCTGCGTGCTGAAGGACGTCGACCTGGCGAAGGCCGAACAGGGCAAGGCGTGGTCAGCGAAACTGCTGGCCGGGCGGGTCGAGAAGGGCCGTATGCCCGCTGCCCGGGCGGAGCAAGTGCTCGAGGCGATCCGCCCCAGCGCCGACATCCGTGACCTCGCCGGCTGCGAGCTGGTCATCGAGGCGGTGTTCGAGAACCGCGAGATCAAGGCGAAGGTCACCCGAGAGGCGGAAGCGGTCCTCGCGCCGGAGGCGATCTTCGCGTCCAACACTTCGACGCTGCCGATCACCGGCCTGGCCGAAGCCTCGCAGCGTCCCGATCGCTTCGTCGGCATGCACTTCTTCTCGCCGGTCGATCGCATGCCCCTGGTCGAGATCATCAGGGGAGCGGCCACCTCGACGGCGACGCTGGCGCGCGCGTACGACTTCGTGCTGCAGATCGGCAAGACCCCGATCATCGTGAACGACAGCCGCGGCTTCTACACCAGCCGGGTCTTCGGCACCTTCGTCAACGAAGGCATGGCCCTGCTCGGCGAGGGCGTGCCGGCGGCGCTGATCGAGAACACCGGATGGCAGATCGGCATGCCGGTCGGCCCGCTGGCCGTGCTCGACGAGGTCTCGCTGAAGCTGGCCGACGACGTGCTGCACCAGGAGATGGCGGACCTCGATCGGGAGCACGGGCATGGGCATGGCCATGGACACGAGCATGGGCATGTACACGAACACGATCATGAGCACGGCCACGGCCACGGCCACGGCCACGAACACGGGCACGAACACGGGCACGATCATGAGCACGGACAGGGTCACGAACACGAGCACCGCCACGAGCACGGCCGCGCGCACCGCCACGAGGCTGCCGCGAAGCCCCGCTCCCAGGCGGTGAAGAGCCGGCGCATCCCGGAGAGCGCGGTCTACGTCCTGGAGAAGATGGCGCACGGCTTCAAGCGGATGGGCCGCGCCTACGGCGGGGGCTTCTACGAGTATCCCGAGGGGAGCGAGAAGACGCTGTGGCCAGGGCTGAAGGTGTTCGAGCGCGGCGCGCGCGCGATCGCGCCCGGCGACATCGCGGACCGGCTGCTCTACGTGCAGGCGATCGAGACCGCGCGTTGCCTCGAGGAAGGCGTGATCTCCTCTCCGCGCGACGCCAACATCGGAGCACTGTTCGGCTGGGGTTTCCCGGCCTGGACCGGCGGCCCGATCCAGTACATCAACCATGTCGGCGTCGAGCGCTTCGTTGCGCGCGCGCAGGAACTCGCCCAGCGTTATGGCGTGCGCTTCGCCCCGCCGGCGCTGCTGCTGCGGCACGCCTCGGAGGGCAAGCCGCTCTAGCGACACCCCGCCGGCGGATCCGGCCGATTCCCCGGCAGCGGCGATACAGGAGACCGTGTCGTGTCCGAGCCCGTGCATCCCGATGCGGCTGCGTCAGCGGCCGCCGCCACCGTCGCGTTCGACGGCGGCGATCGTGACGCCGTCACCGTCGAGCACGACGGTCCGGTGACGATCGTGACGCTGTCGCGCCCGCAGGCGCGCAATGCGGTCGATCGCGCCGCTGCCGAGGCGCTGGCGGCGGCGTTCGCGCGCTTCGACGCCGATCCGTCGGCCAGCGTCGCGGTGTTCTGCGGAGCCAACGGCCACTTCTGCGCCGGCGCCGATCTCAAGGCGATGGCCGACGCGGCGCGGCGCAACCGCCTGGAACCCGACGGCGACGGGCCGATGGGCCCCAGCCGCATGGTGCTCGGCAAGCCGGTGATCGCGGCGGTGTCGGGCTACGCGGTGGCCGGCGGGCTGGAGCTGGCGCTGTGGTGCGACCTGCGCATCGTGGAGGCGTCGGCCACGCTGGGAGTGTTCTGCCGGCGCTTCGGCGTGCCGCTGATCGACGGCGGCACGGTGCGTCTGCCGCGCCTGATCGGCCTGTCGCGCGCGCTCGACCTCATCCTGACCGGTCGCGCGGTGAACGCCGAGGAGGCCGAGCGCATCGGCCTGGCCAACCGCGTGGTGGCCCATGGACAGGCGCGCGGCACGGCCATCGCGCTGGCGCACGAACTGGCGGCCCTGCCGCAGGCCTGCCTGCGCAGCGACCGGCGCTCGGCCTACGAGCAGGAGGGGCTGACGCTGGAGCAGGCGCTGGCGAACGAATTCGCCCTGGGCCTGCGCACGCTCGAGGCCGGCGAAGGCTACGCCGGCGCCGCCCGCTTCGCCTCGGGCGCCGGCCGCCACGGCACGCCGGCCGCAGGCCCGAACGGGCCCGGCTCGGCGCCGGCAGGCTCGCGGGACCCGTTCACGGACCCCGATTCCTCTTTGCGAACGACGGAACAATGATCATGGTTCGATCCGAGAAACGACTCCGCACCTGGCGCGAGCCCGCCGCCCCGCGGCCGGCCGCCACCATTCTGCTGCTGCGCGACTCCGACGCGGGGCCCGAGGTGCTCATGACCCGGCGCTCGCTGTCGGCCAGCTTCGCCCCGGGCGCCTACGTCTTCCCCGGCGGCGCGGTCGATGCGAGCGACGCCTCGCCGCGTGCGCGCGAATTCAGCCGCACGCGCGGCGACGAGGGCGACGAGATCCTCGCCTATGCCACGGCGGCGGTGCGCGAGGCGTTCGAGGAGCTGGGCATCCTGCTGGCACATGGCGGCGGAGCCGAGCGCATCGCACGGCTCGCCGCCCGCCTGCGGCGCGCGCACGACGCGGACCTCCTGGGGCAGATCGCGGCCCACGATGCGCGCCTGGCGCTGGACGAGGTGCACTGGTTCAGCCACTGGATCACCGACCGCGACCTGCCGCGGCGCTTCGATGCGCGCTTCTTCGTGGCCCGCATGCCGGCGTACCAGCAGCCGGTGGCCGACGACGCCGAGCAGTTCGAGCCGACGTGGGTCCGGCCTGCCGAGGGGCTGGCGCGCCACGAGCGCGGCGAGTTCAACATCATCTTCCCGACCATCCGCACGCTGCGCCAGCTCACGCGCTTCGGCAGCGTCGGGGAGGTGCTCGATCACGCGCGCGAGCAGCAGGCCCGGGTGTGGACCTCATGCCCGCGCGCCGGCTGGCTGCGCGGGCGCATCGAACGCTTCAGCGAGAGCGAAGAGCCCTACGGCGAGCTGGAGCTGGTCGACCCCGACGGGCAGGTGGCGCACACGCTGGACTGGCAGTCGGAACAGGTGGTGCCGCTGCTGCGCAACGTGCACCGCCTGACCGCCCCCAATCCGGGGCGCATGACCGGCCCCGGCACCAACACCTACTTCGTGGGCGAACCCGGACAGTGGATCGTGATCGACCCGGGCCCGGACGATCCGGCGCACATCGAGCGCATCGCCGCGTTCGTCGGCGACGGGCTGCGCACCATCGTGTGCACGCACGGGCACCCCGACCACGCGCCGGGAGCCGTGCCGCTGCAGCGGCGCACCGGCGCGCCCATCGCCGGGCGCCCGAGCGGACCGGGCTTCGATCCGGCGTGGACGTTCCGGCCCGATACCACGCTCGAGGACGGCACGCGGCTGCATGCCGGCGACTCGACGCTGCGCGTGCTGCATACGCCGGGCCACGCCGAGCACCACGTATGCCTGCTGCTCGAGGAGGACGGGCTGCTCTTTGCCGGCGACCACATCCTGAACGGCTCGACCACGGTGATCGACCCGCCCGACGGTGACATGCGCGCCTACGTCGCTTCGCTGGAGCGCCTGGCGGCCGAGCCGCTGGAGTACATCCTGCCGGCGCACGGCCACGTGATCGCGCGCGGCAAGACCGAGATCGCCCGCCTGATCGCCCACCGGATGGCCCGCGAGGCCAAGGTGGTGGGCGCCCTGGACCGCCTCCGCGAAGGCACCCTCGACGAGCTGGTGAAGCTCGCCTACGACGACGTCGATCCGATCCTGTATCCGGTGGCCAAGCGCTCGCTGACGGCGCACCTGCTCAAGCTGCGCGACGAGGGGCGCGCGGCGGTCGATGCGCAGGCGCGCTGGCGGCCGGCGTAGAGGCGTTGCCGCAAAAACACCGGCGTGAGGGCGCCGGCGTGGGTGATGGAGGTGCAGGCGGCCGGCGTGAGGACGCGCCGGCCGCAGCGTTGCTTCAGCCGCCGTTCTGCGCGGCCGCGGCAGCCGCTTCCTCGGCGGTGACGGCCTTCATCGACAGGCGCAGCCGCCCCTTGTCGTCGGCCTCGATGACCTTCACGCGCACCACCTGGCCTTCCTTGACGTAGTCGGAGACCTGGTTGACCCGCTCGTTGGCGATCTGGGACACGTGCAGCAGACCGTCGCGGCCCGGCATCACCTGCACGATGGCCCCGAAGTCGAGGATCTTCAGCACCGTGCCTTCGTAGACGCGGCCGATCTCGACCTCGGCGGTGAGGTCCTCGATGATCTTCTGGGCGCGCTTGGCGGCGGCACTGTCGACGGCGGCGATGGTGATCGTGCCGTCGTCCTGGATGTCGATCTGCGTGCCGGTGGTCTCGGTGATCTGGCGGATGGTGGCGCCGCCCTTGCCGATGACGTCCCGGATGCGCTCGGGGTTGATCTTCATGGTGTACATGCGCGGCGCGTAGTCGGAGAGCTCTTCGCGCGCGCCGCCGATCGCCTGCTGCATCAGCCCGAGGATGTGCAGCCGGCCCTCGCGCGCCTGCGCCAGCGCCACCTGCATGATCTCCTTGGTGATGCCCTGGATCTTGATGTCCATCTGCAGGGCGGTGACGCCCGACTGGGTGCCGGCCACCTTGAAGTCCATGTCGCCGAGGTGATCCTCGTCGCCGAGGATGTCGGTGAGCACCGCGAAGCGGTTGCCTTCCTTGATCAGGCCCATCGCCACGCCGGCCACGTGCGCCTTGACCGGCACGCCGGCATCCATCAGCGCGAGGCAGCCGCCGCACACCGAGGCCATCGACGAGGAGCCGTTGGACTCGGTGATCTCGGAGACCACGCGCAGCGAATAGGCGAACTCCTCGGCGCCGGGCAGCAGCGGACGGATCGCGCGCTTGGCGAGGTTGCCGTGGCCGATCTCGCGCCGCTTGGGCGAGCCGAAGCGGCCGGTTTCGCCGGTGGCGAACGGTGGCATGTTGTAGTTGAACATGAAGCGATCGCGGTATTCGCCGGTGATCGCGTCGATGATCTGCTCGTCGCGCGAGGTGCCCAGCGTCGCCACCACGATGGCCTGGGTCTCGCCGCGCGTGAACAGCGCCGAGCCGTGGGCGCGCGGCATGACGCTGGTGCGGATGGCGATCGGGCGCACGGTGCGCGTGTCGCGCCCGTCGATGCGCGGCTCGCCCGCCAGCACCTGGCTGCGCACGATGCGCGACTGCAGGTCGAACAGCAGGTTGCCCAGCTCGTTGGCGTCGGGCGCCGGCTGGCCGGCGGCAGCGGACTCCTCGGTGATCTTCGCGACGGCGGCCTTCTCGATCTCGCCGATGCGCGCCATGCGCTGCTGCTTGTTGCGCAGCGCGTAGGCGGCGCGCATGTCGGCCTCGGCCAGCGCGTTCACGCGCGCGATCAGCGTCTCGTTCCTGGGCGCGGGGGTCCAGTTCCAGGCGGGCTTGCCGGCCATCTCGACCAGCTCGTCGATGGCCTTGATGGCCACCTGCATCTGCTCGTGGCCGTACACCACGGCGCCCAGCATGACGTCTTCGGGCAGCTCGTGCGCTTCCGACTCGACCATCAGCACGGCGGCATCGGTGCCGGCCACCACCAGGTCGAGCTTGGAGTCGTGCATCTGCGTCGCGCTCGGGTTGAGCACGTACTGGCCGTCGACGTAGCCCACGCGCGCCGCGCCGATCGGGCCCTCGAAGGGGATGCCCGAGAGCGCGAGCGCGGCCGAGGCGCCGAGCATGGCCGGGATGTCGCTGTCGACCTCCGGGTTGCTCGACATCACCTGGACGACGACCTGCACCTCGTTGTAGAAGCCTTCGGGGAACAGCGGCCGGATCGGCCGGTCGATGAGCCGGCAGATGAGGATCTCGCGCTCGGTGGGGCGGCCCTCACGCTTGAAGAAGCCCCCGGGGATGCGGCCGGCGGCGTAGAACTTCTCGACGTAGTCGACGGTCAGGGGGAAGAAATCCTGGCCGGGCTTGGCGTTCCTGGCCCCGACCACAGTGGCCAGCACCACGGTGTCATCGATGCTGACGAGCGCCGAGCCGGAAGCCTGGCGGGCGATCTCGCCGGTCTCGATGGTGACCGTGTTGCTTCCCCACTGGAACGTTTTCTTGGCGATTTCAAACACTTGGTTTCCTTTGCAAGCCGGGCTCTCAGCCGCGCAGGCCGAGCTTTTCGACCAGAGCCTTGTAGCTCGCCGGATTCGTGCCCTTGAGGTAGTCGAGCAGCTTGCGGCGGCGGCTGACCATCTTCAGCAGGCCGCGGCGCGAGTGGTGGTCCTTGGCGTGCGCCTTGAAGTGGTCGGTGAGCTCGACGATGCGGGCGGTGAGCAGCGCGACCTGGACTTCCGGCGAGCCGGTGTCGTTCTTGCCACGCTGGAAGTCGGCGACGATCTTCGCCTTGTCGATGTTGGCGACAGCCATGGGGTTCCCCTGTGCGGATCACTACACTTGCGGCAGCACCGGGATGCGCTGCCGTGCCGGTTTGCGCCGGGCGAGTGCCGGGCGCGAAAGCCGTGGATTATAGCGGATTCCGCTCAGGGCCTGTTCACGCTAGGTGTTCCCGCCGCCGGCGGCGCCCGGCCGCTTCATGGCGCAGCCGTGCGGCTGCGTGGCCGGCGTAGGCTCGACCCGCAGCTCGGTGCGAAAGCCGAAGCCGCTGCCTTCCAGGTCGTGCTTCGGCGCCCCGGCGCCGGCCGCCGGGCCGGCTCGCTGCATCACCGATACGTACAGGGGCGCGAACAGCTGGTGGTCGGCCGCGCGCATCACCGCCGGATACGGCTCGCCGCGGTGCTCGCGCCCCTCCAGCGCGCGCGCCACGGCCACCGCTGCGGTGGAGCCGGCCGCCTCGATCGAGGCCGCGAGCATCTCGATCATCACCACGTGGCGCATGTTGAAGTAGTCGTCGCGCGCGTCGCGCAGGCCCCGGCGGAACGCCAGGTAGATGCGCTCGGCGGCCTCTCCGCCGGCATTCGGGTGCCATTCGGCCACGGCGTGCACCCGGCCGATGCCCGCCTCGCCGATCGCCGCCGGCGCCCCGAGCCCGTTGCCGTAGAAGGTGTAGAAACCGGCGCCCAGCCCGATCTCGCGCGCCGCACGCACGAGGAGGGTGAGGTCGTTGCCCCAGTTGCCGGTGACCACGGTATCGGCGCCGGCGGCCTGGATCTTGGCCGCGTAGGGCACGAAGTCCTTGATGCGCCCGAGCGGGTGCAGCTCGTCGCCGACGATCTCGATGTCGGGGCGGCGGGCCGCGATCATCTCGCGCGCCAGGCTCGCCACCTGCCTGCCGAAGCTGTAGTCCTGGTTGAGGAGGTAGACGCGGCGGACCTCGCGGTTGCGCGCCAGCGCGTCGGCCAGCGCGCTCATACGCATGCCGGCGTGGGCGTCGAAGCGGAAGTGCCAGAAGCTGCAGCGCTCGTTGGTGAGCGCCGGATCGACCGCCGCATAGTTCAGGAACAGCACCCGGCTCCCGGGCATGCGCTCGTTGTGCGCAGCGACGCCCTCCAGCAGCGCAGCGGCCACCGTCGAGCTGTTGCCCTGCAGGACGAACGGCATGCGGGCATCGGTGGCCCGGCGCAGCATCGCGATGGCCTCCTCCACCTGCCCCTTGCTGTCGAGGCGCTCGATGAGGAACGGGCGCCGCTGCCCTCCCACCCGCACGCCGCCGCGCGCGTTGACGCGCTCCACGGCGAACTGCAGGTTGCGCCACACCGAGTCTCCGGCGTTGGCGAACGCCCCCGAGAAGCCCTCGATCATCGCCAGCCGGATCGGCTCGCCGCGGGCGGCCGGCTCGCCCCGGGCGACCTCGCTCCCGGCAGCCGCTCCCCCGGCAGCCGCTCCCCCGGCACCCTCGCCCCGGGCGGCCGCTCCCCCGGCGGCCGGCCCGGCGCTGCGGGCGCGCAGCGGCCACGAGGCCAGCGCAGCGCCCAGGGCCGCCCCGCCCAGTGCCGTCCCCAGCCGGCGCGCGAAACGCCGTCGTGCGCCGGCGGCCGGCATCAGACGCCGCCCTGCGGGTTGACCCGCTCGGCCCTCGAATGCAGCTTGTTCAGCGCACTGAGGTAGGCCTTGGCCGAGGCCACGACGATGTCCGGGTCGGCCCCCACGCCGTTGACGATGCGCCCGGACCTGGACAGGCGCACGGTGACCTCGCCCTGCGACTCGGTGCCGGTGGTGATCGCATTGACCGAGTACAGCATCAGCTCGGCGCCGCTGTCGGCCTGGGCCTCGATGGCCTTGAAGGTGGCGTCGACCGGGCCGTTGCCGTCGGCCTCGGTGCTGTGCTCGCTGCCGTCGACGGTGATGACGACGCGCGCGTGCGGACGCGCATCGGTGCCCGAGGCCTGCGCCATCGACACCAGGCGGTAGTGCTCGTCGGGTTCGTGGTGCACCGCCTGGTCCGACACCAGCGCGTGGATGTCCTCGTCGAAGATCTCGGCCTTGCGGTCGGCGAGGTCCTTGAAGCGGCGGAAGGCGTCGTTGACCTCCTGCTCCGACTCCAGCTCGATGCCCAGCTCCTCCAGGCGCTGCTTGAACGCGTTGCGCCCGGAGAGCTTGCCCAGCACGATCTTGTTGGTGGTCCAGCCCACGTCCTCGGCGCGCATGATCTCGTAGGTGTCGCGCTGCTTGAGCACCCCGTCCTGGTGGATGCCCGAGGCATGGGCGAAGGCGTTGGCGCCCACCACCGCCTTGTTCGGCTGCACCGGGAAGCCGGTGATGCTCGACACCAGCTTGGAGGCCGGCACGATCTGCGTGGTGTCGACGCCGACCTCGAGGCCGTAGTAGTCGCGGCGCGTCTTCACCGCCATCACGATCTCCTCGAGCGAGGTGTTGCCGGCGCGCTCGCCCAGGCCGTTGACGGTGCACTCCACCTGGCGGGCGCCGCCGATCTTGACCGCCGCCAGCGAGTTGGCCACCGCCATGCCGAGGTCGTTGTGGCAGTGCACCGACCAGACCGCCTTGTCGGAGTTGGGGATGCGCTCGCGCACCCTGCGCACCTGCTCGCCGAAGAGCTCCGGCACGCCGTAGCCGACGGTGTCGGGGATGTTGATGGTGGTGGCGCCCTCGGCAATGGCCGACTCGAGCACGCGACACAGGAAATCCAGGTCGGAGCGGCTGGCGTCCTCGGGCGAGAACTCGACGTTGTCGGTGAACTTGCGCGCGTAGCGCACCGCCAGGCGGATCTGCTCGTGGACCTGCTCGGGCGTCATGCGCAGCTTCTTCTCCATGTGCAGCGCCGAGGTCGCCATGAAGGTGTGGATGCGCATCGACTTGGCGCCGCGCAGCGCCTCGGCCGCCCGCGCGATGTCGCGGTCGTTGGCGCGCGCCAGCGAGCACACGGTGCAGTCCTTGATCGCGTCGGCGATCGAGCGCACCGCCTCGAAGTCGCCGTTGGACGATGCCGCGAAGCCCGCCTCGATCACGTCGACGCGCAGCTTCTCGAGCTGGCGCGCCAGGCGCAGCTTCTCCTCGCGCGTCATGGAAGCGCCCGGGCTCTGCTCGCCGTCGCGCAAGGTGGTGTCGAAAATGATGAGCTTGTCGGCCATTGGAATACTCCTGTAGCGCCCGGCCCGCTTGTGGCGGGAGGCAACGAACTGCAACGGTGGGTAGGGGTGGGGGGTGTCAGCGCGCGAGGCGCAGTAGCGGACCCAGCACCGCGAGCAGGTGCAGGCCGCCGGACGACCGGGTGGCGGTCGCCTGGGAGAGCGTGAGGATGAGGCCGCGGGTGCGGCTCGAAACGGAACGCATCGAAAAAATATAGCGGCTTTGTGCGGTGCACGCAACCACCGGCCGCCCGCCGTGTCGCGGGGCGGCCGCACGCCCTCCCGGCGCCGGGTGCGGGGGCATCGGGCCCGGCGGCGTCAGGTGCGGGGCAGCGTGACGCCGCGCTGGCCCTGGTACTTGCCGCCGCGGTCGCGGTAGGAGGTCTCGCACACCTCGTCGGACTCGAAGAAGAGCACCTGGGCGCAACCCTCGCCGGCGTAGATCTTGGCCGGCAGCGGCGTGGTGTTGGAGAACTCCAGCGTCACGTGCCCTTCCCACTCGGGCTCCAGCGGCGTGACGTTGACGATGATGCCGCAGCGGGCGTAGGTCGACTTGCCCAGGCAGATGACCAGCACGCTGCGCGGAATGCGGAAGTACTCCACCGTGCGCGCCAGCGCGAACGAGTTGGGCGGGATGATGCACACCGGGCCCTGGAAGTCGACGAACGACTTCTCGTCGAAGTTCTTCGGATCGACGATGGTCGAGTTGATGTTGGTGAAGATCTTGAACTCGTCGGCGCAGCGCAGGTCGTAGCCGTAGCTCGAGGTGCCGTACGACACGATGCGCCTGCCGCCGACCTCGCGCACCTGGCCCGGCTCGTACGGCTCGATCATGCCCTGCGCCGCCATGCGGCGGATCCAGCGGTCGGATTTGATGGTCATGGGAGGAATCCGCGGGCGGCGCGGAGGCGCCGCGAAACGCGGGATTCTAGCGCGCGCGTGGGGTGCGACGGCCATGCTGCAATGCAACATCCAGCCCGGCCGGACGCCCGCCCGGGCATCCCCGTCCGGGAATCCCATTAAGCGCCGCACCGAACCCCTCTCAAGCCACGCGATGGTGGCATGATGACATTCTCGATCACAGCGCCGCGCAATGCGGCCCACAACATCGCGTCGAGGAGGCGATTCATGAACCAGACCGTGACGATGACGGTGAACGGCAAGCAGGTTTCGGCCAGCGTCGACCCCCGGACGCTGCTGGTGCAGTTCATCCGCGAGCACCTGCAGTTGACGGGCACGCACGTGGGCTGTGACACCGCGCAGTGCGGCGCGTGCACGATCCACCTGAACGGGCGCGCGGTGAAGTCCTGCTCGATGCTGGCCGTGCAGGCCGAGGGGGCCTCGATCACCACCATCGAGGGCATCGCCAACGGCGCGATGCATCCGGTGCAGCAGGCGTTCCACGAATGCCACGCGCTGCAGTGCGGCTTCTGCACCCCCGGCATGGTGATGTCGGCCATCCAGCTGCTGCAGGACAACCCCAAGCCCAGCGAGGCGCAGATCCGCGAGGCGCTGGAAGGCAACATCTGCCGCTGTACCGGCTACCACAACATCGTGCGCGCGATCGAGCAAGCCGCCGCCCGCGGCTGAAGTCACCGGAGACACCGCCATGACCGACCTGTCGAACTCGCCGATCGGCAAACCGCTGCTGCGCCGCGAGGACCAGCGCTTCCTCACCGGCAACGGGCAGTACACCGACGACGTGGTGATGCCGCACCAGACCTACGGAGTGTTCCTGCGCTCGCCGCACGCGCACGCGCGCATCAAGTCGATCGACACCCGGCGCGCGCTGGCCGCGCCCGGCGTGGTCGCCGTCTTCACCGGCGCCGACCTGGCCGAGGCCAAGGTGGGCGGCCTGCCCTGCGGCTGGCTGATCCACAGCAAGGACGGCAGCCCGATGAAGGAGCCGCCGCACCCGGTGCTCGCGCAGGGCAAGGTGCGCCACGTGGGCGACCAGGTGGCCCTCGTGGTCGCCGAGAGCATCCTGCAGGGCAAGGACGCCCTCGAGCTCATCGACGTCGACTACGAACCGCTGCCGGCGGTCATCGATTCGACCACCGTCGACGAGGCACCGGCCGCCGTGCACGACGAGGCGCCCGACAACGTCTGCTACGACTGGGGGCACGGCGACAAGGCGGCCGTCGAGGCCGCCTTCGCCAAGGCGGCGCACGTGACGCGGCTCGAGTTCGTCAACAACCGGCTGATCCCCAACGCCATGGAGCCGCGCGCGGCCAACGCGGTCTACACCAAACACGACGACAGCTACACCCTGTACGTGGCCAACCAGAACCCGCACGTGGAGCGCCTGCTGATGAGCGCCTTCGTGCTCGGCCTGCCCGAATCGAAGGTGCGCGTGATCGCCCCCGACGTGGGCGGCGGCTTCGGCTCCAAGATCTTCCTCTACCCGGAGGAGACCGCCCTGGTATGGGCCTCCAGGCGCGTCGGGCGCCCGATCAAGTGGACCGCCGAGCGCAGCGAATCGTTCCTCACCGACGCGCACGGCCGCGACCACGTCACCACCGCCGAGATGGCCATGGACGCCGAGGGCCATTTCCTGGCGATGCGCGTGCACACCGTCGCCAACCTGGGCGCCTATCTCTCGACCTTCGCCTCGGCGGTGCCGACCATCCTGTACGCGACGCTGCTGGCGGGCCAGTACCGCACGCCGGCCATCTACTGCGAGGTCAAGGCGGTGTTCACCAACACCGCGCCGATCGACGCCTATCGCGGCGCCGGCCGGCCGGAGGCGAGCTACGTCGTCGAGCGCCTGGCCGAGCAGTGCGCGCGCGACATGAAGCTCGATCCCGCCGAGATCCGGCGGCGCAACTTCATCACCGAGTTCCCCTACGCCACTCCGGTCGGGCTCACCTACGACATCGGCGACTACGGCGCTACGCTGGCCAAGGCGGTGGAGCTGGCCGACGTGGCCGGCTTCCCGGCGCGCAAGCAGGCCGCCGCGCAGCGCGGCAGGCTGCGCGGGCTGGGCTACTCGTGCTACATCGAGGCCTGCGGCATCGCGCCCTCGAACATCGCCGGCGCACTGGGCGCGCGCGCCGGCCTGTTCGAGGCCGGCGAGGTGCGCGTGCACCCGACCGGCACGGTGACCATCTTCACCGGCTCGCACGCCCACGGCCAGGGCCACGAGACCACGTTCGCGCAGGTGGTCGCCGGCAAGCTCGGCATCCCGGTCGAGAACGTCGAGATCGTGCACGGCGACACCGGGCGCGTCCCGTTCGGCATGGGCACCTACGGCAGCCGCTCGCTGGCGGTCGGCGGCACGGCGATCGTCAAGGCGGTCGACAAGGTGATCGCCAAGGGCAAGAAGATCGCCGCCCACCTGCTAGAGGCGGCCGACACCGACATCGAGTTCGAGAACGGCGAGTTCAAGGTGGCCGGCACCGACCGCAAGGTGCCGTTCGCGCAGGTGTCGCTGGCCGCCTACGTGCCGCACAACTACCCGCTGGACAAGCTCGAGCCGGGGCTCAACGAGAACGCCTTCTACGATCCGACCAACTTCACCTACCCCGCCGGCACCTACGTGTGCGAGGTGGAGGTCGATCCCGAGACCGGCAGGACGCAGGTGGTGCAGTTCGTGGCCGTGGACGACTTCGGCAACATCGTCAACCCGATGATCGTCGAGGGCCAGGTGCACGGCGGCCTGGCGCAGGGCCTCGGGCAGGCGATGCTCGAGGGCTGCGCCTACGACGCGGAATCCGGCCAGCTGCTCACCGGCTCGTACATGGACTACACCATGCCGCGCGCCGACGACCTGCCGAAGTTCGTCGTGGCCACCCACGGCACGGCCTGCACGCACAATCCGCTCGGCGTCAAGGGCTGCGGCGAGGCCGGCGCGATCGGCTCGCCGGGCGCCTTCATCAACGCCCTCACCGATGCGCTCGGCGTCACCGACGTGCCGATGCCGGCCACCGCCGAGCGCGTGTGGCGCATCGCGAACAAGAAAGCCTGAACGAGGAGCCCCGACATGTATGCATTCGAATATCAGCATCCGGACAGCGTCGCGCAGGCGGTCGGAGCCGCGGGCGGCGAAGCGCGCTATCTCGCCGGCGGCCAGAGCCTGGTGCAGTCGATGAAGCTGCGGCTGGCCTCGGCCAGCACGCTGGTCGACCTCTCGGGCATCGAGGGGCTGCGCGGCATCGTGCGCGACGGCTCCTCGGTGAAGATCGGCGCGATGACGCGCCACTCCGAGGTGGCGCGCTCGGCCGACGTGCGCTCGGCCATCCCGGCGCTCGCCGAGCTGGCCGAGGGCATCGGCGACCCGATGGTGCGCAACATGGGCACGCTGGGCGGCTCGATCGCCAACGCCGACCCGGCGGCCGACTACCCGGCCGGGGTGCTCGGCCTGGGCGCCACCGTCCAGACCGACCGCAGGACGATCGCCGCCGACGATTTCTTCAAGGACCTCTTCACCACGGCGCTCGAGCCGGGCGAGCTGATCGTCTCGGTCAGCTTCCCGGTGCCGCAGCACGCGGCCTACGTCAAGTACAAGCAGCCTGCCTCGCGCTTCGCGCTGGTGGGCGTGATGGTGAGCCAGGGCACGGGCGGCGTGCGCGTGGCGGTCACCGGAGCGCGCACCCACGCGTTCCGCGTGCCGCAGATCGAGCAGGCACTGGCGCGCGACTTCCGCCCTGAGGCGGTCAGCGGCATCCGCCTCGATCCGGCCGGCTACAACAGCGACCTGCACGGTTCGGCCGAGTACCGCGCCGCGATGGTCACGGTGATGGCGAGGCGCGCTGTCGAGAAGGCGCTCGCGCGCTGAACCACGTGACCTCCATGCCGGGACCCGCCAACGTCGACGAAACCCTGGCGATGCTGGCCCGCCAGAACTATCTGGCGGGGCGCCGGCTCGCCACCGCCGTCTTCCTCGCCCTCGAGCTGAGCCGGCCGCTGCTGCTCGAGGGCGAGGCGGGCACCGGCAAGACCGAGCTGGCCAAGGTGCTGGCGCAGGCGCTCGACACCCCGCTCATCCGGCTGCAGTGCTACGAGGGGCTCGACATCGCGTCGGCGGCCTACGAGTGGAACGTGGCGCGCCAGATGCTCGAGATCCGCATCGCCGAGGCCGGCCACGAAGCCAGCCGCGAACGCCTGATCGCCGGCCTGTACTCGCGCGAGATGCTCATCGAGCGGCCGCTGCTGCAAGCCCTCACGCAGCCCCGGCCGCCGGTGCTGCTGATCGACGAGCTCGACCGCGCCGACGAACCGTTCGAGGCCTTCCTGCTCGAAGTGCTGGCCGAATCGCAGATCTCGGTGCCGGAGCTGGGCACGATCCGCGCCGAGCATCCGCCGGTGGTCATCATCACCTCCAACCGCACGCGCGAGATCCACGACGCGCTCAAGCGCCGCTGCCTGTACGCCTGGGTCGACTACCCGGATGCCGAGCGCGAGCTCGAGATCATCCGGCGCAAGGCGCCCGGGGCAGGGGAGCGGCTGGGCGCGCAGGTGGTGGCCTTCGTGCAGCGGGCGCGCGCGTTCGACCTGTTCAAGGCACCCGGCGTGGCCGAGACCATCGACTGGGCCAACGCGCTGGTGGCGCTGGACGCGATGTCGCTCGACCCGCGCTCGGTGTCGGACACGCTCGGCGTGCTGCTGAAGTACCAGGACGACATCGCCCGGTTCGAAGACGGCGCGGCCGCCGCGATTCTCGACGAGCTGCGCGCCAAGGGCATCCTGCCGCGAACGCCGACGTGAGCGGGCGAGTCGCCGACAACATCGCGCACTTCGCGCGCGTGCTGCGCGCCGCCGGCCTGCCGGTGGGCACCGACCGCATCCTCGCGGCGATCGCGGCGGTCGAGCGGGTGGGGCTCGAGCGCCGCGAGGACGTGCATGCCGCGCTCTCGGCGATCCTGCTCAGCCGCCACGAGCAGCAGCCGGTGTTCGATGCGGCATTCGCCGCCTTCTGGCGCGACCCGAAGCTGCTCGAGCGGCTGCTGTACCTGCTGCTGCCGCGCGTCTCCGGACGCCCCGGCGCGGTCAAGCCGCCGCAGCGCCCGCGTCGCGTCGAGGACGCCCTCTCGCCGCCGGCCGAGACCCCGCCGCGGCCCCCGCCGCCAGGCGAGGAGGACGAGCGCCGGATCGACACTGTGATGAGCTTCTCGGATCGCGAGCGGCTGCAGCGCGCCGACTTCGAAAGCATGTCGGCCGCCGAATTCGCCCTCGCCCGCCACCTCGCGGAGACGGCTCCGCTGCCGGTGCGACCGCTGCGCACGCGGCGGCGCTCGCCTTCGCCGCGCGGGCGCATCGACGTGCGGCGCGCGCTGCGCCGGCTCGCGCGCGCGCCCGACACCATCGAGCTGGCGCGCTCGGCGCCCACGCTGCGCACGCCGCCGCTGGTGATCCTGATCGACATCTCGGGCTCGATGGACCGCTATGCCCGCGCCTTCCTGCACTACGCCTACGGGCTCACCCAGCACCATCACCGCGTGCACACCCTGGTGTTCGGCACCCGGCTCACCGACATCACCCGCTGCCTGCGCAACCGCGACCCCGACGTGGCGATCGCGCGGGCCGAGGCCCTGGTGCATGACTGGCGCGGCGGCACCCGCATCGCCTCGAACCTGGCCGAGTTCAATCGCCGCTGGGCGCGCCGGCTGCTCACCGGCAACGCCGCTCTGCTGCTGGTCACCGACGGGCTCGATCGCGACGAGCACGGCTCGCTCGGCGAGGAGGCGGCGCGGCTGGCGCGCTTCTCGCACGAGCTGGTGTGGCTCAATCCGCTGCTGCGCTATGCCGGCTTCTCGCCGCGCGCGGCGGGCGTGCGCGCACTGCTGCCGCACGTCGACCGCATGCTGCCGATGCACAACCTGGCCAGCCTCGCCGACCTCGCCCGCGCGCTGCGCACGCCGCCCGCTCGCCCCCAATTCGTCCACCCGCTGCGCAGCCGCGCGCCGCGCGCACAGCACGCTGCCGCCCCCCATTTCCAGGAGCTCCCGACATGAACCTGCAAGACGAACGCCTGATTGCCGCCACCCCGGAAGCGACCTGGGCCGCGCTCAACGACCCCGAGACGCTCAAGGCCTGTATCGCCGGGTGCGAATCCCTCGAACGGGTGGGCGACGACGAATTCCAGGCCGTCATGGCCGTGCGCATCGGCCCGGTGAACGCGCGCTTCAAGGGCCGGCTCAAGCTGGAGAACGTGGTGCCCCCGTCCTCCTACACCATCGCCTTCGACGGACAGGGCGGCGTGGCCGGCTTCGGCAAGGGCTCGGCCGACGTCAAACTCACACCGCAAGCCGGGGCAACCCTGCTGGGCTACACTGCAAAGGCACAGGTGGGCGGCAAGCTCGCGCAAGTGGGGTCGCGCCTGATCGACGGCGCCGCGGCGAAGATCGCCGAGGATTTCTTCACCGCCTTCGAGGCGCGGCTGGCGCCGCCGGCCGCGGGCGAGGCGGCAGGTGCGGAAGGCACCGCGGCGCCGGCTGCCGCTGCACCCGCGCCGGCGGGCATGGGAAGCCGCCTGCTGGTGTGGATCGTGATCGCGGTCGTGGTGCTGGTGCTTGCCTGGCTGTTCGTCTCGCGGTGAACGTATGAATGAACCGACTGCGCGACCTCGGGCTGCTCGCTACGGTTCCTTCACACGTTCGAGGGCGGACGGGCGGCCGCGCTGGCCCGAACACCGATGACGAGGAGTGAGTCATGGACAGCCTGGATCGTGAAGTCCTCGAACACGCGAGGGACTGGTTCGCCGAGGGCCGCCGCGTCTGGCTGGTGACCGTGGTGGAGACCTGGGGCTCGTCGCCGCGCCCGGTGGGCGCGCTGCTGGCCCTGCGCGACGACGGGCTGGTGGTCGGCTCGGTCTCGGGCGGCTGCGTCGAGGACGATCTCATCGAGCGCGTGCGCACCGGCGAGCGCGTGGCCAGGCCGTCGATGATCCTGTACGGCGTGAGCAAGGAGGAGGCGGCGCGCTTCGGCCTGCCCTGCGGCGGCACCCTGCGGCTGCTGCAGGAGCCGCTGTCGGATGCGGCCTGGATCGACGAGGTGCTCGAGCGCACCGCGCGCCAGGAGCTGGTGGCGCGCACGCTCGACCTGGAGACCGGCCGCGCCGTGCTCGAGCCCTCGCAGCGCGGCGAGGCATTCGAATTCGACGGCCGCATCGCGCGCGCCGTCTTCGGGCCGCGCTACCGGCTGCTGATGATCGGCGCCGGGCAGCTCTCGCGCGTGCTCGCCGAGATGGCCAAGGCGCTCGACTTCCAGGTGTTCGTGTGCGACCCGCGCGAGGAGTACTACACGACCCTGGCGCTGCCCCAGGTGACCTGGCTGCCCGGCATGCCCGACGACGTGGTGCTGGAGTTCAAGCCCGACGCGCACACGGCGATCGTGGCCCTCACGCACGACCCCAAGCTCGACGACATGGCGCTGCTCGAGGCGCTCAAGTCGCCCGCCTTCTACATCGGCGCCCTCGGCTCGCGCAGCAATACCGCGCGCCGGCGCGAGCGCCTGGCGCTGTTCGACCTCACGGCCGAGGAGATCGCGCGCCTGCACGGGCCGATCGGGCTGCACATCGGCAGCCGCACGCCGGCGGAGATCGCGGTGGCCATCCTGGCCGAGATCGTCTCGGTGAAGAACGGCGTCGCGCTGGTCCAGAAGAAGGCCGAGCAGGAAGACGCCTGTCCGACCGTGCACTAGCGCGGGCGGCGCCGCTCCCCAACCCGTTCACACCACGGCCGCCCCTGCACCGGGGCCGCCAAGCGCGCCCGCGCCCGGCACCGGTCGCGCCGCGAGCGCCAGCACCTGCCGGCCGTCCGCAGTGCGGGCGGCCTCGATGGGCACGCCGTAGGCGTGCGACAGCAGGGTCGGCTCGACCAGCTGCGCGACCGGCCCGAAGGCGGTGGCGCCGCCGGGCAGGTAGACCAGCGCGTCGTTGCCGGCGCGCAGCGCATGGTTGGGATCGTGCGTCGCGTAGACGATGCCGAGCCCGTCGCCGGCCAGGTCGTGCAGCGTATCGAGCACCCTGCCCTGGTTGCCGAAATCCAGGCTGGCGGTCGGTTCGTCCAGCAGCACGCTCGTGGCCTCCTGGGCGAGCGCGCGGGCGATGGCCGCCAGCTGGCGCTCGCCGCCCGACATGCGCGACAGCGGGCGCGTGCGGAAGCGCTGCAGGCCGAGGCGCGCGATGGCGCGGGCGACCGCTTCGCGATCGGCCCGGCCGGGCGCCGCGCCGATGGCGAGCCGCCCCAGGCGCCCGAGCATGACGTACTGCTCGACGTCGAAATCGAAGGCCGTCCCCGGCTGCTGGGGCACCCACGCCACCCGCGCGGCCAGCTCGCGCGGCGTGAGCGCGACCAGCGCGCTGCCGCCCCAGTGCACGGTGCCGGCCACGGGGGGCAGCACGCCGAGCAGCGTGCGAAACAGCGTGCTCTTGCCCGAGCCGTTGGGCCCGAGGACCACCACGATCTCGCCGGCATGCAAGGCCAGGTCGATCGGCTCGGTGAGGGCGCGCCCGCCGTAGCCGAAGCCGAGCGCGCGCACGCTCAGCAGCTCAGGCATCGCCGCGCCTGAGCATCAGGGCGAACAGCACCGGCGCGCCGACCAGCGCGGTGAGCACGCCGGGCGGCACCTCGGCCTGAGCGATGCTGCGCCCCAGCGTATCGATGAGCAGCATCAGCAGGGCGCCGAGCAGCATCGAGATCGGCAGCACGCGCGCGAACGAGGCGCCCGCCAGCAGGCGCGCGGCGTGCGGCACCACCAGCCCGATCCAGCCGATGATGCCGGCGGCCGCCACGGTGGCGGTGGTGGCCAGCGTGGCGCCGCACACCAGGGCCAGACGCAGCACCGGCAGGCGCACGCCCAGCGCATGGACCTCGTCGTCGGACAGTGCGAGCGCGTCGGCGCGCCAGCGCACCAGCACCAGCGGGACCAGCCCCGCCAGCGAGAACCCGGTGAGCAGCACCAGGTCGGTGACGGTGATCGAGGCGAAGCTGCCGAGCAGCCAGAAGGTGATCGCCGGCAGTTGCGTGTAGGGGTCGGCCAGCGTCTTGACGAGCGCGATCAGCGCCCCGAGCATGCTGCCGATGGCGATGCCGGCGAGCACCAGGCTGAGGGTGCGGTCGCGCAGGGGCAGCACCGTGCCCACCGAGTAGACCAGCGCCACCGCGCCCAGGCCGCCGACGAAGGCCGCCCCCTGGATGGCGAACACGCTCCAGCCAAGGAAGATGCCGAGCACTGCCCCGAGCGCCGCGCCGGCCGATACGCCGAGCAGGTCGGGCGCGGCGAGCGGGTTGCGGAATACCGCCTGGAGGGCCGCACCCGAGGCCGCCAGCGCCGCGCCCACGAGCGCGGACGCCAGCACGCGCGGACCGCGGATCTGCCACAGCACGGTGTGCGCCATCGACGTCTGGGCCGGATCGGACAGCTCGCCGCGGCCCACCAGCAGGCGCACCACGTCGGCCAGCGGCAGGTGGAAGCGGCCGCTGCCGAGCGCGTAGAGCAGCGCCGCGACGAGCGCCAGCGCCAGCGCGGCAGCCAGCAGCGGCCAGGGCAGGCGCCGGCCGCGCGATGCGCGCACGAGCGCCTCGGTCACCGGCCGGCCGCGAGCAGGGCGCGCATCTGCGCGATCGAGGGCCGCCGCCAGTACAGCCACTCGAAGGTATCCGCTAGCCGCTCCTCGAGCGGGCCGCGCACGCGCTTCGGGTACAGCATCGCCGACAGCCACTCGATGCCGACCAGGCGATTGAGGGCCGGCGGCGTGTCGAACCAGCCGAAGGGCAGGCTGGGCGCGAGCAGGACGCGGCGGGCACGCACCGCCGGCAGCGCCGACCAGACCGCGCGCCGACGGATGCCGGCGAAGAACGCCGGATCGCTGGCGAGGATCCAGTCGGGGTTCCAGGCCAGCACCTGCTCGAAGGAAATCTGGCTCAGGTTGGGCGCCTCGAGCCGGGCCACGTTGATCGCGCCGACCTGCTCGAGCACTTCCGCATTCAGGCCGCCGGCGGCCGCCGTGGCCAGGCCGGTAGGGCCGCGCGCGAACAGCACGCGCGGCCGGTCGCCCTCGGCCAGGCCGGCGCGCAGCTCGGCCGCGGCATCGAGCCTGGCACGCGTGCCGCGCGCCAGGCTCTCGGCGCGCGCGGTCAGCCCGAGCACCTGCCCGAGCCGGCGCAAGGTGGCCTCGGTGTGCTCGAAGGCGCCGTCCAGGAGCAGGTAGGGGATGCCGGTCTGGCGCTGCACCTGCTCGGCCAGCGAGGCGTAGGTCGGAGCGATGGAGCCCACGTCGACGATCAGGTCGGCCTGCAGCGCCAGCACCGCTTCCAGCTTCGCCGTGGAGCCGCGCCCGGTGAGCCGCCCCACTTCGGGCAGCGCGGCGACCTGCGGCAGCAGGAACGCCGCCTCCTCGGGCCGCACGGCGCGCGGCCAGCCGAGCAGCCGGTCCGGCGCCATGCAGTAGAGGAACACCGAGGCCGGCGCGCCGGCCGGAAAGACGCGGCGCGGCGTGCGCGCGGCCGTCACGCGCCGGCCGGCGTCGTCGGTGGTCGCGATCTGCGCGCGGACCGCGCCTGCTGCCGATGCGGCGGCAGCGGCCAGCCCCGCCGCGACGAAGCGGCGCCGGCCGGGTGCGCGCGGCGCGCCGGCCGCTCCGGCGGGAACGCCGCGCGGACCGGGGCCGGGCGGCCCGGCGAGCTCAGCGTGCCGTACCGAATCCGTGTCGAACGAGGATCGCCTGTCCATCGTCGGACAGGATAAACCACGCGAAACGCCACGCCGGCTCGGGCGCACCGTGCATCACCGTGAGCCCGTAGCGCGCGCCGACCGACAGCTCGGGCGGGATCGCCACCGTCGCCAGGCCGGGGAACTCGCGCTGCGCGGCCCGCGCATTGGTGCAGTAGGTGAGGAAGATGTCGGCCTGCCCATTGGCGAGGAGATCGCCGTAGACGCTGCGGTCGCGCGGCGGCGGCGGCGAATGCGGCCCGCCGGTGAGCTGCAGCGCCTTCGACTCGAGCGCGGCCCGCGCCCCGGCGCGCACCGCCTCGGCGCGGGCGAACAGCGCCCAGGCATAGTCGCCCGAGGGATCGGCCTTCGGCGTCGAGGTGCCCAGGCGCAGCGACGGGTCGAGCATGCGCTCGAGCAGATTGTCCGGCTGCACGCCGAGCCCGACCCGCGTGAGCGCGCACAGCGCGTTGCGCGCGAAGGCCAGCGGCCCGGCCGCTCGGCCGGCGCGCGCGAGCGCCTCGGGATGCTCCATGTCGGCCGAGGCGAACACCTGGGCCGCCTCGCCCGCCGCGATGCGCTCGCGCAGCAGGCCCGACGGGCCGTACACCGCCTCGACGCGCACCGGCTCGCGGCGCTCGAACTCGCGCGCGGCCTCGTCGAACGCCGCGCGCAGGCTGCCCGCCGCGTGCAGCAGCACCGGCTGCGCGCCGGCGGCGCGCGAAGATGCCGGAGTAGCGGTGCGCGAAGAGGCGGACGAAGCCATCGCGGGCTCGCGCGTCAATCGCCTGCCACCGGGGCACCGGCGAAATCGCCGCGCCGCGAGCGGCCCAGCCCCGGGGCCGCGGCCAGGGCGTCGACGCGGACCTCGTCGGCCGACAGCAGCACGGGCGCGGCGGACGGCAGCCGCGCATCCCGGTCGCGATAGCGCACGCGGCGCAGTCGCCCATCGACGAGCACCGACGACCAGCCGTCGGCGTCCGGTCCCTCCATGTGCTCGGCGACCACCGCGAGCCCGCGCCCGGCCGCATCGCCGCCGCAGGCGACGAGCGGTGCTCCGTCGAAGGTGACGTGGCCGGCGTCGAGCCGGAGCAGCCGGTCGGCCATGCGCAGCATCTCGGCCGGATCGTGGCTGACCATGAAGGTGGTGGTGCCGAAGTGCCGGTGCAGCCGCAACACTTCGTTCTGCAGCTCCCGCCGCAGCGGAGGATCGAGCGCCGACAGCGGTTCGTCGAGGAGCAGGATTGCCGGCCTGCGGGCAAGCGCGCGGATCAGGGCGAGGCGCTGCCTCTGCCCGCCGGACAGCCAGTCGGGACGCCGGTCGCAAAGCCCGTACAGGCCCGAGAGGCGCAGCAGCTCGTCGATCCACGCGCGGTCGCGCCGGCGGCCCGCCGCATATTCGACGTTGCCGCGCACGGTCATGTTCGGGAACAGCGCATAGTCCTGGAACACGAAGCCGATCGAACGGCGGCGCGTCGGCAGCTCGATGTGCCCGCTCGTGTCGTACCACGTCTGGCCGCCGACGGTCAGCCGCCCCTCGGCCGGCCGCGCGAGCCCGGCCACCAGCCGCATCAGGGTGGTCTTGCCCGCCCCGGACGGGCCGGTGACGGCGACGAAGGCGCCGCGCTCGGCCTCGAGCGCGACATCGAGCTCGAACCGTCCGCCGGGCCCCTGCAGCGGCATGCGCATCGACAGGCGCAGCCACGGTACGATCGACGCGGCCTCCTCAGGCATCGTCGCGCCGCATCTCGACCCGGACGTCGCGCGGCCGCGCGTAGTACGGCGCCGAGGTCACCAGCAGGTCGGCGCCGGCGCGCGCGTAGGCGGCGGCATTGCGCTCGTCGATGCCTCCGGCCGCGGCGAGCAGCGGCCGCTGCCGCAGGGATGCGAAGGCCTGCGCGATGCGCTCGACGTGCGCGGGATCGAGCTTGTCGACCTGGACGACATCGGCTCCGGCGCGCGCGCAGGCGATCGCTTCCTCCACCGACTCCGCCTCGATCGATACCCGGCGCTCGGGTGCGCGCGCACGCAGCCGTTCGATGCAGGCGTCGATCGTAACCCCCGCATCGAGCAGCACGCGATGCTGCTCGAACACGAGCACCGAATCCGACAACCCCAGGCGGTGCGGGATCGCGCCGCCCGCCTCGATCGCCAGCAGCGCCCACCGCTTGATGCCCGGCACGTGCTTGCGCGTGCACACCACCCTGCACGCAGGCGCGCCTTCGCGCGCCGCCTGCACGATGGCGCGCGCTGCGCTCGCCACGCCGCCGAGGATCTCGAGCAGCGTCTGCGCCGTCTTGTAGCCGCGGTGCAGCGAGGCGGCCGCCGCGCTCGCCTCGAGGATCGTCGCTCCCGCCTCGACCGAAGCGCCGGAGGGGGCATGCATCCGCACGCCGGCGCCGCACAGCTCGAGCAGCCGCGCGGCCTGCTCGACGCCGGCGAGCGTCATGGGCGCGCGCGCGGCGAAACGCATCCGCGCCGGCACATCCCCGATGCCGAGGCCGTGCGTCGTGATGTCGCCGTAGGGACAGTCCTCGAGCAGGATGCGGATCAGCTCTTCGTCGGAGAACATCGCTCAGGCTCCGATCGGCAGGCGCACTGCGCCGGCGCGCCGCAAGGCGACGAATACCGCGATCGACACCATGCCGAGCAGCGCGGACAGGACCACCGCGCGCGGGTACTCGCCGTTGAACACCGCATTGTAGATCTCCAGCGACACGGTGTTCGTACGGCCGACGATGTTGCCGCCGAGCATGAGCGTGATGCCGACTTCGCCGAGCGAACGCGCGGTCGCCAGCACCAGGCCGGCGATGATCGCCGGGCGCACGTTCGGCAGGATCACCCAGGCGAAGGTCTCCCATTCGTTGCGCCCGAGCGTGCGCGATGCCTCGCCGAGCCGGCGCGAGACGCCGGCGATCGCCGCCTCGATCGGCTTGACGACGAGCGGCAGCCCGACAATCACCGAAGCGAGCAGCACGCCTTCGAAGGTGAAGACGAAGCGCAGGCCGAAGGTCTCGGCCAGCCACTGCCCGAGCGGGCTGCGCCGCCCGAGCGCCAGGAGCAGGAAGAAGCCCATCGCCAGCGGCGGGAAGACCATGGGCAGCGTCACGGCCACATCGAGCACGGTGCGCCCGGGCCAGCGCGGCAGGGCGAGCGCCCAGCCCAGCCCGATGCCGAGCACCAGGTGCGCGACGAAGGTGGCGGCAGCCACCTTGAGGGTGAGCAGCGCCGGCGCGGCGAGGGCGGGATCGGCGACGGCGGCGAGCGCCGCGTCGAGCACCGCGCTCACAGCCCGTGGCGCCGCAGGATGGTGCGTGCTTCGTCGCTTCCGAGCCAGGTCGCGAAGCCCTGCACCGCGCCGGATCGCGATGCGCCGGGCAGCACGCCGCAGACGACCTCGACCGGGTCGTACAGCTTCGGATCGACCTCGACGTAGCCGCCGATGTTCGCTCCCGCGCCGATCGCGTCGGTGGCGTTGACGAAGCCGGCGTCGATCTCGCCGCTGGCGACGTAGCTCGTCACCTGGGGGACGGTCGCCACCGGCAGCAGCTTCGGATCGATGCGCTGCGCGAGCCCTGCGCGATCGAGGAACTGGCGGCCGGCCTTGCCGTACATCGCGTTGACCTGGTCGGGAATGCCGATGCGCTCGAACTGCGGCGAGGCCAGGTCGCGCGCATCGCGCAGCGCGATGCCCTTGCGGTACGCGACGACGAGCCTGCCCAGCCCGAGGCGCGCCTGCGACGAGAACGACAGGCCGGGCGCGGCCTCGAGCACGACGCGGTCGCCGCAGACCATGGAGATGGTGCCGCTCTCGCGCGCCTGCGCGATCACCTGGCCGAGGTGGCCATAGACCTGGGTGATCCTGTCGCCGCTCGCCTTTTCGTGGGCGGCGACGAGCTCGGCGAGCGGGCGCCGGAAGCCGGCTCCCGCTGCGAGGGTGAACTCCGCGGCGTTCGCCGAGGCGATCGCGGCGGCGGCGACGAAGAGCGAGACGATGATGCGCATGCCGGTTCCCGAATGCGCGGCCCGGGATGGCGGCGCTGCGCGTCAGTGTAGAAGCGCACGGGAAGCCGATCGATATGTCCGAATAAACATACCGACGGATCGAGATGCTTCATCCATCTGCGAGAATAGCCGGACACCATCGGTGCATCGACCCGAATCGCCATGCATAGCTCGTCCGGCATCATCGCCGTGGAGTTGCAGTACGCCCTGTCCGCGGTCGCAGGCGCGCACCTGCGCAATCCGTTCTTCGACGTGCTCGGGGCGGTGCGGCACGAGGGCTCGATCGCCGCGGCCGCGCGCAAGCTCGGCTGGTCGTACCGGCACCTGTGGGGCTACCTGAAGGAACAGGAGGTCCGCCTCGACCGGCCGCTGGTCCATTGGGACAAGGGGCGCGCGGCGCGCCTGACCGACTTCGCCGAGAAGCTGCTGTGGGCGGAGACGCGCATCCGCGCCCGCCTCGCGCCGCAGGTGGAGAACCTCGCCACCGAGATCGGGCGCGAGCTTTCGATCGCGTTCAACGACGAGGTGCAGATCACCACCTGCGTGGCCAGCCACGACCTGTCGCTGCCGCTGCTCAAGCGCCTGTGCCAGACCGAGCGCGAGGTGCTGCTCGACCTGCACTACGAGGGCAGCCTCGACGCGCTGCGGCGCATGCGCGCCGGCCACTGCGCGTTCGCCGGCATCCACCTTCCGCTGTCGCGCCCCGACCTGGCGCAGCGCGGCTCGAAGGTGCACCGGGCGTTCGGGCCGCTGCTGCGGCTGGGGCGCGAGAAGCTGATCCGCGTGGCGCACCGCACGCAGGGCCTGTTCGTGGCCAAGGGCAATCCGCTGAAGGTGCGCGGCATCGAAGACCTGCCGCGCCTGCGCTTCGTCAACCGCGCGCCCGCCACGGGGACGCGCGCGCTGCTCGAGGAGCTGCTCGCCGTGCATCGCATCGATCCGGCGTCGGTCCGCGGCTTCGGCCACGAGGAAGCCAACCACCTGGCGGTGGCGGCCGCCGTGGCGGCCGACGCAGCCGATGCCGGACTGGGCATCCAGGCGGCGGCCGGCCGGGGCGTCGACTTCGTGCCGCTGGTGGTCGAGGACTACTTCCTGGTGTGCGAGCGCGAGACGCTGGCCACGCCGTGCGCCCAGGCCATCGTGTCGCTGCTCGCCTCGCCGCAATGGCGCGAGCAGGTGGCGGCGCTTCCCGGCTACTCGGCGCAGGACGCCGGCGAGATCGTCTCGCTACGGCGTACCCTGCCCTGGTACCGCTGAAGGCAAAAAAAACCGAGCGTCGGTCGCTTGCGCTGCCCTTCGCTCGGCGAGGCGGAGACATGGTTGGATCCGCCGTTTTGACAGGTTCCATCCTACTCCCAATCGGAGCAGGGGGTCGACGAGGAGCAGGAGGTCGACGGCGCGCCGCAATCGGCGCGTCAGAATCCGCAGGCCGGCGCGGGGTCGATCGTGGCGTGAACCGGCCCCAGCAGCCGGTGGCCGTGCGAGAAGGCCGTGGCGCGTCCGTTGCGCACGAAGGCGCACAGCGTGATGCCGAAGCGATCCGCGGCCTCGATCGCCAGCGAGGAAGCCGCCGAGACCGCCGCCACCATCTCGAGCCCGGCGCGCGCCGCCTTGCTCGCCATCTCGAGGGTGATGCGGCTGGTCAGCGCGGCGCCGCAGCCGGCCAGCGGAATGCCGGCGAGCAGGCACTCGCCGATGACCTTGTCGAGCGCGTTGTGCCGCCCGAGGTCCTCGGCCAGCGCCAGCACGCGCCCCGAAGCGTCGAAGATGGCCGCGGCATGCGTGCCGCCGGTGGCCAGCCAGACCGCCTGGCGCTGGCGCATGGCGGCCATGACCGCCTCGAGCTGCGCCGCCCCCAGCCGCAGCGCATCGCCCACCGGCGGGATGCCGCGCACCACGTCCTCGATGCGCTCGCGGCCGCCGCAGATGCCGCACGACGAGCCGATGACGACGTTGCGCCGCCGCACCCGCGCGCGCGTCGGATCGACGAGCGACAGGCGGACCACGTCCGGAGCGTCGGCGCACACCGACAGGGCGCGCACGCCCTCGATGCGATCGAACAGCCCCTCGGTGTAGGCGAAGCCGGCGGCCAGCGCGAGCACCTCGGGCACGCCGGTCTCGCCGGCTACACCCTCACCGGCCACACCCTCGCCGGCCGCTCCTTCGCCGAGCAGCACGCCCTCGCCGGGCACGAAGCCGCAGGCGGCGCCCGCCGGGCGCGTGGGCGTCCACATCAGCGTATAGGCGCCGATGCCCTCGACGTCGATGGTCAGCGTCTCCTCGTCGACGACCCAGCACGCATCCTCGACGGCGCCGGAGGCATCGAAGCGCTGCGCCGCGATCGCGCTGATGCCGTGCTGCCGGTGCAGGGGTGTGGCCATGTCGCGCTCCTCAGGCAGCGCGGCGCAGCGCCACGCGCACCAGGTCGGATCCGGAGCCGGTGGCGTCGGTCAGCTCCATCGACATGGGCGCCACCGTGTTCAGGCTGGGGGACTTGATCTTGTCCTTGGCGTACGGCGTGGCCCAGTGGTCGAACTGGCCGACGATGAGCAGCGTGTCGGGGCGGATGCCCTGGTTCACGATGGCGCGCCCGCGCGTGGTGTTCACCGGCGAGGCCACCTCCACCAGGTCGCCCTCCTCGATGCCGAGCTGCTGCGCGGTGCGGGCATTGATCACCACGCCGCCGTGGCCGCGCACGTTGCGCGAGACCTCGTCCATGAGCTGGATCGAGGCGTTGCCGCTGGCGTGGAACTGCATGCTCTTGGTGGTGAGCAGCCAGAAGGGATAGTCCTTCGGCTGCGCGCCCTGGTGGATCAGTGCGCGCTCCCAGCGTCCCGGCAGGTCGTGCCAGGCCGGCAGGAACTGGTATTCGGTGAGCTGGTCGTCCCACCAGTGGATGTCCTGCTCGTGCAGGCGGCGCTCCAGCTCGCGCCCGGAGCGGGTCAGGCGCTCCTGGTAGGGTAGCTCGTAGCGCAGGTTCAGCTCGGCGAGCTTGGGAGTGAGGTACCAGCCGCGGCGCGAATACGGCTGGCTGAAGAAGCCGTTCTCGCGGAACCAGGCGAGATCGCGGACCTCGCGCCCGCCGGTGAGGGCGGCGGTGGCCGCACGGCAGGCACCATCCCAGATCTCCTCGACCGAATGCACGCGCGTGGGATCGAGCGAGAAATCGAAGCCCTCGCCCTTGAACTGCGGCACGCCGCCCGCGCCGCGGTTGATGGCCGAGTTGTAGGGTTCGAGCAGCCCGGTGCGGCGCGCCAGCTCGGTGGAGATCCAGGTGAAGTCGCGCGCCTCGCCGCGCGGCGCGACCGCCGGCTGGCGCAGGATGAAGCCCTCGTGATGCCAGTACTGCTCGACGAACTTGGTGCGCCCGAGGCGGATGAGCTGAAGGCTCTCCAGGTCGGTGGCCTCGGGCAGGAGGATGTCGGCCATCCAGTTGGTTTCGTCGATGGTGTAGGCGAACGACGCCATGAAGGGGAAGCGCGCCATCGTCTCCGACAGCCCGCGCGTGTCCCAGAAGGAGATCGCCGGGTTGGTACGGAAGGTGATCCACACCTCGGGGAAGGCGGGATTCATCAGGTTCACCGGCGCGTCCTTCTGCCACATCCAGGCCAGGTGGGTCGGCCCCAGCGCCTGCGCCCAGGGGCCGTTGCCGACCAGCGGCACGAGGGTGCGGTGGGCATTGCGCCCGCCGGGCTTGCGTATCCACCGCTCCGGGTCGGTCGGGTTCAGGTTGTGCACCATGAAGCCGTCGTCGCCCGGCTTGACGCTGCGCATGCGGTCTTCGTGCGGCCGATTGATGCGGATGGTGGTGCCCAGCGTGCCGCCCGGCACCTCGAGCGCGCCCACCAGCACCGCCAGCACGGTGCGCCCCCACACGCAGTCGAAGGCGCCCCAGCCGTTGTTGACGGTCTTGCCCAGCGTGACCGAGACCGGCCGGAAGGGCAGCGTCTCGCCGTCGACCTCGACGGTCTCGCCGACGTGCGCGTGATCGACGAACTCGTTGGCGACGCGGCGGATGCGCTCGGCGGGCACCTCGCAGATCGTCTGCGCCCATTCGGGGGTGTAGCTGCGCACGTGCTCGACCAGCCGCGTGAACGAGGGCTCGCCCTGCACCTCGTCATATACCCAGCGATCGTCGTCGGGCCCCTGCTCGTAGGCATGGGCGACCGTGAAGCTGCCCTCCAGGGCCGGCACGATGCCGGGCGTGTCGAAGGGCACCGCGGCCTGGCGGCAGGTGTCCCACAGCAACGGCTTGGCGCTGGAGCCTTCGCGCAGGTAGTAGCCGTGGGGCCCCACCAGGTAGGGCGAAGCGGTGCGATCGCGCAGGAAGGGAAGGTCGAGGTGATCGCGCGGCCGCTCGTGCAGCATCACGTGGATCATCGCGAACATGAAGGCGGCGTCGGTCTTGGGCCTGATCGGGATCCACTCGGCCGAGCAGGCCGCGCTCACCGACATGTGCGGCTCGACGTAGACGCGCTTCATGCCGCGCACGCGCGCGGCCGCATGGCGCGCCACTGCCGCCACGCCGCCGGTCACCTCGACGTTGGCGCCGAAGGCGACGTTGTATTCGCAGTAGGGCGTGTCGGCGGACACCGTGAAGGCGCGATGCCAGTATTCGCCGTACAGGTGCTCGGAGTGCACGCACTTGACGCCCTGGCCCGAGCCGAAGCTGAAGTCGATCGGGCCCCAGGCGGCCATGAAGGCCGGGAAGGTGCCCATGTAGTGCGCCGGCGTGCCGCCGTGGCCCAGGCTGATGGCCACGCGCGGCAGGCCGGCCTCGTCGACCAGGCCCTTCTCGCGCACGGCGAGCAGGCGCTGCGCCACGGTGTCGAGCGCCTCGTCCCAGGAGATCGGCACGAAGCCGGGATCCTCGTTGATGCCCTTGCGCGGGTTGGTGCGCCGCATCGGCGAGAGGACGCGGTGCGGGGAATAGGTCTTCTGGATCAGGCCGTAGGCCTTGACGCAGGGCTTGCCGTCGCCGGGATGGATGCCCTTGCCGTGGAAGTTCGGCCCCACCTCGGTGGCCACGCCGTTCTCGACCTTGATGGTGAGCATGTCCGGGCCGGCCACGCAGTTGTAGCAATAGGTGGGGATCCACTTCACGTCCGCTGCTGCCACCATGCCGCTCCCGAAAATCTGCATTGCAATACCGCAATTTTAGGAGTGGGCCCCCCTGTGCCGCGATATGTAGTCGGCGACATATCTACGACGCGGGGGCCGCGGCCGGCACGATCCGGGCCTCGCCGAGCCTCGCCGGGACTCAGCCCGGCCGCCGGGGCCCGGGCGGCGGCGCGGCGGGCGCGGGACGCTCGCTGGCGAACCTGCGCACCATCTGCACGAAGGCGGACAGCGTCTGGGAGAAATCCCTGCGCCGGTAGACGCAGTTCAGCTCGACGTGGCGCAGATAGCCGCTGTTCAGGGGGCGGTAGAGAACGCCCGGCAGGCGCAGGCTGGCGCCCGACTCAGGGATCACGCACAGGCCGAATCCGCTGGCCACCAGCGCTACGCCCGTCAGCACGTCGCCCACCTGCTGCTCGACGCGCAGCCGCACGCCCTCGCGGACGAAGGCATGCGCCACTTCCTGCGCCAGGCCGTGCATGCGCACATCGGGGTAGAGGATCAGGGGCTCGTTCTCCATGTCCGCGATGGTGATCTCGCTCTTCGCGCACAAGGGGTGGCCTTCGTAGAGCGCCACCATCAGCCGCTCGCGCAGCACCGACTCGACGACCAGGTCGGGCTCGGAGGCCACCAGCCGGCTGAAGCCCACCGAGATGCGCCGCTCGCGCAGGGCGGCGAGCTGGTCGGCCCGGCTCAGGTTGTGCAGCACGATCTGCACCTCGGGCCGTTCGCGGTGGAAACGCGAGAGCAGCCGCGGGATCACGTCGAGCGCGCTGGAGCCGAACAGGCCCACGTCGAGCCGGCCGGTGTAGCCGTGGCCGGCGCGCTGGGCGCGCTCCTTCGCGCGCTGCGCCAGCATGAGCAGGTTCGGCACCTCGTCGTACAGCACCTGTCCGGCATCGGTCAGCTCCACGCCCTTGGAAGTGCGCAGGAACAGCTTCGCCTTCAGCTGCTCTTCGAGCACGCGGATCTGCCTCGTCAGCGGCGGCTGCGACATGTGCAGCCGCGCGGCCGCCCGGCCGAAATGGCGCTCTTCCGCGAGCGCCATGAAATACCTCATCTGACGAAGGTCCACGGGACTCCTTGACTCGCATCATTGCGATACCCAAAAGGTATCGAATGTAGTCCAACTGACGTTGGACAGTATCGCCTGCGCTCCCTATCGTCAACGGGTCACCAGACTTGCCCGCCACACGATAACGAGGAGACCATGAATACAGAGTCTGTCGACGAACGATTCGCCGTTGCGAGCGCAACGGCACGGCCGGCATCGCCGCGACGCGCGGCGCTGAAGACCCTGGGAAGTACGGCGGCCGCCATGGCGACGACCCTGCACGCGCCCTGGGTCCGGGCCGCCGACACCATCCGGATCGGCTACGTGAGCCCGCAGACCGGCCCGCTGGCCGTGTTCGGCGAACCCGACCCGTTCACGCTCGCCGGGATGAAGAAGCTGCTCGCGAGCGGGGTGAAAGTGGGCGGGCGCAACCACGCGATCGAGATCGTCTACAAGGATTCGCAGTCGAGCTCGAACCGCGCAGCCGACGCGGCCGCCGAGCTGATCCTGAAGGACAAGGTCGACCTCGTCGTCGCCGGCAGCACGCCCGCGACCACCAATCCGGTCGCCGACCAGTGCGAGATCAACGGCGTGCCCTGCATCACCAACGACACGCCGTGGCAGCCGCACTTCTTCGGCCGCGGCGGAAATCCGAAGAAGGGGTTCGACTGGACCTATCACTTCTTCTGGGGCCTCGAAGACATCGTCGGCGTGTTCACCGGGCTGTGGGCGCAGATCCCGACCAACAGGTCGGTCGGCTCCCTGTGGCCGAACGACTCCGACGGCAATGCCTGGGGCGACTCGAAGATGGGCTTTCCGCCGGTGCTCGCCAACGGCGGCTTCAAGCTGACCGACAAGGGGCGTTTCCAGAGCCCGGCCGACGACTTCTCCTCCTACATCGCGGAGTTCAAGAAGAACGACGTGCAGATCGTGACCGGCGTGCTGCCGCCGCCCGATTTCGCCAACTTCTGGAACCAGGCCGGGCAGCAGGGCTTCCGACCCAGGATCGTCACCTGCGCCAAGGCCACCGAGTTCCATGCCGCGGTCCAGGCCTTCGGGCCGCGGGCCGAAGGCCTTTCGGTCGAGGTGTGGTGGTCGCCGGCGCATCCGTTCCGCTCCAGCCTGACGGGGCAGAGCTCGGCCGAGCTGGCCGCCGACTACACCCGCACGACGGGCCGCAGCTGGTCGATGCCGCTGGCTTTCAAGCACTCGCTGTTCGAAGTGGCGATCGATGCGCTCAAGCGGTCGGCGGACATGAAGCCGGCATCGATCCGCAATGCGATCCGCGACACGAAGCTGGCCACCATCGTCGGCACGATCGATTTCAGCAAGGGGCCAGTGCCCAACGTGGCCAAGACGCCGCTCGTGGGCGGGCAGTGGAAGAAGCGCGGCGCGGCGCTGGACCTGGTCATCGTGGAGAACGGCCAGGCGCCGATGGTCGCGCTGCAGGACAAGCTCGAGCCGCTGCGCTGAAGACATGGGGCCGCACGAAGCCCGGCCGCTGCTCGAGGTGCAGCAGCTGGGCAAGTCCTTCGGTGCACTGCGGGTGGTCGACGGCGTGACGTTCTCGCTCGCGGCCGGGGAAGCGCTCGGCATCATCGGGCCCAACGGAGCCGGCAAGACCACCCTCTTCCACCTGATCGCGGGGAACCTGCGGGCCGACGCCGGCAGGCTCGTATTCGCCGGCACCCCGATGGCGGCGCTGTCGCCGGCGTCGCGCTGCGCGCTCGGCATCGGCCGCACGCACCAGGTGCCGCACCCATTCGACGGACTCACGGTGTTCGAGAACGTGCTGGTCGGCGCCACCTTCGGCGCGCGGCTGCCGCCAGCGCAGGCCGAGCGGCACGCATTGGACACGCTGCGCAGCACCGGGCTCCTGCCGCAGATCAACCGGCTCGCCGGGTCGCTGACGCTGCTGGACCGCAAGCGCCTGGAACTCGCCCGCGCCCTGGCGACCTCGCCCCGGCTGCTGCTGCTCGACGAGATCGCCGGCGGGCTGACCGAGCACGAAGTGCGCTCGCTGATCGACCTGGTGCGCGACATCCGCGCGCAAGGCATCGCACTGATCTGGATCGAGCACATCGTGCACGCGCTGATGGCGGTCGTCGACCGGCTGATGGTGCTCTGCGACGGCCGCGTGCTGGTGCAGGGCGAGCCCGCTGCAGTCATGGCCGGCAGCGAGGTGCGCGAGACCTACATGGGCATGGAGGCCGAACCATGAGCGCGGATCCCGCCCCGCTGCGCGAAGCGCTCTCGACCCACGCGCTGAACGCCAGCTACGGCGATTTTCGCGCGCTCCGGGGCATCGACTTCCGGCTGCACGCGGGCGAAGCCGTGGCGCTCATCGGCGCCAACGGATCGGGCAAGTCGACGTTCATGCGGACCGTATGCGGACTGATGCCCGCCGCGGCCGGAGAGGTACGGCTGGACGGCCGGCCCATCGGCGGGCTGCCCGCCGCGGAAATCGTGAAGCGCGGCGTTGCGCTGGTCCCCGAAGGCCGGCGCCTGTTCGCCAGCCTGAGCGTGGAGGAGAACCTTCGGCTCGGTGCGTGGACCGGCCGCGCCGGTCCGTGGTCGCTGGAATCGGTCTATGCGCTCTTCCCGGTGCTGCGCGAGCGGCGCGCGCAGGCGGCCACGTCGCTGTCCGGCGGCCAGCAGCAGATGGCCGCGATCGGCCGCGCGCTGATGTCCAACCCGAGCGTGCTGCTGTGCGACGAGATCTCGCTCGGCCTCGCCCCTATCGTCGTGCGGGACGTCTATGCGGCGCTGCCCCGGATCCGGGCGCAGGGATGCGCGGTGGTCATCGTCGAGCAGGACATCGCGCAGGCGCTGCGCGTCGCGGACCGGGTGTACTGCCTGCAGGAGGGCCGCGTCGCCCTGGAGGGCAGGCCCTGCGACGTCACGCGCGAGCAGATCTCGCTCGCCTACTTCGGCGTGTGAGCAACCGGGAAGCAGCGATGGTCGAATGGATCAACACGATACTGCAGGGCCTGCTCGTCGGCGGGCTGTACGCGCTGCTGGCGACGGGGCTCGCGCTGTCGTTCGGGATCATGCGCATCGTCAACATCGCGCACGGCGACTTCGCGGTGCTGGCCGCGTACGCGGCCATGGTGATCGTCGAGCCGTTCGGCCTGCATCCGCTGGCGACCCTGCTGATCATCGTGCCCGCGATGGCCGCGTTCGGATATGCGCTGCAGCGCTACGTGCTGAACCGGACGGTCGGCCACGACATCATGCCGCCGCTGCTGGCGACCTTCGGCCTGTCGATCATCGTGCAGAACCTGCTGCTGTCCGTGTTCTCGGCCGATACGCGCAGCCTGCGCGCGGGCACGCTCGCCACCGACAGCCTGGCGCTGGGGGGTCAGGTCGCCGTCGGCGTGCTGCCGCTGCTCGAGATGTCGGCGGCGGCCGCCGTGATCGGATCGCTGTGGTGGCTGTTCCGCAGAACGCCGGTGGGCGGCGCGATGCGGGCGACGTCGGACGACCCCGAAACGGTGCAGCTGATGGGCGTGGACAACCACCGCATCCACGCCCTCGCCATGGCGATGGCGATGGCCGCGGTCGCCGTGGGCGGCATATTCCTCGCCATGCATACCAGCCTCGGCCCCAGCGACGGCTCTCTGCGGCTGCTGTATGCCTTCGAGGCGGTGATCATCGGCGGCCTCGGCTCGCTGTGGGGCGCGATGGCCGGCGGCATGGTGCTCGGCGTCGCGCAGGCGATCGGGCACAAGCTCGACCCCGGATGGGGAACGCTCGCCGGCCACCTCGCCTTCCTCGCCGTGCTGGTGCTGCGTCCCGACGGTCTGTTCCCGGTTCGCCGGAGCATGCGATGAACCGGGAGGCACCGATTCCGCGAATCGAGCGCGCGACTCCCGCGAGCCGCGCGGGGCTCGCCGCAGCGATCCTCGCGATCCTGTTCGCCCTGTCGCTGCCATGGTGGGCGGAGCGCTCCACGCAGCGGCTCGCCACCGAGGTGCTGTACACGCTCACGCTCGCGCAGCTGTGGAACCTGCTCGCCGGCTACGGCGGGATGCTCTCGGTCGGCCAGCAGGCGTTCGTCGGCCTGGGCGGCTACTGCCTGGTCGCCCTCGGCATGCACGCCGGGCTCCATCCGTTCGTCGTGGTCTGGCTGGCAGGCCTCGTGTGCGCGGTCGTCGCACTGCCCACCGCCGCCATCGTCTTTCGCCTGCGGGGCGCCTACTTCGCCGTGGGCACCTGGGTGGTGGCCGAGGTGTTCCGGCTTCTCACCGCCAACAGCACTTTTCTCGGCGGCGGCTCGGGCCTGTCGATCACGCGCATCGCCATCGGCATCGACCCGTGGTGGCGCGATGCGCTCACGCTGTGGACCGCGCTGGCGCTGGGCGTGCTGTCGATCTTCGGCATCTATGCGCTGATGCGTTCCCGGTTCGGCCTGGCGCTGAGCTCGGTGCGCGACGACGAGTCCGCGGCCGCGAGCCTCGGCGTCTCGGTGCGCCGCGTCAAGTGGCTGGTCTACGTGGCGGCGGCCGCGGGTTGCGGAATGACCGGCGCCCTGATCTTCATCACCAAGCTGCGCATCGCCCCGGAAGCGGCCTACTCGATCGACTGGACCATCATCGCGTTCTTCATCGTCGTCATCGGCGGGATCGGTACGCTCGAAGGCCCGCTGATCGGCACGCTGGTCTACTTCGTCCTGCGCGAGCTGCTGGTCGACTATGGGTCGTGGTACCTGGTGCTGCTCGGCGCGGTCGCGGTCGGCTTCATGCTGTGGATGCCCCGGGGCAGCTGGGATGCCATCCAGCGCCGCACCGATCTGCGATTCTTTCCCGTGCGGCGGCGCGTCGTCTGGTCTGCGCCCGAGCCTTCATCGAAGAATGCGGCGCAGATCGAAGGCGGCGCTCACGCCGCGCCGGTCCTGCCCGATCCGACGGGCCGATAGGCCTGCGGCCGAAGCCTGCGATTGCCGCCGCGCCTGCGGGCAGCGCCTTCGGCCGGCAGCCGCGCTCAGCAGGCGACCGAGCGCAGCTGGCCGGGGCCGGTGGCGCCGGCGATCTCGGCCAGGCAGCGCGACAGCGCAACCACACCCGAGTGCTTGACCAGGGCGCAAGGCTTGCCGGCGCGCTTGCAGTAGCGCTTGACCAGGTGGTAGGCGCCGTGGCTGACGTCGCCGGCCAGGCACACCACGCCGTCGGCGGCCGCCAGCAGCGCCGGCAGGCGGCTCATGTGGTCCTCGATGCCGCCGTCGTGATACGAGAACGCCCCGTTGGCGGCCTGCACCAGGTCGCGGTAGCGGGGCACCAGGCGTATCCGGCCGCCCACGCAGAGGATCTGCCGGCGGAACAGGTCCGGGCAGTCCGGCACCTCGTCCTCGAAGGCTGGGCAGGCGCCGCCGGCGGCATCGTCCGCCTCGGGCGCCGCACCGATCGCGGCCGAGGCGCCTGCTGCGGCTGCGGCACCTGCTGCGGGTGAGGCGCCTGCCGCAGGCGATGGAGCTGCCGAAGGCGGCACACCTGCCACAGGCGAGGCACCCACCGCGGCCGGCACCTCCGCGCGGCGCTGGCGCGTCCATTCGAGGCGGTGCATCGCGCGCTCGAGCGCCGCCTCGAGGGTCTCGATGCGGCCGCGCGCCGCGTCGCGCTCGACCGTCGCCGCGCGCAGGTGCGTGTTCAGGGTTTCGACCGCCTCGCCGCACTCCCACTGCTCGAGCGCCGCACGCAGCTGCGCCGCGGCACCCGTCGCCTCGCGCGCCTCCTGCCTGGCCGCCTCGGTCTCGGCGCGCAGGCGCGCCGTCTCCCGGCGCAAGGCCTCGCACTGCCGGTGGGCCCGGGCGCGGGCCTCCTCGAGCTCGGCCATCTGCTTCTCGAGCGCGAGGATGCGGCGCGTGTCCGCGCGGCGGGCGGCGAAGGCGTTGTGCGCGAGCATGTGCATCTCGCGGAACAGCACTTCGCTCGCTTCGGCATCGCACTCCGCGTGGGTCAGCGCCGCCCAGTAGGCCGACACCGGGTCGCCGCGCGAGACGGACTGCCGCCACAGGTCGAGCACCTCCTGCGGCGAGCGGGCGGCCTTGAAACGCGTCACCGCGCCGGCGTAGCGCTCCTCGAGCATCTTGTGCACCACGCGGGAGAAATCGCTGCGCTCGCGGGCATGGTGCACCGCATTGGAGTGCAGCCCGTAGTCCTCGGCGCCTTCCCAGCCGATCAGGCCGGCGCGCCGGAACGCCTGGCGCAGCTCGCGCACGTCGAAGGCCGCCCCGAGCAGCAGACAGTGGTGGACCTGCGCGATCTCCCACAGGCGCTTGCGCGCGGCAGGCGCCCTGCCGCCGCGCAGCGCGGACTTGCAACAGTCGCAGGCCGGCCCGGCGACGAGCGGCGCCGTCGGCGATTTTTCCGGCGCCGGACGGCCCGGCATCCTGCCGGCGACGACGGCGCTGCCGTGGAGGACGACGCCCCCCTGGAGGGCAGCGCTGCCGTGGAGGGCGGCCGAGGCGGCCTCGCCCCCCGCCGCAGTGCCGAAGAGATCGAGAAGAGCATTCATCGAGACCGCCTCCCTGCTGGTGTACCGGCGCCGGCCCTGGGAGGCCGCTATCTCAAATGATACTCATTCTCATTAATGGAATCAACGTAAAAGCAGAGGACGGCCGCTGGGCGCACCACGCCGACGCCAGACATTCAGTCCGCAGCCGGCGCATAGCCACACTCAGCCCGCCGCCTGCCTGGCCATCCTGCGCCGGCCGATGAGCACGCCGGCGACCACCAGCGCCAGCGTCAGCAGCTGCATGGACAGCCCCTGCACGGTGGCGTGGATGCCGAGCAGGGGCAGCGACACGAAGTGCACTATGGTGGCGTCGACCACCCCTGCTTCCTGCAGCGCGGCGATGCCGTTGCCGACGAAGACCACCGCCATGAACGCGAGCAGGCCGGAGGTCGCGACGAAGAACGGCCCGAGCGGCAGCCGCACGCTGTACTTGAGGATGGCCCAGCCGATCAGGGCCAGCAGCACGATCGCTGCGGCGATCCCGCCGAGGACCGACTGCTGTCCATCGGGCCCCACCTGCACCCACAGCGCTTCGTAGAACAGGATGATCTCGAACAGCTCCCGGTAGACCGCCAGGAAGGAGATGCCGGCCATGGCCCACAGCGTGCGCCGGGCGAGCGCGGTGGTCACGTGATCGCGGATGAATGCCTGCCAGGCCCGCGCGTTCGACTTGTTGTGCAGCCAGTAGCCGACATAGAGCAGCATGACGGCCGCCACCAGCGCGGTGATGCCCTCGGTCAGCTCGCGGTTGGCCCCGGAGATGGTGAGCAGGTAGCGCGCCACCACCCAGGTGACCAGGCCCAGCGCCATCGCGCCGATCCAGCCGGCATGGATGTACGGCAGGGCATCGCGGCGGCCGGTCTTGACGACGAAGGCGACGATGGCCGACAGCACCAGGATCGCCTCCAGACCCTCGCGCAGCAGGATCAGCAAGGCGCTGACGAACGCCGCCCCGGGCGACAGGTTGCCGGCCGACAGCTTCTCCTCGGCGCGATCGAGCAGCGCGCGGATGCGCCCGACCTGATCCTCGATCGCCTGCACCGGCTGGCCCGCGGAGATGGCGGCGCGCAGGGCCATCATCTCGCGCTCGGTCTCGGCGCGCAGCGGCGCATCGACGTTGTCCAGGCTGGACTCGACCAGCTCGAAGCCTTCGAGGTAGGCGCCGATGGCGAGCCGGCGTGCCGCCTCGCGATCGCCGGCGCGGTAGGCCTGCACGACGTCGTCCAGGCCGGCGCGGGTACGCGCGAGCGGCGAGACGGCGGCCTGCACCGCCTCGGGATGCGCCGTGAGGAAAGCCTGGATCGCGGCCAGGTCGGCGCCGCCGCGGGCCGCGACGTCGCGCGGCGTGGCCGTGACCAGCGCGCGCAGGTCCGGGAACGCCTCCTTGCCCTGGCCCTGCTTCCACAGCGCCTCGCCCCGGGCCAGCACGTCCGGCCGGCTGCGCACGCCGTCGACGAAGAACGCCAGCGCCCAGCGATCCGCTTCCGGCAGCTCACCGAACGGCCGCATCGAGGTGCCGGCCACCCCGAGCGAAATGGTGTTGTACAGGCCGTAGAGACTGCGCACGCTCATGCGCCCCTCGTCGCCGAAGTCGCTCGGCGGCGGCTCCATGTCCTTGGCCAGCGCGCCGTCGCCGCGGCCGCCGGCGCCGTGACAGGACGCGCATTGCGTCGCGTACAGCCGCGCGCCGGCCGCGAGATCCGGGGCCTGGCGAGGCGCGACGGTCAGCCCGTAGGCGCGGATCACCTCGGCGCGCAGGGCATCGGCGAGCGCGGACACCTCCTTGCCGTCGGCCTTGGCATCGATGCGCGCGTGCAGGGCGCGCGCCTGCTCGAGCAGGGCGGGCGTCTGCGCCACCGTGGGCAGCTGCTGCAGGAGAGCGATCGCCTGGCCGGCGAACTCGCGCTGCTCCTCGTACTCCGAGGCGTCGAGCACCTTGCCGTCACGCACGAACTGCGGGTAGTCCACGCCGACGTAGTCGAGCATGTGCACGACAGTCTGGGCCTTCTCCTCGTCGACCGACGGCGCGGCGCCGGCGAGGCCGGCCGCGCCGAGCAGCCACGCCGCCAGGGCCAGCGATGCGAGCAGTCGGGGCGAGGCGACGCGGGAACGGACGATCTGGAACACGCTGGCCATGGCTGCTGGCCGCCGGAAGGCGGGCTCGGACACGTAGAGGACGGCGTCGCGCCGGCTCGCGTGCGACGTACGAATGCGAATCGTTCCAGCATAGCCGACATCGCCCGCTCTCGGCAAGGGAGGGAGGCGGCGACACGGGGAAGGCGGCTACGCCAGCGAGACAGCTCCGCCAGGGTGGGTACCTATGCCAGGCGGGCAGGCCCCCGCCCCACGGCTCCTCGGAAGTCCATGACGCGCGAAACGTGTGAAGGAATCGTAGCGAGCGGCCCGAGGTCGCGCCGAGAAGCGCAGCCGTACTGGGGTACGGCGAGCATCGCAGGCGCGAGATCGGGCCGCGCAGTAGATTCCTTCACACGTTTCAGGTGTTTTGGACGACGATCGACGGCATCTTCAGGCTCATGTCGCGCGCCTTCTCGGCGATCTTGACCGCCACGCGGCGCGCGATGCGGCGGTAGATCTCCGCCGTCGGGCCGTCGGGATCGGCCACCACGGTGGGATTGCCCGAGTCGGCCTGCTCGCGGATGCGGATGTCCAGCGGCAGACCGCCGAGGTACTCCACGTCGTAGTCCTTCGACATGCGCTCGCCGCCGCCCTGGCCGAAGATGTGCTCGACGTGCCCGCAGTTCGAGCACACGTGCATGGCCATGTTCTCGACCACGCCCAGGATGGGGATGCCGACCTTCTCGAACATCTTGAGCCCCTTGCGCGCATCGAGCAGGGCGATGTCCTGGGGCGTGGTGACGATCACCGCGCCGGTGACCGGGATCTTCTGCGCCAGGGTGAGGTGGATGTCGCCGGTGCCCGGGGGCATGTCGACCACCAGGTAGTCGAGCTCGCGCCAGTGGGTCTGGTGCAGCAGCTGCTCGAGCGCCTGCGTGACCATGGGACCGCGCCACACCATCGGCGTGTCGAGGTCGATCATGAAGCCGATCGAGCTGGCCTGGATGCCGTGGCCCTCCATGGGCTCGAGCGACTTGCCGTCGCGCGACTCGGGCCGCCCGCTGATGCCGAGCATCATCGGCTGCGAGGGCCCGTAGATGTCGGCGTCGAGCATGCCGACGCTGGCGCCCTCGTTGGCCAGCGCCAGCGCCAGGTTGACCGCCGTGGTGCTCTTGCCCACGCCCCCCTTGCCGGAAGCGATGGCGATGATGTTCTTGACGCCCGGCAGCACCTTGACGCCGCGCTGCACCGCGTGGGCGACGATCTTCTGGTAGACGTTGGCCGATACGTTGTCGACGCCGGGCAGCGCGCGCAGGGCCGCGATCACCTGGCGGCGGATCGGGTCGATCTGGCTGCGCGCCGGGTAGCCGAGCTCGACGTCGACCGCCACCTCGCCCGCGTCGACGCGGATGTTGCGCGCCGAGCGGCCGGCGATCAGGTCCTTCTGGGTGTTGGGATCGACGACGCCCTTGAGGGCTTCGGTCACCTGCTCGACGGTCACGGTCATGGTGGTGCTCGGGCAAAAAGGAATGGGATCGAAAGACCAAGTCTAATCGAACGCCCCCGCCGGCCGGCGATATCCCGGACGCCAGCAGGCCGCCTGCTAGACTCGGGGATCGCGGCGCGCCGGCCGCTCCGGCCGCGGCGTCCCAACGCCATCCCTGCAGCCCATGACCTCCCCTTCCCGCACGTTCTTCGTGACGACGGCGCTGCCGTACGCCAACGGGCCGTTCCACATCGGCCACATCATGGAGTACATCCAGGCCGACATCTGGGTGCGTTACCAGCGCCTGCGCGGCCACACGGTGCACTTCGTGTGCGCCGACGACGCGCACGGCGCGCCCATCATGATCGCCGCCGAGAAGGAAGGCGTGAGCCCGCAGGTCTTCGTCGCCCGCGTGGCGGCCGGCCGCAAGGCCTACCTGGATGGCTTCCACATCGGCTTCGACCACTGGCACAGCACCGATTCGCCGGAGAACATCGCCCTGTCGCAGTCGATCTACCGGGCGCTGAAGGCGGCCGGCCTGATCGACGTGCGGCGCATCGAGCAGTTCTTCGATCCGGTCAAGGGCATGTTCCTGCCCGACCGCTACATCAAGGGCGAGTGCCCGCGCTGCGGCGCGAAGGACCAATACGGCGACTCGTGCGAGGTGTGCGGGGCGGTCTACGCGCCCACCGAGCTGAAGAACCCGTATTCGGCGCTGTCCGGCGCGCAGCCCGAGCTGCGCGCCTCGGACCACTACTTCTTCAGGCTGTCGGACCCGCGCTGCGTGACCTTCCTGAACGAGTGGACGCGCGGCACCGATCGCCAGGGCGCACCGCGCCTGCAGCCCGAGGTGCTGGCCAAGGCGCGCGAATGGCTGGGCGAGGCCGGCGGCGAGTCCACGCTGGCCGACTGGGACATCTCGCGCGACGCACCCTACTTCGGCATCGAGATCCCCGATGCGCCCGGCAAGTATTTCTACGTCTGGCTCGACGCCCCCATCGGCTACCTGGCGGCGCTGCAGGCGCACTGCGCCCGCCGCGGCATCGACTTCGAGGCGCTGCTGGCCGACCCCGCCACCGAGCAGGTGCACTTCATCGGCAAGGACATCGTCTACTTCCACGTCCTGTTCTGGCCGGCCACGCTGCACTTCGCCGGGCGCAAGACGCCCGACCGGGTGAACGTGCACGGCTTCATCACCGTCAGCGGCGAGAAGATGAGCAAGAGCCGCGGCACCGGGATCTCGCCGCTGCGCTACCTCGAGCTGGGCATGAACCCGGAGTGGCTGCGCTACTACATCGCGGCCAAGCTCAACGCCCGCGTCGAGGACGTCGACTTCAACCCCGACGACTTCGTGGCACGCGTCAACGCCGACCTGGTCGGCAAGTACGTGAACATCGCCAGCCGGGCGGCCAACTTCGTCACCCGCTACTTCGAGGGGCGGCTGGCCCCCCTGCCCGGCTCGCCCGACGACGCCCACGAGCGCCGCGCCGCCGAGGTCGCCGCCGAGGTCGAGGCGGCCTACGAGGCGCGCGAGTTCGGGCGTGCGATCCGCCTGGCCATGGCCTACGCCGACGAGATCAACCAGTACTTCGACGCCAACAGGCCGTGGGAGATGGCCAAGGACGCGGCACGCCGCGACGCGCTGCACGAAGTGTGCTCGCGCTGCCTGCGGGCGTTCCACCGCCTCACCATCCTGCTCGCGCCCATCCTGCCGGCCACCGCCGCGCGCGTGCAGGCCTGGTTCGCCACCCCCGACCTGCGCTGGGACGACCTCGGGGTGCGCCCCGGCAGCGCCTCGCCGGCGCGCGCCATCGGGCGCTACGAGCACCTCATGACGCGCGTCGACGCCAAGGTGCTCGATGCGCTGTTCGAGCCGCCCGCCGCGTCCGCCGCCACCAGTGCCGCTGCCTCCGCTGCCACGCCTGCCTCCGCCGCTGCCGCTGCCGCTGCTCCCGCTGCCGCGCCGGCCGCCGCCCCGATGCCGACGATCACCATCGACGAGTTCGCCCGCATCGACCTGCGCATCGCGCGCATCGTGGCCGCCGAGGCCGTCGCGGGCTCGGACAAGCTGCTGCGGCTCGAGCTCGACGTCGGCGAAGGGCGCACGCGCACCGTGTTCTCGGGCATCCGCGCCGCCTACGAGCCGGCCCGCCTGGTCGGCCGGCTGGCGGTGGTGGTGGCCAACCTCGCGCCGCGCAAGATGAAGTTCGGCGTCTCCGAAGGCATGGTGCTGTCGGCCAGCGCCGAAGATCCCTCGGCGCCGGGCGCGCTCTACCTGCTCGATGCGCACGAAGGCGCGCAACCCGGCATGAAGGTGCGATGAGCCTGGAGCGCCTGCGCTTCCTCGCCGACTTCCGGTTCCGCCCGCGCCTCGTCGACAGCCTGCACGGCTACTGCGCCGCCGACCTGCGCGCAGACGTCGCCGCCGGCGTCACCGTGGGCGTGGTGGCGCTGCCGCTGGCAATGGCCTTCGCGATCGCCAGCGGCGTCAAGCCCGAGCAGGGCATCTTCACCTCGATCATCGCCGGCTTCCTCATCGCCGCGCTCGGCGGCTCGAAGGTGCAGATCGGCGGGCCGGCCGGCGCCTTCGTGGTGGTGCTCTACGCCATCGTCGAGCGCTACGGCGTGGCCAACCTGCTGATCGCGACCTTCATGGCCGGCATCCTGATGTTCGTGCTGGGCGCGCTCAGGCTGGGCACGCTGATCCGCTTCATCCCGGTGTCGATCGTGATCGGCTTCACCAACGGCATCGCGGTGATCATCGCGCTGCAGCAGGTGCGCGACTTCCTCGGCCTGAAGGTCGACAAGATGCCGGCGAACTTCTTCTCGCAGCTCGACACGCTGTGGCACGCGCTCGGCACGGTGAACTGGATCGCGCTCACGCTGGGGGCGGTCTCGCTGGCCATCGTGGTGCTGTGGCCCAAGTCCTACGCCGCCAACGCGGCGCCGTGGCGGCGCTGGATGGCGCACGTGCCGGGCACGATCGTGGTGCTGGTCCTCGGCACGCTGGCGGTGGCGCTGGGAGACCTGCCGGTGGAGACGATAGGCTCGCGCTTCGGAGGCATCCCGCGCGGCCTGCCCGCCTTCTCGCTGCCGGCCTTCGACTGGGAGACCGCGCAGAACCTGGTGATGCCCACGCTGTCGATCGCGCTGCTGGGTGCGATCGAGTCGCTGCTGTGCGCGCGCGTCGCCGACGGCCTGACCCAGGACCGCCACGACCCCAACCAGGAGCTGATGGCCCAGGGCGCGGCCAACTTCGTGGCGCCGTTCTTCGGCGGCATCGCCGCCACCGGCACGGTGGCGCGCACCGTCACCAACATCCGCGCCGGCGCGCGCACGCCGATCGCGGGCATCGTGCATTCGGCCACGCTGCTGCTGATCATGCTCGCGCTGGCCCCGCTGGCGCACGACATCCCGCTCGCCTGCCTGGCGGCGATCCTGCTGTTCGTGGCCTGGAACATGGGCGAGTGGCGCGAATTCCTGCGCCTGCGCCATTTCTCGCACAGCTACGGCACCATCCTGCTGGCCACCTTCCTGCTCACCGTGGTGTTCGACATCACCGTGGCGGTGCAGATCGGCCTGGTGCTCGCGAGCCTGTTCTTCATCCGGCGCATCTCGACCCTCACCCGCATCGAGGAGATCACGCTGCCGTCGGACTTCGCGCGCACCGACGACGGCCGGCGGGTGGCCGCCTACCGCATCTTCGGCTCGCTGTTCTTCGGCTCGGTGACCAAGCTCGAGGAGCTGCTCGACCCGGCGCACCCGCTGGCCGACGTGGTGGTGCTCGAGCTGCACCAGGTGATCAACCTCGACACCACCGGACTCGATGCGCTGCGCAGCCTGCACCGGCTGCTGCGCCGGCGCACCGGGGCGCTGGTGATCGCCGAGCCCAACGAGCAGCCGCTATCGCTGATGCGCCGCTCGGGCTTCATTGATCAGCTGGGCGGCGAATCGGCCGTGTTCGACGATCTCACCGAAGCGCTGGCCGCGGTGCGCGCCGGCACGGCCGGCCGCAGCGGCGGCGACGCGCCGCTCAGCTCGATGCATTGACCAGCCGCGGATCGGGCGTGCGGCTGGTGCGCACCACCCGCCCGTCGGGGCCGAGGTGGGCGTGGAACATCTCGGTGGCCTCCACGCTGCCCTTGACGCGCCAGGTCCAGACGGTCTCGTCGCGCGCCGGGAACCGTTCCTCGGCGCCGGGCTTGCCGAGCAGGCGGCGCAGGTCGTCGCGGCTCATGCCGGGCTGCACGCGGGCGAGATTCGCGGGCGTGAGCGCGTCGCTCATGCCCTGGTAGCGCCCGCCGGCATCGATCTCGACCATCCAGGTCTCGCTGCCCTCGGGGCCGCGCGGGTATTCGAGCACCTGGCGGCCGTCGCTCTCCTCCCAGATCATGTCGGGCCTGCCCATGAGCTTGCGCACGTCGTCGGCCGTGGAGCGGCCCGGCTGCAGCTCGTGCTGCGCGACGAAGTCGCAGGCGCCGAGCGCCGCCAGGAGCGAGCACAGCCAGCCGGCAAGGACGGTTCTCTTCATCTGACTCCTCCGGTATCGCTTAAACTGACGGGTTGGAGAATGCCCATGCCCCTGTACGAATCCGAGATCACCCGCTTCCTCGCCGAGCTCAAGTCGGCGCGCCCGCACGTCGCCGACGGCCAGCGCAAGGGCCGCGCCCTGCTCTGGGACCGGCCGCAGGACCCCGACACGCTGCGGCGCAACCGCGAATCGCGCCTGCGCCAGCCCGCCTACGTCTACTACCCGAAAGACTACACTTGAGCGCACCCGAGCAGCTCGAGCTGAAGGTGGTCGCCCGGCTCTACGGCGAGCCGATGGTGCAGCTGCCGCAGGACCTCTACATCCCGCCCGATGCCCTGGAGATCTTCCTCGACACCTTCGAGGGCCCGCTCGACGTCCTGCTGTACCTCATCCGCAAGCAGAACTTCAACATCCTCGACATCCCGATGGCCGAGGTCACGCGCCAGTACCTCGCCTACATCGAGGAGATCCGCGGGCGCAACATCGAGCTGGCGGCCGAATACCTGCTGATGGCCGCGCTGCTGATCTCGATCAAGTCGCGCATGCTGCTGCCGGTGCGCAAGGCCGACAGCGGCGAGGAGGTCGAGGACCCGCGCGCCGAGCTGGCGCGCCGGCTGATCGAGTACGAGCGCATCAAGCATGGCGCGCACCAGCTCGACGCCCTGCCCCAGCTCGGGCGCGACTTCCTGCGCGCGCAGGTATGGATCGAGCAGACGGCGGCCACCCGCCTGCCCGAGGTCCACGCGGCCGACCTGCAGCAGGCCTGGGCCGACATCCTGCGCCGCGCCCGCCTCACCCAGCACCATCGCATCACCCGCGAAGAGCTGTCGGTGCGCGAGTACATGACCATCGTGCTGCGCAAGCTGCAGGATCGCCGCTTCGCCGAGTTCGAGGAGCTGTTCGAGGTCGACCACGGTGCGCCGGTGGTGGTGGTCACCTTCATCGCGCTGCTCGAGCTGGCGCGCGAATCGCTGATCGAGATCACCCAGGCCGCGGCCTTCGCGCCGATCTACGTGCGGCTGGCCTACCAGCCCACGTAGGGCCCGCATCGCCATCGTCCCGGCATGAAACCGGATAGCGGCCGTGCGGGCGAACCGCACCCCTGCCCGGCGTCGCCGGTGGTGCGGCGCGACGCCTCGCTGAAGGCGTTCAACAGCTTCGCCATCGAGGCACGCGCCGAGCGGCTGGTCGAGCTGCGCGAGCCCGGCGAGCTGCCGGCCGCGCTCGACCTGCTGCGCGAGCATCCGCCGGCGGCGATCCTGGGCGGCGGCAGCAACGTGCTGATCACGCGCGACCTGCCCGGCACCGTGCTGCAGGTGGCGCTGGCCGGCCGGCGCGTGCTCGGCGAGGCGCCCCACGGCGTGCTGGTCGAGGCGGCCGCCGGCGAGAGCTGGCACGCCTTCGTGCAGTGGACGCTGGCGCAGGGCCTGTCCGGCCTGGAGAACCTGTCGCTGATCCCGGGCAGCGTGGGCGCCAGCCCGATCCAGAACATCGGCGCCTACGGCGTCGAGATGCGCGAACGCTTCGACTCGCTCGACGCGGTGTCGCTGCGCGACGGCACCGCGCGCCGCTTCGATGCCGCCGAATGCGCCTTCGGCTACCGCGACAGCGCGTTCAAGCACCTCGGCGGCGGCGAGTGGCTGATCACGGCGGTGCGCTTCCGGCTCTCGCGCACGCCGCTGCTGCGGCTCGACTACGGCGAGATCCGCGAGGAGCTGCGTGCGATGGGGATCGCCTCGCCCACGCCGCCCGACGTCGCGCGCGCGGTCTGCGCCATCCGGCGCCGCAAGCTGCCCGACCCGGTCGAGATCGGCAACGCCGGCAGCTTCTTCAAGAACCCGGTCGTCGCGGCCGGGCTGGCCGAACGCCTGCGCCAGGCCTGGCCGGAGCTGCCGGTGCATCCCGCGGTTCCCGCCACCCCGGCCATCTCGACCACCCCGGCCGCCCCGCCCTCGCCCGACGGCCCCGCCGCCGCGGCCGCGGCCAAGCTGTCGGCCGCCTGGCTCATCGAGCGCTGCGGCTGGAAGGGCCACCGCGACGGCGACGCCGGCGTGCACGAACGCCACGCGCTGGTGCTGGTCAATCACGGCCACGCCAGCGGCGCGCAGATCCTCGCGCTGGCGATGCGCATCCGGGAATCGGTGCGCCAGCGCTTCGGCATCGAGCTCGAGACCGAGCCGGTCGTTCTTTAGGCAGCGGCCACTCCGCCCGGTTGTTACGCAACCGGTTGCAAAAAATCCACGCACATCGCACCCGAAGCAAGCAGGGTCCATGGCCCCTTGATCGGCATTCCTCCGATTCCCCTTGACGCCTCGGGCCAAGGGACCTTAGTCTTACGCAACTAGATGCGTATTAAGCAACAACCACGATGCGCCAGATGGCAAATCCGGGCATCTCCGTTTCGCCTGACGCAATCCTCAGCATGGGGAATGACACCGAATGAGGTTCGACGGCCGGACGGCCATCGTCACCGGAGGCAATGGCTCGATCGGGAGCGCAGTCGCGCGATCCCTGGCGGCCGAAGGCTGCGCGATCGGGCTGATCGACCTCCAGCCGTCCTCGGAGGTCGTGGCGGACATCGAGCGCCTCGGCGCACAAGCCGTGGTCTTTCCGGCGGACGTCGCGAATGCGAAGGCGCTGTCGGCCGCCGTCAGGGGAGCGGCGCAAGCGCTCGGAGGCCTGGACATCATCGTCAATGCAGCGGGAATCACCTCTTTCGGGTCGGCGGCGGCCCTCGACGAAACCGAGTGGGATCGCGTCCTGGCGATCAACCTGAAGGGCGTCTTTCTCGCGTGCCAGGCCGCCATTGCGCCGCTGCGCGCCCGGGGAGGGGGACGGATCGTCAACATCGGATCGGTTCTCGCCAAGAACGGGGGGAATGCCCGTCCCTGGATCGATCCGGCCGAGCAGAACGCCTCCGCGAATGTCGCCTACGGCGTCTCCAAGGCGGGGGTTCACGCGCTGACGTCCTACCTGGCGCGGGAGCTGGCGCCCTTCGGGATCACCGTGAACTGCGTGTCTCCGGGGCCGATCGCTTCGCCGATGACCACGGCCTTCCCGAAGAGCCTCGCCTCGCTCATCCCGCTCGGGCGCCTGGGCCGGCCGGCGGAAGTCGCCGCGGCCGTCAAGTTCCTCGCGAGCGACGAGGCTGCCTTCATCACCGGCGAGGTGCTCGACATCAACGGCGGGTCGTGGTCCGACTGACCCGCCGCGCTTCCAATTCAACGTCCGAAACGGAAAGACTGCCGACATGACGAAAATGACCGGGGCAACGGTCCTCACCACGGTTCTGGAACAAGCGGGCATCACGGTGGTTTCGGGCATCCCGGGCCATACGGTCGGCGACTTCGCGCTGGCGGTGGGCGCGAACCGCACCTTCACCCGCATCCTGCCGCGCCACGAGTCGACGGCCGCGTTCGCGGCGGACGTGTACTTCCGCGTCAGCGGCCGCCTCATGGCAGCCTTCACCCACGCGTTTCCCGGCGCCGGCAATGCCCTGACGGCGGTGGCCAATGCCTATGCGGACTACTCCAGCCTGCTCTTCATCACCGGAAACACGGCGTCGCCCAGCATCGGCCGGGGCGGATACCAGGAGCTGTCGCGCCGGATCAACGACGACCTCACCCAGTTGATACGGCCGACCGTCAAGCGCGTATGGCAACCGCGCACGGCTTCGGACATCGCCAGCAATGCGCTGGCTGCACTGCGGGAAGCCCGATCCGGCCGGCCTGGCCCGGTCGCCCTGAACGTGTCCCAGGAGATCTGGGCGCAGGAGGTGGACGCACCGTCCGCCCTGGAGCTGGAGAAATTCGTCTTCGATGCCCGCCCGCGCCCCGGCTCGGAGAGCGTCGAGAGCGCGGCGCGAATGTTGGCCGGGGCAAGGCGTCCGGTGATTCTCGCCGGCAACGGGGTCAACATGGGGCGTGCCCGCTCCCGGCTGCGCACCCTCGCCGAGCTGCTGGGCGTTCCCGTCGCCACGACCGCATCGGGCAAGGGCTGCTTCCCCGAGAGCCACCCCCTGTCGGTCGGCGTCGCCGGGTGGACCGGCAGCGGCACCGCCAACGAGGCGACCCGCTCGGCGGACGTCATCCTCGTGCTGGGTGCGCGGCTCTCCGAGGCGACCGCCAGCTCGTGGGTGCCGAACGCGACATTCAGCCCCCGGACACGGATCATCCAGGCGGACATCGACGTTGCCGGGATCGCCAACGCCTATCCGGTCGACGAGGCGCTCGTCGGCGACCTGCAGGCGACGCTGGACGACCTGGCCGCCGCCATGCAAAGCGGAAAGAGGGCCGACCTGTCCGCCTGGCATGCGCATCTCGACCAGGCCCGCGCCTCCTGGGCCAGGACGGCCGCCGCGTCGCAGGCGCCGGGCTCGGTGGGCGCCATCGGCACCGGGGCTGTCGTGCAGGCCCTCCGCAAGGCGGTCGATGGACCCATCAACCTGGTGAACGACTGCGGCAAGCACCACAAGTGGATCGTGCAGCAGTTCGAGGCGCGCGAGGACGACTACATCGTCAGCAGCATGGGCGGGGCCGCCATGGGGATAGGCCTTGCCGGCGCCATCGGCGCCGCGCTCGCCCGTCCAGAGGGAAAGACGGTCGCCTGGGTCGGCGACGGCGGCCTGGCGATGTCGCTGGCTGCCCTGCCGACCGTGGCGGAATACCGGCTGCCCATCATCACGGTGGTGATCGACGACGCGGCGTACGGGGTCGTCCGCAACACCCAGATGGCGCAGGCCGAGAGAACCGCCTTCTCCGTGTTCGACGGGTCGGGAGCCCATCCCGACTATCGTCTCGACTTCACCGCGGTCGCGCGGGGTTGCGGCATGCCCGGGCGCACGGTCGCGAACCCGGCCGAGCTGGACGCCGCGTTCGCATGGGCAAAGAAACAGGAAGGGCCGTGCCTGTTGAACATCCTGTCCGACATCCAGTCCACGCATCCGGCGGGCGGCGGCACGCTGCGCACCCTGGACGAGCACTCCCGATCGCTCATGTGGGCCGCCCCCCGATGAACGCAGCGCACACCCGAGCATCCGGCCCGGCCGGGACGCCGCAACCGGCAGCCGCAGCGACATGAGCAGCGCAACGCCTCGCCGACCCGTCGATGTGGCGCTCATGCGAGGAGGCACGAGCCGCGGACCGGTATTGCTGGCCGACGCCCTGCCGCAGGAGCAGGCCGCCCGCGACGCGGCGGTGGTGCGGCTGGTGGGCGGGGAACGGGTGCAGACCGACGGATTGGGCGGCGGCGGCCCCACCACGAGCAAGGTCGTGCTCGTCAGGCCCGTTGCGGACGACTCCGGCGGCCTGATCCTGGACTATGCGGTCGGGAACATCGTCGTGGGCCTCGATGCCGTCGACTGGCGCGGCACCTGCGGCAACATGACCGCCGCGGTTCCCCTCTATGCCCTCGAGGAGCGCATCGTCGCCGCGCCGGGCGACGCTCTCGTGCGCCTGCGCAACGCGTCGACGGGCAGGCTGATCGAGACCCTCGTCGCCGGCGCGCAGCGTCACGAGCGGGGCCAGGAGGCGGTGGTGACGACCAGCCATCTCGATCCTTCGGGGGCGGTGCTGGGCGCCCTGCTCCCGACCGGCGCCGGCACGGACCGCATCACCCTCGGGTCCTCCATCTACCAGGCAAGCCTGGTCGACGTGACGCATCCCTATCTCTTCCTGCTCCATGACGAGGTGGTGGGCCGCGGCGACGTGCGCAACCCCGATACCCTCGCGCTGATCGAGAGGCTGCGCGGCGAGATGTGCGTGCGCCTGGGGCTGGCGGCCTCTGCGGACGAGGCGATGCGGAGCTCTCCGGCAGTGCCGAGGGTCGTGCTGGTGCACCGGGGAGAAGGCGGCGGCGACGGCCTGAAGATCTCCGCCGTCTCCATGGGCCAGCCCATCGCGACCGTTCCGGTGACCGCCGCGATGTGCCTGGCGGCGGCATGCCGCATCCCCTCGACGCTGCCCGCCCGGGAATCGGCGCATCGCCCGCACGAGGGAAGACTGACGGTGATCTCGCCCGGAGCACGCCTTTCGGCGTCTGCGGCGATCGACGGCGACGGGCACGTCGTCTCCGTCTCCGTCGACCGGACCGTACGCACGATCATGCGCGGTACGGCATGGATCTGATCCACAAGAGGGACCAATGTCGAATCAAGCACTGCTGATCCTCGATCTCCAGAATGAAATGGTCGACCCCGACGGGAAGATCGGCCGCCACGGCATGGCCAAGGCGGTCGAGCAGCGCGCCGTTCTCGCCAGGGCCGCGGCAGCGATCGACCGTGCACGCACGGGCGGCGTCCCGGTCGTCTACGTGCGCCTGGGTTTCCGCGCCGACTACCAGGACGCCTTGAGCGTGGCGCCGCGCATCGACGGGCTCAAGGCCGCCAGGGCCGCCATCCTGGGGACGTGGGGCACGGAATTTCCCGAGATCATCGCGCCGCGCGAAGACGAGCTCGTGGTGACCAAGCAATGCGTGAATCCGTTCTACAACACCGGCCTCATGAACTGGCTGCTGGCGCGCGGAATCAGGCGCATCGCCATCGGGGGGGTGGCCACCCATCTGGTCGTCGAAAGCACCGCCCGCGCCGCCGACGATGCCGGGTTGGCCGTGACGGTGCTGGAGGATCTCTGCGCAGCCCCCAACCCTGACGTGCACGAATTCGCGCTCAGGAACACGCTGCCGCTGTTCGGCACTGTCACCACGAGTGACGCCTTCCTCCGATAATGGATCGATCGACCCATGCGGCCGGCGGCGGGATGCCTGACTGGGCATGCGACCTGCTGGTCGTCGGCTCGGGGGCGGGAGGGTTGGCCACGGCGGTCGTCGCGGCCCGGCTCGGCCTCGAGGTGATCGTCGTCGAGAAGGATGCCCGTGTCGGCGGCACGAGCGCATGGTCGGGCGGCTGGATGTGGATCCCGAACAATCCCCTGGCCCGCGCCGAAGGCGCGGCCGACGATGCGGACGCGTCCCGTACCTACCTTCGCCACGAATTGGGCCGCGCCTACGACGAAGCACTGGTCGAGGCATTCCTGACGCACGGCCCGCGCATGATCGACTTCTTCCAGCGGGAGACGAGCGTGCGGTTCATCAATGGCGCATCGATCCCCGACTTCCACGGCAATGCCCCGGGCGCCGCCCCGGGGAACCGGGCGGTGGGCGCCGCCCCCTTCGACGGCCGCCGGCTGCGCAAGGACATCCGCATCCTGAAGCCTCCCCTGGATCTGATCTCTCCTTTCGGGATGGGGATCGCCACGGGAGAGCTCCGGCACTTCGCGAATTTCCTTCGCAAGCCGCGCTCGTTCGCGTACGTCGTGCGCCGCGTCGTGCACCATCGCATGGATCAGCTGCGATACGGCCGGGGCATGTACCTGGTCAACGGCAACGCCCTGGTGGCGATGCTGTTGAAGTCGGCACTCGACCTCGGTGTCAAGGTCTGCACCTCGGCTGCGGCCCGGTCGCTGCTCATCGACGACGGTGCGGTCCAGGGTGCGCGGATCGGCATCCCGGGACGGGAGGTCGAGGTGCGGGCCGCGCGGGGAGTCGTGCTGGCGACCGGCGGCTTCCCGCACGACTCCGGACGAAGAGCCGGCCTCTTCCCGCACGCCCCGACGGGCAAGGAGCATTGGTCGGCCGCACCGGAGACGAACACCGGCGATGGCCTGCGCCTGGGCGAAAGCGCGGGAGGCCATGTCGGCACCGATGTCGAGGCGGCAGCCGGCTGGGCCCCGGTCTCGCTGGTGCCGCGCCGGGACGGCAGGTTCTCGCATTTCCCCCATCTCGGCCTGGACCGCGCCAAGCCCGGTGCCATCATGGTGCATTCATCGGGGCAGCGTTTCTGCAACGAAGCGGATTCGTACCACGACGTGACGAAGGCGCTCTTCGAGGCGACGCCGCCGGGCGAACGGCCGCAGGCCTGGCTGGTATGCGATCACCGCTTCGTCCGTCGCTGGGGCGTGGGCCGGGTACGCCCCGCCCCGTTCCCCCTCCGCCCGTGGCTGCGCAACGGGTACCTGAAACGGGGGCGCACCATCGGGGAGCTGGCGGTGGCCTGCGCAATGGATCCCACGTCGCTCGAGGAGACCGTCCGGCGTTTCAACGAGCACGCCCGCCAGGGACGGGACCCCGACTTCCGCCGCGGAGAGACGCCTTTCAACCGGGCTTACGGAGACCCGGAGCGCGAGCCGAACCCGTGCCTCGGTCCGCTCGATGCGGCGCCCTTCTACGCGGTCAGGATCGTGCCCGGCAGCCTCAGCACCTTTGCCGGACTGGCGACGGACGCGAACGCGCGCGTCCTGGATCGGCGGGGCCGACCGATTCCCCACCTTTACGCGGTGGGCAACGACATGGCGAGCATCGCCGGCGGGAACTACCCGAGCGGCGGCTTCACGCTCGGCCCGGCAATGACCTTCGGCTTCATCGCGGCACACCATGCCGCCGGCATCTCCCTTGACCACGACACCGTCACCACTTGACCAGAGGAGGAGAGCAACCATGGAGAAGGATCTGCATTCGATCGGGCATCACGACGGGCAGGCCGCCCGCCGTACCGTGCTGAAGGGAGCGGCAGTGGCGGCCGGCGCGGCATTCGTGCCGAAGTTCGCCAAGGCGGCGACCGAGATTCCGATCGGCGTCGTCGTCGGCCTGACCGGCGCCGGGGCGGACTACGGGCGCGATGCATTGCGCGCATTCCAGCTCGTCGTCGACCGGGTCAACCGATCCGGCGGCATCAAGTCGCTCGGCGGGGCCACCATCAAGCTCCTGGTGGCCGACCACCAGACCGACCTGCGCGTGGCATCCTCGGAGACCGAGCGGCTGATCACCCGGGAGAACGTGCTGGGCATCCTGGGCTGGGCGGCGAGCGGGCCGGCCCGGGTCGGCAGCGAGGTCAGCGAGCGCTACCAGGTCGCGTCGATCGACACCAGCGTCGACTACAAGCTCACCGAGCGCAACCTGAAGTACTTCTACCGCGCCGCGATCAATACCCGGCAGACCTGCGAGCGCGGCGTCGAGTTCGTGCAGGAGATGGAGAAGACGCACGGCGCGGCCGTGAAGCGCGTGGCGATCGTGCACGAGGACCTGGCCTACGGCACCGGCGCGGGCGATCTGTTCAAGGCGGCGATCGAGCGCGTCGGGCGCTGGCAGCTGGTCGATCGCGTGGCCTACACCGCCGCGAAGCTGACCGAGGCGACCGGCATCGTCAACAAGCTCAAGGCGCAGAACGTCGATGTGGTGTTCCAGGCCTCGTATCCGGCCGACGGCATCCTGATCCAGCGCGCGATGAAGCAGTTGCGATTGAACCTCGTCGCCAACGTGCATCCGGCCGGCGCACCGCCGAACCTGCAATACGTCGGCAACCTGAAGGACGATGCCAATTACGTGATCACCACGCTCGGCTGGACGCCCAGCATGGCCGAGAAGCTGCCGGCCGGTGCGAAGGCGACGGTGGACGAGTACACCAAGCGCCACAACGTGGCCGTGCAGGACCAGGCGGGCTACTCGCTGAGCGCCGCCGCGGCGATGGTTGCGGCGCTGTCGCAGATCAAGACGCTCGACCGGGCCGCACTGTGGCAGGCGATCGACAAGATCGACGTGACCTTCGGCCAGGATCCGAACGTGATCATCCCCTTCGGCATCAAGTGGGACGAGAAGCACGACAACTCCAAGGCCCAGCCGGTGGTCACGCAGATCCTCGGCCAGCAGCTCGTCGTGGTCGCCCCGCAGGAGCTTGCCTCGCAGGCACCGGTGGTGCCGGCTCCGGCCTGGGACAAGCGCGGCTGAGGGGCGGCGCCATGGAGCTCTCGCCGTCCGTCCTCGGGCAGATGCTGCTCAGCGGAGCGCTGATGGGCAGCATCTACGGCGCCGTCGCGATGGGTTTCTCGCTCATCTTCGGCGCGGCGAAGATCATCAATTTCGCCCATGCCGGCGTGGTGGTCTGGGTGATGTACGGCGTGCTGGTGGCCGTGCGCAGCGGCGTCGTGCATCCCTACGTGGCCGGCCTGGCGGCGATCCCGCTCTGCTACCTGATCGGCCACGGCGTGCAGCGCACGCTGATGGCCCGGGTCAGCACGATGTCCGACGACATGCAGATCATCTACACGTTCGGCCTGCTGCTGGTGCTGACCTACACGGCGCAGTTCTTCTTCGGCCCCGACGTTCACTACCTGCCGACCTCGGGGCGGGCGATCGAGTTCGGCGGCGTGGTGCTGCAGATCGAAACCGTCGTCGCCGGCGCGCTGGCGCTGGGCTCCGCGATCGCCCTGCACGCGTTCCTGTCGCGCACCTGGCTGGGCAAGGCGATCCGCGCGAGCGCCGACAACCGGCGCGGCGCCACGCTGATCGGCCTGGACGTGGTGCGCCTGTCGCGGGTCGCGATGGCGCTGAGCTTCGCGCTGGCCGCGCTCGCGGGCACGATACTGATCACCGTCACCACCTTCTATCCGCTGCGCGCATTCGAGCTCGCCGTGCTGGCGTTCGTGGTCGTCGTGCTGGGCGGCCTGGACAACGTGTTCGCTTCGTTCGTCGCGGGCGTGCTCATCGGCATCTTCGAGGCGGTGGGCACGCTGATCTTCAGTCCGTCGATCGCGCAGCTGGCGATCTATGCGCTGATCTTCGCGGTGCTGCTCGTTCGCCCGCAGGGGCTCGTCAGCCGGCAAGGGACGAAATGAGGAGCGCCCCCGGGCTTTCCCTCCTCGCGGCCTTCGTCCTGGCGGCCGCCTCGGTGCCGCTGTGGGGCAGCGGCTACTCGATCAACCTGCTCACCCAGATCTTCCTGTTCGGATTCCTCGCGGCTGCCTGGAACTTCATGGCGCTGACCGGCCTGGTCTCCCTCGGCCATGCCGCCTTCTTCGGGGTGGGGGGCTACGCCACGGCGTGGCTCTATCTCACCTGGGGCGCCGACCTGATGATCGGCGCGCTGGCGGGCGCGGCGCTCGCGATGTTCCTCGCCTTCGTCGTCTACTGGATGGCCTTCCGCAGCGGCCTGCGCGGCATCTACTTCAGCGGCCTGACGCTGGTGCTCGCCGAGGCGCTTCGCTTCGCGGCCATCAACACGCCCGCGCTGGGCCGGTCGCAGGGGCTGGAGCTCGTCTCGCTGCACCTGCCGCCGTTCCTGCTGTACGGCCTGTCGGTGGCGCTGCTCGTGCTCACCGTCGCCGGCACCTGGTGGCTGCTGCGCTCGCCGCTCGGCTATCGGCTGCAGGCGGTGCGCGAGAACGAAGGGGCGGCCGAGGCCCTGGGCGTGCACACCTTTCGCGTCAAGCTCGCCGCCACCCTGTTGAGTGCCGGGCTGGTCGCGATCGGCGGCGCGCTGCACGCGGTGCTCCTGCGCTTCGTCGAGCCCGAGTCCGACTTCGGCCTCTCGTTGTCGCTGAACCTGCTGCTCGGCACCTTCCTCGGCGGCACCGGCACGGTGCTGGGCCCGCCGGTCGGGATCGTCGTGCTGTTCGGGCTGCGCGAGGGGATCGCGCGTCTGGGCGAGCTGCTCGCGCTGGGCTCCTCCGGGATCTACGCATTGCAGCAGGTGCTCTACGGCGCCGTGCTGATGCTGGTCGTGGTCGCGCTGCCCGACGGGCTGGTGACGCAGGTACGGCGCTGGTGGGCCGCGTCACGGGGCGCGCCGGCGCAGGCGGCGCCGGAGGGCCTGCAGGGCGGGACGCAGGCCGCCTCGAAGGCCGAGCCGGAGGCCGCGCCTGCCGCCCTCTCCGCGCCGCCCGCCCCGGCGAGCCCGGCGGCGCCGTCGCGAAGCAGCGATCCTTCGGCCGCAGCCTCGCCCTACCTCGAGGTGGTCGACGTCAGCCGCTCCTTTCGCGGCATCGCCGCGCTGAGCAACGTCAGCTTCGAGCTGCGCCGAGGCGAGATCCTCGGGCTGATCGGCCCGAACGGCGCCGGCAAGACGACGATGTTCAACGTCGTCTCGGGGATCTTCCCGGCGCAGCTCGGCGAGGTGCGGTTCAAGGGCGAGCGGTTGTCCGCGCTCGCTCCCCACCAGGTGTGCCGGCGCGGCGTGGCGCGCACTTTCCAGGTCGTCCAGCCCTTTGCCGGGTTGACGGTGCTCGAGAACGCGCTGATCGGAGCGCTGGCGCGCCATGCGCGGATCGGCGAAGCCCGCGAGGCGGCGCTCGCGGCGCTCGCGCAGGTGGACCTCCACGCCAAGCGCGACCTGACCGCAACGAGCCTGACGCTGCAGGACCGCAAGATGCTCGAGTTCGCCCGCGCCCTGGCCACCGGACCCGAGCTCATCCTGCTCGACGAGGTGATGGCCGGGCTGAACGAGTCGGAGAAATCGCAGATCGCCGACAAGATCCTGGAGATCCGCGACGCGGGCGTCTCCTTCCTGCTGGTCGAGCACAACATGCGGGCGGTGATGCGGCTGTCGGACCGCATCGTGGTGCTCGACCACGGCAAGGTCGTCGCCACCGGCCTGCCGTCCGAGATCGCGCGCGACCCGGGCGTGATCAGCGTCTACCTCGGCCGCAGCCTGGCTCATGCGCCGGTCGGCCGCGCCGCTTGAGAACGCCGCCATGAGCACGACCACCGGCCCGATCCTGTCCGTCGAGGCGCTGCACGTGAAATACGGCCTGTTCGAGGCGGTGTTCGGCATCTCGCTCGAGGTCGGCCCCGGCGAGGCGGTCTGCCTGCTCGGCGGCAACGGCGCCGGCAAGACCACCAGCCTGCGCGCGATCCTCGGCGCGCTGCCGATCGCCGCGGGCCGGGTGCGTTTCCTCGGCGAGGACGTGGCGGGCGCGACGGCCGGGGCGATCACCGCGCGCGGGATGATCTACGTACCCGAGGGGCGCGAGCTGTTCCCGTCGATGACGGTGCAGGAGAACCTGGAGCTGGGCGCGATCACGCGCGAGGCGCGTGCCCGGATGCGCACGAGCATGGAGCTGGCCTGCGAGCTGTTCCCGATCCTCGCCAAGCGGCGCACCCAGCTGGCCGGGACGCTCTCGGGCGGTCAGCAGCAGATGGTCGCGATCGCGCGCGGGCTGATGGGCCTGCCGCGGCTGCTGATGCTCGACGAGCCCTCGCTCGGTCTGGCGCCGGTCGTCGTGGAGCAGGTCTACGAGGCGCTCGGCCGGATCGTCCGCTCGGGTACGCCGATCATCCTCGTCGAGCAGCACGTCCATCACGCCCTCGAGTTGTGCCAGCGCGGCTACGTGCTCGAGAGCGGGCGGATCGTCCAGCACGGCAGCACCGCCGAGCTCGCCGCCAGCGACCGGCTGCGCAGCGCTTACCTGGGAGTGGACTGACGATGACGTCCCGCATGCACACGACGCCGGAGCCCTTTGCGAGTGCCGAGTGGCACACGCGGCTCGGGCTGGTCGTTCCGTCGTGGAACACGGTGATGGAGTACGAGTTCCAGCGCCTGCTGCCGTCAGGCACGTCGCTGCACGCCTCGCGCATCGCCCACACGTGCGATTCCGAGCCGGCGCTGCTCCACATGCTCGGCGAGCTCGAGCCCGCAGCGGCGCTGCTCGCGCACGCGCGGGTCGACGCGATCTGCTTCGGTTGCACCGCAAGCGGATTCGTGCAGCCGGACGTGCGGCTCGACGCCCGGACGGCCGACGCCGTCTCGCGCTCGCTGGGGGTGCCGGTGATCACCACCTCGGACTCGGTCTGCTCGGCGCTCGAGCACCTCGGTGCGCGCCGGATCGCGGTGGCATCGCCCTACGAGCCCTGGCTCAACGAGCACCTGCGTCGCTACCTGGAGGGCCGCGGCTTCACGCTCACCAGCATCGCGGGCTTCGGCACCCAGGAACACGCGAAGTGCTCGCCGCAGGAGACGCTCGCGCTCGCGCTCGGCGTGGTGCGGCCGGACACCGAGGCGATCTTCCTGAGCTGCGCCAACCTGCGCACGCTGGAGATCATCGAGCCGCTGGAGCGGGCCACCGGCTTGCCGGTGGTGACGAGCACGCAGGCTTCCTTCTGGCGGCTGTTGTCGCGGCTCGGGCGCCCCGCTCCGGGCGGGCCGGGCCGGCTGCTGGAATCGATGCGGAGGGAGTCCGCTTGAGCGCCCGCCTTGCGCTGGTCTTCGGCGGCTCACGCGGCATCGGCGCGGCGATCGTGCGCGCGCTCGCGCGCGACGGCTTCGACGTCGCGTTCACCTACAACGCGAGCGCGAACGCCGCGCGGACCCTGGCAGCCGAAGCCTCGCGGGCCGCCACCGGCACGCGCGTCGCCGGTGTTCCGGCCGATGTCCGCGAGCCGGCCGCGGTGGCCGAAGCGTTCGCCTTCGCGAAGCGCGAGTTCGGGCCCGCCCCGCATTGCGTGATCGCCAACGCAGGAATCAGCGTGCCGCCGGGGCCGCTCGGACGATTCGACCCCGCCGATTTCCGTGCACTCGTCGAGACGAACATCGTCGGAGCCTTCAACGTGCTGCGGGAAGCCGCCAACCGGGTCGAGGACGGCGGCGCCATCATCGCCCTCACCACGTCGATGGTGCGCCACGCCGTGGCGGGCCTGGGCCCCTATACCGCGAGCAAGGCGGCCGTCGAAGGCCTGCTGCGATCGATGGCCAAGGAGCTGGCCGCGCGCAGGGTGCGCGTCAACGGGGTCGCGCCCGGCCCCATCGACACCGAGCTGTTCCATGCGGGCAAGACCGAGGAGGCGAAGCGCCGCTCGGCGGCACTCAGCCCGTTCGACCGCATCGGAACCCCGGACGAGGTGGCCGAGGTCGTGGCGTTCCTCGTATCGCCGCGCGCGTCGTGGGTGCACGGTCAGATCGTCCAGCCGAATGGTGGCATGATCTGACGCCGGTGCGACTGGCGACCCCGTGCGCCCGAACAATGCCCCATGGGAGGAACCGCTTTCATGCATGATGCATCGCCCAAGCACGACGACGCGCGCCCGTCGCGCGAGCCGGGGCTGATCGGCTCGCTGCACAAGGGGCTCGAGGTGTTCGACATGTTCAGCCGTGACCATACGGTCGTGACGGTCGGGGAAATCGCGAAGCACCTGGGGCTCCACAAGTCCAGCGCATCGAGAATCGCGGCGACGCTGGTGGCCTTGAACTATCTGCGCGTGGCTCCGAAGTCGTCCGGTTTCCAGCTGGGAGGGAAACTGGCCCGTCTGGGAAGCATCGCGGTCATCGATACGTCGCTGACGAACGTCGCCGAGCCCATCATGCAGATGCTCGCGGAGAGCACCGGCGAGACCTGCCACCTCGGGGTGCTGGAGGGTTCCGACGCGGTCACCGTCGCCCTGATCGACGGTTCGTTCTCGCTTCGCCTGCACTCGTGGGTGGGCAAGAGAAGCCCCGCGCACCTGACTTCCATGGGCAAGGTGCTGCTCGCAGGGCTGTCGGACCGGGCGCTGGACATGCTCTACCCGGACGAAGATCTCGAGGCGCCGACGCCCTATTCGATATCGACCAAGTCGGCATTGAAGGGCCAGCTGGCCAAGATCCGGATCAACGGGTACGCACTGGACAACGAGGAGCTGGAGATCGGGTTGCGTTGCGTGGCGGCGCCCATCTACAGCCATGACCAGCGCGTGGTCGCCAGCTTGACGATCGCGGGCTCGGCCTCCCGCATCCAGCTCTCCAACATCGGCAGCTATGTCGAGAAAGTGCAGGCGGCGGCGGATCGCATCAGCAGGGAGCTCGGCGCTCCCCTGAATGCGAGGCCGGCCGCGTAGCGGCACGCACGCCGACACCCCGGGCACGCCCGCTATAATGCGGGGTTTCCCCGCAGACATGGCCATGGACGACGAACAGCAGAACGAACACGGCGTGCTCATCGCCTGGATTCTCGGCATTGCGGTCGCGATCGCCATCGCGGTATCGCTGGTCACCGGCGTGATGAGCGGCCTGGGCGGCGCCACCGCGAAGGCGCCCGAGGCGGCACCCGCGGCGGGCGCCGCGGTGATCGAGGTCGACCTCGCACCCGAGGCGGCCACCGGCCCGGGCTATCCGCAGGGCGTGCGCCTGTATTTCGAGACCGCGAAGTACGCGCTGGCGGCCGATGCCCCGGCACAGCTGGCCGCGATCATCGAGTGGGCCAGGACCGAACCCTCGGCCCGGCTCGGCATCTCCGGCTTCCACGACAAGCAGGGCGATGCCGCCGCCAACGCCGCGCTGGCGAGGAACCGGGCGGCGGCCACGCGCGACGCGTTGATCGGTGCCGGTGTGGCCACCGAGCGCATCGTGATGGTCAAGCCGCAGGAAGCCACCGGCGGCGCCGACGACCGCGAGGCCCGGCGCGTCGAGGTCTACCCGGTCAGGTAGGGCCGCGGCGGCAGCCCGGCGGCACCCGCCGATCGAGGAGCTTCGCCATGAACGCAGCGCACGGCCTTGCCGCACCGTCGATCGGAACCAGGCTGCCCAAGGTCGGCACCACCATCTTCACGGTGATGTCGGCCCTGGCCGCCGAGCGCGGGGCGGTCAACCTCGGGCAGGGCTTTCCCGACTTCGATTGCGACCCGCGCCTGGTCGATGCGGTGGCCGGCGCCATGCGCGCCGGCCGCAACCAGTACCCGCCCATGGCCGGCGTGGCGCCCCTGCGCCAGCGCATCGCCGAGAAGATCGCAGCCCTCTACGGGATGCGCTACGACCAGGACGCCGAGATCACCGTCACCGCCGGCGCCACGCAGGCCATCTTCACCGCGGTGCTCGCCGTCGTGCGACCGGGCGACGAGGTGATCGTCCTCGAGCCGGTGTACGACAGCTACATCCCGAGCATCGAGCTGGCCGGCGGCACGGCGGTCGCGGTGCCCATGGACGCCGGCTTCCGCGTGCCCTGGGCCGCGGTGCGCGCCGCCGTCACGCCGCGAACGCGCGCCATCATGGTCAATTCGCCGCACAACCCGAGCGGCACCATCCTGCGCGAGGCCGATCTGCGCGAGCTGGAGGCGATCGCGCTCGAGCACGACCTGCTGGTCATCTCCGACGAGGTCTACGAGCACATGGTCTACGACGGCGAGGCGCACCAGTCGGTGAGCCGCCGCCCGGCGCTGGCCGCGCGCTCCTTTGTCGTCTCCTCGTTCGGCAAGACCTTCCACGCCACGGGCTGGAAGATCGGCTACTGCGCCGCACCCGCGCCGCTCATGGCCGAGTTCCGCAAGGTGCACCAGTTCAACGTGTTCACCGCCAACGCGCCGATGCAGTACGGCATCGCCGAATACATGGAAGACCCCGCGCCGTGGCGCGGCCTGCCCGCTTTCTACCAGCGCAAGCGCGACCTCTTCCGCGGCGGCCTGGCGGCCACGCGCTTTCGCCTGCTGCCCTGCGAGGGCACCTTCTTCCAGCTGGTCGACTACAGCGCGATCTCCGACCTCGACGAGGCCGGCTTCGCCCGCTGGCTCACCACGGAGATCGGCGTGGCCGCAATCCCGCTGTCGGCTTTCTACGAGCAGCCGGTGCAGAACCGGGTGGTGCGCTTCTGCTTCGCCAAGACCGAGCAGACGCTCGAACAGGCGCTCGAGCGCCTGTCGCGGCTGTAGCGGGCAGAACGCCCCCGCCCCCCTTCGCGTTCGATCGGACAGCGGCGCGCCGCGTTCGCCGGCCGGCTCACGCTCGCGGATCCTGATCCGGTCGTCTTCGATCGCCGCCGCCAGCGCGCACTCGCGCACGAAGATGAAAGCCGTAGACGAAATGTAGGTACGAATACTATTATCCCTCGGGGGTTTTTCCGGCCGGACAAAAAGCGAAGCCAATAGAAAAGGGGGATGGAAAGATGCGAGCGAAAGAGAGTTCGCGGATTCGAAATGGCTTGCGGATCGTTGTTTCCGCTGCTGCACTCGCGCTGGGCGGATGTGGAGGCGGCGGAGGCGATGGCGGCGGCTCTGCGACGGCGCCGAAGATAAATTCGAGCAATAGCGCGGTAGTCGCGAGCCGGGCATATTCGGTCGCCGACGCGCTGTATTCGACCGGTTCCGCCGCAACGTCGGCGATGAAGTCCGTCGGCGGCCCTTCGAACGGCGTGCGATTGAATCTCGCCGAGTTCGCGGTGCGCAGGCTGCTGAACCTTGGAGGCGGGAGCGCGGGGAGCGGAGGGGTCGTGGGCAAGGCAATCGTATCCGATAGCGAGCCGTGCCCGTTGGGAGGGATGATTTCCCTGACCGCGAACGATGCCGACGACAGCGGCACGCTGACTTCCGGCGATACCGGCTCCATCACCTTCACCAATTGCGTGGACTCGGACGGCATACGGTACGACGGTACTTTCTCTTTCTCGAACTTGTCCTACACCGGCTCTTCCGTCACGCCGTCGCAAACTCTCGGGGCGACCTTCACGTTCAGCAATTTCCGGGCCACGCTCAACCAGGACTCTGCGTCGGTCAACGGCGACTTCTCGGTCCAGGCGGCGATCACGAACTTCGCACCCTATTCGCTCGACCTCGCGGTCAGCGGAACGAAACTCGTCCTGGCCGAGAACAACTGGACGGAAACGCTGGCGCAGTTCTCCGCCAACATCTTCATAGACATCACTGCCGGTACCTATGCGTACGGCGTCGCCGGGGCGATATCCGGAACGGGCCTGCCGGATGCCATCACCCTGGCCACGCCGAGGACCCTCGCAGGAAACATCGGCTCGTATCCGACGACGGGGGCGATCACGGCGACGGCATCCGACGGAACTGCCGCGCGGCTGACCGTGAACTCTGCCGCGAACGTGGCGGTCGACCTCGACGGAAATGCAGACGGGGTGTTCGAGTCATCGCAAACGATGACCTGGACGCAGTTGGCGGCGATCTGAGGCGCCGGCGGCCTGCCCGACCGGCAGGGCCCTGGCTCGAGCGCGGCCGGCCCCTGCCCGAGGGCGTCCTTCATCCACGACCCCTCGAAGTCCGTGGATGAGGGTCATGTCTTGTTTATCGAATGCGAAGCGGTATCACTCGCGCGGAGGCGCCTCGTCCGGTGCCTCGCCGCCGGCTTCGCCGGGCTGCCCGTCGGCGGGCGCTTCCGAGCCGGTCTCCTCGGGCTGTTCCGCCTTGCGCTTGAGCTTTTCTTCCTTCTTCTGTTTCTTGGCCAGCTCGCGCTGTCGTTTCGCGTATGCGTAGTTCGGTTTTGCCAATGCGTGATCCTCCCATGCGTTGCGGCGGCGATCGTGCCAACCGCTATTGTCGCGACTCTTGCGCCGGGGCGCCACCGCAGCCCCGCTCCGGTGCCCTGCCGGCTCCCTGCTCCGCCCCCCTTACTCCGACACCCGGCGCCGCAGCACCTTGACCTGGCCGCGCTGCACCTTCTCGTCGACCCGCCTGGCACGCGCCGCCCGCGTCGGCTGCGTCGGGCGCCGCGCCGGCGCTTCGTAGGCAGCCAGATCGAGCAGCGCCTGCAGGCGGGCGATCGCATCGGCGCGGTTCTTCTCCAGGCTGCGGAAGCGCTGGGCCTTGATGACGACGATGCCGTCGCCCGAGATGCGCCGGTCTTCCAGGGCCAGCAGCCGCTGCTTGAGACGCTCGGGCAGCGAGCCGGCGTGGATGCAGTAGCGCAGCTGCACCGCGTTGGAGACCTTGTTGACGTTCTGGCCGCCCGCGCCCTGGGCGCGGATCGCGGTGAACTCGATCTCGTCCTCCCGAACGCGCGGCGCACGCGCGGCGGCGGTCACGAGCGCCCTTCGAGGAAGGTGCGACGCACGTCGATCGACGAGCGGTGCCCGACGTGGCGCAGGCTCTTCGACAGCCAGGCGTCGGCGGCCAGCCGGCCGCGCTCGCGCAGGTCGAGCAGGAAGGGCGTGGCGGTGTGGAACTTGCTGTCGGAGCCCAGCCCGGCAAGCGATCCGTCGGCTCCGTCGGCGCGCACCAGGTGCACCAGCACGTTGCGCAGCTTCGACTGGAACTCGCGCTTGAGCCAGCCTTCGTCGAGCAGCTTGTGCACGAAGGCGATGGCGCGCATCTCGGCGATCAGCGAGGCATTGAACGAGATCTCGTTGATCCGGTCGAGGATGTCGATCGGCGCGCTCGGGGTCGCCTCGCGCACCAGGGGATTGACCATCACCACCAGCAGGTCGCGGCTCTCGCACTCGTAGAAGAACGGGAACAGCGGCGGATCGGCCAGGTAGCCGCCGTCCCAGTACGCCTCGCCGTCGATCTCCACCGCCTGGAAGACCGTCGGCAGGCAGGCCGAGGCCATCACCACGTCGATGCCGATCTCGCGACCATGGAAGATCCGCACGTGGTTGGTCCGCACGTTGGTGGCCGACACGAACAGGCGCAACGGCCCGTTGCGGCGCAGCCGCTCGAAGTCGATCTGCTGCTCGAGCAGCGTGCGCAGCGGGTTCAGGTTGGCCGGGTTGAACTGGTACGGCGAGAGGGTGCGCGTGAGCCATTGCGCCCACGGGCCGAGCGGCATGCTGCCGAAGACGCCGGACACCTGGCCGACCGATTCCCAGAAGCGCGCCAGCGCGGCGCGCGCGCCCTCGCGCCCGCCCTCGTGCCAGCCGTGAGCCAGCACGACGGCGTTGATGGCGCCGGCGCTGGCGCCCGACAGCCCCTCGAAGGCGAGGCGGCCGTCTTCGAGCAGGCGATCGAGCACGCCCCACGTGAAGGCCCCGTGCGAACCGCCGCCCTGCAGGGCGAGGTTGATCCTCGGCAGTGCGCGGGTTTCAGGCTGCATGGCCCATGCTACCATCCGGCCCCGCCGGGAACCGGCCTGGGCCCCACCATCCGCCGGCCGGGGGCCCGCCACCCGCGGCCGCCGGGGACGACGGTGGCAAAATGCGCCCATGACCACCGCACCCTCCCCTTCCGCCGCGCGTCCGCGCGTGTTCTCGGGCATCCAGCCCACGGCCGACTCGTTCCACTTCGGCAACTACCTCGGCGCGCTGCGCCAGTGGGTGTCGCTGCAGGACGACCACGACCCCTTCTACTGCATCGTCGACCTGCACGCCATCACGGTCGAGCACGACCCGGCGCTGCTGCGCGAGCGCACCATGCGTTCGGCCGCGCAGCTGCTCGCGGCCGGCGTCGATCCGCAGCGCTCGACCCTGTTCGTGCAGTCGCACGTGGCCGAGCACGCGCAGCTCGCGTGGGTGCTCGGCTGCCTCACCGGCTTCGGCGAGGCCAGCCGCATGACCCAGTTCAAGGACAAGTCGGTGCGCGGCAGCGTCGACCGCACCAGCGTGGGCCTGTTCACCTACCCGATCCTGATGGCCGCCGACATCCTGCTGTACCAGGCGCAGCAGGTGCCGGTCGGCGAGGACCAGCGCCAGCACCTGGAGCTCGCGCGCGATCTCGGCGAGCGCTTCAACCGGCGCTTCGGCCCCACCTTCACCGTGCCCGACGCGTACATCGTCGAGGACACCGCGAAGATCCGCGACCTGCAGGACCCGCAGATCAAGATGAGCAAGTCGGCCTCCTCGCCGGCCGGCATCCTCGAGCTGCTCGCCGAGCCCGCGCGCTCGGCGAAGAAGATCCGCTCCGCGGTGACCGATTCGGGACGCGAGGTGATCTTCGACGAGGACGCCAAGCCCGGCGTCGCCAACCTGCTGCGCATCTACGGCGCGCTCACCGGGCGCGCCATCCCCGACATCGTCGCCGACTACCAGGGCAAGGGATACGGCGCGCTCAAGGATGACCTCGCGGGCGTGGTGGTGGACTTCGTCACGCCGCTGCGCGACCGTACAATGAAGCTGCTCGATGACCGGGCCGAGCTCGATCGGCTGCTGCGCATCGGCAGCGAGCGCGCGCGCGAGGTCGCGAGCGCCACGCTGGCGCAGGTGTACGACCGGATCGGCTTCGTCGCGCCCGCGAGAGCGCCGCGGTAGGGCCCGGCGCGGCGCCTCGCCTCTTCGACGGGAGGTGCCGCACGTGAACGACAGCTTCGGCGCACGCTCGACCCTGCGGGTCGGCCGGCGCGAATACGAGATCTACCGGCTCGACGCCCTCGCCCGCGCAGGCGCCGACGTCTCGCGCCTGCCGTACTCGCTGCGCATCCTGCTCGAGAACCTGCTGCGCACCGAGGACGGCGTCTCGGTCACGCGCGACGACGTGCTCGCGCTGGCGCGCTGGCGCGGCGATGCCGTGCCGGCGCGCGAGATCTCGTTCACGCCGGCGCGCGTGCTGCTGCAGGACTTCACCGGCGTGCCGGCGGTGGTCGACCTGGCCGCGATGCGCGACGCGATGGCCGCGCTCGGCGGCGATCCCGCGAAGATCAACCCGCTGCAGCCGGTCGAGCTGGTGATCGATCACTCGGTGCAGGTCGACGCCTTCGCCTCGCCCGAGGCCTTCCACGTCAACGAGCGGCTCGACTACGAGCGCAACCGCGAGCGCTACGGCTTCCTGAAATGGGGCCAGAGGGCGTTCGCCAACTTCAAGGTCGTGCCGCCCAACACCGGCATCTGCCACCAGGTCAACCTGGAGTACCTGGCGCGCGTGGTGTTCGGCGCCGGCGAGCCGACCCCCCTCGGGGCGAGCGGGCTGCCGCTGGCCTACCCCGACAGCGTGGTGGGCACCGACAGCCACACGCCGATGGTCAACGGGCTGGGCGTGCTCGGCTGGGGCGTGGGCGGCATCGAGGCCGAGGCCACCATGCTCGGGCAGCCGATCACCATGCTCATCCCGCAGGTCATCGGCGTGCGGCTGGAAGGCCGGCTGCCGCCCGGCGCCACCGCCACCGACCTGGTGCTCACGGTGGCCGAGATGCTGCGCAGGAAGGGGGTGGTCGGCACCTTCGTGGAGTTCTTCGGCCCCGGCGTGGCGAGCCTCGCGCTGGCCGATCGCGCCACCATCGGCAACATGACGCCGGAGTACGGCGCCACCGCGACCATGTTCCCGGTCGACCAGGTCACGCTCGACTACCTGCGCTTCACCGGCCGGCCCGAGGAGCGCATCGAGCTGGTCGAGGCCTACATGAGGGCGCAGGGCCTGTTCCACGACGCAGGCGGCCCCGAGCCCGAATTCAGCGCCGTGCTGCGGCTCGACCTCGCCGGCGTCGAGCCCAGCATCGCCGGCCCGCGACGGCCGCAGGACCGCATCCCGCTGGTGCGCGCACGCGCCGCTTTCGAGCAGGCGCTGCCTTCGCTGCTGCCGGCCGGCGCAGCCCCGGCGGGCACGGGCCGGCCGCCGGCCGCCGCGGCGGCCGGTGCGGACGCGGCAGCCCGTACGGGAACGGCAGCGGGTGCAGGCAAGGCAGGCGCCCAGGGCCAGAGCACCGCCGCCCTCACGCACGGCGCGGTGGCGATCGCCGCGATCACCAGCTGCACCAATACCTCGAACCCTTCGGTGATGGTCGCCGCCGGGCTGCTGGCGAGGAAGGCCCGCGAGCGCGGCCTCGCCCGCAAGCCCTGGGTCAAGACCTCGCTCGCGCCGGGCTCGCGCGTGGTGGCCGACTACTACGCGCGATCGGGCCTGCAGCGCGACCTGGATGCGCTCGGCTTCGACATCGTGGGCTACGGCTGCACCACCTGCATCGGCAACTCGGGGCCGCTGCCCCCGGAGGTCTCCGAGGCGATCCGCGAAGGCGGGCTGGTGGTGGCCTCGGTGCTGTCCGGCAACCGCAACTTCGAGGGGCGCATCCACTCCGAGGTGCGCGCCAACTACCTGATGTCGCCGCCGCTGGTGGTGGCCTTCGCGCTGGCCGGGCGCATCGACATCGACCTCGCCGGCGAGCCGCTGGGCATCGGCAGCGACGGCCGCCCGGTGATGCTGGCCGAGGTCTGGCCGAGCCGCGAGGAGATCGAGGCGGTGATGCGCGACGCGATCTCCTCGCAGATGTACCGCGACGCCTATGGCAAGGTCTACGACGGCGACGAGCGCTGGCGCGCCCTCGAGGTGGCCGGCGGCGAGCGCTACGCCTGGGAGGAGGGATCCACCTACGTGCGCCGGCCGCCCTACTTCGACGACATGCCGCGCGAGGCGCCCGCGCGCGTGGCGGAGATCCGCGGCGCGCGCGCCATCGCGGTGCTCGGCGACAGCGTCACCACCGACCACATCTCGCCGGCCGGGAGCATAGGCAAGGACTCGCCCGCCGGGCGCTACCTCCTCGCCCACGGCGTGACGGCGCGCGACTTCAACAGCTACGGCTCGCGGCGCGGCAACCACGAGGTGATGGTGCCCGGCACCTTCGCCAACGTGCGCATCCGCAACCGGCTCGCGCCGGGCACCGAGGGCGGCTTCACCACCTATCTGCCCACCGGCGAGGTGACCACCATCTTCGAGGCGGCCGAGAAGTACCGGCGCGACGGCACGCCGCTGGTGGTGCTCGCGGGCAAGGAATACGGCAGCGGCTCGAGCCGCGACTGGGCCGCCAAGGGGCCGAGCCTGCAGGGCATCCGCGCGGTGATCGCCGAGAGCTACGAGCGCATCCACCGCAGCAACCTGGTCGGCATGGGCGTGCTGCCGCTGCAGTTCGCTGCCGGCGACAGCGTCGACACGCTCGGCCTGGACGGCCGGGAGACCTTCGACATCGAGGGCCTGTCGCAGGCCATCGCCGACGGCTTCGCCCACGGCCGCGAGGTGAAGGTGCGCGCCACGCGCGCCGACGGCACGCGCATCGAGTTCACGGCCACCATCCGCATCGACACGCCCCAGGAGGTCCACTACTACCGCCACGGCGGCATCCTGCACTACGTGCTGCGGCACCTGCTGGCCGGCGGCGCGCAGCCGGCGGACCCGCAGCCGGCGAACGCGGGCGCCTTCCCGGCGTCACCGCCGCAGGCGGTCTCGCGCCACGACGACGGGCGCGCCGAGGAGGGATCGATCGAGTCGTTCCCGGCGAGCGATCCGCCGGGCTACTGATACGGTTTCGCGTTCGTCCGCAGAACAAGGCGGGGCGCCGCAGACAGTGCTGCAGCACGGCAAGGCGCCCCAACGCGGTTATGCGGGCGAACGCGAAACCGTATGAAAGAGGTCGGCGGCGCCGGTGCACGCCTCCTCGATGCGCAGCATGCGCAGCTTGGTGGCCGCACCGCCCAGCGCCGAGAAGCCCCCCGGCCGGCCGCCGGCGGCCAGCACGCGGTGGCACGGCACCACCGGGGCGTAGGGGTTCAGGCCCAATGCCCTGCCGACGGCGCGCGCAGCGCCCGGCTCGCCCAGCCGGGCGGCGACTTCGCCGTAGGTGAGGGTGAGTCCCGGATCGATGGCACGCGTCACTGCGTAGACGCGCTGGTGGAACGGCGGCACCCCGGTCATGTCGAGCACGATGTCGCGCAGGTCGTCGCGCTCGCCGTGCAGCAGCGCCACGATGCGCACGATGGCGCTGCGCACGGACGGCGGCGGCGCCTCATCGGGCACCCGTCCCAGGCCGTGCAGCAGGCGCGCGCGGGTGCGCGCGTCGTCGGCCTCGGGCAGCTGCACCGCGACGATGCCGCGCGCGCCCCAGGCGACGCCGCAGCGCCCGATCGGAGTGTCGAACAGCGTGCAGCCGCTCGCCGTCCGCGCACGGGCGCCGGCGGGCGCGCCACGCTCGACGGCAGCCGGGTGCGCGCTCATGTCGACGCCTGCGTCGGGCCGCCCGCGCCCGCCGCGCCGCCATCGCCGGCGTCCGCGTCGCCCGCCTGCGCGGCGCGCTCGCGGGCGTGGTCGGCGGCCAGGAACATGTACATCGCCGGCACCACGAACAGCGTGAACAGCGTGCCGATCGACAGGCCGGTGAAGATCACCAGCCCCATCGCATGCCGCCCCGCCGCGCCGGCGCCCGAGGCGATCACCAGCGGCACGACGCCGAGCACCATGGCGGCGGTGGTCATCAGGATCGGGCGCAGGCGCACCGCGGAGGCATGCTCGATCGCCTCGCGCTTGGGCATGCCGTGGCGCTGCATGTCGTTGGCGAACTGCACGATCAGGATGCCGTGCTTGCTGATCAGTCCCATCAGCGTGACCAGACCCACCTGGGTATAGATGTTCAGCGAGGAGAAGCCGAGGTTGATGAACAGCATCGCGCCGAACAGGGCCATCGGCACCGACACCAGGATCACCACCGGGTCGCGGAAGCTGTTGAACAGCGCGGCGAGCGACAGGAACACGATGATCACGGCGAACATCAGCGTCACCAGGAAGCCGCCCGACTCCTGCATGAACTGGCGCGACGGCCCCGCGTAATCCACCGAGTAGCCGCTGGGCGCCGCCTCCTGCACGGCGTCGCGCAGGAAGGTCAGCACCTGACCCTGCGAGACGCCGGGCGCGGTCACGCCCGAGATGGTGGCCGAGTTCAGCTGCTGGAAGTGATTGATCGACTGCGGCACCACCTGGTGGCGCAGCGTCGCCACGGTGGACGCGGGGATCACCTTCCCGCCCGGGGTGCGGATGTAGTAGTCGAGCACCTGGTCGGGGTTCAGGCGATCGACCTGCTGCACCTGCGGAATGACCTTGTACGAGCGGCCCGCGATCGAGAAGTAGTTCACGTAGCCGCCGCCCAGCGCCGCGCCCAGCGCGCTGCCGACGTCCTGCTGGGTGAGCCCGAGGGCGGCGATCTTGTCGCGCTCGGGGACCACGGTGACCTGCGGCTTGTCGATCTTCAGGTCGGAATCGACGAAGAAGAACATGCCGCTCTCGCTGGCCTTGCGGACCACTGCCTGCGCCACTTCATCCAGGGCGGTGAAGTCCTCGGTGGTGTTGATCACCACCTGCACCGGCAGCCCGCGCGCGCCCGGCAGCGGCGGGAACTGGAACGCCGCCACGCGCGCCCCGGCGATCGAGTTCCACTCCTTCTGCAGCACCTGCTGCAGCTCGGCGGCGCTGCGGCTGCGCTGGTCCCAGGGCTTGAAGATCGCCCCGCCGATGCCGGCGTTGATGGCCGGCACGCCGGTGAGCTGGAACATCTGGTGGTATTCGGGCAGCGAGCTGGCGATCTCGAAGACCTGGTGGGCGTAGGTCTGCATCTGCTGCGGCGTGGCGTCGGGTGCGCCCTGGATCTGCGCCAGCACGATGCCCTGGTCTTCCTCGGGCGCCAGCTCCGACTGGGAGGTCTGGAACAGGTAGACCAGCACCCCGAGCAGCAGCGCGCCCATGACCACCGGCACCACCCAGGTGTCGAGCGTGCCGTGCAGCATCCGCTCGTAGCCCCGGTGCAGCCGGTCGAACTGGCGGTCGATGAAGCGCACGAAGCGGCCGCTCTCCTGCTCCGCGCTGAAGAAGCGCGAGCACATCATCGGCGACAGAGTGAGCGCGATCACCGCCGAAACGGTGATGGCGGCCGCCAGCGTGAAGGCGAACTCGGTGAACAGCGCCCCGGTGAGCCCCCCCTGGAAGCCGATCGGTACGTACACCGCCACCAGCACCACGGTCATCGCGAGGATCGGCCCGCCCAGCTCGCGCGCGGCCAGCAGCGCCGCCTGCAGCGGCGTCTTGCCCTCCTCCTTCATGTGTCGGTCGACGTTCTCGACCACGATGATGGCGTCGTCGACCACCAGCCCGATGGCGAGCACCAGCGCGAGCAGGGTGAGCAGGTTGATGGTGTAGCCCAGCACCAGCATGATGAAGAAGGCGCCGATCAGCGACAGCGGCATCGCGATCACCGGCACGATCACCGCGCGCAGCGTGCCCAGGAACAGGTAGATCACGACGGTGACGATGAGCAGCGCCTCGAGCAGCGTCTTGACCACCTCCTTGATCGAGGTGTTGATGAAGTCGGTGGCGTCGTAGGCGATCTGCCCCGACAGCCCGGTCGGCAGCTGCGCCTGGATCGACGGGAAGGCGTCGCGCACGCTGGCGGCCACGTCGAGGATGTTGGCGTCGGGCGCCACCTTGATGCCGATGAACACCGACTCCTTGCCGCCGAAGGCGACCCCGAAGTCGTAGTTCTCCGCGCCCAGGGTCACGTTGGCGACGTCCTGCAGGCGCACGATGGCGTCGCCGCTCTGCTTGATCGCGAGCTGGCGGAAGTCTTCCAGGGTATGCAGGTCGGTGCCGGCGGTGAGCGCCACGGTCACCATCTGGCCGCGGGTGTTGCCCAGCGCCGCCAGGTAGTTGTTGGCCGCCAGCGCCGTGTAGACGTCGCTGGCCGCGACGCCGTGGGCCGCCATGCGGTCGGGATCGAGCCAGGCGCGCAGCGCGAACTGGCGCGCCCCGAGGATCTCGGCCGTCTGCACGCCCGGCAGCGCGTCGAGCCTGGGCTTGACCACCCGCAGCAGGTAGTCGGTGACGTTGTTCGAGGGCAGCACGTCGCTGTAGAAGCCCAGGTACATGGCGTCGGTGGTCTGGCCGACCTCCACCGTGAGCACCGGCTGCTGGGCCTGCGGCGGCAGCTGGTTCCTGACCGAGGCGACCTGGGTGTTGATCTGGGTGAGCGCGCGGTTGGCGTCGTAGTTCAGGCGCAGCGTGGCGGTGATGGTGGACACGCCGCTCACGCTGGTGGACGACAGGTAGTCGATGCCCTGCGCCTGCGCGATGGCCGCCTCGAGGGGCTGGGTGATGAAGCCGGCGATGGTCTGCGCGTCGGCGCCGAAGTAGGTCGTGGTCACCGTCACGACGGCGTTCTCGGTCTTCGGATACTGGCCCACCGGCAGGCCGAACAGCGACCTCAGGCCGAGCACCAGGATCAGCAGGCTGATGACGCCGGCGATGACCGGTTTGCGGATGAACAGATCGGTGAAGTGCATGGCCGCGCCGCCCCCTTCACTCGTCGCGCGGCCGGGGGTTGGGGTCGTTGGCCGGGACCACCTCGTTGTTCACGACCAGCGGCGTGCCGTTCTTGAGCTTGAGCTGGCCGCTGGTGATCACCGTGGCGCCGGGTTCCAGGCCGTCGAGGATCGCGACCTGGTCGCCGCGCGTGGGCCCGGGCTTGACGAACACCTGCCGCGCCTCCAGCACCGGGTTGCCCTGCGCATCCTTCTTGCCGCTGTCCTGGGCGAGGAACACCGTCGCGCCGTAGGGGTTGAAGGTGATCGCCGTCTGCGGCACGGTGAGGTAGCGCTTCTTCTCGCCGGTGTCGATGCGCACGTCGACGAACATGCCGGGCACCAGCGCGCGCCGCGGATTGGGCACGGCGGCCTCGATCATCAGGTTGCGGGTGGCGGTGTCGATGCGCGGATCGATGGCGTTGACGCGTCCGGCGAAGCGGTCCTCCGGATGGGCGTCGCTGGCGACGCTGACCACCTGCCCGACGGCGATGTCCACCGCCTGGCGCTGCGGCAGGCTGAAGTCGGCGTACACCGGATCGAGCGCCTGCAGCGTCACGATCTTGTCGCCGGGATTCAGGTACTGCCCGGGGTTCACCGTGGTGATGCCGATCTTGCCGGCGAACGGCGCGCGGATCGACTTCTTCTCCAGGGTGGCCTGCTGCTGGGCGACCAGCGCGCGCTTGCTCGCCAGGTCGGCCACGTCGGCATCGACCTGCGCCTGGCTGATGGCCTGGGCGGCGAGCTGGGCGCGATCGCGCTCGAGCACGCTCGCGGCCAGGTCGGCAGCGGCCTGCAGCGAGCGCAGCTGGGCCGCGTCGGCATCGGCGTTGAGCTGCACCAGGAGCTGGCCGGCCTTGACCTCGTCGCCCGACCTGAAGTGCAGGCTGCGCACCATGCCGGCGATCTCGGTGGTGACGTCCACGCCGCGTACCGCACGCAGGCTGCCCACCGCGGCGATCTGCGGCTGCCATTCCTGCACCTCGGCGGTCAGCGTGGTGACGGTGGCCGGCGGCGCGGCGTTGCTCGCCATGAACTGCCGGATCATGCGCGCCTTGAAGGCGTTGAACCCGACGATGGCGCCCGCCACCACGGCCACCACGACCAGCATGATGATCATCCGCCTGGTCATGGAGGGCTTCTTCTTCTTTCCGGTCGGGGTTTCCGCGTTCATCGCTGGAGATCGGTCACGGTTCGGTTCGATTCGGACGCCGGGTTTCGGCGGCCGGCCGGTCGCGCGCCTCGGCCACGCGATCGGGACGGTTCCACCAGCCGCCGCCCATCGCCTGGAACAGGGCGGCGGTATCGGCATGGCGCGCTGCCTGCGCCTGCACCAGCGCGACGCGCGCCTGCTGGTACTGGCGCTGGGCATCGAGCACGGCCAGCGAGCTGGTGGCTCCGAGCTGGTACTGGCGCGTGGCCAGGTCGAGGCTGGCGCGGGCGGTGGCCTCGGCCTCGGCCTGCGCCTGCAGGGTGAGCGCGTCGGCCTCCAGCGCACGCAGCGTATCGGCGACGTTCTGGAAGGCGAGCAGGACGGTGGAACGGTACTGCGCAGCGGCGGCATCGTGCGCGGCCACGGCGGCGGCGCGCCGCGCATCGAGCTGCCCGGCGTGGAACAGCGGCTGCAGCAGCGAGGCGCCGGCGCTCCACAGCACCGAATTGCCGTCGAACAGCCGGCCCGGGCTGGTCGCGGCGAAGCCGTAGCTGCCCGAGAGCGTGATCTGCGGGTACAGGTTCGCGGTGGCCACGCCGACCAGCGCATTGGCCGAATGCAGCAGCGCCTCGGCGGCGCGGATGTCGGGGCGTTGGCGCACCAGGGCCGAGGGCACGCTCACCGGCAGCTCGACCGGCAGCTGCAGCGATTCGAGCGTGAACTCGGGGAGGTCGGCGGCATCGGGCAGCCGGCCGGCGAGCACCGCCAGCCGATGGCGCGTCTGCGCCAGGCTGCGCTCGATCCCCGGCAGCGCGGCGCGCGTCTGCGCGAGCAGCGCCTGCTGCGCGAGCACCTCGCTGCGCGCGATGCCGCCGAGCTGGAAGCGCCGCTCGACGAGATCGAGCTGCTTCTGCTGGATGGCGGCGATGTCCTGCGTGGCCGCCCGCTGCGCGCGCAGCGCGGCCTCCTGCACGGCGGTGGTCACCAGGTTGGCGGTGAGCGCGAGATGGGCGGCCTCGAGCTGGTCGTCCTGGTAATCGGCCTGGGCCTGCAGCGCCTCGATCTGGCGCCGCACGCCGCCGAAGACGTCGAGCGTGTACGAGACCTGCACCGAGGCGTTGTAGAGGTTGAACACGCCCGTGGCGCGCGGATCGGTGGGCGTGGGTACGTTGGCGCGCTGGCGCGCGGCGCCGACGCCGGCATCGACCTGGGGAAAGAGTGCGCTCGAGCCCGCGCGCAGCTCCTCCTGCGCCTGGCGCAGGGTGGCCTGGGCCGCCGCCAGCGTCGGGCTGTCGGCGAGCGCCTGGCGGATCAGCCGGTCGAGCGGCTCGGAGCGAAACAGCGTCCACCACTCGCCGGGGATGTCCCGGCCGCTCACGAAGCGCTGCGCCTGTCCGGCCGGCCCGGGCGCGGCCGCCGTTTCGGCGGGCAGCGTCTGGGCGGTATAGCGCTCGGCGGCAGGCGCCGGCGGTGTATGGAAGTCGGGCCCGCTGGCACAGCCGGCCAGCAGCGCCGCCCCCAGGGCGACTGCGGCGAACGGCGTGCTCGGCCCTTCGCAGAGGCGCATCACGTTGCTGGTTCCTCCTGGTGACGGACCTCGTCGGGGAAAGCCGAATGGTACACGCGGGATCCGCGCAACCTGTCTGGCCGCAAGGTCAGCGCAGCCGGTCCGGATCGAGGCGGAAAAGCAGCGGGAAGGTGGCGGGCCAGTTGCGCCAGCGCAGCGACCCGGCCTCGGAGACTGCCCACAGGCGGCCGCGGTCGTCGAAGGCGAGGCCCTCGACGCCTGCGGCCGTCGCGTAGCAGACTGCCGCCTCGCCGTCGGTGTCGTCGAGCCGGCACAGCCGGCCGAAGCGGCTGCCGCCGGCGCTGATCCAGAGCCTGCCGGCACGGTCGAAGACAGCGCCCTGCGCGTGCGCCGGCAGCGCGATGGCGCGCAGCGCAGCGGTCTCGTCCAGGCTCGCCCCGGCCGGCGCGTCGAGGACCGAAGGCGCGAGGAAAAACCCTTTCGCCGTCTCGGTATCTCGGCTGTAGGTGCCGACGAACAGCGCCTTGCCGTCGAAGCTGGCGAACGAGCCTTTGAGGCTGCCCTCCAGCGCCACGCTGGCCGTCACCGCCCGCGGCCCGCCGGCAGGGCCGAAGGCCGCTGCCGCGTCGATGCGGTACAGGCGCCGCGTGTCCGAGACGAGCAGCACGCCGCCGCCCAGCCAGGCCAGCCCTCCCGCGTGCCCGCATGCCGCGGGCAGGTCGAAACGCCCGAGCGTGTCGCCGCTCTCCGGATCGATGCGGAACAGGCGGCACGGCCCGGTGCCGACTTTCGGATCGTCGCTGCGGTAGGCCGACAGGTAGAGCGCGCCGCCGCCCCAGGCCAGGCCCTGCGGCACGTAGCCCCGGTCGAGGTCCGGCGCCCAGATCGTGCGATCGATGGCCGAGGCGTTGGGGGGCAGGCCCGGCGCGCCCTGCAGGTAGGCCGGCCGCTCGCCGAGCGGCGCCACGGGCGCCGCGGCAGCTGCGCTCGCCCATGCCAGCGCGACCGCCAGCAGTACCGCCCCCTTCCTCATGGAACGTCGGGGAGTGTCGCGTCCGGCGTACCCGCGGCAGCATTGCGGCGCATGCGCGCCTTGCCGCCTCCGCCGGCGAGTGCGGCGATGTCGATCCAGAAGCGCCAGTGGCGCGCCGCCCAGTACGGCCCGGCGTAGTCGATGCCGACGCGGGGCCCCTTCCTGATGCGGCGCGCCGGGATGCGCACGCCGCGGTCCTCGAGGCGGATGAGCGGCGAGGTGGTGGCATCGACGCCGTCCAGGCGCTTGCCGATGCCGAGGTATTGCGTGACCTTGCCCGGCCCGAGCAGCGCGCGCGGCCCGTCCGCGGTATCGGCGGCGATGCCGCGCACCAGCACGCCCTCGGGAATGCCCGCGCCCACCGTGCTGAAGTTGAGCAGCCAGTGGATGCCGTAGACGAGATAGACGTAGGCGGTGCCGCCTTCGCCGTAGAGCGGCTCGACGCGCGCCGTGCGGCGCCCGCCCCAGGTGTGCGCGGCGCGGTCGCGCGGCCCGCGGTAGGCCTCGACCTCGGCGATCATGCCGGCGCGCTCCCACCCGTCGTCGCCGCGCACCACGATGTACTTGCCGAGCAGCGCACGCGCGACGTGCAGCGTGGGTCGCTCGAAGGCCTCGCGGCCGAGCCGGTGCCCGCCGGCGGGATCGGGCGCGCCCGCCGGCGCGCGATCGGCGTCGCCGCGGGCCGTGACGATGACGGCGGCCATCCGGTGCATCCGTTCCTGGGTAACGAGGAGGACGACACGATACCGAAAAAAGCGGGCGGCGCCGGGAAACGCCCACCCCGGCTTATCATCGCGGCCGTGAACCCGATCCTCTCCATCTCCAGGCTCTCCAAGACCTACGCCTCGGGCCTGCACGCGCTCGACGGCGTCGACCTGGAGATCCGGCGCGGCGAGATCTTCGCCCTGCTGGGGCCCAATGGCGCCGGCAAGACGACGCTCATCGGCATCGTGTGCGGCCTGGTGAGGGCGAGCGGGGGCGAGGTACGCGTGGACGGGCGCGACATCGTCGCCGACTACCGCGCCACGCGCGCCCTGATCGGCCTGGTGCCCCAGGAGCTGACCACCAACGCGTTCGAGACGGTGTGGGCGACGGTCTCGTTCAGCCGCGGCCTGTTCGGCAAGCCGCCCGATCCGGCGCACCTGGAGAAGCTGCTCAGGGCGCTGTCGCTGTGGGAGCGGCGGCACAGCCCGATGATCGCGCTGTCGGGCGGCATGAAGCGCCGCGTGCTCATCGCCAAGGCGCTGTCGCACGAACCGCGGCTGCTGTTCCTCGACGAGCCGACCGCCGGGGTCGACGTCGAGCTGCGGCGCGACATGTGGGCCCTGGTGCGCTCGCTGCGCGATACCGGCGTGACCATCGTGCTGACCACCCACTACATCGAGGAAGCCGAGGAGATGGCCGACCGGATCGGCGTGATCGACAAGGGCCGGCTGGTGCTGGTCGAGGAAAAGGCCGAGCTGATGCGCCGGCTCGGCACCAAGCAGCTCACCCTGCAGCTCGAGCACGCGCTCGAGCAGGTGCCGGCGGCGCTGGCGGGCTACCGCCTGCAGCTCGCCGGCGGCGGCAGCGAGCTGGTCTACACCTACGACGCGCCGGGCGAGCGCGCCTGCATCGCCCGGCTGCTCAAGGACCTCGATGCGGCGGGCATCCGCTTCAAGGACCTGCATACGGCCCAGAGCTCGCTCGAGGACATCTTCGTGCAGCTGACGCGAACCGGAAGCCCGCCATGAACCTGTACGCCATGCGCGCGATCTACCGCTTCGAGATGGAGCGTACCTGGCGCACCCTGCTGCAGAGCGTGGTGGCGCCGGTGGTCTCCACCGCGCTCTACTTCGTGGTCTTCGGGGCGGCGATCGGCTCGCGCATCCAGGAGATCGACGGCATTCCCTACGGCGCCTTCATCGTGCCCGGCCTGGTCATGCTGTCGCTGCTCACGCAGAGCATCTCGAACGGCTCCTTCGGCATCTTCTTCCCGAAGTTCACCGGCACCATCTACGAGCTGCTCTCGGCGCCGGTCTCGCACCTGGAGGCAGTGGCGAGCTACGTGGGGGCGGCCGCCACCAAGTCCATCCTGCTCGGGCTGATCATCCTCGCCACCGCGGCTGCGTTCGTGCCCCTGCGCATCGACCATCCGCTGTGGATGATCCTCTTCCTCGTGCTCACGGCGGTCACCTTCAGCCTGATCGGCTTCATCATCGGCATCTGGGCCGACGGCTTCGAGAGGCTGCAGCTGGTGCCGCTGCTGATCGTCACCCCGCTCACCTTCCTCGGCGGCAGCTTCTACTCGATCGACATGCTGCCGCCGTTCTGGCGTGCGCTCACCCTGTTCAACCCGGTGGTGTACCTGGTGAGCGGCTTCCGCTGGAGCTTCTACGGCCACTCGGACGTGAGCGTGGCGATCAGCCTGGGCATGACCGCGGTCTTCCTGGCCGGCGCGCTGGCGCTCGCGGCGTGGATGCTGCGCACCGGCTACCGGCTCAAGAACTGAGCCCGGCGTGAGCGCAGGGCCCGGCGTGCGCCGGGCCCCTGCCGCCCTACTCGAGCTCTTCGTACAGCGGCAGCGTGAGGAACTCGGCGAACGCCTCCTGCGTGCTCATCTGCTCGAAGATCTTTGCGGCGCGGTCGTAGGTGCGGGTGTCGCCCCCCACCGTGGCCTTCACCTTGGCCAGCTCCTCCGGGATCAGCGCGCGCACCAGCTCCGCGGTCACCTTGCGGCCGTCGTCGAGCTTGCCCTTGGGCGAGCGGATCCACTGCCACACCTGCGAGCGGCTGATCTCGGCGGTCGCCGCGTCCTCCATCAGGTCGTGGATGGGCACGCAGCCGTTGCCGGCCAGCCACGCGCCCAGATAGTGGATGCCGACGTTGATGTTCATGCGCAGGCCATACTCGGTGATCGGCGCCTCGGGCTGGAAGCTCAGCAGATCGGCGGCGCCCACGTTCACGTCGTCGCGCTGCTTGGCGATCTGGTTCGGCGCATCGCCCAGCACCTTGACGAACTCCTGCATGGCCACCTCGACCAGGCCGGGGTGCGCCACCCAGCCGCCGTCGTAGCCGTCGGTGGCGTCGCGCGCCTTGTCGGCGCGGATGCCGGCCATGGCGACCTCGTTCCTCGCCGGGTCGTTCTTGATCGGGATCAGCGCGCTCATGCCGCCGATCGCCGGCGCGCCGCGCCGGTGGCAGGTCTTGAGCAGCAGCAGGGCGTAGGCGCGCATGAAGGGCGCCGTCATGGTGACCTTGCCGCGGTCGGCCAGGCAGAAGTTGCGGTCGACCTTGAACTTCTTGATGCACGAGAAGATGTAGTCCCAGCGCCCGGCGTTCAGGCCCGCGCTGTGCTCGCGCAGCTCGTAGAGGATCTCGTCCATCTCGAACGCGGCGAGGATGGTCTCGATCAGCACCGTGGCCTTGATGGTGCCCTGCGGCAGGCCGAGCTCCTTCTGGGTGGCCACGAAGATGTCGTTCCACAGCCGCGCCTCGAGGTGGCTCTCGAGCTTGGGCAGGTAGAAGAACGGCCCGGCGCCGCGCGCCACCTGCTCCTTAGCGTTGTGGAACATGAACAGCGCGAAATCGAAGATGCCGCCCGAGACGCGCTGGCCGTCGACGGTGACGTGCTTCTCGTCCAGGTGCCAGCCGCGCGGGCGCACCTGCAGCGTGGCGATCTTCTCGTTCAGGCGGTAGGTCTTGCCCCCCTGCTCGAGCGAGAGCTCGCGCCGGATCGCCTTCTTCAGGTTGATCTGGCCCTGGATCTGGTTGGTCCAGTTCGGGGTGTTGGAGTCCTCGAAGTCCGTCATGTAGCTGTCGGCGCCGGAGTTGAAGGCGTTGATGATCATCTTCGCCTCGACCGGGCCGGTGATCTCGACCCGGCGGCACTCGAGCGCCTTGGGGATCGGCGCGATCTTCCAGTCGCCCTCGCGCACGTGCTTGGTCTGCGCCAGGAAATGCGGGCGCTCGCCCTCGTCGAGCCGCTTGGCGCGCTCGGCGCGCTCGGCGAGCAGCTGCCGGCGGCGCGGCTCGTAGGCGCGGTGCAGCCCGGCGACCAGCGCGAGCGCCTCGGGCGTGAGGATCTGCACGAATTCGGCGCTCACCGGCGCGTCGATGCGCACTCCGGCGGGAAGGTTCGAGACGGCTTGTGCGTTCATGCTTGCCTCTTTCATGGGGAATGGGATCGGGGAAAGCGTATCCTCACTAAAATGTCCTGAAAATCCCTCCCGGAACAGTTCAGCTTTTACTTTTCGGCAATAATCGCGGGGTAATGGCCCGGTTCAAGCAGATCGAGACCTTTGTCGCTGTCGCCACGCGCGGCAGCCTGTCGGCCGCCGCGCAAGCCGAGGGCGTGGCGCCGGCGGTGATCGGCCGGCGCATCGATGCGCTCGAGGAGCGCCTCGGCGTGAAGCTGCTGGTGCGCACGACGCGCCGCATCACCCTCACTTTCGAGGGCAGCGCCTTCCTCGAGGACAGCCAGCGGCTGCTCAACGACCTCTACAACGCCGAGGCATCGGTGTCCCTGGGCGGGGTGAAGGCCAGCGGCCACCTGCGCGTGACGGCGCCCGCCGGCTTCGGGCGCGCGCACGTGGCGCCGCTGCTGCCGGCATTCCTCGACGCCCACCGCGACGTATCGATCTCGCTCGACCTGGCCGACCGGCTCACCGACATCGTCAACGAGAACATCGACGTGGCGATCCGCATCGGCGCGCTCGACGATTCCAGCCTGGTGGGCCTGAAGCTGGCCGACAACCGCCGCGTGGTCGTGGCCAGCCCCTCCTACCTCGAGCGCCACGGCGCGCCCGTCACGCCTGCCGACCTCGTGCACCACGAATGCCTCACCTTCGGCACCTACGGCAACCAGGCGCGCGGCTGGCAGTTCGTGATCGACGGGCGGCCGGAGTCGCTGCGCGTGACCGGGTCGATGGAGTGCAACGACGGCGCGGTGCTCCACGAGTGGGCCCTGGCCGGACGCGGCCTGGCCTGGCGCTCGATGTGGGAGGTCGGCGCGGACCTCAGGGCCGGGCGGCTGCGCACCGTCCTCGATGCCTATGCTGCGCCCGACAACGCCATCCACGCCGTGTTCCCGCAGCGCAAGCACCTGCCGCTGCGGGCGCGCATGTTCATCGACCACCTGAAGAACACCTACGGCAACCCGGCGTACTGGCGCTGACCGGGGCGCCGGGACGCCCTAGGACCGACAGACTGCTACGCCCGGCCGGGCCCGCCTTCGCCGCGCACGCTCTGCGCGATGCCCCACTGCGCCGCCCAGTACGTGCCGAGCACCCATAGCGGGGCGGCGGCGATCGGCGTGCGGAAGCGATCGATCGCCAGCAGCGAATCGGAAACCACGAACAGCAGGCCGCCGGCCGCGGCCATGCCTGCCCGCGCCCCGGGATGCACGCGCCAGCGCGCCACCGCCTGCGCCGCCATCGCCACCAGCACCGCCACGTAGGCGAGCACCGGCCCCCTGAGCACCGGTGCCACGCCGCTCCACAGGAAGGCCAGGATGAGCCCGCCGACGCCCGCCAGCAGCGCGAGCGCGAGTGGACGCGCGAACAACCGGGTGTCGGCGGTGAAGGCGCGCAGATAGAAGAGGTGGGCGGCGAGGAAGGCCAGCAGCCCGCCCACGAACAGCCGTGGCGACAGCATCAGCAGCACGTCGCCCGCCAGCGAGCAGACCAGCCCCGCCAGCACGGCGCGATGCAGCCGCGGCGGCGCGTCGCCGCCGTGGCGCCAGACCAGCGCCACCAGCACCGCCGTGGCCAGCGGCTTGCCGATCCAGTGCGCGAGGGTCCAGGCGTCGAGCTGGCCGCGGCTGCGCATCAGCGCTCCGACGATGGCCAGCAGCGCAGCGGCGGCCAGCGCGAGCGCCCCGCGGTGCCAGCGGCGCGCCTGCCCGGCCCTCAAATGAAAAGGGGCAGCCTCGGCGGCTGCCCCCGGCACGCGGCCCAAGACGTCTTACTTCAGGTGCTTGCCGACCAGGCCGGTCATCTCGAACATGTTGACCTGGGCCTTGCCGAACACCTGCCGCAGCTTGTCGTCGGCGTTGATCAGCCGCTTGTTGACATCGTCCTGCAGCTTGCCCTTCTTGATGTAGTCCCACATCCGCTTGACCACCTCGGTGCGCGGCAGCGGCTTGTCGCCGACGATCGAGGCCAGCGCGGCGCTCGGGGTCAGCGCCTTCATGAAGGCGGCGTTGGGCTTGCGGGCGGATTTCTTCGCAGCGGGCTTCTTCGCGGCGGCCTTCTTGACCGCCTTCTTGGCGACGGCGGCCTTCTTCGCCGGTGCCTTGGCGGCCGCCTTCTTGGCGGGCGCCTTGGCGGCTTTCTTCACGGCCGGTTTCTTGGCAGCCGGCTTCTTGGCCGGAGCCTTCTTCGCGGCGGGTTTCTTGGCAGCCTTCTTGGCAGTGGCCATGCTGGATCCTCCTGAATCCGTGAGTGCGGTGTTCGTTTCGAACAGCGCGGCTTCAGAGGGAAAACGCGCCTTCTCCACAGGAGCGAAGCATGACGCGTCTTGCACGTAACGCCAACAAAAACAAGCGGAATCGATGCGCCGTTCGTCGGGAGTGTTGTATCGGAGACGCAGTTCGACGCATCAGAGGGCGATGCTCAGGCCGCTTCGCCCTCGCGCGCAGCACGCCTGCGCTCGTGCTCCTTCAGGTGTCGCTTGCGCAGGCGGATGCTCTTGGGGGTCAATTCGACCAGCTCGTCGTCGGCGATGAACTCGACCGCCTTCTCCAGCGTGAGCTGGATCGGCGGGGTGAGCACGATGTGCTCGTCCTTGCCCGAGGCGCGCACGTTGGTGAGCTTCTTCTCCTTCACCGGGTTGACCACCAGGTCGTTGTCGCGCGCGTGGATGCCGATGATCATGCCCTCGTAGAGCGGATCGCCCGGCTTGACGAACATGCGCCCGCGCTCCTGCAGCTTCCACAGGGCGTAGGCGACCGCGGCGCCGTCGTCCTGGGAGACCAGCACGCCGTTGCGGCGGCCCTCGATCTCGCCCGCCCAGGGGCCGTAGTCGTCGAACACGTGGCTGACGATGCCGGTGCCGCGGGTGAGGTTGAGGAACTCGTTGTGAAAGCCGATCAGGCCGCGCGCCGGCACCCGGTAGTCGAGCCGCACGCGGCCCTTGCCGTCGGGATCCATGTGGATCAGCTCGCCGCGGCGGCGCCCGAGCAGCTCCATGACCGCGCCCTGGTGGGCGTCCTCCATGTCCATGGCGACCATCTCGTAGGGCTCGCGGCGCTCGCCGTCGACGATGCGCAGCTTCGGCCGCGGGCGCGAGACGGCCAGCTCGTAGCCCTCGCGCCGCATGTTCTCGAGCAGGATGGTCAGGTGCAGCTCGCCGCGCCCCGAGACCACGAAGGTGTCGGAATCGGCGCCGAACTCGACGCGCAGCGCCACGTTGGCCTCGAGCTCGCGCTCGAGGCGCTCGCGGATCTGCCGGCTGGTGACGAAGCGGCCTTCGCGCCCGGCCATCGGCGAGGTGTTGACCATGAAGTCCATGGTCATGGTCGGCTCGTCCACCTCGAGCACCGGCAGCGCCTGCGGCTGGGCCGGATCGCACACCGTCGAGCCGATCTCGAGCCGATCGATGCCGTTGACGGCGACGATGTCGCCGGCCTCGGCCTCGTCGACCACCACCCGCTCCAGGCCGCGAAAGCGCAGCACCTGGTTGACCCGTGCTGCCACCGGCGCGGCGCCGCCCTCCCCCGGATCGCCGAACAGCACCGTCACCGCCTGGCCGCCGCGGATGCGCCCGCGGCTGATGCGGCCGATGCCGATGCGCCCGACGTAGCTGGAGTAGTCGAGCGCCGAGATCTGCAGCTGCAGCGGGCCGTCGGGATCGTCGTCGCGCGCCGGCACCTGGCGCAGGATGGCCTCGAACAGCGGCCTCATCGAGAGGCCGTCGGCGGCGGCCTCGCCCGGCCCGACGACGCCGTCCTCGGGCAGGTCCTTCAGGCTGTCGACCGCGAAGCCGTTGACCGCCGAGGCGTAGACCACCGGGAAGTCGAGCTGCTCCTCGGTGGCCCCGAGCTTGTCGAACAGGTCGAAGGTCTGGTCGACCACCCAGTCGGGGCGCGCTCCCGGGCGATCGATCTTGTTGACCACCACGATCGGCTTCAGGCCCAGGGCGAGCGCCTTGCGGGTGACGAAGCGGGTCTGCGGCATCGGCCCCTCGACCGCGTCGACCAGCAGCAGCACGCCGTCGACCATCGAGAGCGCGCGCTCGACCTCGCCGCCGAAATCGGCGTGGCCGGGCGTGTCGACGATGTTGATGCGCGTGCCGGCGTACTCGACCGCGCAGTTCTTGGCGAGGATGGTGATGCCGCGCTCGCGCTCGATGTCGTTGCTGTCCATCACCCGCTCGACCACCTGCTGGTTGGCGCGGAAGGTGCCCGACTGGCGCAGCAGCTGGTCGACCAGGGTGGTCTTGCCGTGGTCGACGTGGGCGATGATGGCGATGTTGCGGATGGCGAGGGTCATGGGGTGCTTCTGTCTGGAGATGGGTCGCCGGGCGCGCCAGTGCCGGCGGGGTCCGCGCGGGCTGGCGCCCCAGGGCTGGGCCGGTCCTCGACGCCGGCCGGCGCGCCGGCGCCGGTGGCGATCAGCCGCCGCGGCACCAGGGCGCCGCCGCGCAGCTCGGCCACGCCGAGCAGGCGCTCGGCGGCATACACGCGCAGGCGCGCGCCTTCCGGCGCGGGCAGCGGCTGCGGGGCGCGCAGCTTCTGGCCGTGCAGGAAGCGCGCGGCGCCGGCGTCGTCGAGCGTCACGCGGGGCAGGCCGGCGAGCAGCGCGTCGGCCGGCGCGAGCCGGGCCTGCCGCTCGTGGGGCGCGAGCGCCTCGAGCGCCTCGAGGGTGATCGCGTCGGCCACCGACAGGGCGCCGACGCGCTCGCGGCGCAGCGCGCTCAGGTGCGCGCCGCAGCCCAGGCGCTCGCCGATGTCGGTGGCCAGGGTGCGGATGTAGGTGCCCTTGCTGCAGCTCACGCGCACGCTGGCGCGCGGAGCATCCCAGGCCAGCATCTCGATGGCGTGGACGGTCACGGTGCGCGGGGCGCGCTCGACGGCCAGGCCGGCCCGCGCATAGTCGTACAGCGGCCGGCCGTCGCGCTTGAGCGCCGAATGCATGGGCGGCACCTGCTCGATGCGGCCGACGAAGGCAGCGGCCGCCGCGGCGAACGCCGCGGCATCGCAGCGGACCTCGCGCCGGGCAATCGGCTCGCCCTCGGCGTCGCCGGTATCGGTGGCCACGCCCAGGGTGATCTCGGCCAGGTAGGTCTTGTCGGCCGCCAGCGAGTCGTCGGCGAACTTGGTCGCCTCGCCGAACAGCAGGGGCAGCAGGCCGGTGGCCATGGGATCGAGCGTGCCGCCATGGCCGGCCTTGCGCGCCCCGAGCAGCCGGCGCGCGCGCGCCAGCGCGCCGGTCGAGCTCAGGCCGCGCGGCTTGTCCAGCAGCAGGACGCCGTCGACCGGCATGCGGGTAGTGCTCAGTTCAGTCGTCGGCGTGGCGCCGGTTGGCTTCGTCGATCAGCCTGGACATGGCCATGCCGCGGCCGGCCGAGGCGTCGTGCACGAAGCGCAGCTCGGGCGTGGTGTGGATGCGCACCCGGCGTCCGAGCTGCGAACGCAGGAAGCCGGCGGCGCGGCGCAGGCCGGCCAGCGTGCCGGCCACCGTGGCCTCGTCGTCGGGCAGCACGCTGAAGTACACCGTGGCGTAGGCGTAGTCGGGCGTGAGCTCGACGCCGGTGATCGTGACCAGCCCCACGCGCGGATCCTTGAGCTCGGCGCGCACCAGCTCGGCGAGCTCGTGGTGCACCTGCTCGGTGACCCGCACGCTGCGGCTCACGCCTCCCGGTCGATGCCTGGCCGTCATGATTCCCGCCGGCGCCTCACAGCGAGCGCGCGACCTCCTTGATCTCGAACACCTCGAGGTGGTCGCCCTGGCGGATGTCGCCGTAGCCCTTGAGCGAGAGACCGCACTCGAAGCTCTCGCGCACCTCGCGCACGTCGTCCTTGAAGCGCTTGAGCGAATCGAGCTCGCCGGTCCAGACCACGGTGTTCTCGCGCAGCAGCCGCACCCTGGCGCCACGGCGCACCACGCCCTCGAGCACCATGCACCCGGCGATGTTGCCGATCTTGGGCACGCGGAAGATCTCGCGGATCTCGACCAGGCCGATGGCCTCCTCCTTCTGCTCCGGGGAGAGCAGGCCGGACATCGCCGCCTTCACGTCGTCGACCGCGTCGTAGATGATGTTGTAGTAGCGGATGTCGATGCCGTTGGCCTCGGCCAGCCGCTTGGCGAGCTGGTCGGCGCGCACGTTGAAGCCGATGATGACGGCCTTGGAGGCGATCGCCAGGTTGACGTCGTTCTCGCTGATGCCGCCCACCGCCTGGTGCACGATCTGCACCTTGACCTCGCCGGTGGACAGCTTGAGCATGGCGTGCGCCAGCGCCTCCTGCGAGCCCTGCACGTCGGCCTTGATGATCAGCGCCAGCGTCTTGACCTCGCCGGCGCCCATCTGCTCGAACATGTTCTCGAGCTTGGCCGCCTGCTGCCTGGCCAGCTTGACGTCGCGGAACTTGCCCTGGCGGAACAGCGCGATCTCGCGCGCCTTGCGCTCGTCGCCCAGCACGATGACTTCCTCGCCGGCGCCCGGGACGTCCTGCAGGCCCTGGATCTCCACCGGGATCGACGGCCCGGCCTCGGCCACCGGCTTGCCGTTCTCGTCGAGCATGGCGCGCACGCGGCCGAACGAGGAGCCGGCCAGCACCACGTCGCCGCGCTTGAGCGTGCCCGACTGCACCAGCACCGTGGCCACCGCGCCGCGGCCCTTGTCCAGGCGCGCCTCGATCACCAGGCCCTTGGCCGCGCCCTCCTTGACCGCCACGAGCTCGAGCACCTCGGCCTGCAGCAGCACGTTCTCGAGCAGCTCGTCGATGCCCTGGCCGGTCTTGGCCGACACCGGCACGATCGGCACCTCGCCGCCGTACTCCTCGGGCACCACCTGGTGGGCGACCAGCTCCTGCTTGACGCGCTCGGGGTTGGCCTCGGGCTTGTCGATCTTGTTCATCGCCACGACCATCGGCACGCCGGCCGCCTTGGCGTGGTTGATCGCCTCGATCGTCTGCGGCATCACACCGTCGTCGGCCGCCACCACCAGGATCACGATGTCGGTGGCCTTGGCTCCGCGCGCGCGCATCGCGGTGAACGCCTCGTGGCCGGGCGTATCGAGGAAGGTGATCACGCCGCGCGGCGTCTTCACGTGGTAGGCGCCGATGTGCTGGGTGATGCCGCCCGCCTCGCCGGCGGCGACCTTGGCGCGCCGGATGTAGTCGAGCAGCGAGGTCTTGCCGTGGTCGACGTGGCCCATGACGGTGACCACCGGCGGCCGCGGCACCTGGGCGAGGTCGGCCTGGGCGGCATCTTCCTCGAGGAAGGCCTCGGGGTCGTCGAGCTTGGCCGCCACCGCCTTGTGGCCCATCTCCTCGACCAGGATCATGGCGGTGTCCTGGTCGAGCACCTGGTTGATGGTGACCATCTGGCCGAGCTTCATCAGCGCCTTGATGACCTCGGCCGCCTTCACCGACATCTTGTGGGCGAGGTCGCCCACCGTGATCGTCTCGGGCACGTGCACCTCGCGCACGATCGGCTCGGAAGAAGCCGCCTGGCCGCCGCTGCCGGCCTCGTGGCGCTCGCCGCGATGACGGCCGCCGGCGCCCTTGGCGCCGCGCCAGCCGGCGTCCGCGGTGACGCCGCGCGTCTTGATGCCGCGCTTCTTGGCGGCCTCGTCGGACCAGGTGGACGACAGCTTCTCGCTCTTGACGTGCTTCTTCTGGCCGTCGCCAGCGGCGGCCGGTGCGGCGCCCGGCGCAGCACGCCCGCCCGCGGCCGGCCGGTGCAGCGTGCCGCTGCGCGCGGCGCCGGGCTGGCCTGCCTGGGCCTGGGCCGGCGTTTGCGCCGGCGCCTGGGCGGGCGCGGCCGGCGGCGGCTCGGCCGGCTTGGGCTGGGGCTTGCGCTGCAGGCTCATCAGGCGGTTGATCTCGGCGACCTCGTCCTCGACCGCCTTGCGCGCGCGCGCCTGCGCCTGCGCCTGCTCGGCGGCCTCGCGCGCCGCTTCCTCGGCAGCCTTGGCCTCGGCCTCGATGCGCTCGCGCTCGTGCGCCTGCGCATCGACATCCACCGTGGCGGCGCGCTCGGCCTCGCGGCGCGCCTCTTCCTCGCGGCGCTGCGCCTCGGCAGCCGCCTCGATCTCGCGCTGGCGCTCGCGCTCGAGCCGTTCCTGCTTCTCGCGCAGCTCGGCGGCCTGGCGCTCGAGCAGCTCGCGCTGGCGCGCCTCTTCCTCCTCGCGCTGCCGCTGCTGCGCCTCGTCGACCACCGACTTCGGAGGCTCCGGCGCCGGCACCGGCTCGGCGGCAGGCACCTCGACCGCCGGCGAATCGCCGCTGTCGCGCTTGACGAACACGCGCTTCTTGCGCACCTCGACCTGGATCGTGCGCGCCTTGCCGGTCGCGTCGGCCTGCTTGATCTCGGAGGTCTGCTTGCGCGTGAGCGTGATGCGGCGCTTCGGCCCTTCCTCGGCGCCGTGTGCACGGCGCAGCGCGGCCAGCAGCTGCTCCTTGTCGGCCTCGGTCAGCTCGTCGTCGGGCGATCGCTGGCCCAGCCCGGCCGCCTTCAGCTGCTCGAGCAACCCCTCGGCCGGCATCTTCAGCTCCGCCGCAAAATTCGCCACGTTCGTACTCGCCATGCTCACCCTTCCCGCACCACTTCTGCAAAATCGCGTTGCCGCGACCCTCTCGCCACCGCCGATGCCCTCGCGCTACGCCTGGGCGCGCTCCTGAGCCGGCTGCGAGGCATCGGGCGGCTCCTCGAACCAGTGGGCGCGCGCCTTCATGATGAGATCCTTGGCGCGCTCCTCATCGATGCCGGTCGCCTCGACCAGCTCGTCGACCGCCAGCTCGGCCAGGTCGTCGCGCGTGTACACCTTGGCGTCGGCCAGCCTGGCGGCCAGCTCGCGGTCCATGCCCTCGAGCGAGAGCAGGTCCTCGGCGGTCGAGCCGATCCTCTCCTCGGTGGCGATGGCCTCGGTGAGCAGCGCATTGCGCGCGCGCTTGCGCAGCTCGTTGACGGTGTCCTCGTCGAAGCCCTCGATCTCGAGCATCTCGTTGATCGGCACGTAGGCGACCTCCTCGAGGCTGGTGAAGCCCTCCTCGATCAGGGTGTCGGCGAGCTCCTCGTCGACGTCGAGCCCGGAGATGAACACCTGGCGCAGCGCCTCGTGCTCGCCGGCGCTCTTGGCCTGCGACTCCTCGGCGCTCATGATGTTGATCTGCCAGCCGGTCAGCTCGGAGGCCAGCCGCACGTTGCGCCCGTTGGTGCCGATGGCCAGCGCGAGGTTGTCCTCGTCGACCACCACGTCCATGCTGTGCTTGTCCTCGTCGACCACGATCGACGACACGTTGGCCGGAGCCAGCGCGCCGATCACGAACTGCGCCGGATCCTCCGACCACAGCACGATGTCGACCCGCTCGCCGGCCAGCTCGCCGGTGACCGCCTGCACCCGCGAGCCGCGCACGCCCACGCAGGTGCCGATCGGGTCGACGCGCCGGTCGTTCGAGAGCACCGCGATCTTGGCGCGCACGCCGGGATCGCGCGCGGCGGCCTTGATCTCGAGCAGCCCCTGCTCGATCTCGGGCACCTCGTTGGCGAACAGGTGGCGGATGAAGTCGGGCGCGGTGCGCGACAGGTACAGCTGCGGGCCGCGCCCCTCGCGATTGATCTTCGCCACGTAGGCGCGCACCCGGTCGCCGACGCGCAGGTTCTCTTTCGGGATCATCTGGTCGCGCGGCAGGCGCGCCTCGACCTTGCCCGATTCGACGATGGCGCCCTCGCGGTCCATGCGCTTGATCGTGCCCGACAGGATGGCCTCGCCGCGGGCGAGGAAGTCGTTGATGATCTGCTCGCGCTCGGCGTCGCGGATCTTCTGCAGGATGACCTGCTTGGCCGCCTGCGCGCCGATGCGCCCGAGATCGACCGGCTCGAGCTCCTCCTCGATGTAGTCGCCGACCTGGATGTCGGGGATCTGCTTCTGCGCCTCGGACAGGATCACCTGCACGTCGTGGTCTTCCAGCTCGCCGTCGGGCACCACCTGCCAGCGGCGATACGACTCGGACTCGCCGCCCATGCGGTCGATCGACACGCGCACGTCGACCTCTTCCTTGAAGCGTTTCTTGGTCGCCGAAGCGAGCGCGCTCTCGAGCGCGCCGAACACGACCTCGCGCGGGACGTTCTTCTCGCGCGCCAGCGCATCGACCAGCAACAGTACTTCGCGGCTCATCTCGCCTCCTGAAACTTCAGCTCCGGCACCAGCCGGGCCCGCTCGATCTCGTCGAGGGAAAAAACCAGCTTGCGGCCCGCGGCCGGCACGGCCTCGGCATGCCCGTGCGCCTTCGGCGCCTGCCCTGCCGCCTGCCCCGCCCTGCCCGCCGCGCCCTTCGCAGCGGACTTCCCCGATCCGGCCCTGCCGCCCTTGCGCAGGGGCGCCGGCGCGCGCTCGACCAGCTCGAGCCCGAACTGCCCGTCGGCCTCGACGGTGAGCACACCCTCGAAGTTGCGCCGCCCCTCGAGCGCACGCCGCATGCGCAGCGCCACCTGCGAACCGGCGAAGCGCTCGAAGTCGGCCGCCTTCTTCAACGGCCGGTCGAGGCCCGGCGACGACACCTCGAGCCGCGCGTAGTCGACGTCCTCGACCGCCAGCACGTGCGACAGCTGCCGGCTGACGCGCTCGCAATCGTCGAGCGTGATGCCCGCCGGGGCATCGATATAGACCCGCAGCAGGCCGTCGGCGGCATGCTCCAGATCGACCAGCTCGTAACCCATGGCCGCAAGGGTGCGTGCGATGATCGCCTGCGTCGACGTCATCTGTACGGACACTCGCGAACCCCCTTGCCGGCATGCGCCGGCCGCATCCCGTGCGGCGGCCCCGCGCCGCCGCCTCGGGAAAAAAAAATGGGCCTGTCGAGCCCATTTCTTCGAGCACGCCGCCCGTGCCGGATGCGCATCGCCCCGGATGACGTCGACCGGGACGCTGCCTCGAACCTGCCGAAGCGGCGAATTTCTAAAGCAGCGAATTATAGCGTGAAACGACCGTACCGGTCACGCGATCGTGCCGGTCACGCGTTGGCACCGTTCAGGTATTGCCATGGCCGCCGCCGCCCGTGCGGCCGCGCGAGCGCCCGCCGCGCCGCCCGCCCTTGCCGGGCTGGCCGCTGCGTCCCTGCCCTTGTCCCTGCCCTTGTCCCTGCCCCTGCCCCTGCGCCCCGGCCGGGCCGCCGCGCGGACCCTGCCCGTCGCGGCCCGCCCCGCGTGCCGCCGGGCCGCGTCCGCCCGGCCCGCCGCGACGCCCCTTGCCGTCGCGCGGCCCCTGGGGATTGCGCGAACCGGGCTGGCCCGACGGACCGTAGCCGCCGCCATAGGCGCCGGTCACCCCGCCCGAGCGGCCGGTATCCATCGGCCCGGTGAACGTGGCGGCACGCGCGCCGCGCCCGCCCTTCGACCGGGCGAAGGCCGAGCGCTTGCCGCCGGCCGGCTGCGAGCCGTCGCCCTTGCGCACCGCGCGCGTGATGCCTTCCAGGTGGGCGTTGGCCGAGCGCGGCTGCCACTCGTCGTCGTTCAGATGGTGCGGCTCGGGCCCGGGTTCGGGCAGCGCGCGGTTGCCGATCGAGTCGGCCGGATCCTCCTCGCCGTCGCCGCCCTCCTCGCCGAAGTGCTGGTCGTGGCGATCGTCGTCGCGCTCCTCGTCCCGCTCGTCCATGCCGCGGACCTGCTCGGCCGCGGCGCCGCCGCGCGCCGGCCTGCCGGCACCCGCGGCCGGCGCGCTGGCGCGCCGGATGGCCTCGGAAAGTGCCTGCAGCTCGGCGCCGCCCAGCTCGGCCCAGCGGCCGCGGGCCAGGCCGCGCGGCAGCGCCAGCGGCCCGAAGCGCAGGCGCACCAGCCGGCTCACGGTGAGGCCGACCACCTCGAACATGCGCCGCACCTCGCGATTGCGCCCTTCGGCGATCACCACGCGATACCAGGCGTTGGCGCCGTCGCCGCCGAGGTCTTCGATCGCGGTGAAGCGCGCCGGGCCGTCCTCGAGCTGCACGCCGGCGAGCAGCGACTCGCGCGCGGCCTCGTCGATGCGCCCGAGGATGCGCACCGCGTATTCGCGCTCCCAGCCGTAGCGCGGGTGCATCAGCTTGTTGGCGAGATCACCCGAAGTGGTGAAGACCAGCAGGCCCTCGGTGTTGTAGTCGAGCCGGCCGACCGCCACCCAGCGCGCGCCCTTCAGGCGCGGCAGCTTCTCGAACACGGTGATGCGCTGGCCGGGATCGTCGCGGGTACAGATCTCGCCGGCCGGCTTGTGGTAGAGCAGCACGCGCGGCGCAGCCGGCGCGGCGCGGCGGTTGATGGTGCGCCCGTTGACGCGGACCTGGTCCCCCGGGCCGATGCGCTGGCCGATGTGCGCCGGCTGGCCGTTCACCGACACGCGCCCGGCGAGGATGAGCTCCTCCATCTCGCGGCGCGAGCCGAGCCCCCCGTCGGCGAGCACCTTGTGCAGCTTGGGCTGGTCCTCGACGGACTGGCGGCGCTGGCCGCGGCGACGCGGATCGGCCGCATCCAGCCCGATCGCGGGACCGCTGGCATAGGCAGGCAGCGGCTCGACCTCGGGCGACGACGCCCCACCCGCCGACGCCTCGCCGGCCGACGCATCGGCTCGCAGCGCGTCGGCCGGGGTCGCACCCTCGCTGCCGAGGCCCGGCGCCTCGGAGGCGCCGCTTGCCGCCGCTCCGACCGCCGTCGATTCATCGACGTCCGCCGTACCTGCCTCTTCCCCGGGGGCGCGCCGGCCGCCGCGCGGACCCCTGGAGCCCGACCGGTTGCCGCCGCGGCGGCGGTTGAACATGGTCCGCAGCGGGCGCGGCTCGCGGGCGCCGGCCGCACCTTCGGTCTCCGGCAACGGCGCGGCGGCCTCCCCCGCGACTGCGTCGGCCTGGGCGGCATCGGCTCGGCCGGCCTCGGAGCGGGCAGAGTCGGCGCGGTCGGCGTCGGCACGAGGTTTCTCGGCGGCGTCGACGTCGGACGCTGCAAGGTCGTAGCGGCTCTCGCCCGGATATTCGGTATTCAAGAAGATCCTCGTTGAGTTCGGTGATGAGGACTCGGACGTTCAGGACTGCGGATTCTGCTGGCGTACGGCATCGGCATCGGCCGCGTCAGCCGTATCGGCTTTTGCGGCGGCGGCCTCGACCGCGACGGTTTCGGCAACGATGGTCTCGGCCTCACCGGTCTCGGCCTCGGCCGCGGCGGCTTCGGTGACCGCGGTCTCGCCGACGACGGCATCGGTCACCGCGGCATCGGCAACGGTGACCCCGGCCTCGGTACCGGCCGCATCGATTTCGGATTCGACCGCAGCGGCTTCGGCATCGACCGCAGCAGCTCCGGACTCGGCCGCAACGGCAACTCCGGCTTCGCCGGCATCCCCGCCCCCATCGCCGCCGTCGCCGAAGGCCTCGGCAGCCGGATCCGGCGCATCGATCGAAGGCGACGGCAGACCCCCGCCCTCCTCGTCGGCCAGCCCGATGACGCGCTGGGCGAGCACCTGCGCGGCTTCTGCGGCGCCGGCCTCGAGCAGCGGCGGCAGCTCGCTCAGCGTGCGCAGCCCGAGGTCGTCGAGGAACTGTTGCGTGGTGCCGAGCAGCTCGGGGCGTCCGACCACGTCCTTGTGGCCGATGACCTCGACCCAGCCGCGGTCCTCGAGCGTCTTGACCAGGTGCGAGGACACGGTGACGCCGCGGATCTCCTCGATGTCGCCGCGCGTGACCGGCTGGCGGTAGGCGATGATCGCCAGCGTCTCGAGCAGCGCGCGCGAGTAGCGCGGCGGCTTCTCGGGATTGAGCCGCTCGAGATAGGGCGCCATCTGCGGCGTGCTCTGGAAGCGCCAGCCGCTGGCCAGCGCCGCCAGCTGCACGCCGCGGCCCTGCCAGTCCTGACGCAGCTCCTCGAGCAGGGCGCGCACCGTGTCGGCGGCCAGCTCCTCGTCGAAGAGCCGGCGCAGCTCGGCGATGCTCATCGGCTGCTGCGCACACAGCAACGCGGTCTCGAGGACGATCTTGGCTTCCTGCGTGTTCATCGGAACGATACGGATCGGCGCTGGCAGGCGCTCATCGGCGCGACTCGTGCGAAAACGGTCGAACGGGCATTTCGCCGTGCCCGCTGGCACGGCCTCCCATGCTGCGAACCGGCCAGGCCTCGCTCCACGAGGACGGCAGGTTCTCGACAGCCGGGTATCGGATCGGACGGCTTCACGCGGCGACGCCGCCGTACCGGTGCGTCGTGTTCGAGCGCGAGGCCGCGGTCTTGACGGCAGCCCTCGCGCCGCCGCGCGGGAATTCACACCACCCGCATCGACGACACCGGCGATGATACACGAAGGCGCCGCGACCCGCGGCGCCCGTCCCTTACTGCCCCGACTCGCGCGCGCGCAGGCTCTTGCCGCCGAACTTGGCGACGATCATGTCGTCGTATTTGTCCGCCGCGCCGAGCACCGCGACCATCGAGGTCTGCAGCTCCTTGCGGTCGCAGGTCGAGCCGACGATCGAATGCTCGAACGTGACGGTGTCGCTCTTGCCGTCGAAGCCGAAGGCGCCGAACCAGCAGCTGTCGCGGTTGGTGGTCAGCAGGAAGCCCATCAGCTCGGGCGTGAGGCTGGCCCCCTTGACCACCGTGGCCAGGACGTTGATCACCGCCTCGTCATCGCCGTAGGGAAGGATCGAGATCCGGATGCCGGCGCTGCCGCCGCGCGCGAAGAAGGCCGGCTGGTCCTCGTAGCGCTGGATCGCGCCGCTTTGCAGCTCGGGCTCGAACCAGCTCGCCACCATGATGTAGACGTTCTTCTGCATCTCGTTGCGGAATTCCATGGCGGTGTCTCCATCTATGCGAGTGGTTGGCAGGCGCGATACTCCTCGACGACGCGCGCGAGCTCGTCGCCCGAGACCTCCTGGCGCTCGAGCAGCAGGCCCGCCACGCGGTCGAGCAGCGGGCGGTGGCGCTGCAGCAGGGCGACCACCTCGGCGTACTCGGCCTGCAGGATGGCCTCCGCGCGCTCGCGCAGCTCGGGCGCATCCTCGAAGCGCCGCTCGAGGAACAGCAGGCCCTGGAAGCCGCTGCGCGTCATCAGATGCTGCAGGTACCGGGTGGCCTTCCAGAGATCGTTGCTGCAGCCGGAGGTCACGGCCTCGGGTCCGGCGAACACCTCCTCGGCGGCGCGCCCGGCGAGCAGCGCGCGCACCGAGTCCATGATGTCGCGCCGCGTCTCGGAGCTGCGCGACTCGTCCACGCCGGGCATAACGAAGCCGAGCGTGCCGTTCTCGCGCGGGATGATGCTGGCATACCTCAGGCGCGGTCCGCGCGCGCGCATCATCTCCAGGATCGCGTGGCCGGCCTCGTGGTAGGCGGTATTGCGCAGCTCGTCCTCGGCCATCAGGCGGCGGCTCTGCGATTCCGGGCCCAGGCGCTCCTGGATGATGGCCTGCGCCAGGTCGTCCCTGGAGACAGCGCGGCCGTTGTCCTTGCGCGCGCGCCGCAGCGCGCGGCGCACCACCAGCTCCACCTCGCGCCCGCCCATGCCGAGAGAGAGCAGCCCGACGTGCTCGAGATCGTCCTGCGTCAGGCTGCTGCCGCTGCGCCGGAGCATCACCTCGTACATCTTCGCGAGCGCCTGCGAATTCGGCTGGGGCATGACGAGCAGCGTCTCGAGCGCGCCCGGGCGGCGCAGCTCGAAGCGCACGCCCTCGGCCGACTGCGCACCCGCGACCACGACCACGCGATCCTCGGGCACCAGCCCCTTCAACGCCGCGAGGAAGGCCGGCAGCATGCCCGACCACGGCGCGTGCGCGAACACGTCGACGTCGTCGACGAAAAACAGCGCCGGCGCGGCGGCGATCGCCTCCTGGAACTGCGCGTTCATGCGCGCCCAGCCGGCACCGGCGTCGTCTTCCGAGGGCGCCCAGGCGCTCGCCGAGGCCTCGACATAGCGCAGGCCGGCCGCCTTGGCGATCGCCCGCGCCAGCGTGGTCTTGCCGACCCCGCGCGCGCCCAGCAGGATCACGCGCGCGCTCACTTCGCCCCAGGAGATCGAGCCGGCGCGCGCCAGCCGGACCTCGTCGATCAAGCCGCGGGCCCACTCGTGTGCCTCGTCCATGCCGGCGAGGTCGGCGAAGTCGAACGCGTCGTCGGTGGCGTAGCGGCGCAGGCGCCGCAGCACCGACTCGCGCACCGCGGCCACGACGGCCTCGTGCGGCACCTGGCTGTTGAGCAGGAAGTCGCGCGGCACCACGTTGTGCACCCACTCGACGTCGGCGCCGGAATCGCGCGCCCCGACCAGGCGCGCGAAGAAGCCGCCCGCACCCTCGCCGAGCACGGGCGGGGCCGCCAGCTCGTAGAAGTCGACGCAGGCCGCAGCGAAGCTCAGCGGGTCGAAACGCGGGACGGCAACCGTCGCGTCGACCAGGTCGATGATCGCATCCGGCAGCTGCCAGACGCGCGTGCACAGCACGTAGGCGTCCTGACCGTGGTTGATGAAGCGCACGATGCGCTCGAGCTCCTGCGCCGTCTCGACCTCGCGATCGACCACCACCAGCGGGCGCTGCGGCTCGTCCTCGCCGGCCGGCACGCCGCCGGCCGCCAGCGCGGCGTCGAGCCCGCGCGCCAGCACGTAGGCGACGTCGCGCTCGAAATCGACGAAGGGAAACTCGATCGCGTACAGGCGCGGCCGCACCGAAGCGCCGCGCAGCGCGTCACGCAGCTCGACGATGCGCTGTGCGAAGTAGCCGGCGATCTCCGCCCGCGTGACCTCGGGGCCGGACGCGGACCCGTTGCCCGCCTGCTCCGCGGCCACGCCCTGCTGCACCGGCGTGCCCTGCTGCGCCGGTGCGCCGCCGGCCGCGACCGTGGACTGCAGCGCCGCGGCCGCGAGCGCCATCTCGGGGGTGAAGTTCTTCGGCAGCGAGCCGGCCCCCGCCTCGCCCGGCGACGAGGCTGCCGCCGAAGCCGGGCGGCCGGGGAAATTCTTCGGGAGATTGCTGCTCATGGGTGATATCCCTGACAGCGGTGCGGGTCCGGGAAATCATACCCCGGCTGTCAGGAGCCGACATCCATCAGGATCCGACACCCAGCGCGTCGCGCAGCTGCGCGACGGCGGCCTCGAGCGATCGCAGCTCGCCGCCCAGCCTGGCCACCTCGGCTTCGAGCGCCGCCAGCCTGTCGGGCGGCGCCTCGCCGCCGGCCGCAGCGGCCGGTGCCATCGGCGCGGACCCGGCCGCTTCCTGCGCCGGCGGGCCGCACAGCAGGCTCGCCCAGCGCGTCTCGCGCGCGCCCGGCTGGCGCGGCAGCTCGACGACCAGCGCGCCGGCATCCCGGGCCGCCAGCTCGCGCAGGAAAGCCTCCACCGACGAGGCGTCGGCGAATCGGTGCAGCCGCTCGCAGTTGACCCGCAGCTCGGCCGCGGTCTGCGGCCCGCGCAGCACCAGCGTCGCGAGCAGCGCCACCGACTCCGACGGGATGTCGAGCACGCGCCGCGCGTTGTGCGCGTAGCGCATCACCCGCCCGCCGCTCGACTCGATCGCCAGCGACAGCCGCCTCAGGCCGTCGAGCGCCGCCTGAACCTCGGCCTCGGACGCGGAGATCACCGGATGCCGGCTGGTCTTCTGGTTGCACCCGGCGGTGAGCGCATTGAGCGACATCGGGTAGGTGTCGGGCACCGTGCTCTCCTTCTCGACGAGCACGGCGAGCACCCTCGCCTCGAGCAGCGAGAGGAGCGGTAGCGGATGCATGGGCATAGGTCGGAGCGATGGGGGAGTTCGGCGAGCGGGCAGTGTAGAGGAGTCGGGCGCCGCGCCGCTGAGGCGGACGGCGCGAGCTTGCGAGGAAGCGGCGTTCCCAGGTATAATTTTTGATTCCAGACGCGGGGTGGAGCAGTCTGGCAGCTCGTCGGGCTCATAACCCGAAGGTCGCAGGTTCAAATCCTGCCCCCGCAACCAATACCCAGAGAACAGCCGGCAGCGAGCAATCGCGCCGGCTGTTTCATTTCCACGTCGGCGTAGACGCTCCCGCACGATCGACGACGCCCGGTCGAGCCGATCGGCCTTTCCGAGCCCGCTCTTCATCCACCTCCGGCCGGTTTCCGGCCGGCTCCCCGTTCGCGGCAGGGCGCCCCCCTGCACAGGCACCGGCCGGTCCGAAGAGGCCCGGCGGGCGATCGGCGCCCCGTGCCCGATCCCTCGTTGACACTAGATTTCTATTGTGTCAAAGTGCAGAACAGCATTTCCATTATATGGATCACCCTGCAGTGAAGCGCCGCCGTTTCGCGACGCTTGCGGACGATCTGGCGGCAAAGAGGCCCTGATGTGCTCAATGGCCCGGCGGGGCATCGATGGTCTCCCACCGGGCGCCAAGTCTCACCTCAACGGAAACCCACGATGAAAGAGGACGGCATGAAGATCAGTCATCGCGACAAGCTCAAGCTTCTCGGCGGCGCAGGGGTCTGTGCGAGCCTCGCCGGCTCGGGCATGCTGGCCCGGGCGGCGATGGCGCAGGGGCGCTCGAGCAGCACGCTGAACTGGGTGCTGACCCCGGAGCCGCCGCTGCTGAACACGGCATTCAACAGCGCGCACCAGGTCCAGCAGATCTCCTCGAAGATGCTGGAGGGGCTGGTCGCCTACTCGAAGGACTTCGAGCCGATGCCGTCGCTGGCGACGAGCTGGGAGGTGGCGCCGGACGGTCTTTCGATGACGTTCAAGCTGCGCGACGGCGTGAAGTGGCACGACGGCGCGCCGTTCACCTCGGCGGACGTGAAGTACACGTTCGAGGAGATCCTGAAGAAGCACCATCCGCGCGGCCGCGCGACATTCGCCAACGTGGCCGCCGTCGAGACGCCCGATCGGCTGACGGCGGTGCTGCGCCTGGCCAAGCCCTCGGCCTACATCATGGCGGCGCTGTCGGCGTCCGAGTCGCCGATGCTGCCCAAGCACCTGTACGAGAAGGGCGATCCGGCGGCCAGCCCGCTCAACAATGCGCCGGTCGGCACGGGGCCGTTCAAGTTCGTCGAGTGGCAGCGCGGCAGGTTCGTGCGGCTGGCGCGCAACCCGGACTACTGGGTCAAGGGGCACCCGGCGTTCGAGACCGTGATCGCGCGCTTCATTCCCGACGCCGGCTCGCGGGCGGTGGCGCTGGAGGCCGGCGAAGCGGACGTGGGCGGCGCAAACCCGGTCCCGCTGGCGGATCTCTCCAGGATCGGCAAGCTCCCGAACCTCGCGGTCACGACCGACGGCTACGCGCTGTTCGGGGCGATGCACTATTTCGAGTTCAACATGCGCGACCCGCTGTTTCAGGATGTGCGGGTGCGCCAGGCGTTCGCCCACGCGATCGATCGCGAGTTCATCGTCAAGAACATCTGGTTCGGCTATGCCTCGCCGGCCACCGGGCCGATCTCGCGCCGCCTGTCGAGGTTCTACACCCCCGACGTGCCGAAGTATCCGCACGACCCGAAGAAGGCCGAGGCGCTGCTGGATGCCGCCGGCTTCCCGCGCAAGGCCGGCGGGGTGCGGATGCGCATCACGCACGATCCGGCCACCTACACGGAGCAGCAACGGCGCTTTCCCGAGTACTTCAAGCAAGCCATGCGGCAGATCGGGGTCGAGGTCGAGATCCGGATGAGCGACGCGGCCACGTTCCAGCGTCGCGTCTGGGGCGACAACAGCTACCAGACGACGTCGTACGGGATCTTCAACATGCCGGACCCGACGATCGGGGTGCAGCGGATGTTCTGGTCGAAGAACATCCGCAAGGGGGTTCCGTTCACCAACGGCTCCGGCTACACGAGCGCCGAGATGGACCGGATCCTGGAGGCCGCGCAGTCGGAGGCCGACACGGCCAAGCGGCGCGAGCTCTTCAACACGATGCAGGCGCTGGCGATGAAGGACCTGCCGATCATCCCCACCGTCAACGACGACCTCACGACGGTCTACAACACGCAGCTGCACGGGCTCGTCGAGGACATCGAGGGCGTGTACGGGGGCTTCGTCAACCTGCGGCGCGGCTGACGCGGCGAAGGTCCGGCGGCCGGCTTCGAAAGATGTGTACCAACAGGAGTGGCGGAATGCTGCAATACGGTGCGGTAGGGGTTCAGAGCGACATCTGGACGGCTTATACGAGGGCGGACTGCAAGAAGAACCTGGACGGCCTGGCCTTCAACATCAGCCGTGCCATCCGGTACGCCGAAATGGATCTCCCGGTCAGGCTGGTGACCCTGACCGAAGGCGCGATCGGCGGCTGGGCGTCGTGGGCGGGCGGGAACGAACAGCACCTGAAGGCCTACCGGGACTGGGCGCCGGACATCGAGGGTCCGGAGACCGAGTTCCTGGGCAAGCTCTGCAAGGACGGCAACTTCTACCTGATGGGCCAGATGCAGGCGCGGGATCCCGAGCTGATGAAGGACCGGATCTTCAACATCGGGTTCATCATCGATCCCAACGGGAAGGTGATCCTCAAGCATCACAAGACGGCGATGGCCAACCTCGTCGAGCAGATGACCGAGCCCATCCACATCTGGGACCGCTACCTGGAGCTGTACGGCGACGACCCGGTCAAGCTCTGCGAGGCGCTCTATCCGGTGGCGAAGACCGAGATCGGCAACCTCGGCATCATCATCTGCGCCGAGGGAAGCTTCCCCGAGGCGGCCCGGGGGCTGGCCCTGAACGGCGCGGAAGTCATCTGGCGCCCCAATTTCGTGGAGCCCCACCTGAGCAACGGGATGTTCGAGGTCATGAACCGCTCCCACGCGGTGTTCAACACCGCCTACGTCATCTCCACCTGTGCCTCGGATGTGTACGGGTACCGGACGTCCGGGGGCGGCGGCGCCTCCGAGGTCTCGCGCGACCACAGGGTCAGCTGGGGCCAGAGCCGCATGTACGACTACCGCGGCAACCTCATCTCCGAGGTCCTGGGCACCGGTCAGAGCTTCGTCAGCGGCATCTTCGACATCGATGGCCTGCGCGACTTCCGCGTGAGGAGCCCCTGGATCAGCTTCGCCAAGGAAATTCGGGTCGAGGAATACAAGGTCATCTACGACGCGCTGGCCGCGAAGGGCGGCATGTATCAGAAGAACCTCTGCATGGAAGACGCGCCGCCCACCGAAGCCGAGTTCAAGGAGATCGCCAAGCATCACATCAACCGGGCGGTGGATCTCGGCATCTACACTCCGCCGCCGGGATGGGAGCCGCATGCCATCAGCGAAGGGGTCAGGAGCCGGATCAGGAAAGCGGCGAACTACGGCAAGAAGAAGTGACGCGGCGCATCGTGCGCCGGAGGCGCCGGCGGGCCGGTCACGAATGAGATGCGCGGCTCGCCCGGCCTGCCCCGCTGCAGGGGGCAGGGGGTGCTCGTGAACAGGCAGACGGGGCCTATTCGATGAAAACATGGCGCTACCTGGGCCGCCGCGCGCTCCAGGCGCTCCTGGTGCTCGTCCTCATCGCGTGCACCAATTTCCTGATCGTCAGCGCGGCGCCCGGGGACATGGTCGACGTCATCGCGGGAGAATCGTCGGCCGGCGACGAGCTGTACATGCAGGCGCTGCGGGCGAAGTACGGCCTGGAGCAGCCGCTGCCGGTGCGCCTGGTCCGCTATCTGAAGGCCATGATCACGCTCGACCTGGGACATTCGTTCCGCTACAACGAGCCGGTGGCGGACCTGATCCTCTCGCGCTTTCCGGCCACGCTGCTGCTGATGCTCTCGAGCCTCGGCATCGCGCTGATCGGGGGCATCGTCCTGGGCGTCGCCGCGGCGCGCCGTCCCGGCTCGGCGCGCGACTCGACCATCTCGGTGCTCGCGCTGCTGGGCTATTCGACGCCGCTGTTCTGGTTCGGGCTGATGCTCATCGTTCTCATGTCGGTCAAGCTGGACCTGCTGCCCAGCAGCGGCATGCGGACCATCGGCACGGACCTGGCCCCGCTGGAGGCGGTGCTGGACGTGGCGCGCCACCTGATCATGCCGTCGATCACGCTCGCGCTGTTCTACCTCTCGACCTACACGCGCCTGATGCGCGCGTCCATGCTCGAGATGTACGGCATGGACTTCGTGCGTGCGGCGAAGGCCAAGGGCCTGAACGAGCGCCAGGTGGCCTATCGCCACGTGCTGCGCAACGCCATCCTTCCACTGGTGAGCCTGTTCGGCGTCCAGCTCGGCGCGGTCCTCGGCGGATCGGTGGTGGTCGAGGTCGTCTTCGGTTGGCCGGGCCTGGGTACGCTGGCCTTCGATGCGCTGTTCCAGCGCGATCTCAACCTGCTCATGGGCATCCTGTTCATGTCCTCCGCGCTCGTCGTCGTGGTCAACCTCGCGGTCGACCTGCTCTACAGCTGGCTCGATCCGCGCATCGAGGTGGGCGCATGATCGCGCGCGCCACCTTCTGGCAGCGCTTCTGCAGATACCCGACGGCCATCGTCGGCCTCGTGATCCTCGTGCTGGTCATGGCGGTCGCGTTCGTCGGCCCCATCGTCTACGGCGGCGATCCCTGGGCGATGGTCGCCGCGCCGTTCATCTGGCCCGGGCAGGATCCGGCGTATCCGCTCGGGTCGGACAGCATGGGACGCGACGTGCTCAGCGGCCTGATCCACGGCGCGCGCGTCTCGCTGTTCATCGGCGTGGCCGCCACCTGCGCGGCGGTGCTCATCGGCGTGCTGGTCGGCTCGGCCGCCGGCTACTTCCGGGGGCTCATCGACGACGCGCTGATGCGTTTCACCGAGGTCTTCCAGACGATCCCGAACTTCCTGTTCGCCATCGTGCTCGTGGCGATCTTCCAGCCGTCGATCACGGTGATCTGCTTCGCCATCGCGGTCGTGTCCTGGCCGCCGGTGGCGCGCCTGGTGCGCGGACAGTTCCTCACGCTGCGCCAGCGCGCCTTCGTCGAGTCCTGCGTGGTCATCGGCATGAGCACACCGCGCATCATCTTCACGCAGATCCTGCCGAACTGCGTGGCGCCGATCATCGTCACCGCTTCGATCATGGTGGCGACGGCCATCCTGCTGGAGGCGGGCCTTTCCTTCCTCGGGCTGGGCGACCCGAACGTGATGAGCTGGGGGGCCATGATCGGCTTCGGCCGCCAGTCCCTGAGAACGGCGTGGTATCTCGCCGCGATCCCCGGGATCGCCATCCAGCTCACGGTGCTGGCCATCAGCTTCGTGGGCGAGGGCCTGAACGACGCGCTCAACCCCCGCCTGGGATGAGCGCTCCCGCCATGCTGGAAGTCCACGACCTCGTCGTCGAGGCGAAGGTCGGCGACGCCCTGATCAGGCTCGTCGACGACGTCAGCTTCCGGCTCGACGCCGGCGGCACGCTGGCCCTGGTCGGCGAGTCCGGCTGCGGCAAGTCGATGACCGCGCTGTCGCTGATGCGCATCCTTCCCGAGCCTGCCGTGCGCATCGGCGCGGGCCGGATCGAGCTCGAAGGAGAGGATCTGGTGCAGGTCAGCGAGTCGCGCATGTGCAAGGTGCGCAACAGCGCGATCTCGATGATCTTCCAGGATCCGATGGCCTCGCTCAATCCCGTGCACACCGTCGGCCGGCAGATCGTCGAGGCGATCCGCTCGCATCGGGACGTTCCGAAGCCCGAGGCGCGGCGCCTGGCGATCGAGCTGCTGCGCAGCGTGCATCTGCCCGACCCGGAGAAGCGCATCGACTACTACCCGCACCGCCTGTCCGGCGGCATGTGCCAGCGCGCGATGATCGCGATGGCGCTGGCTTCCAGGCCGCGCGTGCTGATCGCCGACGAGCCCACGACCGCGCTGGACACGACGGTGCAGGCGCAGGTCATGGCCCTGCTCAAGTCGGCGCAGCGCGAGACCGGCACGGCGATCATCCTGATCACGCACAACCTCGCGGTGGCGGCCGACGCCGCGCAGAACGTGGCGGTCATGTATGCCGGCCGCATCGTCGAGTCCGGGCCGGCGCGCGAGGTGTTCCGCGCACCGCGCCACCCGTACACGGTCGGCCTGCTCCAGGCCGTGCCCGACGGCGCGGACATCGCCGACGGCGCCGAGATTCCGCCGCTGACCGAGATTCCGGGCAACGTCCCCCGGCCCGGGCTCGCGCGCAGGGGCTGCGCGTTCGCGCCGCGCTGCCCGCGTGCGCAGCCCCGCTGCGCCGAGGAGCGCCCGGATCTCGTGCTGCAGGACGGGGGCCCGCGCGCGGTCGCCTGCTTCTTCCCTCACGAGGCGGTGCTCCGGTGAGCGGTGCCCTGCTCTCGTGCCGCGATCTCGCGGTCGAGTACCGCACCGGCGGGCGGGTCCTGCGCGCCGTCGACGGCGTGGATCTGGACGTCGAGCCGGGCCAGTCGGTGGCGATCGTCGGCGAGTCGGGTTGCGGCAAGTCCACGCTGGCACGCGCCATCATGGGCCTGACGCCGGCGAGCCGGGGTTCGATCAAGCTGGAAGGACGCGAGCTCGTCGGCCTGAGCCAGCGGGAGCTGCGCCCGTTGCGGCCGGCCGTGCAGATGGTGTTCCAGAATCCGTACGGCTCGCTCAACCCGCGCCTGACCGTCGGGCGCATCATCGAAGAGCCGATGTTCGTGCAGAAGGTCGGTACGCCGCAGTCGCGCCGCGAACGGGTGCGCGAGCTGCTGGGCATGGTCGGCCTGGACAGCGGCTCCGAGCGCCAGTATCCGCACGAGTTCTCCGGCGGCCAGCGCCAGCGGATCGCGATCGCGCGCGCACTGGCGCTGAACCCGAAGCTCATCGTCTGCGACGAACCGGTTTCCGCGCTCGACGTGTCGGTGCAGGCGCAGGTGATCAACCTGCTGGTCAGGCTGCAGCGCGACCTGGGCATCTCGTACCTGTTCATCTCGCACGACCTGTCGGTGGTGCGGCACCTCGCCCACAGCACGGTGGTCATGTACCTCGGGCGCGTCGTCGCGCGCTCGTCGAGCCGCATGTTCTGGAACGCGCCGCTGCACCCCTATGTCGCGGCGCTGAAGCAGGCCACGCCGACGATGCAGGTGCTCGACGAGGGCTACGTGCCGCCGCCCGTTCTCGAGGGCGAGATCCCGAGCGCGATCGATCCGCCGCCGGGTTGCCGCTTCTCGACCCGCTGTCCGCACGTGCAGCCGCAGTGCCGGGAAAGCTACCCGCCGCTGCGGCCGGTATCGGCCGTCGAAGCCGTCGCCTGCCACCGGGTGGAGGTTCAGGCCGACGGCAGCGCAACCACCCCCTGGGGCGTGAAGTCCGCACCCGCGGCGCCGCTGCCGCAAGCGGGCGGCGACCCGCATTCGTGAAGGGAGGAGCAGCATGAACCCCATCATCACCACCCACTGGGGAAGCTTCCGGGCCCGCGTCGAGAAAGGCGTGCTGGCCGGCATCGATCCCGTCGAGTGGGACCGCGCGCCCTCGCCCATCGGCCAGTCGCTGCCCGGCGGCGTCACGGCACCCTGCCGCGTCCTGCGACCGGCCGTGCGCCGCGGTTTCCTCGAGAGCGGCATCGCCTCGCGCGAGGGGCGCGGCAGCGAACCCTTCGTCGAAGTGTCGTGGGACGAGGCCGTGTCCCTCGTGGCCGGGCACATCGGGCGCGTGCGTCGCGAGCATGGCAACGCGGCGATCTTCGGCGGCTCCTACGGATGGTCGAGCGCCGGGCGGTTCCACCACGCGCAAAGCCAGGTGCATCGCTTCTTCAACGTCCTCGGCGGATACACCTATTACAAGGATACCTACAGCGTCGCCGCCGGCCGGCGGATCCTGCCGTATGCGATCGGCGGCGATCTGGAGGCGCTTCGGCTGCACCAGGCGGCCTGGTCGCAGCTCGCCGAGCATTGCGAGCTGTTCGTCGCCTTCGGCGGCCTGCCCACGCGCAACGCACAGGTCAATCCCGGCGGCGCCAATGATCATGCGGTGCCGTACTGGATCGGAGAGCTCGCGCGACGCGGCGTGGAGTTCGTCAATGTCAGCCCGATCCGGGACGACATGGACGCCGCCCCGCAGGCCCAATGGCTCGCGATCCGGCCCGGCAGCGACACCGCGGTGATGCTCGCGCTGTGCCATGTCCTGATCGACGAGGAGCTGTACGCGCGCGACTTCGTCGCGACGCACACGGTGGGGTTCGAGCGCTTCGCCGACTACGTGATGGGCCGGACCGACGGTCAGCCCAAGACCTGCGAGTGGGCGGCGCAGCAGGCCGATTGCGACGCCGAGGCGCTGCGCGCTCTCGCGCGGCGCATGGCCGGCCGGCGCACGATGGCCAACGTCTCCTGGTCGCTGCAGCGGGCGCTGCAGGGCGAGCAGCCTTTCTTCGCGCTGGTCGCGCTCACCGCGCTGCTGGGGCAGATCGGCACACCCGGCGGCGGGATCGGCCTGGGCTACTCGACCTTCAACGACATCGGCAGCGGGCGCAGCGAGTTCTCCGGCCCGCGGCTGCCGCAGGGCGACAATCCGGTCCAGAGCTTCATTCCGGTGGCGCGCGTCTCCGACATGCTGCTCAATCCGGGGGCGCCGTTCGAGTACGACGGCAAGCCGTACCGCTATGCCGACATCCGCCTGGTGTACTGGGCCGGCGGCAACGTCTTCCATCACCAGCAGGACATCAACAAGCTCATCCGCGCCTGGCGCCGTCCCGAGGCGATCGTGGTGCACGAGGCCTACTGGACCGCGCAGGCGAAGTTCGCCGACATCGTGCTTCCGGCCACCGTCATGGTCGAGCGCGACGACATCGGCAGCGCAGCCGGGGACGGCTTCATGACCGCCATGAAGCGCATCGTCGCGCCCGCGGGCGAGGCCAGGGACGACTATGCGATCTTCTCCGCCATCACCGCGAAGCTCGGCGAGGAGCACGCCTTCACCGAGGGCCGCACGGTCATGCAATGGCTGCGCCATCTGTACGAGGAGAGCTTCGGGCGCGCCGAGAGCGCGGGCGTCCGGCTGCCGCCCTTCGACGAGTTCTGGGCCCGCGGCCATCTCGAGTACGAGCGGCCGCAGCAGGCCCGGGCGCTGCTGAAGGACTTCCGGGCCGATCCCCGTGCGCATCCGCTGTCCACGCCCTCGGGGCGCATCGAGCTGTTCTCCGAGCAGCTGCACGCCTACGGCTACGAGGAGTGCCCGGGACACCCGGTCTGGCACCCCAGCGACGAGTTCCTCGGCGACGCGCGCGCGAAGCAGTTTCCCCTGCACATGCTCACGCCGCAGCCGGCCTTCCGCCTGCACAGCCAGTACGACCACGGCAAGGTCAGCCGCGACAGCAAGATCCACGGCCGCGAGCCGATGCGGATGAATCCCGCCGACGCGGCCGCGCGCGGCATCCGCCATCACGACGTGGTGCGCGTCTTCAACGACCGCGGCGCGATCCTCGCTGCCGCGGTGCTCAGCGACGCGGTCCGGCCGGGCGTGGTGCAGATCGCCACCGGCGCCTGGTACGACCCGCTCGAGCCCGGCGTAGCGGGAACGCTGGACAAGCACGGCAATCCCAACGTGCTCACTCCCGACCGCCCGAGCTCGCGCCTGGGGCAAGGCTGCGCGGCGCAGAGCACGCTGGTGCAGGTCGAGCGCTGGGATGCTCCCTTGCCGCCGATCACCGCATTCGAGCCGCCGCCGGTGGTGCCGCGGCCCGAAAGCGTCCTCCCGCGCCGTGCCGCCGGCGGGAGCGCTTCATGAGCCCGATCCTCGATCACGTCACGCTCGGGGCATCGAGCCTCGAGGCCGGCGCCGCGCACCTGCGCGAGGTGCTGGGCGTCGACATGCCGCCCGGCGGCAGGCATCCCGACATGAGCACGCACAATCGCGTGCTCGACGTCGGGGGCGAACGCTTCCTCGAGCTCATCGCGACCGCCCCCGATGCGCCCGCGGCGGCGAGGAAGCGCTGGTTCGGCCTCGACGATCCACGGGTCGCCGCGCGGCTGGCCGCACGGCCACGCGGGGTCGGCTGGGTGGTGCGGACCGACGGCCTCGAGCGCGTGGCCGCCGCCAGCCCGGTCGGGCTCGGACGGATCACGCGCATGTCGCGCGGCGAGCGAAGCTGGCGCCTGACGGTGCCCGACGACGGCATGACGCCGTTCGACGGGCTCGTCCCCGGCTTCATCGAATGGTCGCCCGGCCCGCATCCCTCGCAGGGGATGCAGTTCCTCGGCCCCGAGCTGGTCGGCATCGAGTTGCGTCATCCGGACGCCGCGGGGCTGGCACGAGTGCTGGATCGACTGGGCGTCGGCGGGTTGGCCGGCGTCGAGCCGGCGCGCGACCCGTCGATCGCGTTCGTGTTCCGGCTCGCCGACGGCCGCCTGCAAACCGTGGGGCACTGACCCCGCCGGACACCGGCCTGGGCCGCCAGGCGGCAGCTGCCTTCCCGCGGGCAGGGCCAGGTGGGCTACTTCGCGCCGCGGCGTGCTGCGGTGCGGGTCGCGTAGGCTTCGATGCGCGCCTTGAGGCCGGGCCTGGTGGCCGAACGCACCAGGGCCGCCAGATCGGCGTCGGCGGCGCCGTCGTCGGTCGTCGCGCGCAACGCGGAGAAGGTCTCGCGCGCCACCCCGAGATCACCCAGGAGTGCCAGCGCGGCATCCACGTGCGCGTCGTTTTCGGGCCCCATCTCGGTGATCGCGGTCGCCAGCCCGGTCGCGAGTGCCTCGGCCGCGGGCACCTGCGTGCCCTCGGAGACCCAGCGCAACGCCCGGAACGGGCCTACCCGGCATGCCAGGCGGCGGGTGCCCAGCACGATCCCGAAGCCGGCTCCGGGAAAGCGCAGCGATGCGGAGGAGGCGAGCATCCGCACGTCGCAGGCGGCGAACAGGTCGGCACCGGCGCCGACGATCGCACCGTGACCGACGGCGACGGTGCGCACCGGTGCGCGCCACAGCGCGTCGAGCAGCAGCTCGATCTCGACGAAGCGCGCGAGCAGGCTCGCATCGGTTTCCTGGGGGAGGCTCGCCAGGTCGAAGCCGGTGCAGAAGTGCCTGCCCGCGCCGTGCAGCAGCAGCGTATGGACGTCGGTACGGGCGCAGGCCTGCGCGAGCGCGTCGGCCACGCCGCGTACCAGCTCGACCGACAGCGCATTGCCCCGACCGTGGCATTCCAGGCGGCAGCGCGCGATGCCGGCGCCGAATTCGAGCGTGGTCGCCGGCGTGCCGGCGCCCTCAGCGGCCATGCGGGGCGAGCCGCCGGCGGGTCGCGGCCGAGCGATCCCAGAGGTTCGGCGCAAGGTGCGACGAGTAGCCGGAGACGAAATCGCGCGGGGCGCCGGCAGCGTCGAACACGTGGCGAGCCACCGCGCCGATGTTCGCGCCGTAGACGTGGATGCTGATCGAGGCGCGCTCGTCGAAGGCGTTGGCGACCTGATGCACGTCCCCCAGGGTCGGAGAGACCACGTCGACCTCGCCGGGCTCGAGCCGCGCGGGCGCACCCAGCGCGCGGAACCTGCCGTCGACGACGTCCCAGCGCGTGCACATCTCGGCGCCGCGCAGCATCCCGATCAGTCCCCATACCGTATGGTCATGCACCGGCGTGCGCTGCCCCGGGCCCCAGACGAAGCTGACCACCGAGAAGCGCTCCAGCGGATCCGCATGCAGCAGGTACTGCTGGTAGTGCTCGGGGTGCGGCCGGGCGAACGCCTCCGGCAGCCAGCCGTCGTCGCGCACCAGGGCGGCCAGAAGCGGCCGCGCCTCGTCGATGATCGATGCCTCGCGCGTCTCGCGTTCCACCAGCCGGGTCATCGCGATCACGAAATCGCGCAACGGCGCGATGGCGTCGGGTACGTCGGATGTCATAGCGCGACCTCCCTGTCGCGTGTCGCGAGCTCTGCGCGCAGGGCCTGCGCGTGCTCGCCGAGCAGCGGCGGGCGCGTGTCCACTTCCACCGGCGCGCCGTCGATCCAGACCGGGCATGCCACGGTGCGGGTGTGCGCACCGCCCGGCAGGTGCATGTCGCGCACCAGCTTCAGGTGGATGCTCTGCGGGTCGGCAAGCGCCCGCTCGTAGTCGTTGATCGGCGAGTTCGGTACACCGGCGCTCTCGAAGCGCAGCAGCCAGTCGGCGCAATCGGCGCCGGCGAAGCGCGCTTCCAGCAGATCCTTGAGCACCGTCTGATTATGCGCGCGCAGCAGCGTGGAGGTGAAGCGCGGGTCCTCCATCAACTCGGGCATCTCGACCACCTCGCACACCGCACGCCACAGCCGGTCGTTGCCGGCCGCCACGGCGAACCAGCCGTCGCGCGCGCGGAAGGCCTGGTAGGGCGCGTTGCGCGGGTGTGCCGAGCCCAGCCGGCCCGGACTGTTGCCGGTCCCGAAGAACTCGCTGGTCTGCAGTGCGCCGATGGCGAGCGTGGTGGCGAACATCGAGACGTCCAGGTGCCCGCCCGGCCCGCCGGCGCGCACGCGCGCGAGCATCGAAGCGATGGAGAAGGCCGCGTACAGCCCCGCCGTGAAGTCGGATACCGGTACGCCGCACTTGACCGGCGGACCTTCGGGTTCGCCGGTCACGCTCATCACGCCCGCGGCAGCCTGGATCGTCAGGTCGAAGCCGCCACCGGAGGCGCGCGGCCCGCTCTGGCCGAACGCCGAGATCGAGCAGTAGACCAGGTTCGGCCGCGCCTCGCGGAAGCTCTCCCAGCCCAGGCCGAGGCGATCCATCACGCCCGGCCGGTTGTTCTCGACCAGCACGTGGGCCTCGAGCACGAGGGCGCGCGCGAACTCGCGATGGCCGGGATCCTTCAGATCGAGCGCGACCGATTTCTTGCTGCGGTTGAGCGAGGCGAAGTTCTCCGAGAAGCCGTCGTTGATCGGCGGCCACTGCCGCAGGCCGTCGCCCTCCAGCGGTTCGACCTTGACCACCTCCGCGCCGAAGTCCGCCAGCAGCAGGCCGCAGAAAGGACCGGCCGCGACCTGGCAAAACTCCACCACGCGCACCCCTGCCAGGGGCGGAGGCGAGGCTCCCGGGAGAGACTGGTTCATGTCGGCAGGGCTCCGCTGAAGGTGTCGGGCGGCGGGCCGATGGCCGCGCCGCGGTCAGGCATACGCGCCGTGGTGGGGACGAACGAAGCGTTCCAGGCCTTGGGACAGGTCGTCCACCAGATCCTGGGGATCCTCGAGTCCGATGTGCAGGCGCAGCAGCGGCCCATGGCCGGCCGGCGCGAGCGAGCGCTTCGGATGGCTGGGAAGCACCAGGCTCTCGAAGCCACCCCAGCTCACACCGATCCCGAACAGCGCCAGGCCGTCGATGAAGGCGTCCACGGCCGCCTCGGGAACGGGATGCAGCTCGAAGCCGAACAGGCCGGAAGCGCCGCTGAAGTCGCGCTTCCACCGCGCGTACCCGGGATCCTGCGGAAGCGCCGGATAGTCGACGCGGCGCACCTCGGGCCGCCCGGCAAGCCACTGCGCGACGGTCAGCGCGCTGGCCTGATGCTGGCGCATCCGCACGCCGAGCGTGCGCAAACCGCGCAGCGCGAGCGCACAGTCGTCGGCGCCGACCGAGGTGCCCTGGCGGGCGGCCGTCGCGCGCAACGCACCGAGCCGGCGTTCGTTCGCGACCGCCACGCCGAGCATCGCGTCCGAGTGCCCCACCAGGTACTTGGTCGCCGCCTGGATGGCGATGTCCGCGCCGAGGGCGAGCGGCCGGCAGAACAGCGGTGTGGCCCAGGTGTTGTCCACCAGCACGGCCACGTCGTGGCGATGAACGGCCTCGCAGATGGCGGGCAGGTCCTGGATCTCGAAGGTCAGCGAACCGGGGGACTCGCAGTACACCGCGCACGTGGACGGCTTGAGGCGCCCGGCGATGGCGGCGCCGATCGTCGGCTCGAAAAACTCGACTTCCACTCCGCGTGAGACGAGGTCCACCTCGCAGAATTCGCGCACCGGCCCGTAGACCGAGTCGACCACCAGCAGATGCGCGCCCGGCGCCGTGACGGCGGACAGCGCCCCGGCACAGGCAGCCAGCCCCGAGGGGAACAGCACGGCGCCGCAGCCGCCGTCGAGCGCGATGCACGCCTCCTCGAGCATCCGGTGCGACGCGGTGCCGAAGCGGCCGTAATAAGGCTGGCCGTGCTTGTCCGCCTGCGCCCGGCGGAACGACGCCATCGACGGGTGCAGGATCGTCGAGGCGCGACTGACCGGTGGATTCACCAGTCCGCCGAAGCGCAGCGGGTCGCGCCCCGCGTGAGCGAGCAGGGTGTCGATTTTCATGGATGCCGCGATCCCGCCCTACTCCACATCGAACTTCACGCCCTGGGCCAGGGGCAGGGTGCTGCCGTAGTTGATGGTGTTGGTGGCGCGACGCATGTAGGCTCGCCAGCTGTCGGTGCCCGCCTCGCGGCCGCCGCCGGTTTCCTTCTCGCCGCCGAAGGCGCCGCCGATCTCGGCGCCCGAGGGGCCGATGTTGACGTTGGCGATGCCGCAGTCGGACCCGGCGGCCGACAGGAAGCGCTCGGCCTCGCGGATGTCGGTGGTGAAGATCGACGACGACAGACCCTGCGGGACGGCATTGTGCAGGGCCAGCACGGCGTCGAACTCCTCGTAAACCATCACGTAGAGGATGGGAGCGAAGGTCTCGCGCTCGACGATGGCGGCCTGCGTCGGCATCTCCACCAGCGCGGGGCGCACGTAGTAGGCGACTTCGCCGGCCGGCGTCGCGATGCGCTCGCCGCCGGTGACCGTACCGGACGCGGCGCGTGCTTCGTCGAGCGCGGCCTGCATGGCCTTGAACGAGGCCTCGTCGCGCAGCGGGCCGATCAGCGTGCCGCTTTCGCGCGGGTCGCCGATCGCCGCCGACCGATAGACCTTCTTCAGGCGCGGCAGCAGCTTGCCGGCCACGCTCTTGTGCACGAACAGGCGGCGCAGCGAGGTGCAGCGCTGGCCGGCCGTCCCCATGGCCGCGAAGGCGATGGCGCGCAGGGCGAGGTCGAGGTCGGCCGAGGGGCAGACGATCGCCGCGTTGTTGCCGCCGAGCTCGAGCACACAGCGGCCGAAGCGAGCGGCCACGCGCTGCGCCACGATGCGACCCATGCGCGTCGAGCCCGTGGCCGAGACTACCGGCACGCGCGCATCGTCCACCAGGATCTCGCCGATCTCGGCGCGGCCGATCAGCACGCCGGCCAGGCCGGCCGGAGCGTCACCGAAACGCGCGAGCGCGCGCCCGACCAGGGCGTGCGTGGCCAGCGCCGTCAGCGGCGCCTTCTCGGACGGCTTCCACACCACCGGATCGCCGCACACCAGCGCGATCGCCGCGTTCCATGACCAGACCGCCACCGGGAAGTTGAAGGCCGAGACGACACCGACCACTCCGGCAGGGTGCCACGTCTCCATCATGCGGTGGTTGGGCCGCTCGGTCGCAATGGTCAGGCCGTAGAGTTGCCGCGAGAGGCCGACCGCGAAGTCGCAGATGTCGATCATCTCCTGGACCTCGCCCTGGCCTTCGGAGAGGATCTTGCCGGCCTCGATGCTGACGAGGCGACCGAGGTCTTCCTTGGCAGCGCGCAACTCCTCGCCCAGCAGGCGCACCAGCTCGCCGCGGCGCGGGGCCGGGACCATGCGCCACTCGATGAACGCGTCGTGCGCGGCGGCGATCTGCGCGCGCGCATCCTCCGGGGTGTGCTCGCGCACGCGGGCGATCTCGCTGCCGTCGATCGGCGAGGTGACGGACAGCGTGCCGCCGCTCACGGCTGCTGCCGGTACGCCCAGCCTCTCGAGAAGAGCTGCGGTTTCGCGGGTGACGGGAGGGAGGCTGGCGGTGCTCAAGGCGACTCCTGTTGTGCGTTGACGCGCGCGGCGCGGGGATCGAGCGAAGGGGGCGGCGGATCGTGCCAAGGCACTCAGGCCTCGCGGCGCGTGCCGGTGCCTGCGTACTCGAGCCCTGTGCAGTCTTGATATGAAGTTTTAATATACAGAACGTACGTTCCAAATCGTGGCATACCTGCATCCAGGTGTCAAGCGCTCCGGGGGCAGCGGCGCCCACGAGCCGGCTCGCGGTGCGACGGCACCGGACGCCAGGCGGGGAGGCGGCCCGGTGGTCGGATCGAGGTGGGACGGGCGGGCAGAAGCGCCCGGCTCGCGGCGACGGGACGGCAAGGACCGGCGCCGCGCCATATGACACGGCCCCGCGCGGCACGGCGCGAGGCCCGGGAGGAGGTTCGGGTGCGGTGCGGGCCCCGCCTCAGGCGCTTCGGCGCACAGCCTGCGGCTGGAGCGAGACGGCATCGGCCGCCTCGCGCACCAGCGCGGCCAGCGACTTGATCCGGGCGGGCTTGAAGCGCGACGAGGGACCGGAGATGCCCAGTGCCGCCACCACGGTACCGACCGAATCACGGATCGGCGCCGCGATGCCCCACACGGTTTCGCGCCACTCGCCTCGATTGACCGCGTAACCCTGGTGGCGCACCCGCTCCATCTCGCGCAGGAAGGCCGGGCCGTCGACGATGGTATTGGGCGTATATCGCGTCAGCCCGCCGGCCGCCATGTCCTCGAGGAGCTTCTGCGGCTGCCAGGCCAGGATCGCCTTGCCGGTAGCCACACAGTGCGCGGGCGCACGACCACCCACCTCCGAATAGGCACGCACCGGTTCCGGGCTGTCGAGCTTGTGCACGTAGAGAATCTCGCGCCCCTCGAGCACCGACAGGTGGATGGTCTCGCGCGTCGCCTCGAGCAGCTCGGTCATGCGCATCTGCGCCGCGTGCCGGATCGCCAGGCGCAGGGACAGCCGGTTGCCCAGCTCCCAGACCTTGAGCGAGGCCGAGTACTCGGACGTCGACTCGTCCTTGACCACGTAGCGCAGCTCGACGAGGGCCTGAAGCAGGCGATGCACGTTGCTCTTGCCCATCTCGAGCATGGACGCGAGCTCGCTCACGCCCAGCGGCCGCTCGCTGCCCGCGAGGGCCTCGAGCACCTGAAGGCCCTTGACCAGAGTGTTGTTCATCCGTCTCCCTCTCGAGCCCGCCCCGCGGGTGGATTCACGATGCGCTCGGCACAGGCAGGACTGCATCGCGAAGCGGACTATATCCGCTGGTCGGGGCCACGGATTCTACTTCGCGCCACTTTGCGCATTCATCCAGTGCCCGCCTGATGGCGCGTGACTAACGCGCCTGGGATTTCCCCGCTTTCGCTGCCGCTGCCTGCGCCGTAGGGTTGGGCGTAGGCTCGCCGATCTTCCGGAGCGTATTGCGATCCGTATGGCGGAACGGTTCCGCCTGGCCCGGGATGACCAGCACGGTCTCCTGCTCGTAGGACCACGTGCCATCGTCGTTGATCGAGACCGTGACGGTGTAGCGCTCCGTCCTGAATGCGTACTCCAGGAACGGGTTCGACACGATCCCGTTCGTTTCGGACCCGCGGACAGCCTGGAGGCGGAACGTTCTCGCGTCAGCGGCGGCATGACCGACAGCCATCGCCGTCTGCCCGCGCGGTATCGAAAGCGTCTGGATCACGTTTCCCGTCGCCGGCTCCCATAGCCAATAGCCGACCTGATCGTGAAACGTCTCGACGTCATCGGGCTTGACGATCCGCGTGTGGTAGCGCAGCCCGTAGAACAGTTGCGGGCCATTGGTCTGCGCATCGATCGGCTGCAATTCCATGTGCTCGATGAACGCCTGCTTCTCGGGGCCGTCGGGCTTCGGGCTGACGTCGAGGCCGCGCGTACCGGTCCAGATGCCTGCCATCCCGGTGAGCGGTCCCAGATTGGCGAGCGTATCGACGTCCGGTTCGGGTTCCGTGTAGATGTCTTTGGGGAAGTCTTCCATGGTCGATCCGTTGTCCCGACGAGGCCGCGCAAGAACAGGCTCGCCGCCATCGAAGGCGAGGATCGCCGCCGGGAGCAGTTGTGCTTGATCTGAAGGATGGTACCGTCCCACGGTCGACGGTGGCCAGTGTCCTGCCGGCCGGAAGGGCGAGCGCGCCGGACGGGCCCGGGCAAGGAGCAACGCCGCTATTTGCCAGCTCCGATCGCAGGGGGTGAAAATCCGTCGCAGAGGGCTTGCATACGATGACCGGACCTCACAACGCGATCGACGCGCAGGATCATCCCGGGCGCGTCAGCGCCGTGCGCGGATCGGTCGTCGACGTCCAGTTTCCATCCGAGCGGCTGCCGGCGATCGAGGAAGGCATCGTCATCGAGCACGATGCAGGGCAGCCGCTGCTCGCCGAGGTGGAGCAGCATCTCGACGCCTCCACGGTGCGCGCGGTAGCGCTGGGCAGCACGGCCGGGCTGCGGCGCGGCGCCGGGGCGCGCGGGATGGGCTCGCCCATCGACGTTCCGGTGGGCGAGGCCGTGCTGGGCAGGCTGCTCGATGCCGTCGGCCGGCCGGCCGATCGCGGGCCGCCGCTGCCTGCCGGGACGCCGCGCGGGCCGATCCATGCACCGGCGCCCGCCATCCGCCGGCTCGGGGCCGAGATCGAGCTCTTTCATACCGGCATCAAGGTCATCGACCTCCTCGCGCCGCTGGTCGCGGGCGGCAAGGCGGCGATGTTCGGCGGCGCGGGGGTCGGCAAGACCGTGCTCATCATGGAGCTCATCCGCACCACCGTCGAACGGCATGCGGGCATCTCGGTGTTCGCCGGCATCGGCGAGCGCTCCCGCGAGGGGCACGAGCTGCTGCTCGAGCTCAGGCAATCGGGCGTGCTCGCGCGCACCGCCCTCGTGTTCGGGCAGATGAACGAGCCGCCGGGCGCGCGCTGGCGCGCCGGGCTCTCGGCGCTCGCCATCGCCGAGCACTTCCGCGATGCGGCCCATGAAAACGTGCTGCTGCTCATCGACAACGTCTACCGCCTGGTGCAGGCGGGCGGCGAGGTGTCGGGGCTGCTGGGTCGCCTGCCCTCGCGCGTCGGCTACCAGCCCACCCTGGCCGGTGAGATCGCCGAGCTCGAGGAGCGCATCGCTTCGGTGGCCGGCGCCGCGATCACGTCGATCCAGGCCGTCTACGTGCCCGCGGACGATTTCACCGATCCCGCCGTCGCCGAGATCTTCAGCCACCTCGACTCCTCGATCGTGCTCTCGCGCGAGATGGCGAGCGAAGGCACGTATCCGGCAGTCGATCCGCTGGCCTCCACCTCGAGCCTGCTCGACCCGCGCCTGGTGGGCGAGGCGCACTATCGAACCGCCCAGGAGGTGCGCAAGACGATCACCCACTATCGCGAGCTGCAGGAGATCATCGCGCTGCTGGGCATCGAGGAGCTGAGCGCCGCCGATCGCGCCGTGGTCAAGCGCGCGCGGCGCCTGATGCGCTTCCTCACCCAGCCTTTCATGGTCACGGTGCCCTTCACCGGCAAGGAGGGGCGGTCGGTGGAGCTCGCCGCCACGCTCGCCGGATGCCGCGCCATCCTCGAGGGCGAAACCGACGACTGGGCGGAAGCCTCGCTGTACATGGTCGGCGACCTGGAAGAGGCGCGCCGGCGCGAAACGGGCGCGGCGCGCGGCCTGCCGTGAAGCTCGTCGTGACCACGCCGCTCGCGCTCGTCGTCGAAGCCGACGACGTGGCGCACCTGCGCGCGGAGGACGAGACCGGGGCGTTCGGCATCCTGCCGGGCCATGCGGACTTCCTGACCACGCTGGGTCCGTCGGTGATGAGCTGGCGCGACCGGCGCGGCGCCGAGCATCACGTCGCGGTGCGCGGCGGCGTGCTCGAAGTTCGCGATGGCCGCACGGTTTCCGTCGCGACGCGCGAGGCGATCGTCGATGACGACCTGCATCGGCTCGAAGCCGAAGCGCTCGCCGCGTTCCGGCATCGCGCCGAGGAGGAGAAGGCGGCGCGTACCGACGCGCAGCGGCTCTACCTCGCCGCGGTACGCCGGATCTGCCGCTTCCTCGGCTCCGGGCAGGCACGGGCAATGCCGGTCGGCCCGGCGGCGGCAACGACGCGTAACGGCGGCAGGCCATGACGCACCCGCCGATAACGCAGCCGCCTGTGCCACAGCCGCCGCCGACGCAGCCACCCGGCAATCACGACCGCCTGGGCGAGGCGGTGAGGACGCGGCGCGAGCGACGCGCGCGCTGGCAGCGCGAGGGCGAGCGCTCGCTCGGCCGCAATCTGGCGATGATCGGCGCTCTCGGCTGGACCGTCGTGGTGCCGACCCTGGGCGGCGTGTTCGCGGGGCGCTGGCTCGACCGCCACTTCGCCTCCGGCATCTTCTGGACCCTCGGACTGCTGGTGGCCGGGCTGGCCGTAGGATGTATGTTCGCCTGGCGCAGGATGCACGACGAATGAGCTGGCCCGCCCCGTCCGTCCCCATGCCGGCGCTCGCCATGGCGCCGGCGGGCCTGGCCTTTGGCCTCGCCTATTTCGCGCTCGCGTACCGGACCGCCGTGCTGCTCGTCGCCGGCCGCGGGCGGCTCGCCGCGATCTCCCTCACTCTCGGCCGCCTGGGCGCAGCCGTGGTGTTCCTGGGAAGTGCCGCGCGAGCGGGCGCGGCGCCGCTGATCGCGGCCTTCGTCGGCCTGCTGCTGGCGCGCGCCGTGGCGCTGCGCATCGCGCGGAGGGCGTGCTGATGCAGGCATCGCCGCTCGTCAGCACCGTCGTCTTCCACCTCGGCGCGGTGCCGATCACCCGTCCCGTGGTGACGACCTGGGGGCTCATGGCCGCCCTTGCCGCCGCGTGCCGCGTGGCGACGCGCCGCCTCGGGTCGCTGCCGGGCGGGCGCCAGGCCCTGCTCGAAGTGCTCGTCACCGGGATGGCAAGGCAGATCGAGGAGGTCATCGGCAGGGATCCGCGCCCCTTTCTGCCGCTCCTCGGCACGCTGTTCGTGTTCCTGGCAGCGGCCAACCTCAGCGGTCTCGTACCGGGCGTCGAGGCGCCCACGAGCCGGCTGGAGACCCCCGCGGCGCTGGCGCTGGTGGTCTTCTTCTCGGTGCACTACTTCGGCGTGCGGGCGCGCGGCTGGCGCGGCTACCTGGCGAGCTTCGCGCAGCCGCGGCTGGTGATGCTGCCGCTCAACGTCCTGTCGGAGATCACGCGCACCTTCTCGCTGATGGTGCGTCTGTTCGGCAATGTCATGAGCGGAGAGTTCATGGTGGGCCTGGTGGTGGCGCTCGCGGGCCTGTTCGTCCCGATCCCGCTGATGGCGCTCGAGCTCCTGGTCGGTCTGGTGCAGGCCTATATCTTCAGCGTGCTCGCCACCGTGTTCGTCGGCGCCGCCGTAGGCGGCGGCGGGAAGGAATGAAGGGGGAAAAGTCGTGGATGCAAAGCTCCTGTCGATCATCGGCGCGGTCGTGGCCGTGTCGATCGGCTCCATCGGGCCTGCGCTGGCCGAAGGCCGCTCGGTCGCCGCGGCGATGGACGCCATCGCGCGCCAGCCCGAGGCGGCCGGCACCATTTCGCGCACGCTGTTCGTGGGCCTGGCGATGATCGAGACGATGGCGATCTACTGCCTGGTGATCGCGCTGCTGCTGCTGTTCGCCAACCCCTACGCCGCCTGAGGCCACGGGCGACACCTCGGCTCGACTCGCAACGCCGCGCCACACTCACGGGCCGGACCATGCACTTCGACTGGTGGACCCTCGCGCTGCAGACGGTCAACTTCGCCATCCTGGTGTGGCTGCTGCATCGCTTCCTCTATGCGCCGGTGCTGCGCGTCGTCGACGCGCGCAAGGCCGAGGTGCAGCGGCAGTACGACGATGCCAGGGCGGCCGGGGAGGAGGCCGCAGCGCGCCTGGCAACCATCGAGGCCGAACGCTCGGCCCTGGCCGACGAACGCCGCAAGACTCTCGAGAGCGCCGCCGCCCAGGCGCAGGAGGCGGCCGCCGCACGCCGGGCGCAGGCCGAGCGCGACGCGCGGGCCCTGGCCGAAACGACGCGCCGGGCGCTGGCGACCGAGCGCACCCGTGCCCTGGAGGAGGCACGCCGGCTGGCCCTCGATCTCGGTGCCGCGTTCGCCCGGCGCCTGCTCGCCGACATCCCGGCGCCGCTGCGTGCCGAAGCATGGCTAGACCGCATCGAGCAGCACCTCGGCGTCCTCCCGCAGGCGCAGCGCGACGCGCTCGCACGCCAGCTCGCCAGCGGCGCGCCCCTGACCGTGATCACCGCCACGCCGCTGACGGCGGACACCGCCGAGACATGGCGCACGCGGTTGCGCAGCCTGCTGGGCGGCGACATCGCCATCGGCTTCGAAGCCGATGCCCGGCTCATCGCAGGCGCCGAGCTGCACTTCCCGACCGCGATCCTGCAGTTGTCGTGGCGCAGCGCGCTGGAGGCCGCGTGCGCGGAGATCGATACGGAGGTCGGTGCGCAGGCCGATGCACAGGCTGGCGCGCAGACCGATAAGCGGGACGATGCGCAGACCGGCGCGAAAGGCAGCTCCGATGGCCAGCCTCGCTGACGAGCTACGAAGCTGGGCCGAGCGCAGCCGGCAGCGGGCCGAGTCGCTGGCGCTCGTGCCGCGGCTGGAGCAGGTCGGCCGGGTGCTGCAGGTCGGCGACGGCGTGGCCAGCGTCGCGGGCCTGCCCGACACCCGCCTGGACGAGCTCCTCGTCTTCGCGGGCGGCGTACGCGCGATGGCCGTCGACCTCGGCGAGGAGTCGATCGGCTGCGTGCTGCTGGGCGACGCCAAGGGCATCGCGGCCGGCAGCCTCGTGCACGGCACGGGCGAGGTGGCGCGCGTGCCGGTAGGCGATGCGCTGCTGGGACGCGCCGTCGACGCGCTCGGCGCGCCGCTCGACGGCCTGGGCCCGCTCGAGACGACGGGCTTCCTGCCGGTGGAGCGGCCCGCTCCCGCGATCGTCGATCGAGCGCCGGTGACGCGCCCGCTGGCGACCGGCCTGCTGGTGATCGACGCCATGATCCCGCTGGGCCGGGGCCAGCGCGAGCTGATCATCGGCGACCGCGAAACCGGCAAGACGGCGATCGCGGTCGACGCCATCATCAACCAGCGATCGAGCGGCGTGATCTGCGTGTACGCGGCGATCGGCCAGAAGGCGTCGTCGGTCGCGCGGGTGATCGAGGCGGTGCGCCGCCACGGCGCCCCGCAGCGCTGCCTGTTCGTGATCGGCGAGGCCACTGCCGCGCCGGGCCTGCAGTGGCTCACCCCCTATTCCGCCTGCGCCATGGCCGAGCATTTCATGGAGCGCGGGCGCGACGTGCTGCTGGTCATCGACGACCTCACCAAGCACGCAGCGGCCTGGCGGCAGGTGTCGCTGCTGCTGCGCCGCCCGCCGGGGCGCGAAGCCTACCCGGGCGACATCTTCTACGTGCACTCGAGGCTGCTCGAACGGGCGGCGAAGCTCTCCGAGGAGCGCGGCGGCGGCTCGCTCACCGCACTGCCCATCGCCGAGACCCAGGCGGGCAACATCAGCGCCTACATCCCGACCAACCTGATCTCGATCACCGACGGCCAGGTCTACCTCGATCCGCGCCTCTTCTACGAGGACCAGAAGCCCGCGGTCGACGTCGGCAAGAGCGTGTCGCGCGTCGGCGGCAAGACGCAGGCGCCGGTGCTCAAGCCGCTGGCCGAGAGCCTGCGCCTCGAATACGCCCAGTTCCTCGAGCTGGAGGTGTTCACGCGCTTCGGCACCATGGTGGACGATCGCACGCGCAAGGCGATCGAACGCGGCCGGCGCATTCGCGCCGTGCTGGCGCAGCGGCAGTTTGCGCCGCTCGCGCTGGGCGAGCAGGTGGCGCTGCTGCATGCCGCGGCCGAGGGCGTGCTGGACGAGCTGCCGCTCGAGCGCATCGAGGCCTTTTCGGCCGGGCTGGGCGCCTGGTTGGCCGCGCACTGCCCCGAGGTGCCGGCGCTCGACGACCGGGCGCCGCCCCTCGGGGCGGATCTTCGCGAACGGCTCGGCGCCGCGCTGCGCGATCTCGCGCGCTCGGTCGTTGGAGCCGGCACCCTGCCCGCCTCCGCCTCCGCCCCCGCCTCCGCCCCCGCCTCGGATGCCGCCTCGGCCGCCGCGCCCGCGTCCGCACCTGCACCCGCACGGACATGACGCAGCTGGCCGAGATCGAGGGTCGCCTCGCCGGCATGGGCGAGCTGCAGGACATCGTCGGCGCGATGCGCTCGCTCGCCGCGATCCGCATGCAGGAAGCGCTGCGCGCGCTGCCGGGCATCCGCCGCTACGCCGAATCGCTGGAGATGGCGATTGCGACCGCCCTGCAGCTGGTGCCCTCGCCACCCGAGCAGGCGAGCGGCGAACCGGACCGCAGGCTGCTCGTGCTGTGCGCAGCCGAGCACGGATTCTCGGGAGGCTTCGACGAGCGCCTGGTACAGGCGGCACAGGCGGCGCTCGCGGCCGGCGGCACGCTCGCGGTGCTCGGCCTTCGCGGTGCCGCCCTCGCCCTCGAACGCGGCCTGCCCGTGGCCTGGTCGGCGCCGATGGCGACCCGCGCGGTCGGCGCGCCCGATGCGATCGAGCACCTGGTGCGCGAGCTGTATGCCCGCATCGCGCGCGGGGAGGTGGCGCGCGTCGAGGTGATGTTCGGCCGCTATCGCCAGGGCGCGGCGGCGACGGTGGAGCGGCGTCTGCTGCTGCCGCTCGACACGACCTCGCTCGCCGCGACGCATCCGCGCCAGCCGCCGATGCGCCACCTCGCGCCGCGCACCCTGCTGGAGCGGCTCATCGCCGAATACGTGTTCGCCCTGCTCACCGAGGCGGCCGTCGAGTCGATCTCGAGCGAGAACGCGGCACGCTTCGCCGCCATGGAGTCGGCGCGCGACAACGTGTCGAGAAAGCTCGAGGAGCTGCGCCGGGGTGTGCAGCAGGCGCGCCAGGCGGAGATCACCGCCGAGCTGCTGGACCTGATCACCGGCGCCGCGGCGCTCGAGGCCCCGACAGCCCGGCGCGGCTACCAGGCCACGAAGATCAGATACCAGGTGGCGCCGCCGAGCGCCAGCGCCAGGCCGTAGAGCGCCAGCGCCAGTGCGCGCCGGTGCAGCGGTGCGTCCGATCGGCCCACGATGCGCGCGCCCAGCCAGCCCGACCACAGCAGGGCGCCGATCAGCAGCACGGCGCGCAGCACGCCGACGCCGCGCGGCACCCAGCCCTCGGCGCGCAGCTGCGTGATCGTCATCATCGAGAGGCCGAGGAAGATGCCGGTGCCGGCGATCGGCACGAGGCCCAGCGACAGCGACTTCCAGTCGTAGCGCCCGCGCCCGGCGAGGCGGGCGGCGCCGGCGAGGGCCAGCCAGCTCGCCGTGCCGGCGAGCGCGGCGTAGCCCGCGATGTAGAGGAGGATGGCGATGCCATCGAGCCAGGTGAACACGTCGTTGGCTGCCGGATAGTGCGTGAGCAGCCACCAGGGCGCGTCATCGCGCAACAGGCCGAACGATTCGTGCTCCACCAGCCAGCCGGCGGCCCATTGCCGGATCGCGATGAACCACGGGCTGACCGTCCACTGGAAGGCGCCGGGCGCGATGCCGAGCATGCCGAACACCAGCAGCACCGCGGTACCGATGCCGACCTGGCGCGGCCCGGTGGCGAGGATCTCGCTGTTGGGCCAGCGGGTCGCGAGCGAGACCGCGTCGCGGTGCCCGCTGCAGCGTCCGCAGGCATGGCACTGCGAGGCGCTGGTCATGTGGCGCACGTCGACGAGCGGAGCGCAGTCGATGCGCGTCGGGCGGCCCGGGTAGCGCTTCCAGGCCTGCGCATCGACGCCGAAATGCACCGGCGCCACCTTGGCGAGCAGGCCGAACACGCCACCGACCGGGCACAGGTAGCGGCACCACACGCGGTTGCCGCGGCGGCCGTAGACGAAGCCGACGGCGATCGCCGCGACGGTCGATCCGCCGAGGATGAGCAGCGCCGCCTCCGGGTATTCGTAGACGCTGATCAGCTGCCCGTAGACGGTGGTGCAGGTGAAGGCCACGAACGGCCAGCCGCTCCAGCGTATCCAGCGCGGGATCGCCCGACCCAGCCCGTGCCGGCTGGCGAACTCGGTGAGCGCGCCCTCCGGGCAGAACACGCCGCACCACGCGCGCCCGACCACGAACATGCTCAGGATGACGAAGGGCCACCAGATGCCCCAGAACGCGAACTGCGCGAACAGCCTCAGGTCGGACAGGAGAGTGGCGCCGGACGGCGGCGGCGGCAGGAACGCAGGCACGACGACCAGCAGCGCGTAGACCGCCACCACCGCCCACTGGATGCCGAGGATCGCTCGCCGGTGGCGCTGCATCGCATCGCCCAGGCGAGCGAGCGGCGGCCGCGGGCGCAGCGCGGGGAACGGGGCGGCGGCGTTCATGCGCGGGCCTCGGCGCGGGCTCGATTCAACTAGGGCGCGGCGCGCTGGCGCAGGCGGCCCCCGCGCAGCGCGAGGGTCACGCCGCTCCAGAACACGGCATACGCCAGCAGCAGGGTCGCCGAAGGGCGCGCACGGTAGCCGAGGAAATCGGCCAGCAGGCGCCCGGCGCCGCTGCCGTCGTCGAGCAGCGCGGAGGTGTCCCAGACCGGGTCGAGCATCGGCGACAGCCAGTCCATGCCGATCATCCGGTCGATGCCGCTGGCCAGCAGCGACGCCGCGATGAGCAGCAGCAGCACCTCGCTGGCGCGAAAGAGCACGCGGTAGCTCAGGAACCGCGCGCCGCGCGCGACCAGCCAGGCGGTGGCCAGCGCGAGCACGAAACCGGCACCGGCGGCGGCCAGCCGGCCGAGCAGCGCTCCGCCGCCCGATTCGAGGCCCAGCCCGTAGAGGAAGACGACCGTCTCGGCACCCTCGCGCGCGACCGCCAGCGCCGTCACCACGCCGATGCCCAGGGCGCCCGAGGCGTGCGTCGCGCGGCGCTCGAGCTCCTGGCGCATGGCGCGGCCGTGCCGGCGCATCCACAGCACCATCTGCACGATCAGCGCCGCGGCGAACAGCACCATGCCGACCTGGAAGACCTCGAGCGCCTGGCCCTGCAGCTGGCTCTGCACCAGGAACGTGGCGACGCCGAGCAGCACCGCCAGCACCACCCCGCCGGCCGCGCCCAGCCACAGCGAGCGCCGCAGCGGCGCGGGCTCGGGCTGGCGCGCGATCCAGGCCAGCAGCACGCCGATGACGAGCATCGCCTCCAGGCTCTCGCGCCAGACCACGACCAGGGCGTTCACGGCGGCGGCCTCCTCATTTCGCGACCAGCAGCATCTCCGAGGTGTCGGGATGGAACTCGTCGAAGAACCGGTAGGTGCCCGGGCGCAGCGGATGGATCACGACGAAGGAGCTCGCGCCCGGCGCCAGCACCTTCTCGACGCGCAGGTCGAGGTTCTCGAACTCGCACGGGCCGGGACCCTCGTTGCGGATCGTCAGCTTGATCTTGACGCCCGCGGGCACCTCCAGCCGCGGCGGCAGGATGCGGCCGTCGCGGATCACCACCGGGAACGTCGCCAGCGACTGCGCCGCCGCGCCGGCGGCGCACACTGCCAGCGCCGCCGCGGCCGCCATGCGAAGCAGCGCGCGCACGGCGGTCAGATCCCGATCCGCGCGCGCAGACCGATGACCGTCGCCGTCGGGGCGCTGCCGTCGCCGCCCGGACGCTGGATCCACTGCAGGTCGGGGGTGATCTCGACGCGGTCGTTGAAGCGATAGCGATAGTAGAGCTCCGCCACGCGCTCCGAGCCCGAGGCCGCGTAGCCGATGAGCGTGCCGTCGGCGGTGGCGTTGCGGTAGTCGGAGCTCGTGCTCAGCAGCCCGACGGCGAAGCCGACCGCATCGGCCGCGCGGCTCCAGGCGTTACCACGGATCTCCGAGCCCACCGTGAGCGCGCGATCGAAGGTGCCGCGCCCGCCCGTGCGGTGGCCGTAGCGGGCGAAGAGCGTGAACGCGTCGCCGACGCGCTGGTCGGCCGAGAGCCCCCAGCCGCTGTGCGCGGCCACGCTGCCGTCGAAGTCCTCGGCCCGGCCGTTACGCCAGGCGTAGAGACGGTAGTTGCCCGGCAGGCCGTTGATCATCCGGGTGGACGTCTCGAGCTGACCGATGACGAAAGGCTGGCCGAGGGAGCCGGTGAAATTGGTCGCCGGTCCCGAGCCGAACACGCCGAGCGAGGCGCCCCAGGTACGCGCCTTGTCGAACTCGTTCAGGTAGGCCACGCGCACGCCCGGGGTGAAGCCGTAGGCATCGACGCCGACGTCGCGGCCCGAGTCGAGCAGCGGGTTGTGCACGAAGGCATTGTTCACGAAGCGCGTGGTCTCGTCGTCGGCGGCCGCGTTCTGGTCGAAGAAGACGAAGGGGTCGATCTTGCCGGCGTTCACGACGAGCCGCTGCCTCGAATACGGCTTGAAGCCGCCCAGCGGCAGCGGCACGGTGAGCTGGTACCACGCCTGGGCGAGGATCGCGAACGAGGAATCCGGATCGTTGACCCCGGCGACCTCGAAGGTCGTCGTGTTGGGCGTGCTGGTGAAGGTCGGGCGCAGCCCCACGCCATTGCCCTGACCGAAGCGCAGCTGCGTGAAGATCGCGCCCTCCGCGGCGCCCAGCGAGCCGCCGGGCAGGGTGACCGAAATGTCGCCCCGGTAGTTCAGGCGCGACTCGGCGCTGCCGGTCGCCGCGCCCTTGCGGTCGACCCGCTGCACCATGCCGACCAGGCTCGCGCCGATGCTGATGCCTTCCAGCGCCTCGATCTGGCGCGCCTGCTTCTGCATCGACAGCGTCTGGTACTCGAGGGCCTTCAAGCGGGTGACCAGCTCCGGCTCGCTCTCGCTGAGCCGCTCGGTGGACAGCGACCGGTCGGTCTGCGCCTGCGTTTCCTCGAGGGCTTTCAGGCGCTGCTCGATCGCGGCGGTGGCGGTGCTCGACGGCGCCTGGGCCGGCGGCCGAGCGGGCGCCGACGCCTGCACGGCCTTGGCGCCGCCCTCCTTGAGCTCGACCACCTCCTTCTCGAGCTCGCGGTTGCGCCGCTCGAGCTGCTCCATCCGTTCGGCGAGCTTGCGCATCTGGGCCCGCAGCGCGGCGTAGCTGTCGGCGGCCTGCGCGCCGCCGGCGAAGCCGGCAAGCGCCATGGCCACGGCCAGGGCGATGCCGCGCACGGCGTATGCGCGCGGCATGGCCGGCGCCCGTTCTCCCGAACGGGGATTCCCGGAACCCATGGTCAGTATCCGCCCTTCTTGCTGATCCCCGCGTAGGTGAACTCCCACTCGACTTCGAAGGGCTTGAACCACGGCCGCACGCCCGTGGCGCGATCGGTGTGCCGGCCGAAGCGGTGCGCGAGCGGATTCTGCGGCGCGTTCGGCGGATAGATGGTGTACTTGACCTTGTACTTGCCCGGGCCCTGCAGCTTCACGTTGTCGCCGTAGTGCGGACCGTCGCTGGCGACCATGGGCATGAACTCGCCGCTCACGACGTCGGTCGACCCGGCTTTCGCGATCTCGTACTTGATGTGCAGGAACGGGATCCAGAAACCTTCCGGAAAGCCGTTCGCGTTGCTGGCGAGCGCGTGGATGTCGGCCTCGATGTGCACGTCGGACTCGGCCGCCTTGCGCATCATGCCGTCGGGCTCCATGTCCACCGGCTGCAGGTAGACGGCGGCGATCTCCATGCCTGCCACGTTCTGCGGCGTGCCGATGGGATATTCGAGCGCCTGTGCGTTCGGCAGCAGACCGAACAGAAGCAGGCCGATCGCGGGGACGGACAGTCGGGGGAGGCGCATCGCATCTCCTAGAATGAGAACGATTCGCACTTTCCTCGGTGATCGGGCAGTCGTCCTTGATGCGGATCAAGAGGCCCCGGTCATCCCCTCTTCAGTGATGCGCAGGCAGCGGCCGGGTGAGCCAGATGAAGCCGGCCAGCACGATGAACAGCAGCGCCGAGCCGTAGAAGAGATCGTTGGCCGAGAGCGTGTAGGCCTGCTGGTCCGCCATGCGCTCGATCGCCCCCAGCGCCTGGGCCGGCGACAGGCCTGCCGCCTCGAGCCTGGCGAACGCCTCGGCGGTGGCGACGCTGTCGCGCGCCACCGCCTCGGCGAGGTGCGCGTGGTGCATGGACGCGCGGTGGTCCCATAGGGTGGTCGAGATCGACGTTCCGAACGAGCCGGCCAGGATGCGGAAGAAGTTGCTCAGCCCCGAGGCCGCAGCGATGCGTTCGGGCGGCAGGCCGGAGAGCACGATCGCCACCAGGGGCACGAAGAAGAACGCCACCGCGACGCCCTGGACGATGGTGGGGATTACGATGGTGAAGAAGTCGGTCTGGGTGTCGAACAGCGAGCGCATCCACAGCACCAGCGCGAAGACGACGAACGAGAAGGTGGCCAGCACGCGCGCGTCCCACTGGCCGATCTTGCGGCCCACGATGGGCGAGAACACCAGGGCCAGCAGCCCCACCGGCGCCAGCGCCATGCCGGCCTGGGTGGCGGTGTAGCCGAGGTATTGCTGCAGCCACAGCGGCAGGATCACCACGTTGCCGAAGAACAGCGCGTAGGCGAGCGCCAGCGACACCACCCCGGCCGAGAAGTTGCGCCCGCGAAACAGCGACAGGTCGACCACCGGGTGCTCCTCGGTCAGCTCCCAGACCAGGAACAAGGCCAGCGCCACCAGCGCCACCACACCGAGGACGACGATGGTGCCCGAGGCGAACCAGTCGAGCTCCTTGCCCTTGTCGAGCATGATCTGCAGCGCGCCCACCCAGAGCACCAGCAGCGACAGGCCGACCACGTCGACCGGGAGCTTGCGCGGCGCCGTCTCGCGGTGGCGGTAGATGGCCCAGGTGAGCGCCGCCGCGAACAGCCCGACCGGGATGTTGATGTAGAAGATCCACGGCCACGCGATGTTGTCGGTGATCCAGCCGCCCAGCAGCGGTCCGGCCACCGGCGCGATGAGGGTGGTCATCGACCACATCGCCAGCGCGGTGCCGGAGCGGCTGCGCGGATAGCTGGCCAGCAGCAGCGTCTGCGACAGCGGCACCATCGGGCCGGCCACCGCGCCCTGCAGCACGCGGAACGCGATCAGCCACTCGATCGAGGGCGCCAGGCCGCACAGCCAGGAGGCGATCACGAACAGCAGCACGCTCGCCACGAACAGGCGCACCGGGCCGAAGCGCATCGTGAGCCAGCCGGTGAGCGGCACCGAGATGGCGTTGGCCACGCCGAAGCTGGTGATCACCCAGGTGCCCTGGCTCAGGCTCACGCCGAGATCGCCCGAGATGGCCGGGATCGAGACGTTGGCGATCGACGTATCGAGCACGTTCATGAAGGTGGCCAGCGACAGCGCGAGCGTGCCCAGTGCCAGCGCGCCGCCGGAGAGCGGCGGCGGCGCGCCGTTGCCGCCGGCGGCCGGCTCAGTGGGCGGAGGAAGCGCGTCGGCCAAGGTTGGCCTCGATGATCCGGCGGATCATCGCGTCGGCCTCGCCGGCCGAGCCGGCGAAGACCTGGGTGTGCGCCGCCGGCTGCCGGCGCGACGCCTCGGCCAGCAGCGGACCGCTCTGGTCGTGCAGGTCTATCGTGGCCTCCATCGACAGCCCGACGCGCAGCGGATGCTCGCGCAGGCGCCGGGCGTCGAGGGCGATGCGCACCGGCACGCGCTGCACCACCTTGATCCAGTTGCCGGTGGCGTTCTGCGGCGGCAGCAGCGCGAAGGCCGCACCGGTGCCGGCCGCCAGCCCGACCACCCGCCCGTCGAATTCGACCTTGCCGCCGTACAGGTCGGCGGTGAGCTTGACCGGCTGGCCGATACGCACGCCGCGCAGCTGGACCTCCTTGAAATTGGCCTCGACCCACACCTGGTCGAGCGGAATGACGGCCATCAGCGGCGCGCCGGCCTGCACGCGCTGGCCGACCTGCACGCTGCGGCGCGCCACGTAGCCGGCCACCGGCGCGGGCAGCGTGGTGCGCTCCAGCGCGAGCCACGCCTCGCGCACGGCGGCGGCGGCGCGCAGCACGTTCGGATTGCGCTCGACCGGGGTGGTGCCGGTGAGCACCTGGTTGGCCGCGTACTGCCTGCGCGCCACGACCACCGCCGCGCGCGCCGCGGTGGCCGCGGCCGCGGCCCCTTCGATCGAGCGGCGCGCGTGCCCGAGCTCCTCGCCGCTCACCGCGCCGCTGGTGCCGAGCTGCTGGCGCCGCTGCAGGTCTTCGTGCGCGCGGTCGAGCTCGATGCGCGCCTTGGCCTCGTCGGCCTCGCGCAGGTCGATGCCGGCGCGCAGGGTCGCGTTGCCGGCATCGAGCGAGGCGGCCTCGCGCACCGCCTGCGCGAGCTGCGCCTGCGCCTGCGCGAGCGCCACGCGCGCGTCGGCGGGATCGAGCCGCACCAGCGGCTGGCCGGCCTCGACCCGGTCGGTGTCCTCGACGTTGATGGCCAGCACCGTGCCCGCGATCTGCGGCGTGATCTGCACCAGATGCCCCTGCACGTAGGCGTTGTCGGTGTCGACGTAGTACTGGCCGATCAGCGTCCACCAGGCGCCGTAGCCCGCCGCCGCGAGCACCACCACCAGCGCCACCACCACCAGGCCTATCCTGCGCCTGCGTCCCGGCCTGCGCGCAGGCGCAGGCGCGGCGGATGCGGATCCGTCCGCGCCTGCCGCCTGCACGGCGCTGCCAGCCTCATCGCTCATGACCTGCCTCCGATCGATCGTCGCCGTCGCTCCGGTAGCCTCCGCCCAGCGCACGCACCAGCGCGAGATCGAGGTCGACGCCGCGCGCCGCCAGCTCGATGGTGTTGCGTCGCTGGGCGAGCACGCCGGATTCCACCGACAGCACAGTGAGATAGTTGGCCAGCCCGGCGCGGTAGCGCTGCAGCGCCAGCGCATCGGCGCTCTCGGCGGCGGCGCGCGCGGCGCTCTGCTGCACGCGCTGGCGCTCGAGCGAGCGCAGCGAGGCGAGCTGGTCGCCCACTTCGCGCACCGCGCCGGCGACGGCGGCGTTGTAGCCGGCCACCGCCGCATCGATGTCGGCCGTCTTGCCGCGCAGGTTGGCGCGCAGGCGCCCGGCGTCGAACACCGGCAGGCGCAGCGCCGGACCGACGCCCCAGATACGGCTGTCGGCCTCCAGCCAGTGCGCGAAGCCCAGGCTCGAGAACCCGGCGAAGGCGGCGAGGTTCACGTTCGGATAGAACTCCGTGACGGCCGCGTCGCGATCGCGCAGCGCCGCTTCGATGCGCCAGCGCGCTGCCACGATGTCGGCGCGCCGCCCGAGCAGGTCGGCGGTGATCGGCCCGGAGATCGCCTGCTGCGCCGCCGCCGGCATGGCCGGCGACAGGCCGGCCAGCGCCTCGGCCGGCTGCAGCGCGAGCGCGGCCAGCGCGTTGCGCGCGAGCATGGCCTGCTCGTCCAGCACCTCGGCCTGACCGGCCGCATCGGCCACCGCACCCTCGGCCTGGCGCAGCTCCACCTCGGTATCGAGGCCGGCACGCACGCGCTGGGCGACCAGGTCGCGCAACTGCGTGCGCTGGCGCAGCGTGTCCGCGGCCAACGCGCGCAGCGCCACCAGCCGCGCGAGCTGGACCCAGGTCCGCACCACCTCGGTCGACAGCAGCACGCGGGCCGCCTGCAGATCGGCCTGCGCGGCGCGCGCCTGGCCGAGCGCGGCGTCGAGCAGCGCGCGGTTGCGCCCGAAGACGTCGAGCTCCCATGCCGCATCGAGCCGCACCGCGTTGCCGGTGAGCACGCTGCCGGCGATCGGCGGCGGGAACAGGTCGTTCGCGGAATAGCGCTGGCGCGTCGAGGCGAGCGAGCCCGAGACCTGCGGCAGGCGTGCGGCATCGGCCGCCTGCGCGAGTGCGCGCGCCTTCTCGAGGCGGGACTTCGACACCGCGAGCGTCGGATTGTCCTGCAGTGCACGCTCGACGAGAGCGTCGAGCCGTGGGTCGCCGAAGCGCTCCCACCAGCGCTCGCCGGGCCAGTCCAGGCGGGCGGTGTCGGCGGGCGCCACACCCAGGCTGCGGACGTCGATCGGGGTGGCGCTCGGCTCGATGCCGGCATGGCTCGCACAGCCCGTCAGGACGGCCAGGGCGGCGGCCGCGGCGCACCCGCGCATTCGCGCGCGGCGAAGGCTGCGCATGACGCCACAAGCCGGCGCGGGCCGCGGGATGCGCCTCACGATCTCCGCTCCGGCCCCGGACGGCCGCGCGACGGCCCGGCAGCGGTTCCGGTTCCGGCCGCCGTCTCCGCGGCGGCGCGCTCGCGCCGGCCGTTGTCGATCATGCGCACCAGGTAGGCACGCAGCTGCTCGAATTCCCGCCGCTCGAATCCGGCCAGGTGGACGTTGTTGGCATGCGCCAGCCCGGCCGGCACCTGCGCAGCCGCCCGCTCGCCGGCCGGCGTGAGCTCCAGCGTCCATACGCGCCGGTCGTCGCGGGAGCGGGTGCGGCGGATCAGGCCCTTGGCCTGCAGCCGGTCGAGCGTGCGCGTCATCGCGCCGGCATCGAGCTCGAGCGCCTGCGCGAGCGCCGCCGCGGTGCACGCGCGGCCGCGGGCGATGAGCAGCAGCGGCCCCCATTGGGCATCGGTGAGGCCGTGGCAGGCCATGGCGCTGTCGACGCAGCGCGTGAGCGACATCTTGAGCTGCCGCACCAGGAAGCCGATGCTCTCGCCCACCGGGTAGTCGCCCGCATCGTAGAAGGGCTTCGGAGGAGCCATGCGGCAATATACTTGCCTAGGCAGGCATCGTCAACCTGCGCCTGGAATCGGCTGCTACACTGGGATCAATCGTCGCGCTCGCCCATGAAATTCTGTTCGGTCTGCGGCCATGAAGTGCAGCTCAGCGTTCCGCCCGGCGACAACCGGCCGCGCTACCGCTGCGCGCACTGCGGCACCATCCACTACCAGAACCCGACCATGGTGCTGGGCACGATCCCGGTCTGGGAGGACAAGGTGCTGCTGTGCCGGCGCGCGATCGAGCCGCGCTACGGCTTCTGGACCCTGCCGGCCGGCTTCATGGAGAACGGCGAGACCACCGCCGAAGGCGCGCAGCGCGAGACCATGGAGGAGGCCGGCGCGCGCATCGCGCTCGGCGAGGCGTTCTCCATGGTGGACGTGCCGCACGTGAACCAGGTGCACGTGTTCTTCCGCGCCGAGCTGCTCGACATCGCCTTCGCGCCGGGGCCCGAGAGCCTGGAGACGCGCCTGTTCACCGAGGCCGAGGTGCCGTGGGATGCGATGGCGTTCCGCACGGTTGCGCAGACGCTGCGCTGGTTCTTCGAGGACCGGCGCAGCGGCGTCTATTCGATGCACACCGGCGCGATCCGCTCGCCCGTGCCGCGCCCCGCCTGAGAGCCGGCCGGCCATGGACCGTAGCGGCCCGCCTCCATGCGAGCCCGATTCGACTCCGGCGGCCTCCTAGGGCGTGCCGACACGCCCCAGACCCGCGACACGCACCCATGCCCGCAGCATCGCAACGCTCCCTCGCATGGGTCGAGCCGCACGACCCGCTGCCCGATCCCTCGCTGGCGCTGGACGAGCCCAACGGACTGCTCGCCGCCGGCGCCGATCTCTCTGCGCCGCGGCTGCTTGCCGCCTATCGCAGCGGCATCTTTCCCTGGTACAGCGAGGGGCAGCCGGTGCTGTGGTGGTCGCCCGATCCGCGCATGGTGCTGCCTCTCGACGAGTTCAGGCCTAGCCGCTCGCTGATCAAGACGGTGCGGCGCGCGCGCCGCGAGGAGCGCTGGCGCGTGACGCTCGACGCCTGCTTCGATCGCGTGATGCGGGCATGCGCCATGCCGCGCGCCGGGCAGGACGGCACCTGGATCACCGCGCAGATCGCTGCCGCCTACGGCGCGCTGCACCGGGCGGGCGCCGCCCACTCGGTCGAGCTGTGGCAGGGCGCGGCGCTGGCCGGCGGTCTCTACGGCGTAGCCATAGGACGCATGTTCTTCGGCGAATCGATGTTCGCGCGCGTGCCCGACGCCTCGAAGACGGCGCTGTGGGCGCTCGTGTCGCTGCTGCGCCGGCACGGATTCAGCGTGATAGACTGCCAGCAGAACACTCGCCATCTGGCTTCGCTCGGTGCACGCGAAATTACGCGCGCGTCGTTCCTGCAGCACGTGGCCGCGCTCACGCGGCAACCCGATCCCGACTGGCGGGCGATGAGCATCGAGCTACCGGACGCATGACGCACCTGAAGGAACTGCCGTTCGCGGCACTCCAGTTCTACGCGACCGCGCCCTACCCTTGCAGCTACCTGCCCGGGCGCCTGGCGCGCTCCCAGGTCGCCACGCCCAACCACCTGATCAACGCCGACATCTACAGCGAGCTGGTCAAGGCCGGCTTCCGCCGCAGCGGCATCTTCACCTACCGGCCGCACTGCGACGGCTGCCGCGCCTGCGTGCCGGTGCGCATCCCGGTGGCCGGCTTCCGCCCCACGCGCAGCCAGCGCCGGGCGTGGAAGGGGCACCGCACGCTGCGCACCCTGGTGGCCCGGCTCGGCTTCTCGCCCGAGCACTACGATCTCTACCTGCGCTACCAGGCCAGCCGCCACGCCGGCGGCGGCATGGACCACGACAGCCGCGAGCAGTACGCCCAGTTCCTCCTGCAGAGCAAGGTCAACACGCGCCTGGTCGAGTTCCGCGAAGCCGACGGCACGCTGCGCATGGTGTCGATCATCGACATCCTGAACGACGGCCTGTCCTCGGTGTACACCTTCTTCGATCCGCAACCGCCCGGCGCCAGCTTCGGCACCTACAACATCCTGTGGCAGATCGAGCAGTGCCGCCAGCTCGGCCTGCCGCACCTGTACCTCGGCTACTGGATCGCCGAGAGCTCGAAGATGGCCTACAAGGCGAACTTCCAGCCCATCGAGAGCCTGGTCGACGGCCGGTGGGTCGCGGGGCCGTCCCGGCCGGAGGCCGCCCCGGGGCCCGGGCGATGAGCCCGTACGCCCTCGCGCGCCCGCTGCTCTTCGCCCTCGATGCCGAGCAGGCGCACGAGCTGACCCTGGGCGCGCTCGACGGCGCCGCGCGCAGCGGCCTGCTGCGCCTGGTCGCCGGCTGCCCGGTCGAGGACCCGGTCGAGGTGATGGGGCTGCGCTTTCGCAACCGGGTCGGGCTGGCCGCCGGGCTGGACAAGAACGGCGCGCACATCGACGCGCTGGCGGCGATGGGCTTCGGTTTCATCGAGGTCGGCACGGTGACGCCGAAGGCGCAGCCGGGCAACCCGCGGCCGCGCCTGTTCCGCCTGCCGCAGCGCGAGGCGCTGATCAACCGCATGGGCTTCAACAACGCCGGCGTCGAGGCCTTCGTGGCCAACGTGCGGCGCGCCCGCTGGCGCGGCGTGCTCGGCCTGAACATCGGCAAGAACGCCGCCACGCCCATCGAGCGCGCGCTCGACGACTATCTCGTCTGCCTCGATCGCGTCTACCCGCACGCGAGCTACGTGACGGTCAACATCTCCTCGCCCAATACGGCCAATCTGCGCCAGCTCCAGGGCGGCGACGCGCTGCGCGAGCTGCTCGACGCGCTGCAGGCGCGCCGCGCCGTGCTGGCCGCCCAGCACGCGCGGCGCGTGCCGCTGGCGCTCAAGATCGCGCCCGATCTCGACGACGGGCAGATCGCGGCGATCGCCGAGCTGCTCGTGCGCCACGGCGTCGACGCGGTCATCGCGACCAACACCACCGTGTCGCGCGAAGCGGTGGCCGGCCTGCCGCACGCCGACGAGGCCGGCGGCCTGTCGGGCGCGCCGGTGCGCGAGCCCTCCAACCGGGTCATCCGCGCGCTGCGCGAGAGCCTGCCGCGCGGCTATCCCATCATCGGCGTGGGCGGCGTGCTCGAGGCCGCGCACGCGCGCGAGAAGCTGGCTGCCGGCGCCACGCTGGTACAGCTCTACACCGGGCTCGTCTACCGCGGCCCCGCGCTGGTGGGCCAGTGCGCGCGCGCCCTGGCGCAGGCGGCACACGCCGCACAGGCGGCATCCGTGGCACCGACCACTCCGGCGTGAAGAGCGCCTTGGCCGTGCAGACCACCCCGGCTGCGAAGACCACCTGGCGTGAACGCCTGGAGGCGTGCTTGACGCCTTTTAACATGTATCCTAAAGTGACCTTTCTTTGCGTCACCTTCCATTTCCGAGGAGCAAGCCTATGAGCGAAAACGCCCTCCCCATCCTGGGCGAGGATACCCACATCTTCGACGCTCGCGGCGTTGCGCGGCGCTTTCGCCACTCGGCGATCTTCGGGGCGCTGTCGGCCCTGCACCCGGGCGAGACGATGCGCTTCATGAACGACCACGATCCTCTGCCGCTGCTCCAGCAGATCAACGGCCACTTCGGCGAGCACGTCGAGATCTCGTACGTCAGCCGCGCCCCCGGCGAGATCGTGATCGACTTCCACGTCCGTTGATTGCCGATCTCTATCCGCAGGTCCGCTTCGTCCACATCGCGCTGGTGATCCTCAGCGGCTGCGTGTTCGCCGTGCGCGGCACCGCCACGCTGGCCGGCGCGACGTGGCCGCGCGCGGCGACCCTGCGCTACGCCAGCTACACCATCGACACCGGCCTGCTCGGGGCGGCCCTCGTGCTGCTGGCGATCCTGCACCTCAACCCCTTCGTCGAGCCCTGGCTGGCGGCCAAGCTGGCGCTGCTGCCGGCCTACGTGGTGCTGGGCGTCATGGCGCTGCGGCGCGCCCGCACGCCGCGCGCGCGCGTAGCGTGGTTCGTGGCAGCGCTGGCCTGCTACGGGATGATGGTGTCGATCGCCCGGGCGCATCATCCGCTCGGCTTCCTGCGCGGCATCCTGGGCGGGTAGGCGCGGCCGGTCCGCGGTGCGGCTGCGGCTGCGGCGTGACGATCGAGCAGGCGGCCTACAGGTCCTGGCCTAGACTTCCGGGCGCAGCCACAGCCAGGTCGCGACGACGGCCATCGTGCCCGGCACGGCGACCTTCACCCACAGCGGCGCACCCGACAGGGCAAGGGTCAGCGCGCTGGCCATCATCATGAGCGAGGCGACCCACTTGGCGCGGCGCGGCACGGCGCCGTGATCGCGCCAGCGGCGGATCGACTCGCCGTGCACCGGATGGCCGAGCAGCCATGTCTCGAGGCGCGGCCAGCCGCGTCCCGCGGCCCAGGCGGCCACCAGCAGGAACGGCACCGTCGGCATGACCGGCAGCATCATGCCGACCACGCCGGCGGCCACGCATACGATCGCCACGACGCGCCACAGCGCGATCGCCAGGGAGCGCCGGATCATGCCGGCAGTGTACCGGCGCTCCCCGCGCGATGCCCATGTTGCCTGGCCGGCCAAGATGACTTTGATTTCACAAGGTGATATAAGGTCCCGCATTGTCGTTGCTGCCCGGAAGTCATGCCACGCCCCCGACTCGAAAGCGGTGAAGCGAGCCGAACCGCGATCCAAGTCATCGAACGCATGGTCTCGCTGCTGGATGCGCTGGCCGCGCAGCCCGATCCGGTGAGCCTGAAGGATCTGTCCGGGCGCACCGGCCTGCATCCGTCGACCGCGCACCGCATCCTCAACGACCTGGTGACCGCGCGCCTGGTCGATCGCGCCGAGCCAGGCGCCTACCAGCTGGGCATCCGCCTGCTCGAGCTGGGCAACCTGGTCAAGGCGCGCCTGAGCGTGCGCGACGCCGCGCTCGGACCGATGCGCGAGCTGCACCGCGCCACCGGCCAGCCGGTCAACCTCTCGATCCGCCAGGGCGACGAGATCGTGTACATCGAGCGCGCGGTCTCCGAGCGCTCCGGCATGCAGGTGGTGCGCGCCGTCGGCGGCCGCGCCCCGCTGCACCTGACCTCGGTCGGCAAGCTGTTCCTGGCCGTCGACGACAGCCGCGCCGTGCGCGCCTACGCCGCGCGCACCGGCCTGGCCGGCCATACCCGCAACAGCATCACCGATCCGGCGCGCCTGGAGCGCGAGCTGTCGCTGGTGCGCGCGCGCGGCTACGCGCGCGACAACGAGGAGCTGGAGCTGGGGGTGCGCTGCATCGCCGCGGCCATCCGCGACGACACCGGCAAGGTGGTGGCCGGCCTGTCGATCTCCGCGCCGGCCGACTTCGTGCAGGACGACTGGATCGACCAGCTGTGCCACACCGCCGCGGAGATCTCCGCGGCGCTGGGCTACGAGGCGCGCGGCTGAGCGGCGCGCACTCGCTTCAGGCGTCGGCTGGCGCGTGCTCGCGCGGGCCGGGCTGCAGGAAGGCCTTGTGCTCGCCGGGCATCGGTCGTCTCGGCTCGGCGCGCGACGCGCTCTCGAGCCAGGAGCGGATGCGCAGCGCATCGCCGACGCGCGCCACGCGCGCGGCCGCATCGAGCAGCACCACCACCATCGAGCGTCCGTCGATGCGCGTCTGCATGACCACGCAGTTGCCGGCCTCCGAGATGTAGCCGGTCTTCTGCACGCCGATGTCCCAGTCGGGGCGGTCGACGAGGCGGTTGGTGTTGCGGTAGCTGACCGTGTTGTAGCCCGTGTCCACGGTGAGGGCGCTCGCCGTCGAGTACTCGCGGATCAGCGGATAGGTCGAGGCCGCGCGCACCAGCAGGGCGAGGTCGCGCGCGTTCGAGACGTTGCTGCTGGACAGCCCGGTGGGCTCGACGAAGTGCGAGCTGGACATGCCGAGCTCGCGCGCCTTGCGGTTCATCTGCTCGACGAAGCTCGCCATGCCGCCGGGATAGTGGCGCCCGAGCGTGTGGGCGGCGCGATTCTCCGACGACATCAGCGCCAGCTGCAGCAGCTCGCCGCGCGACAGGCGCGTGCCGGTGCGCAGGCGCGAGCGGGTATTGCGCTCGGTATCGACGTCGGCATCGCCGATCTCGAGCATCTCCGTCATCGGCAGCTGCGCATCGAGCACCACCACGGCCGTCATCAGCTTGCTGATCGAGGCGATCGGCAGCACCGCCTGCGCGTTCTTCTCGAACAGCACCTCGCCGCTGCCCTGGTCCAGCACCAGCGCCACGGCCGACTGCAGGGCGAGCGGATCGCCGGCGGCATGCAGGCCGATGGCATGGCCGATCGACGGGCGTACCGGCTCGGCCACGCGCACCACCCTGTGCGCCGAGGCTGCGCCGGAGCCGCGCTTGCCGCGCGCAGTGGCGCTGCTCCACTTGACCCGCTTCGGGGTCGCGGACGCCGTCTTGCGCGCACCCGCGTGCGTCTTGGCGGCGGCCTTGTGCGTCGCCGTCGCCTTGGGCTTCTTCGATGCTTCGCGCGCCTGCACCGCGGCGGCCGGCCACAGCCACGCGGCCAGACCGATCGATACGATCAGCGCGGCGCCCAGGCGCGCCGCGCCCCCCTGCCGAAACCACGACATTGCCGTGCTCCCCCAAGCAAAGTGACAACGGGTCGTTGTGCCACGCAGTGTATCGAAAAGTCGAGACAATAGAGTGCGTTACGCGCCCTTCCTGATGCGAATTCTCGACGACCGGTGGCATTTTTGCGACAGATGGCGCCGCGGCGCCGGCCGAAGCGACGCGCGGCGAGCTGCCGGTGCGGCGAGCGGCTCGCGAGACCATGGCAGGCCACGACGACAGTGGTGGCCTGGCCGCATTGTGGCGGGCCGGTCAGGCCGACGCGATCGCCAGCGGCGCCAGCGCCGCGCGCAGGGCAGGCGGCAGCGCCTGCGGCCGGCGCGTGGCGCGATCGACGTAGACGTGCACGAAGTGCCCTTGCGCCGCGGCCCGCGGCGCGTCGCCCCGGAACAGGCCGACCTCGTAGCGCACGCTGCTCGTGCCCAGGCGCGTCACGCGCAGGCCGGCGTGCACGAGGTCGGGGAAGGCCATGGGCGCGAAGTAGTGGCAGGCCGTCTCCACCACCAGCCCGATCACCGACCCCTGGTGGATGTCGAGCGCGCCGTGCTCGATGAGATAGCGGTTGACCACCGTGTCGAAGTACGAGTAATAGACGACGTTGTTCACGTGGCCGTAGACATCGTTGTCCATCCACCGGGTGGTGATCGGCAGGAAATGCCGGAAGTCGGCGCGCGCGAGCGGTTCGGGCCGCGCGGCCTCGGCAGGGCGGGATCGGGTCACCGCGCAAGGATAGGAAATTCGGGGGAGGGCCGCAATGATCGTCGGACGGGGCAGCCGTGATAAACGGCGCGTGGCGCACCAGGTGTTCTTCCCCGTTGCGGCGGTCTACGGTGCGCTGCTGCCGCCGGTCTCGCTCGCGGTGATGAGCGGCCTCGCTCCCGGGCTGCCCGGCCTGGCCGACGGTGCCGGGCACGGCCACGAGATGCTGTTCGGCTTCGCCCTCGCCGTGGTGGCGGGCTACCTGCTCGGGCCGCAGCCCCGCCGCCGGCTGGCCGCGCTGCTCGCGCTGTGGATCGCCGGACGCGTGGCCTTCCTCGCCGCGCCGGGCAACGCGCTCGGCGCACTGATCAATGCCGGCTTCGCCGTGGCCGTGGCCGCGCTGGTGGCGCCGAAATTCCTCGGCGCGGCCAAGAAGATGCGCAACCAGGCCTTCGCGCCGGTGGTGGTGGGCATCAGCGTGCTGGCCACGCTGGCGCAGATCGCCCGCCTGCTGCACGCGGGCGCCGCCGAGCACGTGCTGCTCGTCGAGGCCGTGCTGCTGTTCGCGCTGCTCGCCCTCTTCATGGGCGGGCGCATCATCGCGGCCGCCGCGGCCGGCCAGCGCTACAAGCAGGGCGAGAAGATGGACGTGCGCGTGCAGCCGCGGCTCGAGGGCGCGCTGATCGCCGGCATCGCGTCGGCGGTGGTGCTGGTGCCGCTTCCCTACGGACGCGTGCCGGCGGCATGGGTGCTCGCAGGCTGCGCGGCGGTGGCCATGGTGCGCCTGCTGCGCTGGCGGCTGTGGCAGTGCCGCGGCCGCCCCGACCTCGCGGCCCTTGCCGTGGGCTACGGGTGGATCGCCGCGGGCTTGGCGCTGCTCGGCGCCGCGCTCCTCGCCGGCCGGATGGAAACCGTCGCCCTGCACGCCATCACCGTCGGCGGGCTGGGCAGCCTGATGCTGGGCGTGATGGCGCGGGTCGCCCTGCTGCGCGTCGAGCGCGACCCGGCCCGCTCCGTGCCGGTGCTGGCGGGGGCCGCGCTGCTCTCGGCCGCCGCGCTGGCGCGCGTCGCAGCCGGCTTCCCGCTGGCCGCGGCCGGCGGCCTGCTGTGGGCATCGGCATGGTGCTGGAGCCTCGCCTTCGCGATGCTGGCGGTGACGCTGGCGCGGGTGCGCCCGGCCTGACGCCCTCCCCCTCCGGATAGGCGCCCGTCCGGCCCTGACGTCCATCCGGCTCGGCGCCGTGCGGCTCGGTACCCTGGCTCGGCGCCGCCTATGTTGCGCTGCACCAAAAAGTTCTTGACATCGGGGCGAAGGGCCCTAAAATTGCCATTGTTGCGATGCACAAATGCCTCTCCCCCCGTTCAACCTGAAGTGAAGGAGTTCCCCATGGTCGCCACCCCCGAACAGTTCATCCAGCTGCAGAAGAGCGCGCTGGAAGCGTTCCACAGCGCCACGATCACCTCGATCGAAGGCCTGGAGAAACTGGCCGCGCTCAACGTGCAGGCCGCCAAGGCGTCGATCGAAGAGTCCACCGAGGCGCTGCGCTCGATGTCCGACGTCAAGGACGCCAAGGCCCTCGCCGACCTGGCGAGCGGCACGGTGCAGCCGGCCACCGACAAGGTCACGGCGTACTACAAGCACGTCTACGAAATCGCCAACGAGACCGGCAACGAGCTCGCCAGGCTGCTCGAGAAGCAGTTCGCCGAGAGCAACCGCCAAGTCTATGCGGCCATCGACTCGCTGGCCAAGAACGCGCCGGCCGGCAGCGAAGGCATGGTCACCCTGGTCAAGCAGGCCGTCTCGGCCGCCAACAGCGCGTTCGACCAGGTGAGCAAGGCCACCAAGCAGGCCGTCGAGCTGGCCGAGGCGAACATCAGCGCCGCCGCCAAGACCACGGTCGCTCCGCGCGCGCCGCGCAAGGCCGCCTGAGCGCGCCCGACCTGCGTTATATCTCCGCGAGCGAGTCCCCGGCTCATTGCCGAGGATCCTCGGCGGGGCGCCCCGGCACCATCCTCCTCCTCCGGGTGCCGGGGGCTGTCGGCCCGGTCCGTTGACCGGGCCTTTTTTTTGCCCCTCACCCCTTCCCGGGCGCCGCCAGCGCCTTCTCGCGCGCGAAGTTGGTCTCCATCTGCATCTTGCCCGAGCGGTACTGCTTGGGCCAGGTCACCTCGGTGAAGCCGATCTTGGCGGCCTCGGTCAGCGTCCAGGCCGGATTGGCCAGGTGCGGCCGCGCCACGGCGCACAGGTCGGCCCGCCCCGCGGCGACGATCGAGTTCACGTGGTCGGCCTCGCTGATGGCGCCCACCGCGATGGTGGCGATGCCGGCCTCCTGACGCACGCGGTCGGCGAACGGCGTCTGGAACATCCGCCCGAAGGTGATCTTCTCCTTCTTGCTCACCTGGCCCGAGGAGCAGTCGATGAGGTCGGCGCCCGCCTCCTTGAAGGCCCGGGCGATCTCGACCGCGTCGGCCGGCGTGATGCCGCCTTCCACCCAGTCGTGCGCCGAGATGCGCACCGACATCGGCAGGTGCTCGGGCCAGACCGCGCGCACCGCGCAGAACACCTCGAGCGGGTAGCGCAGGCGGTTCTCGAGCGAACCGCCGTACTCGTCGCTGCGCTGGTTGGTCAGCGGCGAGATGAAGCTCGACAGGAGGTAGCCGTGCGCGCAGTGCAGCTCCAGCCAGTCGAAGCCGGCCTGCGCGGCGCGCCGCGCGGTGGCCACGAAATCGGCCTTGACGCGGTCCATGTCGGCGCGGTCCATGGCGCGCGAGGCGGCGCTCACGCCTTCCAGGTACTGCTGCGGCGAAGCGCTGATGAGCGGCCAGTTGGGCTCGGGTCCGTCGTCAGGCAGGGGCAGGTCGATGCCGTCCCAGGCGCGGCGCGTAGAGCCCTTGGCGCCGGCGTGGCCGATCTGCAGCGCGATCCGGGCATCGGTCTGGGTGTGCACCAGGTCGACGATGCGCTTCCAGGCCTGCATCTGCGCGTCGTTCCACAACCCCGGGCAGCCCGGGGTGATGCGCGCATCGGGGCTCACGCAGGTCATCTCGACGAACACCAGGCCGGCGCCGCCCATGGCGCGCGCGCCCAGGTGCATGAGGTGATAGTCGCCGGGCACGCCGTCGACGGCCGAGTACTGCGCCATCGGCGAGACGATGACGCGATTCTTCAGCTGCACCGAGCGCACCGCGTAGGGCGTGAACATCGGCGGCACCGCCGGCTGGGCGGCATCGCGGCGCAGGCCGGCGCGCGTGGCGAACCAGCGCTCGTAGCCTTCCAGCCAGCCCTTGTCGCGCAGGCGCAGGTTCTCGTGGCTGATGCGCTGGCTGCGCGTGAGCATGGAGTACATGAACTGGTCGGGCTCGAGCTGGTCGCAGTAGCGCTCGCCGCACACCTCGAACCACTCCATCGCGTTCCAGGCGGCATTCTGCAGGCGCAGCGTCTCGATGCGGCGCGCTTCCTGGTAGGTCTCGAGCACCTCGGCCACCTTGTCGGGGCCGTCGCCCAGGCGCTCGAACTGGCGCGTGAGCTCGATCGCGTCCTCGAGCGCGAGCTTGGTGCCCGAGCCGATCGCGAAGTGCGCGGTGTGCACGGCGTCGCCCATCAGCACCACGTGGCTGCCGTGTCGGTTGCGCACCCACCAGTGCTCGCAGGCCACGCGCTGGAAATTCAGCCAGGCCGATCCGCGCAGGTGTCGCGCGTTGCTCAGGAGCTTCTCGCCCTGCAGGTTGTCGGCGAAGAGGTCTTCGCAGAAGGCGATCGACTGTGCCTGGTCGGCCTTGTCCAGCCCGTGGGCGAGCCACACCGACTCGGGGCACTCCACGATGAAGGTCGAGGTCTCGTCGTCGAACTTGTAGATGTGGGCCTGGAACCAGCCGTGCTCGGTCTTGCGGAAGTCGAAGGTGAAGGCGTCGTAGAGCTTGCGCGTGCCCAGCCAGATGTAGCGGTTGGGGCGCACCACGATGTCGGGCTTGAACACCTCCTCGTAGCGCGCGCGGATCTTCGAGGAGATGCCGTCGCTGGCGATGATGAGATCGGCGTCGGGGAACTCCTCGTCGGAGTCGACCTCCTGCTCGAAGGCGAGCTTCACGCCCAGCTGCTCGCAGCGCGCCTGCAGGATGTTGAGCAGCTTCTTGCGCCCGATGCCCACGAAGCCGTGGCCGCCGGAGCGGATGGTGCGCCCCTTGAAGCGCAGCTCGATGTCGTCCCAGTGGTTGAACGCCTGCTGGATCTCGTCGGCGGTCTCGCGGTCCCAGCGCCGCATGTTGTCCATCGTGGCGTCGGAGAACACCACTCCCCAGCCGAAGGTGTCATAGGGGCGGTTGCGTTCGACCACGGTGATATCGTGGCCGGGATTGAGCTTCTTCATCAGAAGCCCGAAATACAGCCCGCCGGGGCCTCCGCCGATACAGACGATCTTCATGGGCGCCTCCTCTGGTTCGAGGCAACTACTTTAATTCTGAATAGTTTAAGTGTCAACTATATATGCAGGCCATCCTCCTCTTTGCCCACGGCGCCCGCGCCGAAGCCTGGGCACAGCCGTTTCGCGCGGTGCGCGAGCGCCTGCGCGCGGCGCGCCCCGACGTGCCGGTCGAGCTGGCCTTCCTCGAATTCATGCAGCCCGACTTCGATACGGCACTGGCGGCGCTGGCCGCGCAGGGCGCCACCCGCGTGCTGGTGTGCCCGCTGTTCCTAGGTACCGGCGGCCACGTGCTGCGCGACCTGCCCGCGCTCGTCGAGGCCGCCAGCGCCCGCTGGCCCGCCCTGTCGATCGAGTGCGCGCCGGGCCTCGGCGAGGACGCCGAGGTGATCGAGGCGATCGGGCAGCACTGCCTGCGCCACCTGTCCGGCTAGGGCCTGTTCACCCTAGGCACTCGTCCAGCTACGCGCCTGCCCGGCCAGGCATCTGCCCGGGCACCCGGCCCCCGCGAGGCCTGCTCCGGGGATCGCCTGCCTTTGCAGGATTCCCGATAAGCATCGAAGAAAGAACTGGTTCGTCTTCGGCGGCTGCGCTTCTATCCTCTGCTCGTTCCCGACCATGGCGAACAGGGGAGGCAATGGTTTCCGCACAGCACCCGCCCGCGAGCACGGGCAAGGTCTATCTGGTCGGCGCCGGACCGGGCGCCGCCGACCTGCTCACGGTGCGCGCGGCGCGCCTGCTGGCGAGCGCCGACGTGGTGCTGCACGATGCGCTGGTCGGTGGCGAGATCCTCGCGCTGGCCTCTCGCGCGGAGCTGATCGACGTCGGCAAGCGCTGCGCCGGGGCGGCATGCGCGCAGGCATTCATCGTGCGGCAGCTGGTGGAGTGCGCGCGCCGCCACCGCGTCGTGCTGCGCCTGAAGGGCGGCGACCCGATGCTGTTCGGCCGCGCGCAGGAAGAGATCGACGCCCTGCGCGAGGCCGGCATCGCCTTCGAGGTGGTGCCCGGCGTGACCGCGGCGCTGGCCGCCGCCGCCCAGCTCGAATGCCCGCTCACGGTGCGCGGCCTGAGCCGCTCGGTGAGCTTCGTGACGCCCCGCCTGGGCGCAGGCCAGGCCGGCAGCGACTGGCTGCGCGCGGCCGCCGGCGCCGACACCGCGGCGATCTACATGGCCGGGCGGCAGCTGGCCGAGGTGGCCGGCGCACTGATCGCAGCCGGGGTTCCGGCCCGGCGGCCGGCGGTGGTGATAGCGAACGCCTCGCTGCCGCAGGCGGCCTGGCGCGTCACGCACCTGTCGGCGCTGCGCGACGGCGGCTGGGGCGACGATGCCGGCCGGCGCGGCGCAGCGCCGGGCGGCGCGGGCCTGCCCGGGGCTGCCCCGGATGGCGGCGATGCGCCGACGCTGCTGCTGGTCGGCGAGGCGCTCGCCTCGCCTGCGTGCGTACCAGGCGTGCCGCCGGCGGCTGCGGCCGGGTGGGCGCGGCGCGCCGCCCTGAACCGCGCCGCCTGAACCGCACACCGCGAACCCGGCCATGTACCAGTACGACGACATCGACCAGCGGATGGTGGCGGAACGGGTGGCGCAGTTCCGCGACCAGACCCGCCGCTTCCTCGCCGGCAAGCTTTCCGAGGCGGAGTTCCTGCCCCTGCGCCTGCAGAACGGCCTCTACATCCAGAAGCACGCGCCGATGCTGCGCGTGGCCATTCCCTACGGGCTGCTGGCCGCCCGCCAGCTGCGCATGCTGGCGCACGTCGCCCGCCGCTACGACCGCGGCTACGGCCACTTCAGCACGCGCCAGAACATCCAGTTCAACTGGCCGAAGCTCGAGGAGGTGCCCGATGCGCTGGCCGAGCTGGCCACGGTGCAGATGCACTCGATCCAGACCAGCGGCAACTGCGTGCGCAACACCACCACCGACCATTTCGCCGGCATCGCTCCCGACGAGATCCTCGACCCGCTGGTGTGGTGCGAGCTGATCCGCCAGTGGTCGACCTTCAATCCCGAGTTCAGCTTCCTGCCGCGCAAGTTCAAGATCGCGGTCAGCGGCAGCCCGGCCGACCGCGCCGCCACCTGGGTGCACGACATCGGCCTGCATGCGGTGCGCGGGCCCGACGGCGAGCCGGGCTTCCGCGTGATCGTGGGCGGCGGGCTCGGGCGCACGCCCATGGTCGGTCACGCCATCCGCGAGTACCTCGCCTGGCCGCACCTGCTCACCTACCTCGATGCCGTCCTGCGCGTCTACAACCGCCACGGCCGGCGCGACAACAAGTTCAAGGCACGCATCAAGATCCTGGTGCGCGAGCTCACGCCGGAAGGGTTCGCCAGGCAGGTCGAGGCCGAATGGCAGCATCTGCGCGACGGCCCCGGCACCGTGCCGGCCGAGGAGCTCGCGCGCATCGCCGAACGCTTCGGGCGGCCCGCCTACCCCACGCTGCAGGCCACCAGCGCGGCGCACGAGACCGCGCTTCATCGCTCGGCGCCCTACGCCCGCTGGGCGCAGCGCAACGTGCATCCGCACCGTGTGCCCGGCCATGCCGCGGTGACGCTGTCGCTCAAGCGCACCGGCGTGCCGCCGGGCGACGTCACGGCCGACGAGATGGAAGCCATCGCCGCGCTCTCCGAGCGCCACGGCTTCGGCGAGGTACGCGTCACGCACGAGCAGAACCTGATCCTGCCCGACGTCCGGCTCGACGACCTCCCCGCCCTGTGGGAGCGGCTGCGCGAGCTGAACCTGGCTACGCCCAACATCGGCCTGCTGACCAACATCATCTCCTGCCCAGGCGGCGACTTCTGCTCGCTCGCCAACGCCGTGTCGATCCCGCTGGCCGAAGCCATCCAGCGCCGTTTCGACGATCTCGACCATCTCCACGACATCGGCGAGCTCGACCTGAACATCTCGGGCTGCATCAATGCCTGCGGCCATCACCACGTCGGGCACATCGGCATTCTCGGTGTCGACAAGTCCGGCGAGGAGTGGTACCAGGTCACCCTCGGCGGCAACCAGGGGCCGCAGGCGGCGATCGGCCGGATCATCGGGCCGTCGTTCGCGCGCGGGCAGGTGCCCGACGTGGTCGAAGCCCTTCTCGCCTGCTATCTCGCGCACCGCGTATCGGAGGACGAGCGCTTCGTCGACGTCGTCCGGCGCATCGGCATCCAACCGTTCAAGGACCGCGTCTATGGCAACGCTGATCGAGCATCGCAAGCCGGTACCGAATCGCTGGCGCATTCCTGACCACGGACAGGCGGACCTCGGCGAGACGCCTCCCGCCGCGTGGGACATCGTCACGCTGGCGCGCTGGCGCGCGCTGGGCGCAGACATGCAGGCGTCCGGCGGCCGCGCCGCGCCGATCGGCGTGCTGCTGTCGCCCGGCGACGACCCGCACGCGCTGCACGCCGACCTGCCGCACCTGGCCATGATCGCCATCCACCTGCCGGTGTTCACCGACGGCCGCGCCTATTCGAGCGCCCGCATGCTGCGCCAGCAGCTGCGCTGGAGCGGACCGCTGATGGCCGTCGGCGACGTGCTGCGCGACCAGCTCCTGCTGCTCGAGCGCTGCGGCTTCGACACCTTCCGGCTGCGCGCCGACCAGGATCCGCAGGAAGCGCTCTCGGCGTTCGCCGACTTCAGCGACGCCTACCAGGCGTGGGCCGCTCCCGTGGCGCTGTTCGGGCGGCGCGCGCTCGCGCAGGGAGCCCGTCCGTGACCCGGCCGGCCCACGAATACGCCGCGCTCGCCGCGCTTGCCGAGGCGGTCCGCGAGCACGCGCCGGCCGCCTTCTCGTGCAGCTTCGGCCTGGAGGACATGGTCATCCTCGACCTGATCGCGCGCCACGACCTGCGCGCCGAGGTCTTCACCATCGACACCGGCCGCCTGCACGAGGAAACGCACGCACTGATGGCCCGCGCGCGGGCGCGCTACGGCCGCGAGATCCGCGTGCTGTTCCCGCAGGCCGAGGCGCTCGAGCGCCTGGTGCGGCGCGACGGCCCCAACGGCTTCTACTCGAGCCTCGAGGCGCGCCATGCCTGCTGCGCGGTGCGCAAGGTCGAGCCGCTCGGCCGCGCGCTGGCCGGCAAGCGGCTGTGGATCACCGGCCTGCGCCGCGGCCAGGCGGTCACGCGCGCCGAGGTGCCGGTGCTCGCCGCCGATCCGGTGCACGACCTGTTCAAGCTGAACCCGCTCGCCGAGTGGACCGAAAAGCAGGTGCTCGCCTACCTGCGCGAGTACGACGTGCCGGTCAACGCGCTGCACGCCCGCGGCTATCCGTCGATCGGCTGCGCGCCGTGCACGCGCGCCGTCGAGCCCGGCGAAGACCCGCGCGCCGGCCGCTGGTGGTGGGAGCAGCCCGAGCACAAGGAATGCGGCCTGCACGTCGGCCCCGACGGCCGGCTGGCCCGCACGAACCCTCGATCCTCCAGGCAACCCGCATGAACGCCCCCCTGTCCTTCGCACTGTCCCCGCCCGCGGCCGCGGTCCGCAGCCACCTCGATGCGCTCGAGGCCGAGGCCATCCACATCCTGCGCGAGGTGGCCGCCGAGTGCCGCAACGTGGCCCTGCTGTTCTCCGGCGGCAAGGATTCGGCCGTGGTGCTGCACCTGGCGCTCAAGGCGTTCTTCCCCGAGCGCCCGACGTTCACGCTGCTGCACATCGACACCGAGCACAACTTCCCCGAGGTGATCGCCTTTCGCGACGCGGCGGCCGCGCGCTCGGGCCTGGCGCTGGCGGTGCGCTCGGTCGGCGATTCGATCCGCTCGGGGCGGGTGCGCCTGCGCGGCCCCGACGAGCCGCGCAACCGGCACCAGTCGGTGACGCTGCTCGACGCGATCGCCGAGCTCGGCTTCGACGCCTGCATCGGCGGGGCGCGCCGCGACGAGGAGAAGGCGCGCGCCAAGGAGCGCATCTTCTCGTTTCGCGACGAGTTCGGCCAGTGGGACCCCAAGAACCAGCGCCCGGAGCTCTGGTCGCTGTACAACGCGCGCGTGGCGCCCGGCGAGAACATGCGCGTCTTCCCGCTGTCGAACTGGACCGAGCTCGACATCTGGCAGTACATCGAACGCGAGGCGATCGAGCTGCCGTCGATCTACTTCAGCCACGTGCGCCCGGTGGTGCGCCGCGGCGCGGCGATCGTCGCCGTCACCGGGCTGACGCCGGCGCGCGAGGGCGAGCGCGTGGAGTCGCTGCCGGTGCGCTTCCGCACGGTGGGCGACATCACCTGCACGGCACCGGTCGAGTCGCGCGCGGCGACGCTCGCGCAGATCGTCGCCGAGACCGCCGCTACGCGCATCACCGAGCGCGGCGCCACGCGCCTGGACGACCAGGCCAACGAAGCGGCCATGGAGCTGCGCAAGAAGGAGGGCTATTTCTGATGGGCGCACCCGAACGGATCCAGGGCAGCCTGCTGCGCTTCGTCACCGCGGGCAGCGTCGACGACGGCAAGAGCACGCTGATCGGCCGCCTGCTGCACGACAGCAAGGGCCTGTTCGCCGACCAGCTGAGCGCGATCGAGGCGGCCTCGCGCCGGCGCGGCTTCGGCGGCCTCGACCTGTCGCTGATCACCGACGGCCTGCTCTCGGAGCGCGAGCAGGGCATCACCATCGACGTGGCCTACCGCTACTTCGCCACGCCGCTGCGCAAGTTCATCATCGGCGACTCGCCCGGCCACCTCCAGTACACGCGCAACATGGTCACCGCGGCCAGCACCGCCGACCTCGCCGTGCTGCTGGTGGACGCGCGCACCGGCATCGTCTCGCAGACGCGGCGCCACGCCTACCTGGCGCACTGGCTGGGCGTCGCCCACCTGGTGCTGGCAGTCAACAAGATGGACCTGGCGGGCTGGTCGCAGGCGCGCTTCGAGGCGATCCGCGACGAGTTCGCGCGCTTCGCGGAAACGCTCGGGTTCGCCGATGCGCAGGCCATCCCGCTGTGCGCCCTGTCGGGCGACAACGTGGTCGAGCGCAGCGCGGCCGCGCCCTGGTATCACGGCCCCACGCTGCTCGCCCACCTGGAGACGGTGCCGGCGGCGGGCCCGGCCGCGCAGGGGCCGTTCCGCATGGCCGTGCAGCGCGTGGTGCGCATCGCCGGCGGCAACGCCCAGGCCGGCAGCGGCTTCGAGCATGCCCCCTTCCGCGGCTACCAGGGCACGGTGGCCGGCGGCGTGGTGGCCGCCGGCGACGCGGTGCTGGCGGTCGCGAGCGGGCAGCCGGCGACGGTGCGCCGGCTGATCGGCCCCTCGGGCGAGATCGGGTTCGCCGCGGCCGGCGACGCCGTCACCATCGAGCTCGATCGCGACATCGACCTCTCGCGCGGCGACCTGCTGGCCGCGCCCGGACAGCCGCCGGCGCGCCTGCGCACCCTCGAGGTCGACCTGTGCTGGTTCGACGCCGCGCCGCTCGACCCCTCTCGCCCCTACCTGCTCAAGCAAGGCAGCGCGACGGTCCGCGCACGCCTCGAGCGCATCGTCCATCGCATCGACATCGAGCGCCTCGAGCGCGTGGCCGGCGACGAGCCGTTCGCGATGAACGACGTCGGGCGGGTACGCCTGGCGCTGCAGCAGCCGCTCGCGGTCGACGACTATCGCAGCAACCGCAGCCTGGGCGCGCTGATCCTGATCGACGAGGTGACCCACCGCACGGTGGCGGCCGGGACCATCGCGCACGGCTGAACGGCCGCAGGGCGGACCCGCCGCCGCGCCGGATCCACTCGCGTCGCGCGCCAGCCGGCGCCGGCGGGCGCCGCACCGCCAGCGCGCGCAGCGGTGCATTGCCGGGCTGCTCATAAGCAAAGTCGGAAACGGCGGGATCGTTTCCGACCGCGCCCGCCCGAGGTCCAATCCCTCGCTATGCCCCGCCCGATCACGACCTCCATGCGGCCGCAGCGGCGTGCACTGCGCGAGCCGCCGGCATGAACTTCCAGCAGCTGCGCATCATCCGCGAGACGGCGCGCCGGGACTTCAACCTCACCGAGGTCGCCAACGCGCTCTACATCTCCCAGTCGGGCGTGAGCAAGCACATCCGCGACCTCGAGGACGAGCTCGGGCTGCAGCTGTTCGTGCGGCGCGGCAAGCGCCTGCTCGGCCTGACCGAGCCGGGCCGCGAGCTGCTGCCGGTGGTCGAGCGCCTGCTGCACGACGCCTCGAACATCCGCCAGCTCGCCGAGCACTTCACCCGCAAGGACGAAGGCAGGCTGGCCATCGCCACCACCCATACCCAGGCGCGCTACCGCATCGCCGACCTGGTCTCGCAGTTCGTGCGCGAGTTCCCCAAGGTGCGGCTGGAGATCGTCGAGGCGAACCCGCAGGCGATCGCCGACCGGCTGCTCAGCGGCGAGGCCGACATCGGCATCGCCACCGAATCGCTGGGCGAGGTGCCCGAGCTGGTCGCCTTCCCCTTCTACCGCTGGCGCCATGCGATCGTCGTACCGCACGGCCACCCGCTGCTGGCGCTGCCCGCGCCGGCGCTGGCCGACATCGCCGCATACCCCATCATCACCTACCACGAGGCCTTCGCCGGGCGGCGCCGCGTCAACGAAGCCTTCCGCCTGGCCGGCATCGTGCCCAACGTGATCCTGTCGGCGGTGGACTCCGACGTGATCAAGCGCTACGTCGAGCTGGGGCTGGGCGTGGGCATCGTCAGCCCGATCGCCTTCGACCCACGGCGCGACACCCAGCTCCAGCAGCTGGGCGGCACACCCCTGTTTCCCGAGAACACCACCGTGATCGCGGTGCGCCGCGGCCACTTCCTGCGCTCGTTCGGCTACCGCTTCATCGAGCTGTGCGCACCCGAGCTGGCCGGCGATGCGGTGCGCGCGGCGATCCTGGACGACGATCGCTGACGCAGGCACGTCCCGGGAACAGACTCCTGGGCGAGGACGTTCGGGCGCGACCGCTCAGGCAGGATCGGCGCGATTGAAATCGACGCCGCTTTCCACCGAGCGCACGATGCCGGCGCGGATCACGAAGTCGCCGAAGCGTTCGCCTTCGACGCGCTCCGCGGCATAGCGGGCGAACAGCCGGTCGATCTCGGCCAGGATGCGCTCCTCGCCGATGTTCTCCAGGTACATCCGGTTCAGACGCTGGCCATGCGCGCCGCCGCCCAGGTACATGTTGTACTTGCCCGGGGCGCGCCCGGTGAACGCCAGCTCGGCCACGTAAGGACGGGCGCAGCCGTTGGGGCAGCCGGTCATGCGGGTCACGATCGCCTGCCCGGCCAGCCCGTGGCGCTGCGCGATCGCCTCCACCTTGTCGATCAACACCGGCAGGTAGCGCTCGCTCTCGGCCATCGCCAGGCCGCAGGTCGGGAAGCCGACGCAGGCCATCGAGTTGAGCCGCAGCGCGCTCGCGCGGTTGGGGCCGTGCAGGCCGTGCCCTTCGAGCAGCCGGTCGATCGCCGCCCTGGCTTGCGCCGGCACGTTGGCGATGATCAGGTTCTGGTTCGGAGTCAGGCGGAACTCGCCCTGGTGGACGCGGGCGATCTCCTGCAGCGCCGTCATCAGGCGCAGGCGCTCGGTGTCGGCGATGCGGCCGTTCTCCACGAACAGCGTGTAGTGCCAGGCGCCGTCGGATCCGCGGGTCCAGCCGTAGTCATCGGCATGGGTGGTGAAGACGAAGGGGCGCGCCGGCTCCAGCGCGAAGCCGAGGCGGGCCTCCAGCTCGCGCCGGAACCACGGCAGGCCCTTGTCGTCGAGGGTGTACTTGAAGCGCGCCCGGCTGCGGTCGGCACGATTGCCGAAGTCGCGCTGGATGGTCACGATCGCCAGCGCCACCTCGGACAGCCGGTCCTTGGGGAAGTAGCCGATCAGATCGCCCAGCCGCGGATAGGTGTGCGGCGCGCGATCGGTGCGGCCCATGCCGCCCCCCACGGTGAGGTCGAAGCCCGACAGCGTCTCGCCCTCGGCCATGGCGACGAAGCCGACGTCCTGCGTGTAGACGTCGATGTCGTTGAGCGGCGGAATGGCGAAGCCGAACTTGAACTTGCGCGGCAGGTAGGTCGGCCCGTACATGGGCTCCTCGGGCTCGGAGGAGACCACCTTCTCGCCGTCGAGCCAGATCTCGTGGTAGGCACGCTGGACGGGAATCACCTCGTTGGAGGTGCGCCGGGCGAGCTCGTGGACCTCGCGGTGCAGCGCCGAGAGATGGGGGTTCACCGAGGACATCACGCCGCGCGTGTCGTCGCCGCAGGCGGCGATGGTGTCGAGCAGGGCCTCGTGCAGCCCGGCGAGGGTGGGCTTGAGGCTGCCCTTGAGCACGCCGTGGAACTGGAAGGTCTGCCGCGTGGTCAGGCGCAGCGTGGCGTTGCCGTGGCGCAGGGCGAGCCCGGCAAGCTTCAGCCACTGAGCGGGCGTGCACACGCCGCCGGCCAGGCGCACGCGGATCATGAACTGGTAGTCCGGCTCGAGCTTCTGGCGACGCCGCTCCTCGCGCAGGTCGCGGTCGTCCTGCTGGTAGATGCCGTGGAACTTCATCAGCTTGGCATCGGTCTGCGTCACCGCGCCGGTGAGCGGATCCAGCAGGCTGTCGGCAATGGTGCCGCGCAGGTAGTTGCTCTCCGCCTTCATCCGCTCGTCCGGATGCAGCTTCTCGAGCGGCTGCGAGAGATCGCAGCTGCGATCCACGCCGGTCGGCGCGGCGGTATCGCCTTCGGTGCTCATGGAAGGGCCCGTCCTTCAGTAGACGTCGCGCTGGTAGCGCCCGGCGGCCTGCAGCTCGCGCAGATGCTCCTCGGCGTCCTCCCGGCCGCGGCCGCGGCTGCCGGCCACGACCTCCACCAGCGCCGCGTGGACGTCGCGCGCCATGTACCCGGCGTCGCCGCACACGTAGAGGTGGGCGCCCTCCTCGAGCCAGGCGAACAGCGGCGCGGCCTGCTCCAGCAGCCGCTGCTGCACGTAGACCTTGCGCTCGCCGTCGCGCGAGAACGCCAGGTCGATGCGCGTGAGCAGCCCCTCCCGATGCCACGCCTGCCACTCGGTCTGGTAGAGGAAATCGGTGCGGAAATTGCGTTCGCCGAAGAACAGCCAGCTCTTCGCGCCGAGGCCGAGCGCTTCGCGGTGCTGCATGAACGCCCGGTACGGCGCAACGCCGGTGCCGGCGCCGATCATCACGATCGGCGCCGCGGGGTCGTCCGGCAGCCGGAAGTGGTCGTTGCGCTGCACGTACACGGGAACGCCGTCGCCGGGCTCGAGCCGGTCGGCCAGGAACACCGATGCAACGCCGTGCCGGTCGCGCCCGTGCAGGCTGTAGCGCACCGGGGCCACGCACAGGTGGACTTCGTCCGGCGCGAAGGCGAGGCTGGAGGCGATCGAATACAGGCGCGGCTGCAGCCTGCGCAGCGCCTGCGCGAATGCCTGCGGGGCGACGCCCTGCGCCGGGCGCGAGCGGACCAGGTCGATGAGCTGGTTGTCCGCCATGAAGGCGCCGAGCTGCGCGCGCGACTGCGCCGAGCCCAGCTCGGCCAGCTGGCGATCGCCGCATGCCCCGGCCCACCACTGGACGAAACGCGGGGTCAGCGCCGTGATCTCGAGCTCACCGGCCAGCGCCTGCGCGATCGACACCTCGCCCTCGCCCACGGCGACCGGCTCGGCGCCGGACCAGCCGAAGTGCTCGATCAGCTCGCTCACCAGCGCCGGATCGTTGCGCGCCGCCACGCCGAGCGCGTCGCCCGGAAGAGGGTCGAGCCCCGAGCCCTCCAGCCCCAGCTCCAGGTGTCGTGTGTCCTTGGAGGAGCCGCGCCCGGTGAGCCGCAGACTGGCCAGCACGGGTGCCGGGAACGGCCGCTGCCTGCCGTAGCGGGCCGTCGCGGCGACGCCCGGCCGCACGCCCGCCGCGGCGTCCTCCACCGATGCCGTGGCGCCCTTCATCGATGCCGCGGCGGCATGCGGCGGCACCGATACCCCGGCCTGCCCCGCAGCCGACGCCCCGGCCTGCGCCCCGGCCGACGCCGCGCCATCGCCAACCAGGCGCGCGAGCAGCCGCTCGACCCATGCAGCGGCATCGGCCTCGTAGTCGACATCGCAGTCGCAGCGATCGAGCAGGCGCACTGCGCCCAGCTCCTCGAGCCGGCGATCGAGCCGCTTGCCGGCCTCGCAGAAGAACTCGTAGGTCGAATCGCCCAGCGCCAGCACGGCGAAGCGCAGCCGCTGCAGCAAGGGTGCCCTGGGGCCGGACAGGAACTCGAAGAACGGGGCGGCGCTCTCGGGCGGGTCTCCCTCACCGTGGGTGCTGGCGACGAACAGGATCGTTTCTTCCTCGGCCAGGGCGCGCGTCTTGTAGCGCGCGAGATCTTCCACGCCGGTGCGCAGGCCCGACCCTCGCGCCCGTTCCTCGATGGTGCGCGCCAGCGCGGCCGAGTTGCCGCTCTCGCTGGCATAGAGGATTCTCAGCAGCGACGCAGCAACCGGCGCCTGTGCCGCGCGCGCCGCCTGCGAGATCGCCGTCGAGGCCTCGCGACCGGCCGCGGACAGATCGCCGCGCGCCTCGGCCACGCCGGCGAAATACCCGCTCACCCAGAGCGCCTGCTCGGCGCTCAGGGAGCGGGCGAGATCGCGAATCACGGCCCGGTCGGCGTCCTTGATCGCGGCTTCGGCTATTTCGGTCAGCGTCAGCTCCACCGCCGTGCGCCCCCGCCTCTCAAGGCCGGCCCGGCTGCGGCGTCAGGCGCAGGTAGGGGCGCAGCGCCTTGTATCCCTTGGGGAACCTCTGCCTGATCTCGGCCTCGTCCTGGATCGAGGTCGGGATGACGACGTCGTCGCCCTCGTGCCAGTTGCCCGGCGTGGCCACGCCGTGGGCGTCGACCAGCTGCAGGGCATCGATAGCGCGCAGGATCTCGTCGAAATTGCGCCCCACGTTCAGGGGATAGGTGAGGATCAGGCGCACGGTCTTCGCGGGGTCGATGATGAACACCGAGCGCACCGTCACCGTGGTCGACTGGCCGGGATGGATCATGTCGTACAGCTCGGAGACCTTGCGATCGGCATCGGCGATGATCGGGAAGCCGACCACGGTCTTCTGCGTCTCGTTGATGTCCGTGATCCAGCGGCGGTGGCTGTCGACTGGATCGACCGAAAGCGCGATCGCTTTCACGTTGCGCTTGGCGAACTCCGACTGGAGCTTCGCGGTGAGGCCCAGCTCGGTGGTGCAGATCGGCGTGAAATCGGCCGGATGGGAGAACAGCACCACCCAGGAGTTGCCCGCCCACTGGTGGAACCTGATCGTCCCGATGGAAGAGTCCTGTTCGAAATCGGGCGCCTTGTCGCCCAGCCGAATCGTCATGTCGTTCTCCAGATGAAGCGGAAAGAACGACGATAGGCATGCGGCGACGCGAGCGCCATGATCGACGCATTCGCGTGGATGCAATTAACGTCTGGTTATTAAGGCCTGTTCACCCTGCGATCGAGGTGGGCTTGCGCACTGCGTCGAGTTCGCTCCACAGCCGGCGCTCGCGCTCGAGCGCCACCTGCAGGTTGCGCTCCTTCACGTGGCCGAAGCCGCGGATCTCCTCCGGGATCGAGGCGATGCGCACCGCCAGCGGCAGGCGTTCGCGCGTGAGCGAGGCCAGCAGGCGCTCCACGCCGGCCCGGTAGTCGGCGATCAGCCGGCGCTCCGCGCGCCGCTCGGCGCTGTATCCGAACGGATCGAGCACCGTGCCTCGCAATCCCTTGAGACGGGCAAGCACCTTCAACGCCCCGAAGACCCACGGGCCGTATTCGCGCTTGATCAGCTCGCCGCGCGCATTGCGCCGCGCCAGCAGCGGCGGCGCAAGATGGAGGCCGAGCCGGAAATCGCCCTCGAAACGCTCGTGCACCTGCGCCATGAACGCGCCGCTGCTGTAGAGTCGCGCCACTTCGTACTCGTCCTTGCAGGCCATCACCCTGAACAGGTTGCGCGCCACCGCCTCGGTGAGTTGCAGCGGCGCCCCGTCGCCGAGCAGCGCCGCCTCGGCGAGGCGCACCCGCTCGACCAGGGCGGCATAGCTGCGCGCGTAGCGCTCGTCCTGGTAGTCGACCAGCGCGTCGATGCGACGCGCGACGATCTCCTCGAGCGAGCCGGACAGGCGGTGCGACACCGGCGGCGGGCCCGCCGGCTCGGCGGCCGCCTCGACGCGCGCGGGATCGACCGCCGCGACACGGCCCCATGCGAAGGCCGCCTTGTTCTGCTCGATCGCCACCTCGTTGAGCTCGATGGCGCGCTCGATGGCAGCGGCCGACAGCGGTATCAGGCCGCGCTGCCAGGCGTAGCCGAGCATGAACAGGTTGGTCGCGATCGCGTCGCCCAGCAAGGCCGCCGCCAGCCGGCTGGCGTCGACGAACCATGCGCGGTCCGCACCCGTCGCATCGACGATCGCCGACTCCATGGCGCCGAGCGGAAACTTCCAGTCCGGATCGCGGGTGAAGTCGGCCGTGGGCGTGCTCGCGACGTTGACCACGACGCGTGTGTGGCCTTCGCTCATGCGCGCCAGCGCCTCGCGCCCGGCGGTGACTACCACGTCGCAGCCGAGCACCGCGTCGGCCGAGGCCACGCCGATGCGCGGCGCGTACAGCGGCTCTCCGGACGCGGCGAAGCGCACGAAGCTCATCACCGCGCCGTTCTTCTGCGCCAGCCCGGTCACGTCGAGCACGGTCACGCCTTTGCCTTCGAGATGCGCGGCCATGCCGAGCAGCTGGCCGACGGTGACCACGCCGGTGCCGCCGATGCCGGTCACCAGCAGGCCGTAGCTGCCGCGGATCGCCGGCTGCTGCGCCGGCGGCAGGCCGGCCGCCGGCGAGCCCGGGCCGGCCGCGAGTGCGGCCGCTGCGGCCGCCGGCGCGGCGGGGTGCGCCTGCTGCGCCGCCGGCGCCGCACCACGGGCCGGCACCGCAGGATGCGCGGCCGCCGGCCTGCGGCGCAGCTGCCCGCCGTGCACGGTGACGAAGCTCGGGCAGAAGCCCTCGACGCAGGAGTAGTCCTTGTTGCACGACGACTGGTTGATCGCCCGCTTGCGGCCGAACTCGGTCTCCACCGGCTCGATCGACACGCAGTTCGACTGCACGCCGCAGTCGCCGCAGCCCTCGCACACCGCCTCGTTGATGAAGACCCGGCGCGGCGGATCGGGGAACTCGCCGCGCTTGCGCCGGCGCCGCTTCTCGGCCGCGCAGGTCTGGTCGTAGATCAGCACCGACACGTCCGGATACTCGCGCAGCTCGCGCTGCACCTCGTCGAGCCGGCTGCGGTGATGCACGGCGACGTCGGCATCGAAATGGCCCGCCGGATACTTGCCGGGCTCGTCGCTGACCACCACCACCTTGCGCACGCCCTCGGCGCGCACCTGCTGCGCGATCATGCGCGGGGTGAGCGCGCCATCGTGCTTCTGGCCGCCGGTCATCGCCACCGCGTCGTTGAACAGGATCTTGTAGGTGATCGGCGTCCTGGTGGCGACCGCGTGGCGGATCGCCAGCGACCCGGAGTGGAAGTACGTGCCGTCGCCGAGGTTCTGGAACACGTGCCTGGTTTCGCTGAACGGGGCCTGCCCGACCCAGGTCATGCCCTCGCCGCCCATGTGCGTGAAGGTGGCCGTGGAGCGGCCCATCCACATCGCCATGGTGTGGCAGCCGATGCCGGCCAGCGCGCGCGAGCCCTCCGGCACGCGGGTCGAGGTGTTGTGCGGACAGCCCGAGCAGAAGTACGGGATGCGCTCGATCGCGGGACGTGAGACCGGGGCGGCCTTCTCCTTGGCATCGAGGCGCGCCAGCCGCGCCGCGATGCGCGCGGCCGCGGCCGCCGGCAGCGCGCCGCGCGCATCGGCCGCCTGCTCCGGCCGGCGGGCCAGGCGCGCCGCGATCAGCCGCGCGCACAGCGCCGGCGTCAGCTCGCCGTAGTCGGGCACCAGCGGGGCGCCGCGCTCGTCGGCCTTGCCCACGATGCGCGGACGCTCGGCGAGCGCGTAGAGCGCCTCCTTGAGCTGGGTTTCGACGAGCGCGCGCTTCTCCTCGATCACCAGCAGCTCCTCGCAGCCCGCTGCGAAGGCGCGCAGCCCCTCGGGCTCGAGCGGCCACGGCATGGCCACCTTCCATACCTTGAGGCCGGCGGCGCGCGCATCGGCCTCCTCGATGCCCAGGTCGGCGAGCGCCTGCATGACGTCGAGCCAGCTCTTGCCGGTGGTGACGATGCCCAGGCGCGCGGGCTCGCCGTCGGGGCGGCCGAACACGTGGGCGTCGAGCCGGTTGGCGCGCGCGTAGGCGAGCGCCGCAGGCAGCTTCCAGCGCACCAGACGCTGCTCGAGCTCGAGGAACGATCCTTCCGGCCAGCGCAGGTTCAACCCGCCGGGCGGCATCGGGCAGTCGGCCGGCAGCTCGATGCGCAGGCGCCCGGGCGAGACGTCGGCGATGCCGGCGGCCTCGATGGTGTCGGTGACCGCCTTCATGCCCACCCACAGGCCGCTGAAGCGCGACATCGCGAAGCCGTGCAGCCCGAGGTCGAGATAGTCCTGCACGGTGGCCGGCGCGAGCACCGGAATGCCCACTGCCTGGAACACGAAGTCGGTCTGCGCGGCCATGGTGGAGGACTTGGCGCCGTGGTCGTCGCCGGCCACCGCGAGCACGCCGCCGTGCCTGGAGCTGCCGGCCTGGTTGGCGTGGCGCAGGGCGTCGCCGCTGCGATCGACGCCCGGCCCCTTGCCGTACCAGATGGCGAACACGCCGTCGTACTTCGCGCCCGGGAACGCCTCGAGCTGCTGGGTGCCCCAGATCGCGGTGGCCGCGAGGTCTTCGTTGAGCCCCGGCACGAAGCGGACGTGGTGCGCATCGAGCCGCTGCTGCGCCTTCCACAGCGCCAGGTCGTAGCCGCCCACCGGCGAGCCGCGATAGCCCGAGATGTAGCCGGCGGTGTTCAGGCCCGCGGCGAGGTCGCGCCGGCGCTGCATCAGCGGCAGGCGCACCAGCGCCTGCGTGCCGGTGAGGTACACGCGGCCCGCCTCGGCATCGTAGCGGTCGTCGATGGATGTTTCCCGAAGAACCGGATCGACCGGTGCGTTCATCTGCGTCTCCTCACTGCGCGGCCGGCGGTCCGTCTTGCGTGCTGTTTTCGGGTTCACGCGGGGACGATCGCAGGATGAACAGGCCCTAACGGATCTCGCCGCCCAGCTCGCGCACGCCCGCCTCGAGGCGCTCGTAGGCCTGCGCCACCAGCGCCGCCGGCCCCTTGACGCCGAGCTCGATGTGGCGGCGCACGCCGTTCTCGCCCACCGAAGGCAGGCTGAACACGCGCACGCCCGGGAAGGCCTGCTCGATGCGCTCCATCAGGGGCGTGGCGGTCGACTCGGCCAGCTCGAACACCAGGAACGAACGCTCGGCGCGCCGCTCGCGATGAAACAGGTGCGCGAAGCGCGTATCGAGCAGCGATTCGATCATCGGCCAGGCCATCACCGGGAACCCGGGCACGAAGAAGTGGTTGCGGATGGCGAAGCCGGGAATCTTGTTGTAGGGGTTGGGCACGATTTCCGCACCGGCGGGAAACTCGCCCATCTTCAGGCGCTGCCGGTTCTCCGGCAGCGACATGTCGGCGCTCCTGCGGTCGTCGCGGGCCATCTCGGCGGTGCGCTCTGCGATCAACCTGGCCGCCTCGGGGTGCAGCACCAGCTCCACACCGAGCGCAGCCGCCGCGGCCTGGCGCGTGTGGTCGTCGGGCGTGGCGCCGATGCCGCCGGTGCAGAACACCGTGTCGCCGGAGGCGAAGCTGCGCGCCAGCACGCGGGTGAGCCGCGCCCGGTCGTCGCCGACATAGTGCGCCCACGACAGCTGCAGGCCGCGCCCGGCGAGCATCTCGACCACGCGCGGGAAATGCTTGTCCTGCCGCTTGCCGGAAAGGATCTCGTCGCCGACGACGATCAGGCCGAAGACCGGCTCGGAGAGCGTGCCCCCGTTCATGCATTGCCTCCCGCGAGCACCGGCGCAGCGCGGCGCTCGCGCAGCAGTGCCAGCGAATAGTGCCCGAAGGCCAGCGCCGAGAGCACCGGCGTGACGAGGAACAGCGGCGGCACGTAGTTGAGCGCGCCGACCAGCAGGGCGAGCGCGAAGTACTCGCGGCGCTGCAGCGCGATCGCGGCGCGGCGCTCCTCGCCCGAGGCGTGCTCGGCCAGGCTGTCGAAGCGCATCGTGCGCGCGGTCAGCCAGCTCCACCACAGCCAGGGCACGACCAGCGCCAGCGGCGGGATCAGCCACAGCGGCAGCGTCGCCAGGTAGCCGAGCACGAACAGCACGCCGGCCGACAGCGCGTTCCACACGCTGGCGGCCAGCGCCAGCGAGCCGCGGCGCTCCACGTCGCGGTAGGCGCCGCCGCCCAGGAAGCGGATCACGACCGGCATCGCGAACACCGCGACCAGCACCACCGCGGTGGCGAACATCATCGGCACCAGCACCAGCAGCGCGACGAGCGCCGGGATCCACTCGCGCAGCCCGGCCATGCCGTGGCCGGCGGCCCAGTCGGCCAGCCGCCCGCCCAGCCCGCCGCCGAACAGCCAGTCCTGCAGCCAGCCGGTGAAGGGCGTCCAGACCAGGAAGGCGCTGGCGATCCAGAACACGATCGCGACCAGGAACGGGACGACCAGCAACGCCAGCATCTTCGGATGCAGCTGGCTGAGCACGGCACGCCCGAACGCGGCGAAGACTCTCTGCATCACGCGATGATACCGGGCGCACCCGCCGCGAGCCGCCGATACCCCGCCGGGAAGCCGCTCAGCCGCGCCCGGCCAGGCGCAGCAGCGCCCGCCACTGCTGCGACCAGAAGCCGCGGCCGTAGTCGCGGCCATCGAGCTGGTCGCGGATCCCGGTGGGCACGAAGCCGGGGCGGAAGTCGGCGGTGCCGGCGAGCATGTCCCACCACGGGAACAGCACGCCGAAGTTGCAGCCGCGCGCCGCGCCTTCGTGGCCGACGCCGATCGCGTGGTGGCGCCGGTGATACGACGGACTCACCAGCAACCGCTCGCCGATGCGCCCGAAGCGCAGCTTCAAGTTGGCATGCTGCAGGCTCTGCACCAGGCGCACCGCCACGACCAGCGCCACGAACTGGCCGGGCGCCACGCCGATCGCCAGCGCCACGCCGGCCAGCAGCGCGTCGCGGATCAGGTCGTCGATCAGGTGGTTGCGGTTGTCGCTCCACATGGTCATCTGCCGCTGGCTGTGATGCACCGCATGCAGCGCCCACCACCAGCGCCAGCGATGCTGGCCGCGGTGGATGAGGTAGTCCACCGCGTCGAGCACGACCAGGTAGGCGAAGAACACCAGGATCGGCCGGGCGGCCGCCTCGGGCAGCCAGCGCTCGATGTCGAAGCGCGATACACCCAGCCAGCGCAGGCGCGCCTCGATCGCGTCGAAGCCTGGTGCGAGCAGCGCGAAGGCCAGCAGCGGGAACAGGCCCAGCCGATGCAGCAGCGTATAGGCGATATCGGTGCGCACCGCGGCGCAATCGCGCACCGCCTCGACCGGCCAGCGGCGCTGCAGCGCGCCGAGCGCCAGCGCGAGCAGGGCCACCTCGAGCACGCCGATCGGCAGCCACTCCAGCGCGTCGAACGCTTCCTCCTCGTAGCGCATCCAGCCGGCGGCGAACAGCAGCGGCTGCACCAGCGACTCGAACAGCCACTGCTGCATGCGCGCGAGCGGGTCGAAGGCAGCAGCGATCACCGTGTGCCCTCGGCGCGCGAGGCGCCCGGCGAGGGTGAGCCCGGCGCACCGGCCGGCGCTGCCGCGTGCACCGGGGGCCGGCCGCGATACGCCGGATGGCGGTCGATGGTGGCGAAGCACAGGCCGCGCGCCTTCAGGCCGGCGATCAGCGGATCGAGCATCGGCGCGTACGGATCGCGCCGCGACCAGATGCCCAGGTGGGCGAGCAGGATGTCGCCGTCGCCGATGCGCGCCAGCGCCTCGGCGAGCAGCCGCTCGTTCGGATGCGCCTGCGACGACAGCTCGTCGCCGAGAAAGCCCGCCGGCGTCCAGCCGACATGTGCGTAGCCGCAGCGCCGCGCGGCCTCGATCGCCGCCGCCGGCACCCGGCCGCCCGGCGCGCGCCAGAACGGATCGAGGCCGCGGCCGGTGAGCTCGCGGAAGCGATCGTCGACGCGCCGCAGCTCGGCGCAGAGGTCGGCCGCGCTCCAGTGCAGGGTCCGCCCGGCCGAAACGCCGAACTGCGGGCGAACGACGAAGCGCACCTGCCCGCCGGGGCCGACATTCGTGCCGTGGAAGTACACGTGGTCGAAGGTGTGCGAGCCGAACACGTGCCCCTCCGCGACGCGCCCGCGCCAGTAATCCGCCCACTCCGCCCCGAGCGCGTGGTCGCCGTTCGGCGTGCGCTCGTTGGCGAGGAAGAAGGTCGCCCTGACCTCGTGGCGCGCGAGCATGCCCGCGATGCGCTGCGCCTCGGCCATGTTGCCGGTGTCCAGCGTCAGGTACACCACGCCGCGGCAGCCGGCGGCGGGGCGAGCACCTCGGCCGGGACGACCGCCCTCGCCTGTGCCTGAGCCCTCGCCCGCGCCGGATGGCGACGCAGCCAGTGCCACGGGCCACCGCACGAGTCCGCAGGCAGCCAGCACACCGAGCCCGCCGGCGCTTCGCCGGCGCAGCGGCGAGCACAGCGACGACGGGCGGATCCTCACCGCCACTCCAGCGGCTCCACCGGGCGCGGCATGCCCGCCGCCCGCCGCGACTGCACCGGGCAAAGGCCGCACATCAAAGCACCGGTGCGCGGTCGCGCAGATAGATGCCGTGCGGCGAGCGGCCCACCGGGATGGTGCGCGCGACGCGGCGCTGGCCGAGATCGACCACCGCCACCTGGCGCGCCCAGCGCAGCGTGACCCACAGCTCGCGCCGGTCGGCGGTCACCTCGAGACAATCGGGGCCGCCCGGCACCGGGATGGCCCCCACCACCTGCAGGGTATCCATGTCGAGGATGGACACGGTGTTCTCGACCCGGTTCGACACGAACAGGTGGCGCCGGTCGCCCAGGCCGCGGAAATTGTGCGCGCCCTTGCCGGTGACGACGCGGCGTACCGTCCGGCGCGCCCGCCAGTCGATCACCTGGACGTAGTCCTCGCCCATCACCCCGACCAGCAGGTAGCGGTCGTCGGGCGTCATGACGATGCCGGCCGGCTGGCGCCCGGTGGGCAGCTTCCACGCCATCGTCTGCGTGGCCAGGTCGATCGCCGCCACCTCGCTGCTCTGCTGCAGCGTGACGAAGACGTAGCGGCTGTCGGCCGAGAACCACAGGTGGCTGGGCGCCTTGGGCGCGTCGATGCGTGCGGCCAGCCGCAGCGTGCCGCCTTCGTTGCGGTACAGGTCGATGCGGTCGAGCCGCAGCGCCGCCACGACGAACCAGTGGTTGTCGGGCGAGAAACCGATCTGGTAGGGATCGGCGATGCCCTCGACGCGCCGCTGCAGCGCGCCGCTCAGCGGGTCGAAGAAGTACAGCTCGTCGCTGAGCGCGTTGGCCACGATCAGCGACCGGCCGTCGGGCGTGGGATAGAGGTGGTGCGGCTCGCGCCCGACCTCGATGCGGCCGAGCTCGCCGTAGCGGAGCCGGTCGATCCGCGAGACCGTGGCGTCGCGCGAATTCAGCACGAAGACGGGCGGATCGGGCGGCGCGGGCGGTGCCGGCAGCGCGGCCGGGGGCGCGGCGAAAATCATCAGCGCGGCAAGGATCCGGCCCGGAGCGCCGGCTGCGAATCGGGACGGGAGTCTCATGGCGGCGGCGATCCGCTTGCGCGGCAGGGACGGGATATTGCGGCGAAATCGGGGCGTGCCCGGGCAGCATACACGTGCCGCCCCGCGCTCGCATCCGGCCGCCCGTCGCGCCGCGGCCGCCGCGTCGTGGCGGGGCCGCTACGCTGATGGCTGCCGTAGCCGGGAGGGCATGATCGCACTGCAACGCCGGCCGCGGCCGCTTCGACCATGATCAATCTCCTCGCCCTGCTCCGTTTCGAACCCCTCGACGACGACACCCTCGCCGAGGAAGCGCTGCACGATTACGCCCGGCGCGTGCAGCAGAGCGGCGGGCAGGTGGTGGACCGCGAAGCCGAGCAACTGCTGGTCTGCCTGAGCGACATGCGCTGGGGGCTGCAGTCGCTGCGCAACCTGCTCGCGCAGGCGCGGCGCGGCGGCTTCACGGTGCGCGCGGCGGTCGTGCAGGCGGTGCTCGCGCGCACCGATCCGTCGCATGACCAGGCCGCCTTCACCCGGCGCACGCTCGACACCCTGCTGCGGCTGGTGGCGCGCGTGGATCGCCAGCAGGTCGCGATCACGCCGAAACTGCTGAGCCTCATCCAGCTCAGCGCGCCCGAGTACGCCGACCTGTTCGAATCGGTGGACGATCCGCTGCCCGGCGAGCCGCGCCCGCAGCCGGTGCTGGTGATGGTCGGCTGACCCGGCTGCCCCCCTGCCGCGGCCTTCAGCCGCGCAGGCCGTCGAGCGCCTTCTGCACGCGCTTGGCCGACACCGGCATCGCCGTGCGCAGCGTCTGCGCGAACAGCGACACGCGCAACTCCTCGATCAGCCAGCGCACCTCCTCCAGGCGTGCATCGGCCTGGCCGCGCCGCTGCGCGGCCAGCTGACGCCAGGCGCGCAGCAGCGGCGCGAGCTCGGCCTGGCGCTGCGCGTCGCGCGCCGGCTCGCTGCGCAGCTTGTCCAGGCGCAGGCCGATCGCCTTCAGGTAGCGCGGCAGGTGCTTGAGCTGCGCGGCCGGCGTCGACCCGATGAAGCCGCGCGGCAGCAGGCCGGCGAGCTGCGCCTCGATGTCGGCGGCCGCCTCCGGATGGGCGCGGGCCGCACCGAGGCGGCGCACCACGGCCGCCTGCTCGGCGAGCACTTCGCCCACCGTGCGCGCCAGCTCCTGGCCGACCAGGTTCAGGCGCGGACGCGCCTCCTCCATCCGCGCGGCGAAGGACCCTGCATCGGCCGGCAGGGGATCGACCAGGCAGGTGCGCTCGATGAGCGCCGCCGTCAGCGCCTCGCGCAGATCGTCGGCGCTGCCGAAGCTCGCATAGAGCAGCGACATGCGCTGGAAGTCCGGAATCTGGCGCGCGAAGAACTTCAGCGGCTCCCTGAGCGCGATCGCGAACAGGCGCGCCAGACCCTTGCGCGATTCGCGCGCCGCCCGTGCCGGATCGTCGAAGAGCTGCAGCTCGGCGGCATCGCCGCGATCCACCAGCGCGGGATAGCCGATCACCGTCTGCACGCGTCCGCCCACGCGCTGGGTCGATTCCATCAGCTCGGGCAGCGTGCCGAAGGTCCACGCGGTGTAACGCTCGCCGAGGGCCGGCAGGCGCGCATCGCCGGCCTGCGCAGCGTCGCCGGCGGCGGATTCCGGCCCGGCCGGCGCGGCGGTCCGTGCAAGCGGCCGCGCACCGGCCTGGGCCTGGCGACCGGCCCGTACCTGCGCACCGTCCGGCGCCTGCACACCCTCCGGCGCATCCGTTCGCGCGTCCGCCTGCGCGCCGAGCGCCGCGAAGGCCGCCTGCAGCGCCCCCTGGGCGCGCGCGCCATGCTCGGCGCGCAGGGCGGCGAGCTGGCGCGAGCTGCCCAGCACGGCGCCGTGGACATCGACCACGCGGAAGTTCATCGCCAGGTGCGGCGCCAGCGTCTCGAGCCGGAAGTCGGCCGGGGCGGCGCGCACGCCCTTGTGCTCGCGCAGGTCGTCGATGAGCGCATCGAGCAGCCCGCGCGCGGCCTCGCGCCCGTGCCAGCGCGCGACGAACGCCTCGGCGTATTCGGGCAGCGGCACCACGTGCCGGCGCAGCCGCGGCGGCAGCGACTTCACCAGCGCCTGCACCTTGTCCCTGAGCATGCCGGGCACCAGCCATTCGCAGCGCGCCGCGTCGACCTGGTTGAGCATGGCCAGCGGCACCGTCAGCGTCACGCCGTCGTCGCCGGCGCCCGGATCGAAGCGGTAGTCCAGGTCGAACTGCGCGCCGCGCATCGTCAGCCGGCGCGGGAAGGCCTCGGCCCCGACCGCGTCGTCGCCGCGGCGCAGCAGCGCATCGCGCGAGAGGAAGAGCAGCTTGGGATCGGCGCGCGCGGCTTCGCGCCACCAGCGCTCGAGCGCCTGCCCCGAGCACACGTCGGCCGGGATGCGCGCGTCGTACCAGTCGCGGAGGTCGCGATCGTCGACCAGCAGATCGGGCCGGCGGATGCGCTCCTCGAGCGCCTCGATCTCGCGCACCAGCCGCCGGTTGTGCGCGAAGAACGGCAGCCGGGTGTCCCAGTCGCCACCGACCAGCGCCTCGCGGATCATCACCTCGCGCGCCAGCACCGGATCGACCGGCTCGAAATCCACCCGCCGCTGCGCATAGACGGTCAGCCCGTAGAGCACGCCGCGCTCCTGGGTCACCACCCGGCCGGCGCTGCGCGACCATGCCGGGTCGGACCAGCTGCGGCGGATCAGGTGCGCGGCGGCCTCCTCGATCCACTCCGGCTCGATGCGCGCGACCGTGCGCGCGTACAGGCGCCCGGTATCGACCATCTCGGCCGCCATCAGCCAGCGCGGCGCCTTCTTCACCAGCGCCGAGCCGGGATGGATGACGAACTTCGTCTCGTGGGTGCCGGCGTACTGCGCCTCCTCGGGCATCCTGAAGCCGAGGTTGCCGAGCAGCCCGGTGAGCAGTGCGCGATGGATGCGCTCGAACGGGGCCGGAGTCTCGTCGATGCGCCACTTGAGAGAGCGTACGGCCTCGAGGAGCTGCGCGTGCACGTCGGCCCATTCGCGCAGGCGGCGCACCGAAAGGAACTCGCGCTCCAGGCGCTGGGCCAGCGCCCGGTTCGACTCCCCGTTCGACGTGCGGTCGCGCTGCGCCTGCGTCCAGTAGTCCCACAGCTTGACCCAGGCGAGGAAGTCGGATCGTTCGTCGGCGAAGCGGCGATGCCACTGGTCGGCCGCCTGCTGCGCCTCGAGCGGCCGCTCGCGCGGATCCTGGGCCGAGAGCGCGGCCGCGATCACCGTCACCTCGCGCAGGCAGCCCAGGCGGTGCGCAGCCAGCAGCATGCGCCCGATGCGCGGATCGACCGGCAGCAGCGAGAGCTGGCGGCCGATCCCGGTCAGGGTCCGCTCCGCATCCACCGCGCCGAGCTCGTGCAGCAGCGCGTAGCCGTCGGCGATCGCCTTGCGCGGCGGCGGGTCGATGAAGGGGAAGCGCTCGACCTCGACCAGGCGCAGCGCCTTCATGCGCAGGATCACCGCCGCCAGCGACGAGCGCAGGATCTCGGGGTCGGTGAAGCGCGGCCGACGCGCGAAGTCCGCCTCGTCGTAGAGCCGGATGCACACGCCGTCGGCGACGCGCCCGCAGCGCCCGGCACGCTGGTTGGCCGCGGCCTGCGAGACCGGCTCGACCTGCAGCTGCTCGACCTTGCCCCGGTAGCGATAGCGCTTGACGCGCGCCAGCCCGGAGTCGACCACGTAGCGGATGCCCGGCACGGTGAGCGAGGTCTCGGCGACGTTGGTGGCCAGCACGATGCGCCGCCCGTGCGAACCGGCGAACACTCGCTGCTGCTCGGCGGCCGACAGCCGCGAATAGAGCGGCAGGATCTCCACCGGGCCGCGCGACCATGGCGAGCCGGTGCGCGAGGCGCTCTCGCGCGCGTGCAGCCGGCGCAGGTGATCGGCGACGTCGCGGATCTCGCGCTCGCCCGGCAGGAACACCAGCACGTCGCCTGGCGCCTCGCGCCACAGCGTCTCGATCGCTTCGTCGATGCGCGAGGGCAGGTCAGACTCGTCGTCGTCGTCGCGATGCCTATCGTCGAACCCCTGGTAGCGGATCTCGACCGGGTAGAGCCGCCCCGAGACCTCGATCACCGGCGCCGGCTCGATGCGCCCGCCGCCGTCGCTGTCGCTGTCGCCGCCATCACCGCCACCGCCAGCGCCGCCGCCACCATCGTCGCGGCAGCGGCCGAAATGGCGCGCGAAGCGCTCGGCGTCGATCGTCGCCGAGGTGATGACCAGCTTGAGATCGTCGCGCCGCGGGCCCTCGAGCAGCTGCTTCAGGTAGCCGAGCAGGAAGTCGATGTTCAGGCTGCGCTCGTGGGCCTCGTCGATGATCAGCGTGTCGTACTGCGACAGCAGCGGATCGGACAGCGTCTCGGCGAGCAGGATGCCGTCGGTCATCAGCTTGATGGTGGCGCCGGGCGAGAACGTCTCGGCGAAGCGGATCTTGTGGCCCACGTGCACCCCCGGGGCCGAGCCGAGCTCCTCGGCGATGCGCCGCGCCACCGCGGTGGCGGCCAGCCGGCGCGGCTGGGTGTGGCCGATCAGCCCGGCGCGGCCGCGCCCGGCGAGCGCGCAGATCTTGGGCAGCTGGGTGGTCTTGCCCGAGCCGGTCTCGCCGCATACGATGACCACCGGGTGGCGCCGGATCGCCGCGGCGATCTCGTCCCGGCGCGCCGACACCGGCAGCGCCTCGGGGAACCGCAGCGGCGGCAGCGGCCGCCGCAACGGCGGTTCGGGGCGCTGCCGGGCGGACATGGCGCGAAATTATAATGATGCGATGAATACCGCCGCCCCCACCCCCGCCGCCGCGGACGACGCACCGGACACCTCGGCCGACGAAGCACGCTTCGTCGCCTGGCTACGCCAGGTGGCGCCGTACATCCATGCGTTTCGCGGCAAGACCTTCGTCGTGGCGATCCCCGGCGAGCTGATCCAGGCAGGCCGGCTCAACGCGCTGGTGCAGGACCTGAGCCTGCTGCACGCCATGGGCATGCACATCGTGGTGGTGCACGGTTCGCGTCCGCAGGTCAACGAGCAGCTGCGCCTGCGCGGCGTGGAGATCCAGTACGCCGAGGGGCTGCGCATCACCGACCCGGTGGCGCTCGAATGCGCCAAGGAAGCCTCCGGCGAGATCCGCCTCGACCTCGAGGCGGCGTTCTCGCAGGGGCTGCCCAACACGCCGATGGCGCATGCCGCGGTGCGCGTGGTCTCGGGCAACCTGGTCATGGCGCGCCCGGTAGGCATCGTCGACGGCGTCGACTACCAGCACACCGGCCTGGTGCGCAAGATCGACGTGCCGACCATCCGCTTCGCGCTCGACAGCGGCGCGCTGGTGCTGCTCTCGCCGCTGGGCTACTCGCCCACCGGCGAGGCCTTCAACCTCAGCATGGAAGACCTCGCGGCAAGCACCGCCACCGCCCTCGACGCCGACAAGCTGATCGTGCTGGCCGAGGCCGGCGGCATCGAAGGCCCTGACGGATCGCTGCGCGGCGAGATCTCCGAAGCCGAGGCCAAGCAGCTGCTCGAGAGCGGCACGCTCGAGCCCGCCACCGCGTTCACCCTGCGCCACGCGCTGCGCGCCTGTGAAGGCGGGGTGGCGCGCGCCCACATCATCCCGTTCGGCATCGACGGCAGCGTGCTGCTCGAGCTCTTCCGGCACGACGGCGTGGGCACCATGCTGGTCGAGGAGACGCTCGAGGCGGTGCGCGAGGCCGGCCCCGACGACGTCGGCGGCGTGCTGGCGCTGATCCGCCCCCTGGAGGACGACGGCACCCTGGTGCGGCGCGACCGCGGCCTGATCGAGCGCGAGATCGGCAACTTCACGGTCATCGAGCACGACGGCGTCATCTTCGGCTGCGCCGCCCTGTACGCGTTCCCCTCCGAGGCCATCGGCGAGATGGCCTGCCTGGCGGTGAACCCGCAGACGCAGAACCGCGGCGACGGCGAACGGCTGCTCAAGCGCATCGAGCAACGCGCGCGCGCGGCAGGGCTGAAGCGCCTGTTCGTGCTCACCACGCGTACCATGCACTGGTTCCTCAAGCGCGGCTTCGTGCTGGCTTCGGTCGACCAGTTGCCGAGGGAGCGCCAGGGCCTGTACAACTGGCAGCGCAAGTCGCTGGTACTGATCAAGCATCTCTAGCTCCAGGAGCATGAATGTCCCGTAGCGTGTTCTGCATCAAGCTGCAACGCGAGGCCGAGGGCCTCGATTTCCCGCCCTATCCGGGCGAGCTCGGCAAGCGCCTGTACGAGAACGTCTCGAAGGAAGCGTGGCAGGGCTGGATCCGCCACCAGACCATGCTGGTCAACGAGAACCGGCTCAACCTGGCCGATGCGCGTGCGCGCAAGTACCTCGCCACGCAGCTCGAGGCCTATTTCTTCGGCGCCGGCGCCGAGAAGCCGGCCGGCTACGTACCGCCCAAATCCTGACTCAGAACGTGTGAAGGAACCGCAGCGAGCGGCCCGAGGTCGCGCAGAGAAGCGCAGCCGTACCAGGGTACGGCGAGCATCGCAGGCGCGAGATCGGACCGCGCAGTAGGTTCATTCACACGTTCTCAGCGCTTGCGCCAGCGGTAGACGCGCATCGGCGGGATGTTGAGCAGCTCGAGCGACGCCTCGGGCTCGCCCAGCACCGGGCGGGCACGATCGGCCACCGCGGAGCGGAACTGGTAGGCCACGAAACAGCCGCCGGGGGCGAGCACGTCGCGGATCGCCTCGACGATGCGCACGCCCACTTCGACCGGCATGGTGGAGAACGGGATCCCCGAGAGGATCGCCTTGGGCGCACGCAGACGGTGCGCGCCGATCAGCTCGGGCAGATGCTCGGCACTGCCCTGGTGCACGATCAGCCGGCGGTCGTCGAAGCCGCGCACGATGTCGGCGAACATGGGGTCGAGCTCGACCGCCAGCAGGGTGGCCGACTCGGGCATGGCCCCGAGGATGGCGCGCGTCGTGCCGCCGGTGCCGGGCCCGAGCTCGATGACGGAATCGGCCCGTGACACGCCGGCCATGCGCACCATACGCCGCTCAAGGAAGCGCGAGCTCGGGATCACCGAGCCTACGTCCTTCGGCTGACGCAGGAAGCCCTTCAGGAACGCAAGGCGATCGTCTTGCTGCGGCCGCAGCGCCTCTAGACGGAACATCGCGCGCTCTCCCCCCGATCGTGTCGAACCGGACGAATCGCCGTATCGACCGCGAGCATCATGCCCTCGCCCCGGACGCTGCGCGACGTTCGATCCCTTGTGCAGATGCAATGATAACCACGTCTGCGCCCTTCCTTGCAAACAGGCCGACGGTGACCACGCCGGGCCAGTGATCGATCTCCGACTCGAGTGCCGCCGGATCGTCGATGTCCAATCCGACCACGTCGAGAATATGGTTGCCGTTGTCGGTGACCACGCCGTCGCGCAGCAGCGGGCGCCCGCCCAGCGCGCGCAGCCGCGCGGCCACCAGCTCGCGCGCCATCGGGATCACCTCCACCGGCAACGGGAAGCGCCCGAGCCGCGCCACGCACTTCGACGCGTCGACGATGCACACGAAGCGCTCGCAGGCGGCGGCGACGATCTTCTCGCGCGTGAGCGCGGCCCCGCCCCCCTTGATCATGTGCAGCGCGCCGTCGATCTCGTCGGCGCCGTCGATGTATACCGGCAGCCGCCGCCCCTCGGCCAGCACGCGGTTGAGGTCATACACCTCGATGCCCGCCGCGCGCAGCCGCTGGCTGCTGCGCTCCGAGCTGGAGACCGCGCCGGCCGGGCGCGCCGCGCCGCCGTGCAGCTCCTCGATGAACAGCTCCACGGTGGAGCCGCTGCCGACGCCGACGATCGCGCCGTCGACGACCTCCTCGAGCGCCGCGCGGGCGGCGGCCCGTTTCAGCGCGTTCTGGTCCACGGGCGGGCCCGGCTCTACGCGTGCGTTGCGATCCATGACAGGCAGTGTACCTGCCCGCGGTGCCGGCCTCCGGTCGGGCGCAGTGGCGGCCGTGCAACGCCGGGGAAGGACTGCTCCCGGCCGCGGGCCGCGCGGCCCACGCCCGCTGTTCAGGCCGTGCTCTAGGCGGCCAGGAGGTCGGGGGCGGTCAGCGCGCGCAGCACCGCGTGGTTGCACTGCGCGAGCGACAGCACGCAGTCGTCCAGCCGCGACGGCAGCTGCGGATCGGGGCCCTTCTCGATCGATTCGACCAGCCTGAGGTACGGAATGTAGGGCCCGCGGCGTGCCACCAGCGTCTCGCGCACGCGCTCGGGCACGTGCAGCTCGCGGAACAGGTCCTCGAAGGAACGCTTGAACAGCTTGTCGAGCAGCGACAGCACGCCGAGGATGAATACCTCGTCGCGCAGCTGCTCGTCCTGCCCGGTTCCGATGAGCTGCTCGAGGAAGATGCCCCGCCGGAACGACGCGACCATCGCCGGACGCAGGTTGGAGTCCCGGCATGCGGTCGCCAGCAGCAGCGCGCACCAGCGCTTCAGGCGCGCGTAGCCCAGCATCATCACGGCGTGCCGGAACGACTGGACCTCGACCGACAGGCCGAAGCCCGGCGAGTTGATGTAGCGCAGCAGCTTGTAGGCGAGCGCCGCGTCGCGGCGGATCACCTTCTCGATCGCCACGGGATCCTCCCCGCGATCGATCATCGACATCATCTCGACGATGGTGGCGTAGTTCGGATTGCCGTTCTCCCTGCCGACGTGCTCCAGCGCGTCCTCGGTCGGCCAGCCGAGCACCGCGACGGCTCCGCGCTCGAAGCATCTCTCCATCATCGCGATCGTGCGCACGCCCTCGTTGACGTGCGGGATCGACCGCCTGAAGGTGGACTGCGCCTGCATCGCCTGCAGCAGCGGCTGCTGCAGGCGCCGGTCGTCGTCGACGTGGATGATCGACAGGCGGAACGCAGCGACGAGCTCCGCCTGCAGCGGCGCCTCGGGCCGGCCGCCGAGCATCATCTGGAAGCCCGCCGCGTGCAGCCTGTTCACCAGCGCCTGCCCCACCTCGCTCTCGACCAGGGAGGCGGGGATCTCGAGCCACAACTCCTTGGAGGGCTCGAGCTCGAGCAGCTCCTCGTCGATCGCCGCCTGGGAGCGCAGTGCGATCTTGCCGCCGGTGCCCGCCCGATGCGCCAGCATCTCGCGATAGATCGCCGCCATGTTCACCTGCGCATCGCGCGGCGCCACGGTCACGCGCATCGCCAGCGCGTTGCGCTGGCGATCGACGATCGGCTCGTAACCGATCAGGGCCTGCGTGAAAAGCGTGCTCATGGGTGCATCAGAGATAGTTGAACAGCGTCATGCGGGCGATCTGGCCGTAGGCGGTCATCGCCGCCTCGAGCGTGGTGCGGTTGTTCTGGAAGCGGGAGATCGCATCCGCGTAGTCGACATCGACCAGATCCGAGAGCCGGCCGCGCGCATCGAGCTCGCCGCTCTCCAGCACCTGCTGGTACGAGTCGATCGCGCGCAGCTGTTCGCCGGCGCGCGTGCGCGCCAGCGACACGCGATCGAGCGCGGAATCGATGCCGCCCAGGGCGTCCTTCAGGCCGGCGGACAGGTCGGCAGCGCTGGTGGCCGGATCGCCGATCAGCGCGACGAGGTCGTCCAGCGTCTGGAAGATGGTCTTCGGCCCGCCGGCCGCGGCGTGATCGACGAAGATGGCGCGGCCGTTCTGGCTGGTGGTGTACGAGACGTCGAGCCCGGTCGCCTGCTCGCCGACATTGGGCGCCGCGGCCGGCGGCCCGTTCGGGGCGCCGGTGGCCGCATCGAACGGGACGTCGGTCGTGCCCTGGCCCCCGAACACGTAGCCGCCGGCGCCGTCGCTCTGGTTCGCCAGCGACAGCAGCTGGTCGCGAACGCCGCTCAGCTGCTGCCCGATGAGCGCGCGGTCGCTGCTCGAGAGCGCGCCGTTGCCGGCCGCCACCACGCTTTCGCGCGCGAACTGCAGGGCATCGACCACGGTGCCCATGGTGTTCTCGGCCTGCGAGAGCATCTGGCGGGCGAAGCCGATCATCCGGTTCTCGGTCGAGATGCGCGCGAGCTGGCTGCGGATGCGCTCGGCCTGCGCGGCGGCGAGCGGATCGTCGGAGGGACTGTTGACGCGCTTGCCGGTGGACAGCTGCAGCTGGTCCTGGGCCAGCGCGGCACGGCGCTGGGCCATCGCATCGAGGCTGCGCTCGTAGGCGGACAGGGTCGGGATGCGGGTCATCGCTCGGGCTCCGTGCAGGCTGCCGCGTCAGCGCGAAGTCGCGGAGAGCAGCGTGTCGAACATCGACTGCGCGGCCTGGATCACCTTCGCAGCGGCCTGGTACATCTGCTGGTACTGCATCAGCCGCGCAGCCTCCTCGTCGAGGTTCACCCCGGTGACCTCGGCCTGCGCCGCCTTCGCGCTCGACAGCAGCCCTTCGGAGGCCGCGCGGCTCGCCGTCGCCGACTGCGCGCGCGAGCCGACGTCGGCGAGCATCGCGGCGTAGGCATCGGTGTACGGGGCGCCGCCGTCGGCCGGCTTCCCCGACAGCGCGACCATCGCCCGGGCATTGCGGTTGTCGGTGCCCGGGCTCGCGTTCGGGACGATCTCGACCGTATCGCCCGCCTGCGGCGTTCCGCGCAACGTGATGGTCCAGCCGTTGAAGGAGATCGGGCTGCCGGCCTGGTAGGGCTGGCCGGTCGGATTGCCGGTGCCGTCGCCGGTCACGTCGAAGGTGCCGTCGCCGTTGAAGCGGATGGTCACCGGCTTGCGCAGGTCCGCGATGCTCGCATCGTCCACCGAGAACTGCGTCACCGAGACGTCGCCGCTGTTGGTGCCCGTCACCTGCGAGGTCACCGCGTAGCCGGTGGCCAGGGCGGCGCCCGATTGCAGCTCGCTCACCAGCACGCCGTCGGTGAACGCGAACATCGGCTGGCCCGGGCTGCCGTCGGCGAGCACGCCCAGCGCCTGCTGGTCGTTGTAGCCCTGCGCGACGCGCTGCGCGAGCGTGGAGAGCGCCGTGCGCGCGGCGGCCAGGTCTTCGTCGCGAAACCGCATCAGCCCCGCGATCGAGCCGCCGCCGAAGGATGCCGCCGTCATCGGCAGCGAGCTCGCGCCCTGCTGGAGCACGAGGCGCTGCTTCGAGGCGTCGGCCGGATCCGTGCCGACGACCAGCTTCGCCGCGCGCGTGCCCACCAGCAGCCCCTCGCCGCCCGAGGCGAACAGGTTCATCGTGCCGTCGTCCTGCTCGATCGCCGTCACCTTCAGGTAGCCGTTGAGCTGCAGCAGCACCTGGTCGCGCTGGTCGAGCAGGTCGTTCGGCGCCTGCCCGCTGCCGTTCACCTGGGCGATGCGCTCGTTGAGCGCCGCGAACTGGTCGAGCAGATCGTTGACGTGGTCGGCGGCCTGCGCGATCTGCTCGTCGGCGCCCGCGCCGAGCTCGCGCATGCGGGAATCCGCGCTCTGGATCCGCTGCGCCAGGATGTCCGCGCGCTGCACGACCACCTGGCGCGCGCTCGCATCCGAGGGCCGGTTGACGACGTCGGCCAGCGCCGCGTTCAGGTCGTCGATCGCGGCGCCGACGCCGTTGTCGGTATCGGCGAACACCTGCTGGAGCCGGTCGAGCTGCGTGGTGCGCGCCTGGTCGGCCGCCGCGGCCGCGGTGCTCGAGGCGAGCTCGGCGGTGAGGAAACGGTCGTAGCGCCGCTGGACGGTGACGAGGTTCACCCCCATGCCGAGAAAGCCGCCGCCGGTGGAGCGTCCGCCCGCCGTCGCGAACTGCGCCTCCTGGACGCTGTAGCCGGGCGTGCTGGCATTGGCGATATTGTGGCCGGTGGTCTGCAGCTGCGCATACGCAGCCATCAGCGCGCTTTGTCCGATTCCGAGCAGCCCGGCCATGGTTCCCTCAGACAGTGAGCCGCTTGAGCAGCAGCGTCTGGTTGATCGTGCGCTCGAGCTTGTCGGCATAGCGCGGATCGGTGGCGTACCCGGCCCGCTGCAGGCCCTGGGCGAAACCCTCGGCCGACTGCCCGGCGCGCAGCACCGGCGCGTAGCGCGCATTGCCCGACATGAGCGATGCCCAGTCGCGGAACGCCTCGGCGTACGAGGCATAGGCGCGGAAGCGTTCGACGCTCTTGACCGCCTTGCCGTCGACGTACTCGGTCGTGGTCACGTCCACGGTGGGCCCGGTCCATCCGCCGGTGGCCTTGACGCCGAACAGGTTGTGCGCGCCGCGGCCGTCCGCATGGCGGATCTCGCTGCGGCCCCAGCCCGATTCGAGCGCCGCCTGGCCGACGACGAACGCCGCCGGCACGCCGGTCGCGCGCTGCGCCGAGACGGCGTGCGGCCACATGCGCTCGATGAAGTCCGCCTGCGCCCCCGCGGGACGGCCGGCGCCTGCCGCGTCCGTGCCGGCGGCGGCGGCCTCTACGGCCTTGCGCGCCGCAGCCGGGCGCGCCGCCCCGGTGGGCGCGGCGGCCGGCGCGTCGGCCGAGGCATCGCCGCTTGCCGTGCCGAGGTGGCGCTCCATCTGCCTGGCGATGATCTCGGCCAGGCCGCCGGGCCGGTTCGCCAGCGACTGCGACAGCTGCTGGTCGAGCATGCCGACGTAGACGTCCTGCCCGGGTCCGTCGAACATGCCGCTGCGCGGCATGGCGTCGCGCATGCTCTTGAGCAACTGCTGCATGAACAGCGCCTCGAACTGCCCGGCCGCCTGGCGCAGCGCCGCCCGCGGGTCGCGCGAGGCATCGCGGCGCAGCGCGTCGAGCGAGCGCGCATCGAGCGCCAGCCCCGGCATCGACGTCGATGTCGGCGGCGCGGCCATCAGATGATCTCCAGCTCGGCCTTCAGGCTGCCCGCGGCCTTGAGTGCCTGGAGGATCGCGATCAGGTCCTGCGGGGTCGCGCCCAGGCTGTTCAGGGCCTTGACGACGTCAGGCAGCTTGGCCGACGCCTCGAGCATCATCATCGAGCCACCCTCCTGACGGATCTGTATATCGGCTCTTTCGGCCACGACCGTCGAACCTTTAGAGAAGGGAGCGGGCTGGCTGACCACCGGCGTCGCCTGCACGGTCACCGACAGGTTCCCGTGCGCCACCGCGCTGGGCGCGAGCGTCACCGTCTGGTTCATCACCACGGAGCCGGTGCGCGCGTTGACGATCACGCGCGCCAGCGGCTGCGCGAGCCGCACCTGCAGGTTCTCGAGGCCGGCGAGGAAGGTTACGCGCAGGGCCGGATCCGCCGGCAGCCTCACGCGGATGACGCGCGCGTCGAGCGGCTGCGCGATCGGCCCGGCGTCCGGCGCCGCGCCGGGAGGCGGATTCGCGTTGATCGCCTCGGCGACCTGGTGCGCGGTTCCGAAATCGCTGTCGTTGAGCTCGAGGTGGATCACGTCGGAGGCGAGCGTCTGGTTGGGAACGGCCCGCTCGACGGTGGCTCCGCCGGGCACGCGGCCGGCGCTCAGGTGGTTGATCTGCACGCGGCTGCCGGCGGCCGAGGCGCCCGCGCCGCCCACCACGAGGTTGCCCTGCGCCATCGCGTAGACCTGCCCGTCGGCGCCGCGCAGCGGGGTGAGCAGCAGCGTCCCGCCGCGCAGGCTCTTGGCGTTGCCCAGCGACGATACGGTCACGTCGATCGCCTGGCCCGGCTGGGCGTACGGCGGCAGTTGCGCGGTGACCATCACCGCGGCCGCGTTGCGCAGCTGGGGCGTGACGCCCGGAGGAAGCTGGATGCCCAGCTGCGAGAGCATCGACTGCAGGCTCTGCACGGTGAAGGGGGCCTGCGTCGTCTGGTCGCCGCTGCCGTCGAGCCCGACGACGAGCCCGTAGCCGACCAGCTGGTTCGAGCGCACGCCCTGGATGGTGGCGAGCTCCTTCACGCGCTCGGCGCGTGCCGGACTCGCGAACGCTGCGGCCGCGAGCATCGCGATCGCGGCCAGCCGCACGATGACGCGCGCGCGCGCCGGGAGGAATCGAGGCATCGTCGGACCCTTGCCTTTCGCCGAGACCGTTCAGATCGGCAGGAAGCTGAGGAAGAAGCGCGCCAGCCAGCCCACGGTCTGCGCACGATCGATGTCGCCGCGGCCGCGCACCTCGAGCCGCGCATCGGCCACCCGCGTCGACGAGACCAGGTTGCCCGGCTGCAGGCTCACCGGATCGACGACGCCGGAGAAGCGCAGGGCCTCGACGTTCTGGTTGATGCCCACCTGCTTCTCGCCCGACACGACCAGGTTCCCGTTCGGGAGCACCTCGACGACGGTGACGGTGATCGTGCCGGTGAACGCGTTGTCCGCGCCGGTCTCCCCCTTGCCCTCGAAGCTGTTGGTGGAGCTGCCGGCGACGCCGAGCTTGGGGATCAGGCTCGAGGTGGGCGAGCGCAGCGGCAGCCGCGACATGCTGGCGTCGACCGAGCCGGTGCGGTCGAGCGAGCTGTTGGAGCTGCTGCGCGCCGAGGTCTTCTCCTGGATCTGGATCGTCAGGATGTCGCCGACGAGCCGGGCGCGCCGGTCCTCGAACAGGCCGCGAAAGCTCGACGGATGGTAGATCGCGCCGTTGGAGGACGGTGCGCGCGCAGCGCTGGCCGCGGCCAGCGTGGCGGTGGTGGCCTCCGGGCGTACCGTGGTCGGCTCGAGCACCGCCACCTTGGACGTGGCCAGGCACCCTGCGAGCAGCGCCGCGGCCAGCGGCGGGGCGAGGCAGCGCAGTCGTCGGATCATCGCCGGCCTCATAGCTGCGAGAGCCTCGCCAGCATCTGGTCGGAGGTCTGGATCGACTTCGAGTTGATCTCGTAGGCGCGCTGGGTCTGGATCATCGCCACCAGCTCCTCGACGACGTTGACGTTGGACGTCTCGACGTAGCCCTGGTTGATCAGACCGGCGCCGTTGTTGCCGGGCGTGCCGATCGTCGGCGCGCCGGAAGCCGCGGTCTCCAGGTACATGTTCTGGCCGCGCGGATCGAGGCCGGCCGGGTTCACGAAGGTGGCCAGCTGCACCTGCCCGACCTGCACCGGGTTCGGGCGCCCGGCCTGCATCGCCGATACCACCCCATCGGTGCCGATGGTGACGCTGGTGCTGTTCGGCGGGATCACGATCGGCGGCGACATCGGCATGCCGTTGGAGGTCACCAGCTGCCCGGTCGCATCGACGCGGAACGAGCCGTCGCGGGTGTAGGCCACCGTGCCGTCGGGCATCTGCAGGGTGAAGAAGCCGTTGCCGTCGATCGCCATGTCGAAGGTATTGCCGGTCTGCTGCAGGTTGCCCTGGGTGAACAGGCGCGCAGTGGCCACCGGGCGCACGCCGGTACCGAGCTGCAGGCCGGTCGGCAGCTGGTTCTGCTGCGTCTCCTGCCCGCCGGCCTGGCGCACGTTCTGGTACAGCAGGTCCTCGAACACCGCGTGCGAGCGCTTGTAGCCGTTGGTGCCCACGTTGGCCAGGTTGTGCGAGATGGTGTCGAGCTGCACCTGCTGCGCATCGAGCCCGGTCTTGGCGATCCAGAGGGAGCGAATCATCGTACGGTTCCTTGTTCGGCGCCGCGAAGCGCTCAAGCCTTCGACGACAGGAGCTGGGCGGCCTTCTGCTCGTTGCTCTCGGCGGTCTGCAGCATCCGCATCTGCATCTCGAACTGCCGCGTGAGCGCGATCATCCCGACCATGGACTCCACCATGTTGACGTTGCTGCCTTCGACCGAGCCGGTCACGATGCGCACCGACTCGTCGACCGGCGCCTCGTCGCCCGTGCGCATGCGCACCAGCCCGTCGGCGTCCTTGCGCAATTCGTCGAGCTGCGGGTTGACCAGCTTCAGGCGCCCGACCTGGAACGGCGGCTGGTTCCCGATGCGGGCGCTCACCGTGCCGTCGCTGCCGATCGATACTTCGGCGCCCGGCGGGATGCTCAGCGTCCCGCCGTCGCCGAGCACGGGCTGCCCGCGCCGGTTCTGCAGCGTGCCGTCGGCGCCCACCTCGAACGAGCCGTCGCGCGTGTACGCCTCGTCGCCGGAGGCCGTCTGGACCGCGAACCATCCGCTGCCGCTCACCGCGACGTCGAGCGCGCGCCCGGTCTGGCGCAGCGGCCCCTGCTGAGCATCGAACCCCGCGCTGGCCTCGAGCGCCCACACCCGCGTGGTCGCCGCGTCGCGCTGCTCGCCCGGAACGGCGCGGAACGCCATCCGGTCGGCGCGAAAACCGGCGGTGTCGCCGTTGGCGAGGTTGTGCGCGAGCGCGTCCTGGCGCTGCATCAGCGCCTTGGCCCCGCTCATCGACAGGTAGATCATCCGGTCCATTCAGGCCTCAGCGCAGATTCACGATCGTCTGCATCACCTGGTCCTGGGTGCGGATCGTCTGGGCGTTCGCCTGGTAGACCCGCTGCGCGGTGATCATGTTCACCAGCTCGGCAGTGAGATCCACGTTCGATTGCTCGAGCGCGCCCGACTGGATCACGCCGAGGCTGCCGGCGCCGGGGCTGCCGGTCATCGGCGGGCCGGAATCGGCGGTCTCGGCCCACTGGTTGCCTCCCAGCGGCTGCAGGCCCTGCGGATTGGTGAAGTTCACCAGCACCACGCGACCCTGGGCCAGCGTCTGCCCGTTGGTGTAGCGCGCGACCACCGTGCCGTCGGAGGCGATCGAGAACCCCGACAGGCGGCCGGCGGCATAGCCGTCCTGGGAAAGCTGCGAGACCGAGAACGCCGAGCCGAACTGGGTGATCTTCGAGAGATCGAACGGCACGGTGATCGTGCCGGACGCCGAGACGGCCGTGGAAACGGGGATGTCGACGCTCAGCGAAGTCGACGAGGTCGACGAAAGCCGGCCGCTGGAATCGAAGGAGAAGGTCGCCAGCGGCGGGTCGCCGGCGGCGCCGACGCGGGTCCCGTCGGCGGCGGCGTAGGCCTCCCAGGTATTGGCGCTCGCCTTGCGGAAGTACACCGCCACCGTGTGCTCGGCACCCTGCGAATCGTAGACGGCGATCGACGTCGCCCCGTTGTAGCTGGTGCCGTCGGCGATGTCGAAGGGCTGGGCCGGATCGGCATCGTCCGCGCGCGCGTCGAGGTTCACGGTCATCGCGCCCGAGGTCGTGGCCTTGGGCGCGACGTCGCCGGTCTGCAGCCGCAGCTCGGTCGGCACGCCCGTCGTCACGCGGCCGTTGGCGTCGGCCGGATAGCCGGTGAGCCGCGCGCCCTGCGCGTTGACGAGGTAGCCGTCGCGATCGAGCTGGAACTGGCCGTTGCGCGTATAGGTCACCTCGCCGCCGTCGGACATCCGGAAGAAGCCCTGGCCGTTGATGGCCAGGTCGAGGGCGCTGTTGGTGGTGCTGATGTCGCCCTGGGTGAATTGCTGGGTGATCGCGGCCACCGTCACGCCGATGCCGTTGTACTGGGCGCCGGCGCCGTACAGCGAAGTGGCGTAGATGTCCGCGAACTCCGCACGCGACGCCTTGGCGCCGACGGTGTTGCTGTTGGCGACGTTGTTCCCGATCACGTCGAGATTGCGCGAAGCGGCGTTCAACCCGCTCAGGCCCTGCTGGAAAGACATGCTGCGCTCCTTGCGGAAGAAAAAGGATGTCGGGGGGTCAGAGCACGGCGCGGATCGCCGAAGCCGGTACGGCCTCGCGCCCGACGAGCTCGAGCCGCACGCCGCCGCTGCCCTGGTTCACGCCGCTCACGCGCGCCGGAACGAGGGCCGTCACCTGCGACTCGCCGCCGTCCTCGTCGACGCCGTAGGCGCGCAGGCGGTACTTGCCGGCGGACACGGCACGGCCGTCGCCGTCGAGGCCGTCCCAATCCAGGGTATGCACCCCGGCATCGGGTTCGTCGAAGTCGCGGCTGTACACCACCCGTCCCGCCGCGTCGACGACCTCGACGCGCACCGCGCGGGCTGCCGTCGGCAGCTCGAAGCCGAGCCGCACCGATCCCGTGCTCGTGCCGGCCGACGCCGTAGGGTCGTCCTTGGCCGCATCGCTGCCTGCGCCCGTCCACTGGAAATCCTCGCCTGCGACGAGCACCTGGCGCCCGAGCATCGACACTGCCGAAAGCGGCGAGACGGTCGTCGAGGCCGAGGCCAGCGTCGCCATCGACGCGTTCAGCTGCTCGATGCCGCGCACCGTCTGGATCTGCGCGAGCTGGCTGGTCACCTGCGCGTTGTCGAGCGGATTGAGGGGATCCTGGTTGCGCATCTGCGCGACCAGCAGCTTCAGGAAGCGGTCTTCGCTGCCGTCGGCCGTCTCGCCGACCGCCGTGGCCGCCGACGTGCTCGTCGACGAACCGGTCGACGTCGTGCGATTCGTGGTGCTGTTCTGCGTACTGTCGATCATGAACGACTCCGTGCCGGCGAACGTCACTGGCCGAGCTGCAGCGTCTTCAGGAGAAGCTGCTGCGCCGTATTCATCACTTCGATGTTGTTCTGGTAGGAGCGCGAGGCCGAGATCATGTCGACCATCTCCTCGACGACGTTGACGTTGCTCTGCGTCACGTAGCCTTCGGCGTCGGCGAGCGGATGCGAGGGGTCGTGCAGCCGCTTGCCGGGCGAGGGATCCTCGACGACGTCGGCCACGCGCACGCCGAGCTGCGCGGCGCCGGTGCCGCCGGTGGGCTGGGTCCGGAACACGACGTGGCGGGCCTTGTAGGACTGCCCGTCCGGTCCGGCCACGCTGTCCGCGTTGGCCAGGTTCGACGCGACCACGTTCAGGCGCTGGCTCTGCGCGGAGACCGCGCTGCCCGAAACCCCGAGAATGTCCAGCAGCGACATCGTTGTCCTCCGTCCGTCTGTTCGGTCCGTCAGTCGCCGCGGATCGCGCTGAGCACGTTGCGCACGTTGCCGTTGATGAAGCGCAGCGTGGCCTCGTAGCGCAGCGCGTTGTCGGCGAAGTTCGCGCGCTCGCGATTCAGGTCGACCGTGTTGCGGTCGAGCGACGGCTGCTCCGGCGTGCGCCACAGCACCGCCGGGGGCGCCGAGGCATCCGAGGCGCCGATCGGAATGAAGGCCTTGGCCGCCGACGGCTCGCCGCCGCCCGCGGACGCGAGCGTGAGGGTCCCGGGAGCCGTTCCGGTCCGCTGCACGCCATCCTCCCGCGCGGCAGGCAATTTCGCGGTGGCGCGCGCGAGCGCCTCGCCGAAGGCGAAGTCGCGCGCCTGGTAGTTCGGCGTATCGGCGTTGGCGATGTTCGAGGCGAGCACCTGCTGGCGCTGCGCGCGCAGCGCCAGAGCCTGGCCCTGGAATTGCAGCGTGCCGGTGATCCGATCGAGCATCTCGCACCTCTCGTCCTGGCGTTTGGTGGCGATTATTCGGCCGGGGCCGGCGCGCCGAGGCGCCGATAAGCGCCGCGTTTGCCCCGCATCTCGGCGCCTTGCGCGGCATCCGGCGGCGTTAGCCTGCCCGCATGGATTCCTCGCCTCACCGCCCGTCTCGTTCCGTCGGCTGCGCGGCCGGTCTGTGCGCCGTGCTGCTGCCGCTCTTCGCAGCCGCGGCTCCGGCTCCTGCAGCCGCTCCGGCTGCCGCGGCGGCCACCGCCGCGTGGTCGGCCGCCGATGCCGAATCCGAGTTGCAGCACTGGGTCGAGCAATCGGCCATGTCCGCCTGGACGGCTCGTTCGCCAGGTGAAACGTCCGAGGCGCCGGCCGAGGCGGGAGCCGCCGACGCCGGGCATCCCGGCGTGCGGGTGGAGGTCCGCGTCGGCCGCCTGCACCCGGGCGCGCGCCTGGCGCCGTGCACACGCATCGAACCATTCCTGCCGCCGAACGCCAGGCTGTGGGGGCGCGGCTACATCGGTGCCCGCTGCACGCAGGGCGCATCGTGGAGCACGATGATCCCGGTCACGGTCTCGGTGTTCGGGCCGGCCCTCGTTGCCAACCTGCCGCTGGCCATGGGTTCGGTCCCGCAGCCGGCCGACTTCCGGATCGAGGAGGTCGACTGGACGCGCAACGCGGGAACGCCCGTCTCCGATCCGGCGCTGCTGGCCGGGCGCTCGCTCGGCCGCCCGCTGTCGGCCGGGCAGGTCCTGCAGGCGAACGACCTGCGGGTGCAGCAGACGGTCGCTGCCGGAGATCCGGTACGCATCCGGGTCATCGGCCACGGCTTCAGCATCTCGGCCAGCGGCTATGCGGTGACTGCCGCCGGCGAAGGTCAGTCGTTGCGCGTGCGCACCGAAGCCGGCAAGATGCTGGTCGGCACGGTACGCGAACGCACGGTGGAGGTCAGGCTTTGAACAGGCCTTCCCGTACGCACCCTCAAGTTCGGCGCATTCCGGCCGAAACTGGCGGCATCCGGGTGTGAATCCCGGATTCCATAGGGGACTCGCCATGAAGATCGGCAAACCCGCTGACATCCAGCAAACCGACGCCTCGTTGCGCCAAAGCAACAGCACGGCTGCCGCAACCGCCCGCAGCGGCGGCTCCGGCACAGTGGAAAAGGCGACTGATGCCGACGCCGTGCGGCTGTCACAGACATCGAAGGCGCTGACCGCCGACGGTACGCCGGTGAACGCGGCGAAAGTCGAGGAAGTGAAGACGGCGCTGCGCGAAGGGCGCTTCCACGTCAACGTGCACGCAGTCGCCGACAAGATGATCTCGCAGGCAGCCGAGCTGCTCGAGACGCTGTCGCGCCAGCAGAAATGACCGACGGCGCCCGTCGTTCGTCGCAGACATCGCCGGCGGACGGCCTGGCGCTGCTCGAGGAGCAGCGCCAGGCGATGCTCGCGCGCGACGCCGACCGGCTCGAAGCCGCCAATGCCCGCCTCTCGGCGTGGATCGCCGCGTGCCGGCAAGCCCCCGTCGAGGGCGCCGGCGCCGCGGCTGAACTCGCCCCGCTGCGCCCCCAACTGGGCGCCGCCCTCGAAGCGAATGCGCTCCTTGCGCAGCGCGCGGCCCAGCAGGCGCTGCGCGCCTTCGATGCGCTGGTCGCTCCCGAACATACCTACACCGATCGCGGCCTGGCACGCGCGAACGCCCCGCGACGCGGGGCGTTCTCGGCCTGACGGCCTGGATTCCGGTTCTCGGGGTTCTCGACCGCCTCGGCTCCGAGCATGGCCGGGCTCGCGCCCGGCCTTCCCGCGTCCGGCCGCCTTCCCGGCCGGCCGGTCCGGTCAGAACGTCTCCCAGCCTTCGGTCTCGGCCTCGACTTCCACCTTGCGCGGCGCCGTCCTGGCGGCAGTGCGCGGCGAATTCGACGCGCCGGCCGATGCCGGGGTGACGGCGGCCGCTGCCGGCGTGATCTTCCTGGCCGGCGGCGTCACCGCAGCCCTGGCTACCGGCGCTGCCGTCGGCCGCGACGTATCGCGCGCCCGCGCGATCACGGCGCCGGCCGTGTCGAGGTCATCGGTGGTGCCGGCGGCGGCGCTGCGCAGCACGCTGGTGCCGAGCCGGAACACCCCGACCACCTCGCCGAGCTTCAGCGCCTGCTGCTTGAGGCTCTCCGCGGCCGCCGCCGATTCCTCGACCAGGGCCGCGTTCTGCTGGGTCATCTGGTCGAGCTGGCCGACCGCCGTGTTGATCTGGCCGATCTCCGTGCTCTGCCCGGTCGAGGCAGCCGTGATCTCTCCGATGATGTCGGTCACGCGCTGCACGCTGACGACGATCTCGCGCATGGTCGCACCTGCGTCTCCGACGAGCTTCGACCCCGTCTCGACCCGCTCGACGCTGGTCTGGATCAGCGCCTTGATCTCCTTGGCCGCACCGGCGCTGCGCTGCGCCAGGCTGCGCACCTCGCTGGCCACCACCGCGAAGCCGCGACCCTGCTCACCGGCGCGCGCGGCTTCCACCGCCGCGTTCAACGCCAGGATGTTGGTCTGGAACGCGATGCCGTCGATGGTGCCGATGATGTCGGCGATCCGGCGGCTCGATTCGTCGATGCCGTTCATCGTCGTGACGACCTGCTCGACGACCTCGCCGCCGCGCGCGGCCGTGTCCGAGGCAGCCGTCGCCAGCTGGCTCGCCGTGCGCGCCGAGTCCGCGGTCTGCCGTACGGTCGAGGTCAGATGCTCGAGCGACGATGCCGTCTGCTGCAGGCTCGAAGCCGTCTCCTCGGTGCGCTGGCTCAGATCGGTGTTCCCGATCGCGATCTCGTTCGATGCCGTGCGGATGCTCTCGGTGGAGGTGCGCACCTGCTCGATGGTCCGGCGCAGTGCGGCGATCATGGTTTCCAGGCCGTGCATGAGGCTGCCGGGGGCGGTGTGCCGGATGTGCGCGCCGAGATTGCCGCGAGCGACCTCCTCCATCACGGCCATGGCCTCGGACGGTTCGCCGCCGATCTGTCGCAGCACGCCGCGCGCGATCACGTAGCCGACGCCGGCGACGACCGCCAGCAGCGCCAGCGCGATCGCGCCATCGACGATCCGCCCTTGATGCACCAGGGCGTCGAGGTCGTCCATGTAGACGCCCGAGCCGACCACCCAGTTCCACCCGCCGACCTTCATGCCGAACTGCAGCTTGGGCACTGCCCGGGTCTGACCGGGCCGCGGGAAATACGCCTGCGCGAACGCACGCCCGCCGGAGTCGGCCGCCACCGCATCGAGCAGGCGCTTGAGCGTATCCCCGCCGTTGGCATCCAGCAGCTTGCCGAGCATCGGCTTGCCGTCCCATTCGGGGCGCATCGGGTGCATCACCGTGGAGCCGTCGGTGGTCCAGATGTAGAAGTACTCGGACTTGCCGTCCGCGCCGCCGTAGCGCGCGACGCGAATCGCCTCGATCGCCGCGCGGCGCGCCTCCGCCTCGGGCATCGCGCCCGAGGCGGCGCGCGCCTGGTAGGCCGCAGCGATGTTGTAGGCCGACTGCACCGCGGTCACCAGCTCGGCGCGGCGCCCCTCGATCACGATGCGTTCGTTTCTCATCGTGGAAATCACGGACAGGACCACGAAGCCGAGAACCGCCGTGACGACCAGCACGAGGATCTTTCGCTTGAAGCTCAGTTTGCGGAACATTGTCTGCTTCTTTACTCGGAGATTGAGGAATCCGGAGACTGTTATCGGCCGGAAAGCGGCAGACCTGAGCCCCTTCAGGTCCAGTGCTTCATCTGCGTACGCAGACGCGCGACCGCCTGGCTGTGCAACTGGGAGATTCGCGACTCGGTCACGCCCAGCACCGCGCCGATCTCCTTGAGGTTCATGTCCTGCTCGTAATACATCCCCATGACCAGTCGTTCGCGTTCCGGCAGACGCTCGATCGCCGCCGCCAGCGCATGGCGGAAGCGCACGTCGCCGAGGACCTCGAACGGATCGCCGCCGGGCGCGGCCAACGTGCGCTCGACGAAGCTGCCCTCCTCGTCGGCATCATCGTGATCGTCGATGTGCACCAGCTGCGCGCCGCGCGCGTCGGCCAGCAGGTGCTGGTACTCCTCCAGCCCGAGGCCGAGCTCCCCGGCGATCTCGCTCTCGCTCGCTGCGCGCCCGAGCCGCTGCTCGGCGCGATGGATGCCCGACTCGATGGTCCGCTGGCTGCGCCGCACCGAGCGCGGCAGCCAGTCGGCCCCGCGCAGCTCGTCGAGCATCGCGCCGCGCACGCGCTGCGTGGCGAAAGTCTCGAACTGCGCGCCGCGGTCGGTCTCGTAGCGCTTCATGGCGTCGAACAGGCCGATCATGCCGGCCTGCACGAGGTCGTCGAATTCGACGTTGGCCGGCAGCCGGCCGATCAACTGGCTGGCGATACGCCGCACCATCGATCCATAGCGGTCGATGGCGCTCTCGCGGTCCAAGGTTCCTTGCGCGGTATACATCGGATGCAAGCCTCGTCGGTTCAACGCGGACTCATCGCAGCACCGACACCGGCATCGGGCTCGACCACCCGAGCGCATCGAGCGCGAAACGGTCCCGGTCGCCTCGATCGGCGCGGGCGGCCAGGACTCCACCGAATTCGACGGCGACCCCGAGAAAGCGGGCAGCGGCGTCGGCCAGCCGGCGATGCCAGGCGAGCGCGCTGGCGGGCGAGTCCGCATCGAGGAAGGCGGTGACGTAGTCGCCCAACCCGTGCGCCAGATGCAGCGCCTTGACCTGGGCGTAGGCGTGCGCCAGGCCGCTGCGCTGCGCCCGGCCCACGAGCACGATGCGCTGCGCCACGCCGGCCGTGAGATCGGCCAGCCGCAGCGGGTCGGCCGCGACCAGCACCACGTCGAAGCCGCCCGCGGCACGGCCGCGCAGCGAGCGGATCAACGCGAGCAGCTCGCGCGCGCCGGCGCCGTGGCCGAGCAGGCGGTCGGCATCGACGCATGCGAACGCTCCCTCCGGCACGGTGCCCCCGAGGAGGTCGACCAGCACCGGGCGATGTCCCGCACGCGTCAGCGCCTGCGCCAGCGCAGCAACAGCGGCTCGCTCGGCGGCGTCGCCGCTGGTGCAGCCCAGGGGCAGCAGCGCCGGCCTTCCCGCGCGAAACAGCTGGCGCAGGCCGGCGGCCTGGTCGTGGGCGGGCTCAAACACGCTGCGGCTCGCGCGCGCCCGCGGCGCTCGTGCGCGCGCCGGCGCTCACCAGCATGGCCAGCTCGGCCTCCTCGAACGCGAACGAGGCCATCGCCGTGCCGGCATCGCTCGCCAGCGCCCGCTCGACCAGCATACGCGGCTCCGGCCGGTGCCAGTCCTCGGGAACGCGCTGCCCGTTGGCCACCCCCTGCAGCGTGAGGCGGTGGCGGATCAGGCAGTCGAGCGCGCCGCCCAGACGCACCGCCTCGTCGACCTTCGAGAGCACCACGCCGGCGGCGCCGCGGCCCTGGTACGCCTCGATCGATTCGTCGATGGCGTCGGCCTGGGAGGCCGCGTTGACGACGAGCACCTTGCGCACCTGCGCCGAGGACAGCGCCGCCAGCAGCTCGCCGACGCGCTCGTCGCGCTGCGCCATGCCGGCGGTGTCGATCAGCACGAGCTTCTTGCTCATGTGCATCTGCAGGAAGTCGGCCAGCGTCGAGACGTCGTAGGCCACCTGCACGGGCACCCCGAGCAGCCGGCCGAACGTGCGCAGCTGATCCTGCGCGCCGATACGGTAGACGTCCGCGGTGATCAGTCCGACCGCCTGGGCGCCGTGCTTGAGCGCGAACTGCGCGGCGATCTTGGCCGCGGTCGTGGTCTTGCCGACGCCGGTCGGTCCGAGCAGCGCGAAAGTGCCACCGGCATCGAAGATCGTGTGCTCGGGCGAGTCGATGCGCAGGTTGCGCACCAGCGCCTCGCGCAGCCAGCTCTCCGCTTCCTCCGGGCCGAAATCCGCCGGCAGGTGATTCACCAGCGTGCGCGAGAGCAGCGGCGAAAAGCCGGCCTCGAGCAGGCGGCGCAGCATCCTCGACTGCGCCGGGCGGCGGCGGACCCCCTCGAACCACATCATCGATTCGAGCTGGTCGGAAAGCGCGCCGCGCATCTCGCGCAGCTCTGCCAGGAGCGATTGAAGATCCTGCGCCTCGCCCTGTGCCTCGGGCGGTACAGCGCGCTCGGGCGATGTCTCGAGCCGCCGGCGCTGGCGTTCGCGCACGTAGTTCTCGAAGCGCACGGTGCTCATGGGCGGTTCGGCGCCCGCCGTCGGTGTCGGCGCCGGCACCGCATCGTCCTCGCCGGGCAGCTCACCCTCGGCGAGCGCGAAGATCTCGACCCCGCCCGCCACCGGCCGGTTCCTGAGCACGACCGCGTCCGCGCCGAGCTCGGTGCGCACGCGGTCCATGGCCTCGCGCGCGGTACGGGCGAAATATCGTTTGACGTTCACTTCGCTTCTCCGATCAGTCGTCCGATTCGAATCGAGTGGGTATCCGGGATCTCGGCATGTCCGAGCACGCGCAGGCGCGGCGCGGCTTTCTTGAGCAGCCGCGCCAGCGGCACGCGGATGCGGTCGGGCACGAGCAGGCACGACGGATGACCTTCATCCTCCTGCCTGCGCGCCGCCTCGGCGCCGGCGGTCTGCAGGTATTCGGCCACGCCCGGCTCGAGCGACGAGCCGGCATTGGGTCCGAACGCCTGCACCAGCAGGTTCTCGAGCGCGGGCTCGATGGCGATCACGCTGAGCTCCCGGGTCGGCCCGAAGGTCTGCTGCACGATCGCCGGCGCGAGCGCGATGCGCACCTCGCGCGTGAGCTCCGTGGCATCCTGGGTGCGCGCGCCGTGCTCGCCGAGCGCCTCGACGATGCCGCGCAGGTCACGCACGTGCACCGCCTCGTCGAGCAGGTTCTGCAGCACCTTGTGGAACACCGGCATCGGCACCAGCTTGGGTACGACCTCCTCGGCGAGCTTGGGCGCGTAGCGGGCCAGGTGCTCGAGCAACTGCTGCGCCTCGGTGCGTCCGAGCAGGCGCGAAGCGTGCGTCTGCATGAGGTGATGGAGATGCGTGGCCACCACGGTGGCCGCATCGACCACCGTGTAGCCGGCTGCCTGTGCCGCCTCGCGCTGCATGGCGTCGATCCAGGTCGCAGGCAGCCCGAAGGCCGGGTCGCGGGTGGCGGTCCCGGTCAGGGTGGCGCTCGCCGAGCCCGGATTGATCGCCAGCATCATGCCAGGGAAGGCCTCGCCTTCGCCGACGACCACGCCCTTGAGCAGCACGCGATAGCCGCTCGGCTTCAGCTCGAGCTGGTCGCGCACGTGCACCGAGGGCGGCAGGAAACCGACTTCGTGGGCGAACTTCTTGCGCACGCCCTTGATCCGCGTGAGCAGGTCGCTGCCGCGGTCGCGATCGACCAGCGCGATCAGGCGGTAGCCCACTTCCAGCGCAAGCATGTCGACCGGCTCGACGTCGTCCCAGCTCGCCTCGGTGCTCGCAGCCGGCGCCTCGGCCGCAGGCGCCGCGTCGGCACGCGCCGCCTGCTGGCGCGACAGCCACCACGCGAGATAGCCGATCGCCGCGGCCAGCGCCAGGAAGGCGAAATGGGGCATGCCCGGCACCAGGCCGAGCAGGGCGACCACGCTCGCGGTGAGCCCCAGCGCGCGCGGCAGCGACAGCAGCTGCTTGGCCACCTGGGTGCCGACGTCGTCGTCGTCGGCCACGCGCGAGACGATCAGGCCGGCGGCGATCGAGATCACCAGGCCCGGCACCTGCGCGACGAGCGCATCGCCGATGGCCAGCAGCACGTAGTTGTTGGCCGCCCGCTCGATCGACAGCGCGTGCTGCATGGTGCCGATCAGCAGGCCGCCGACGATGTTGATGAACACGATCAGGATCCCGGCGATGGCGTCGCCGCGCACGAACTTCGAGGCGCCATCCATCGATCCGAAGAAGTCCGCCTCGCGCGAGACCTCGCTGCGGCGCCGCCGCGCCTCCACCTGGTCGATCTGGCCGGCGTTCAGATCGGCGTCGATCGCCATCTGCTTGCCCGGCATGGCATCGAGGGCGAAGCGCGCCGACACCTCGGCGATGCGCCCTGCGCCCTTGGTGACCACGACGAAGTTGATCACCGTCAGGATCGAGAACACGATGATGCCGACCGCGAAGTTGCCGCCGATCAGGAAGTTGGCGAACGACTCGATGACCTTGCCGGCGGCATCGGTGCCGGTGTGCCCGTGCATCAGCACCGCGCGCGTGGACGCGACGTTCAGCGACAGCCGCAGCAGCGTGGTGACCAGCAGCACCGACGGGAAGACGGCGAAATCGAGCGGCCGGATGCTGTAGGAGGCCACCAGCAGCACCAGCAGCGCCAGCGCGATGTTGAAGGTGAACAGCAGGTCGAGCAGCGGCGCCGGCAGCGGCAGGATCATCATTGCCAGCACCAGCAGGATGACCACCGGTGCAGCCAGCGCCTTCCACGGCGGAAGGTTGAGCGTCAGCGTACCGAGGCGAACGCTGCGCGCCCCGGCCGTGGAAGCGGAACCGATCGTCACGCTCATCGCGGCTCACCCGCGGCACCGCCGTCCGGCGGCGCGTTGGCCGGATCCAGCTCGGGGGGCACTTCGAGCCCCTGCGGCATCACCGGCGAAGCTCCGCGCCCGGGCACCCAGTTGCGCAGCTGATACACATAGGCGAGCACCTGCGCCACGGCGTTGTACAGGGCCACCGGGATCTCCCGGTCGAGCTCGACGTGCGCATACAGCGCGCGCGCCAGCGGCGGCGCGCCGACCAGCGGCACGCCCGCCTCGCGCGCGACATCGCGGATGCGTGCCGACAGGAGATCCACGCCCTTGGCGACGACGCGCGGCGCGCCGCCGCCGTGCTCGTCGTAGCGGATCGCCACCGCGTAGTGCGTCGGGTTGGTGATCACCACGTCGGCCGCGGGTACCGCCGTGAGCATGCGCCGCGAGGCGATCTCGCGCTGGCGCGTCCGGATGCGCCCGCGCAGCATCGGGTCCCCCTCGGACTCCTTCGCCTCCTGCTTCGCTTCCTGGAAGGTCATGCGCAGCTCGGCACGGTGCCGCAGCCACTGGAACGGCAGGTCGGCCAGGGCGACCATGGCCAGCACCGCCAGCAGCGTCGTCAGGCCGGCGCCCATCAGCGACACGCCCGAGTCGAGCGCCTGCGCCAGAGGTTGCACCGACAGGCCGGCGAACTCGGGCAGGCTGGCGGAGACGAACCAGGCGCCCACCGTGGTGAGCGTGACCGAAAGCACGATCAGCTTGAGCAGCTCGACGCTGCCGCGGATCGAGAAGATGCGTTTCAGCCCGTTGGCCGGGCTAAGCTTGGACGCATCGAAGCTCAGCGCTTTGGTCGACAGCACGATGCCGCCCGGGATCGCGCTGGCCGCGATCGCCGCCAGCGCGAGCGCGCCGACCAGCGGCGCCACCGCGACCAGCGCATCGAAGCCGGCCGAGGCCAGCAGCATCGGCAGCTGGTCGACGGTGAGGGCAGGAGGTCGCTCGAAGCGCAGGGCCCGGCGCATCATCCCGATCGAGGCCTGCCCGAGCGCGGGCCCGAACGCGCCGGCGGCGAGCAGCGCACCGCCCAGCATCGCGAAGTGGCCGAAGTCGCGCGAGCGCGCGACGCGCCCTTCTTCGCGCGCCTTCTGCAGCCTTCGCTCCGAGGCTGGAAGCTGTCGGTCTTCGCGACTGACGTCGTTATCGGCCATGGTGCCCGGGAATCGTGCCTCGAAGTCATTCTTCGAGGCCGATTATTCGCGCGGCACCCCCCGCGCGCCCGGAGAAAAGCGGCGCTTCGCCGCCGCTGTTCAGTGCCCTGCCTCTGCCCCTTCCCCTGCACCCATCCCCGTCCCTGCCCCTGTATCGCTGCTGGCGCCGGTGCCCGTGCCGGTGCCGGCGGCGCTCGCGCCGAGCGCCGCACCGGCCTCGCCGGTGCCCGCGGAGGTATCCACCTCGGTGCCCGAGAACACCCGCTCCTCGGCATCCTGGTTCAGCACCACGATCGAGATGCGCCGGTTCATCGGGTTGCGCGGGTTCCCCGCGTCGTACATCACCGAGGAGCCCAGCCCGATCACCCGTACCACCTTCGATTCGCTCAGCCCGCCGGCGACCAGCTCGCGGCGCGAGGCATTGGCCCGGTCGGCCGAGAGCTCCCAGTTGGAGTAGCCGCGCTCGCCGCTGCCGTAGGGCGCCGAGTCGGTGTGCCCGGAGATGCTCACCCGGTTATCCACGCTGTTGAGCAGCGTGGCGATCTCGCGCAGCAGGTCGCGCATGTACTCCTTGACCGTGGCGCGGCCGTTGTCGAACATCGGGCGGTTCTGCTCGTCGACGATCTGGATGCGCAGGCCGTCGGGCGTCAGGTCGAGCTTGATCTGGGAGCGGAATTCGGCCAGCTTGACGTTGCGCGTGATCGCCTCGTCGAGCTGGGACTTCAACCGGGTGAGGCGCTTGGTTTCGGCCGCCCGCAGCTCCGCGCGCAGCGCCTGCAGGTTCACCTTGCGCTGGCGCGCCTCGGTGTCGCCGCGGCGCTCGGCGCCGGTGGTGCGCGTCAGCTCGGTGCCGCCTCCCTTGATCACCGACGAGCTGTCTCCCGAGCCGTCGCCGCCCGAGAGGGCCACCTTCAGCGGGGTGCGGAAGTATTCGGCAATGCCCTGCAGATCTCCTTGCGTGGTCGAGCCGAGCAGCCACATCAGCAGGAAGAACGCCATCATCGCGGTGACGAAATCCGCATAGGCGATCTTCCAGGCGCCTCCGTGAGCGGCGTGCTGCGTCTTGCGCACCCGCTTGACGACGATGGGCTGGAGCTTGCGTTCGGCCACCTCGCCCCTCCGTCAGGCCTTCTTCTGCTTCACGTGCGACTCCAGCTCGAGGAAGCTCGGCCGCTCGGTGGAGAACAGCACCTTGCGCCCGAACTCGACCGCGATCGTCGGCGCGTAGCCCTGCATGCTCGCCAGCAGCGTCACCTTCACGCACTGCAGCTCCTTGGTCGTCTCGTCGGCCTTCTGCTCGAGCAGCGTCGCCAGCGGCGCGACGAAGCCGTAGGCGAGCAGGATGCCGAGGAAGGTGCCGACCAGCGCATGCGCGATCATCTGGCCGAGCTCCGAGGGGGGGCGGCCGACCGAGCCCATGGTGTGCACGACGCCCATCACCGCGGCCACGATGCCGAAGGCCGGAAGTCCGTCGGCCACTTTCTGGATGGCATGCGACGGCACCATCGCCTCGTGATGATGCGTCTCGATCTCGTTGTCCATCAGGTTCTCGAGCTCGAAGCTGTTCAGGTTGCCCGAGACCATCATGCGCAGGTAGTCGGTGATGAACTCCACCAGGTGGTGGTCGGCCGAAATGGTCGGATAGTGCTGGAAGATGGGGCTGTCGGCCGGCGTCTCGACGTCGCGCTCGATCGCCATCAGCCCTTCCTTGCGCGCCTTCGAGAGCAGGTCGTAGAGCAGCGCCATGAGCGCCATGTAGCGCTCCTTGGTGTACTTCGAGCCTTTCACCAGCCCGGGCAACGCGCGCATCACCGCCTTGAGCACCTTCGCGTTGTTCGAGACGACGAAGGAGCCGAAGGCGGCGCCGCCGATGATGAGCAGCTCGAGCGGCTGGAACAGCGCGCCCATGTGGCCGCCGGCAAGCGCGTACCCCCCAAGCACCGAGCCGACGACGAGGAGATAACCAAGGATGACGAGCATGCGCGACGCGGACCGGGAGAGATAGGCGTCGGCGCAGGCCGACGGGGGCTACTCTCGCGTTTTCGGTCCGGGGGCGAGGTTCTTGAGCGACCGCCCCGGCTTACCTGCTGGACGTCCGGGCGCAGGAATCCGCCAATGGCCCGATACACCGCCGCCGAACCGCCCTGCGGTGCCCAAACCCAGCCGAGCGGTCGATATCAGCCGACGCCCGAACGCGTGAAGGAAGCGAAGCGAGCGGCCCGAGGTCGCGCCGAGAAGCGCAGCCGTACCGGGGTACGGCGAGCATCACAGGCGCGAGATCGGGTCGCGCAGCAGCTTCCTTCACGCGTTCAGTGGATCGCCCCGCTGCGCCGGCCCTTGCCGGCACGCGCCGGCGGCTCGCACAGGCCGCAGACGAAATTGCGCTCGATCTCGTGCGGATGGGTCACGAAATGGCCGCCGCAGCGTCTGCATTTCGTCGTTCCGAGCAGGCCGGCGTCGACGAAGCGCACCATCCGCCAGGCGCGCGTGATGGACAGCAGCGGCTCGACGCCGAGCGATTCGATCTCCGCCGCATACAGCCGGTAGGCCTTGACGATCGCCTCGACGTCGTCGAGCGGGCTGGTCTTGAGCAGATAGCCGTACAGGTTGTAGAAGAGCGATGCGTGGATGTTGGGCTGCCAGGCGACGAACCAGTCGGTGGAGAACGGCAGCTGCCCCTTCGACGGCGAGCGCCCGGCGACCTCCTTGTACAGGCGCAGCAGCCGCTCGTAGGGCAGCGCGGTCTCGGCCTGCAGCATCTGCAGCCGCGCGCCCAGCTCGATCATCTCGACGGCACGCGTGACCTGGCGGTTGTCCTCGAGCAGGGTACGCGCGCTCATGGCTGGATCGCCTCGTCGAACTTGCCCGCCATCAGGATGCTCGCGTGCAGGCGCCGCGCGCTGCCTTCGTCGCGCTCGGCACTGCGGCCATGATCGGCCAGCAGCGACCAGACCAGCTCGTCGTCGAAGCGGAAGCGGCACATCAGCTGGCTGCCGGAAGCGATGCGCAGCAGCTGGCTCGGCGTGAGCGCCTCCAGCAGGTCGGCGATCCCGTCCGGGATCCCGAGCCGGTAGAGCGCCTGCGCGCGATCCTCGCGGATCAGCCGCTGCGCGAGGATCAGGTACGAGAGATTGGTCTCCCGGATCTCCGACATCCAGCGTTGCTCGGTTTGCATTCCTTCACCCCTGGCTTCTTCATCGACGGCCGGCGGCGCCGGCGCGTGGTCGTGGTCTGCATTCGACCGTGGCGCCAGTCTCGGCCGCGGGCGGGGTTTCTTGAATCGGAAAAGGGATGCAGCGTGGGACGGAAGAACTCCGCCGGCTGTAGGAAGAAATCCTACGGTCCGGGTCGTCCGGTCAGGGAACGCTCCCCGGCACGTGGGGCGCGAGCCCCCAGTATCGCGGCTGCGGCGACCACGAGCACGATGCGAGCTGAGCCTGGAGGCGCTCGACCTCCCGGGCCGCCGAGGGCGCGCTGCCCGAGCTCCCCAGAACGCGAAACGTCGTCAGCGGCAGCTGCGAGGCGAGGAAGTCGGCGAGACGCCTGTACTCGTCCAGATTCTCCATTGCGAAGCGCATCGCCTCCTCGATCTGATCGGCTCGCGTGCACACCGGAATCCGCGCCCCGGCCGCTTCGATCAATCCTTCGATCTTCGCGGTATTCGAAGGCAGCGCAACGAACGGGCGCTGCGCAACCGAGGCGAGGTATACCCCATGGTGCCGCGCGGTGATCACCCAGGATGCCGATTCGAGCGTGGCCGGCGCGTGACGCCAGAGATGGGCGTGCACCCCGTGCATCAGCGGGAAATAGAAGGTTGCATCGGCCGCGCTCAGCATGGCGTTCATCGCCGCGCCCACGTCGTGATTGCGCGACGGATGCCAGTCCGTGACGGCGATGCGCTCCTCGAGATTCATGATCGGCCGGTCCGAGAATTCCGCGGCGAGGAAGGAGTCGGGAACCAGGCGGCAGCGCAGGCCGAACGCCTGCGCACACTTCAGCGAGCGCGCGTCGCGCACGCAGAAGTCATCGAGCGCGTTCAGGACATCGAGCCATCCGGCATGCGCCTCGAACACCGCGTTGACGATCGCCGTGAGCTTTCCCATTCTCTGGGCGGCCCCGAGCACCGCGAAATTCTCGGTGCCGGCGCCGTGATGCAGCGTCCCCTCCCCGTTGACGACGACCGCATCGACATTCTCGAGCTCCGCACGCAGGTTCTCGTCGCGAAGCACCCGGTCGATGCAGGCCACTTCGTCGTGGCCGGCAAAGCCGCGCAGCTCGCCGAGAAAATAGCGGCACCCGACCTCGTGCCCGGCTGCGCCCAGCATCCGCGCGTGCGCATCCGATACCGCCTGGCACCCGATGTGCGGTTCCACACCGGTATCGTTCAGCAACATGATCCGCATGGGGTCTGTCTCTCGGCAAAGAACGATGGACGGAACGACCGCTTCGGGCGCCGCTACGCGGCGGCCTCGGGCTCGAGGGCCAGGTCGGCGGCCGCTCGGTTCAGCCAGCGTTCGATGCGCAGGTCGGCGCTCGCGCAGTGGGCGGCCTCGAGACCGGCGAGGTGCCGGGCGAGATCCGCGGGCACCTGCCTGGCGGGACCGCCCGGCGGCCCGAAGAGCAGGTGATCGAAGAGGAACGGCACGTAGCGCGTCGCGGCCTCGGCATGCGTCGCCCGGGCCTCGTGCCGCAACGCGCGATCGAGGAGCTCCGCGAGATCTCCGCCGCGATGCTCGTAGGCCAGCCCGTAGCCGCTCAGCTGGCTTCTGGAAAGAAGCACCAGGGGCTTGGCGGCCAGCAGCGCCTCGTGCTGCACCGTGGTGGCCCCGAGGAAGGCAAGCACGTCGGCGGCGTCGAAGAGCGTCTGCAGATGCACGCGATGAACATGGCGCAGCCTCGGATGCGGCTTCGGAGACCAGCGGCCGAAATCGACCGGATGATCCTGCACCGCCAGCCAGACGTCGTCCGGCAGCGCCTCCAGCAATGCATCCGTTGCCTCCTGCGCCGATTCGAACCACGGGGAGCTGAAGCGCGAGCCATGCATCGAGCGCGGCGCCCAATGTCCGGCCGCGCCCGAGAGGACCAGGACGACCAGTCGCGCGCCTTCCGGGATACCGGTTTCCCGGCGGAACTCGGAGCGGCCGCGAGCCGGCGACATCGGATAGCGGGAGAAGTCGCGCTGCCGGTAATGGAGCCGGATCTCCTCGAAACGATCGCGGCGGGGTTGCGCATCGCGCAGGACCGAGCGCAGCGCCGGGCTCAGCACGAGATCGGCCTGTGCGCCGACCTCGCGCGACTCGAGCATGATCGTCTCGGGGAAGACTCCGCGCTCGAGCCCGAAGAACGGAATCCCGCGTGCCAGGCAGGCCATCTGCAGGAGCCGGCCCTGCGGCACCGCAGGGTTCCATACTGACACCGAGTCGGGCTCCATCTCGTCGAGCAGCCGCGCGAAGAATGCCGCGCAGGCGCCGATCCCCTCGGCCATGTCGGCCGCGCCGATCTGCCGGTGGCTCCAGGCGGCCTCGAGGTCCCCGAAGGCATCCGGCAGCAGCCCGGATGCCGGACCGGCGCGTGCGTGCGTCAGCTCCGTGTAGCCGGCGAGATCGTACGAAATCCGCACATGCTGGATCCCGTCGATGCCCGCCTCGTAGGTCGGGAGCAGGAGGATCTCCTGGCCGAGACGGGCAAGCCCGGAGGCGAGATCGGTGAAGAACGCATCGACGAACCTGTCGTTCGGCAGGTAGCAGCTCGCCAGATGAAGGCCGCGAGGCATCGCCGCTACCCCTGGGCGCGCCGCGCGATCGGGCGGAAGACGAAACGGCAGGCATGCGGGCCGGCCGCCGTCGCGACGCCCCCGGGGATCATCACCAGGCTCGCCTCGTGGGAGCACTCCCACAGGCCCTGGCCATGGTCGCGGATTCCGTCGAGCAGCGCCGAGGACCGGATGTCGCGGCTGTGCGCGGACTCGGTTTCGCCCATCAGCTCTCCCAGGGGGACGACTTCCATCCTCTCGACCTGGACCCAGGAATAGGACAGTCCCAGCACGATGCCCACATGGAACGCGCCGCTTCCCAGCGGCAGCAGCGCCGAGAAATACCCGTCGTGCGTCGCCTGGGCCTGGACCGTTTCCTGCGCCGAGTCGGTTCCGCGCAGCACCAGCAGGGTCAACGCCTCGCTGCGATAGCTCCAGCCGCTGATCGGGATGTCGAGCCCGAAGCGATGCCCGGCGAACAACGTCAGCGACAGCTCGAGCCCTGCCACGCGCAGCTCGGCCGGGTACAGGAGCCGCATCGAGCGGCCCTGCTCCATGAAATTGATCCCGCGCGCCCGCAGGCCCGACAGCCCGGCCTCGGCATCGAACATCTGGAAGACATCGGCCGCGCCGAGGTTCAGGTCGTCCCGGAAGCCCGAGATTACCTGCAGCTCCTCGAAACGCGGGAAATAGACGAGCCGGGCCAGCTCGGCGAGCGCGGCGTCGCGCAGCCAGCGCGTCTCGACGGGGCGAGCGCACCCCGCGAAGAAGCTCTCGGCCCCGCGGACGAACTCCACGCAGCGCGCGTGCACCCTCTCGATGCGGCCCTGCTGCTCGGCGTCGATCACTTCGGGAGCGAGAACGGCCTCGCCGTCCTCGGTGTAGTCCTCGACGCTGCCCCCCGGTGCGCTGCAAAGCTTGTCGAGCAGCGGCGCGTAGGTGAACAGGGTTCCCACGGTGCGCTCGTCGCACCAGCTGCTGTCGATCATCCCCTTGCAGTCCGGTGACGGGCTGCCGAGGAAGACGAGGTATCGGCCCTGCAATTCCACGCCCAGGTCTTCCTCGAAGAAGGGCTGCAGGAGGCGCTGCGCGGTTCCCAGGTACCCCAGGTCGACGAATACGACGGTATCGCCCGGCTGCACGCCGGTCTGCCGTTCCAGGTATCGGCGCATCCGCTCGCGAAAGCGGGCGGATTCCCGCAGCACGAAGCTGGAGACATGCGGGCTGCGCACGCTGCGGCAGAAGTGTTCCAGCGGATCGGAAGCCGCATTCGACTCGCCGACGAGCTTGCGCGCGACCTTCCTCGGCAGCAGCAGCTGGCGCGCCATGACGTCGAAACGCCGGCTGGTGCCGAACCGGGCAAGGTAGCCGTCGATGTCCGCCAGGCTGCGGAACGACGCCGCGTATGCCGTCTGTCGGCTGATCCGGACCGGATGGCAATCCGGCGTCGCCTCGAGCGCCTGGTGCGCCAGGTAGGGCAGATGGCCGTCGCGCAGGAGGAAGAGGAGCTTCACGCGCCGGCGCGTGCGCAGCAATTCGCGCCGCTCGTCGGCCAGCCAGCGGGCGAACGCGTGCAGGCTGGGCCCGAAGGCCGCGCCGCCGAGGTCGCTGCCGTCGGGGTCCGCCGCGCCGGCGATCGCGGAGTTCGCGGCCCGGTACGGGTCGGTCAGCGGGCGCGCGGAGCGGACACCGGCGTCGAGCATCGGCAGCGCCATGGCGCGGGCCCGATGACGCTGCTGTTCCGGCGCCGCATCCTGCACCAGGAGCACGGAGCGCAGCCCGGCCTTGCTGGCAGCCTCGAAATCGGCCAGGCGGTTGTCGCCCACGTGCAGGATCGTACGGCGCACCGACGCGTCGCGCGGGTAGACCCGCTCGAACAGGCCGCAGGCCTTGGCGACGCCGTGGTCGCTCGAGCAGACCACGCGCCCGATCGCCGCCGCCGCATCGGCCGGAAGCACGTGCGCGAGAAGGCGCTCGAGCCGTTCCTGGCCGAGGTACATGTCGCTGACGATGGTCACCGGGATGGCCCGCTGCCGCGCGCGGCGCAGCAGCTCGACCGCGGACGGATGCGCGAAGCAGAAGCGCATCTCGGCGGCCAGCTCGTCCTCGGCCAGTTGCCGGATCCGCTCGTCATCCGGCCGTTGAGGCAGCGAGCGATAGATATCTTCCAGCGAGATCTCGCCCTCCCCCGCCCGCACGCGCCGCAGGTCGCGGGCGGCCCGCTCGGCCGTGACCCGGTCCAGATAAGAAACGCCGCAGGCGCGGAAGGCGGGCCGCTGCACCGCGTCGTGGAACACGTCCTGCGGCGTCACCGCGTGCCGCCAGACGAGCGTGTCGAAGCAGTCGAGCGACAGCGTCTCGATGTCGGGGAACAGGTCGAGCAGGCCGGCCAGCCCGGACGGCCGGATCTCCGACGGCGTCTTGACTGCGGGGCGCGCGGCCAGTTCGCTCATGTCACTCATCTCTATCCTGCCCTCCGTCGGCGCGCACGACGCCACGCGCGGTGTGCGGTTCGGCACGATTGTTCTGGGTATCGCCGAACGCAGAGCCTCGAAAAGACGCCTTTCGACCGGCCTGTTCGGGCGCTCGGGCGCCGGAATGACCGTGCTAAAGCCCGCAAAGACCGCGCCGATAACGCAGGGACCGGGGAATGATCCCCACAGTCCGGCGAGGTCGAAACCCCGCCGATTCAAGCCAAGAGACCTCAGGACAAAGGCAGGAGTTCGGCAAAATGGCCCAGATCAACACGAACATGATTTCGCTCACCGCGCAGCGCAACCTCGGAAGCACGCAGAGCGCGCTCGCCACCGCGATCCAGCGGCTCTCGTCGGGGCTGCGCGTGAACAGCGCGAAGGACGACGCTGCCGGCCTGGCGATCGCCGACCGGATGAACACGCAGGTGCGCGGCATGAACGTCGCGATCCGCAACTCCAACGACGCGATCTCGCTGGCGCAGACCGCCGAAAGCGCGCTCGGCAAGATCGGCGACGCGCTGCAGCGCATGCGCGAACTCGCCGTCCAGTCCGCCAACGGTACCAACCAGAGCAGCGACCGGGACAACCTCCAGGCGGAATTCCAGCAACTGCAGGAAGAAATCACCCGCCTGGGCACCGACACCAAGTTCAACTCGACCCAGGTGCTCAAGGGCGGCAGCCAGACGTTCCAGGTGGGCGCCAACAAGGGCGAGACGATCCAGATCGTCGGGGCGGACATCACGGCCGCGACCTCGGAGACCGCGAAGTCGGCAGTGGGCACGCTCAAGATCGACGGAACCGACGCCACCAATGCGAACGCGGCACTCGACCAGATCGACAAGGCGCTCACCGAGGTCACCAAGGAGCGCGCCACCTACGGCGCCGCGCAGAACCGCTTCGAATCGGTGATCGCCAACCTGCAGGTTGCCGTCGAGAACCAGGCAGCCGCGCGCGGCCGCATCATGGACACCGACTTCGCGGCCGAAACCGCGAACCTGTCGCGCGCCCAGGTGCTGCAGCAGGCCGGCATGGCGATGCTGTCGCAGGCCAACGCGGTGCCGCAGAACGTCCTGACGCTGCTGCGCTGAGGCAAGGGGCGGGGACGGACGATGCCTCGGCACCCGCCGCCCCGCGTCCCCGGCTGAACGCAAACGGCCGGCGCCGATAAGCGCCGGCCGTTTGCCGTTGATCGGTCGTTCGCCGCCGTCCGGAGCCGGTACAGTCACCCGGTATCGGCGAGCGCGGGCAAGCTGCCCCAGGCGAGCCCGATCGTCTCGTCGCGCATGCAGGAGTTGCCCTCATGACCACCATCAGCAGCACGTCGTCCAACATCGACGTCGCCAGCATCGTCTCCCAACTGATGCAGATCGAGCAGCGGCCGCTGCAAACGATCCAGAGCACGCTCTCGGGCATCCAGACCCAGATCTCGTCCTGGGGCAAGATCCAGTCGGCCCTGTCCTCGCTGCAGGATGCCGCACGCACGCTCACCCGCGGCGAGACCTGGAAGGCGGCCAGCGCCACGAGCAGCGACGAGAGCTACGTGAAGGCCACCGCGAGCAGCGGCGCGGTCACCGGTTCGTACTCGATCGAGGTGCTCTCGCTCGCCAGCCGGCAGACGCTGGCGAGCAGCGCCTACGCCTCGGCCGACACGGCCGTCGGCTCCGGTACCCTGCGCATCCAGCTCGGATCGACCGGCGCCGGCGGCACGGGCTTCACGCCCGACCCCGATCGCCCGGAGGCGTCGATCACGATCGCCGCCGGCTCGACGCTCGCCCAGGTGCGCGACGCGATCAACGCAGCGGGCGCCGGGGTCACGGCCACGCTCGTCGCCGACGGCACCGGCCAGCGCCTGATGCTGCGCAGCACGGACACCGGCGCCGCGCAGGCATTCGCGGTGGCCGTGGACGACGACGACGGCAACTCCACCGATACGAACGGCCTGTCCGCGCTTGCCTACGATCCCGTCTCGGGCACCGGCATGCAGCGCACGCAGACGGCGAGCGACGCCTCGGTGAAGGTCAACGGCCTGACCGTCGCCGCCGCCGGCAACCGCCTCGAGGGCGTGATCGAGAACGTGACGCTGGAGCTCAAGCACGAAACGACCGTGCCGATCGATATCGGCGTGGCGAGCGATGCGAAGGCGATGCGCGGCTCGCTCGACGCCTTCGTCAAGGCCTACAACGACCTGAACAAGCTGATCGCCGACCAGACGCGCTACGATCCCGCGACGAAGACGGCCGGCCCGCTGCAGGGCAACCAGAACGCCGTGCGCGTGCAGCAGCAGATGCGCGAGCTGCTGCGCACGACGATCGGCGACGGGCCGCTCAACAGCCTGAACGCGATCGGCATCGAGCTGCAGCGCGACGGGTCGCTGGCAGTCAACGAGTCGAAGATCACCGCGGCGCTGGCATCTCCCGACAAGCTGCAGTCGTTCTTCGCGGCCGTCGGCGCGACGCCCGAGGAAGGCGGCCTGGCCCAGCGGCTGGTCAAGGGCATCGGCAACCTGCTCGACGGCACCGGCACCGTGTCAGTGGCGACGGACTCGCTGCAGGCCCGCCAGCGCAGCGCCGAGCAGCAGCAGGAGCGGCTGCAGAGGCGGCTCGATGATATCCAGCAGCGCCTGACGCGCCAGTACAGCGCGCTCGACGCGAACCTGTCGACCATCAGCAGCTCCATGGCCAGCCTCGACGGGCTGCTGAACAGCAGCAGCTAGCAGGGCCGAGGCGGGCCGACACCGTCGACGGCCCGGGCCGCTACGCCGCGTCAAGACGGGCGGCGAGCGGCCGATAACCGGAGCATCGGTCATCGCAAGGACGCCGCCGCATGTTCGCCCCGCCCCGCAGTTCCGCTTCCTCCGTTTTCGCTTCCTCGTACCGCAACCTCGAATTGGAAACCTCCGTGGCGCAGGCCGATCCGCACCGGCTCATCGAGATGCTCTTCGACGGCGCTGCCACCGCGCTCGGCCAGGCGCGCCATGCGCTGCGCGAGGGCCGCACGCCCGCCAAGGGCGAAGCAACCGGCCGCGCGGTACGCATCCTCGACGAGGGGCTCAAGGCCTCGCTCGATCCACGCGGCGGCGAGCTGGCGGCTAACCTGAAAGCGCTCTACGAGTACATGACGCACCGGCTGCTCGACGCCAACCTCTCGAACGACGACGCGAAGTACGCCGAGGTGAGCCGCATGCTCGACCAGCTGCGCGAAGCCTGGAAGGGCATCGCCGACGAGGTGCACGCCTCGCAGGCTCCGTCGTCCGCCCCTGCCTCGCCCCCCGCGCGCGCCGCCGCGCCTGCGGCGGCGTGACCGGCATGCGCCGTCGGATGGCCAGGCGCGCGACACCCCGCCGTCCCCGGCGCGCGATGCCCCGGATGCCGCTGATCGAGCGCTACCGCGAGATCGAGTGCGTCGCCTCCGAGATGCTCGCGGCGGGGCGCGCCGGAGACTGGACGCGCGTCGGCGACCTCGGAACGACGATCCGCTCGCTCGCCGACGGCGTGGCGCGCGCGGGCGGACCCGAGGCGCTCGACCCCGGGCAGCAGATGGAACGGCTGCAGATCATGAAGCGCCTGGTCGTCCTCGACGGCGAGCTGCGCCGGCTGGCCGACCCGACCAACGGCTGGCTCGACGCGATGTTCGGCACCGCGCCGGGCGACGGCGCTGCCCCGCACGACGGCTCCGCCCCGCGCTCTGCTTGACACGGCTGCGGCGACGGGAAATGATCCGGCGCTCCCACAGCCCGACATGTCGAACGCCGCTGCCTCCCCGATCGGCCCGGACGCGCCCGACGCGCTGAGGCCAGAATTCCGCATCGAAGGCGAGTTCGCGGTTCGCGCGGTGCTGCGCGAGCTGATGGCGCGGCGCGCCCTGGTCACGCTCTACCCCGAAGGACACATCGATGACGCGCTCGTCACGCACATCGTGCACGTGGGGCCCGAGGGCATCGAGCTCGACGCGACGGGCCAGCCGCGAAGCGCCGCCGCGCTGCGCCGGGCCAGCTTCGCGATCGGCGTCGCGTTTCCGGGCAGCGTGAAGACGCAGTTCCGGCTCGAGCGACTGTCGTCGACCGACGAGGCGCCGCTTCCGGCGGCGGCCGGTGCCGCCGCCGCGACGGTGACCAGGCTGCAGGCGCCGCTGCCCGCCGAGCTCTACCGGCTGCAGCGCCGCGAGGCCTTCCGCGTGTCTCCGCCCCCCGAGGACGACGCCCATTGTGTGCAGCATGTCGGCGTCGGCCGGGAGCTGCGCCACCCGCTCGTCGACCTCAGCGCCGGCGGCCTGGCTGTCCTCCTGCTGCCGGGCTCGGCGGTCCCTGCGCCGGGAAGGATCTGGCGGCACAGCCGCATCGAGACGGCCGTGGTCCCGCCCATCCCGTGCGAGCTGGTCGTGCGCGGCGTCTACCCGGATCCGGCGCACGACGACGCGAGGCGGGTCGCATTCGCCTTCCAGGCGATGCCCTCCGAGGTCCTGCGCCGCATCCAGGTCTACGTGATCGACATCGAGAAGAGGCTGCGCGGCGCCAACGGCGGGGCAGCCGCGGGGACTACACCTGCATGTTCATGATGTCGGTATAGGCGGAGACGAGCCGGTTGCGCACCGTCAGCGCCGCCTGGAACGCCACCTGCGAGCGCTGCATGGCGACCATGGTCTGCTCCAGGCTCACGCCTTCGGTGCCGAACTGGAACTTGCGCTGCAGCTCGGCGCTCTCGTTCTGCAACTGGCTCACGCCCTGCAGCGCATCCTTCAGCGCGCCGGAGAAACTGCCCCCGCCCTCGGCGACCGGTCCGACGCCCTGACCGGAACCGGGCCGCGCGAGCGCGCCGGCCGCACCCGCGGAACCAGCCGCTGGAAACTGTCCGAACCCCGGAAAGCGTACGTCCATCGTCTGCTCCTTGCCGCCGCATCGCGGCAGGCCGATCCTCGCCCGAATGGCGCCGGAGGGTGCGTGAAATAGCGGCATCGACGCCCGCTATTTGTCCGATTCGCACCGGGGCGCATCACCGATACTGCGCCGCATGGATGCCACTGCCGGAACCTCTCCGTCGCCCGCGAGCCCGCTCGCCGGTCTTGCCGCGCTCCCGCCGGGACGCAAGTGGATGGCCGCGGGCGGCCTCGCCGCGCTGATCGCCATCCTGGCGGTATCGGTGCTGTGGTCGCGCGAGCCCGAGTACCGCGTCCTGTACGCCAACACCTCCGACAAGGACGGCGGGGCGATCATCGCCGCCCTGTCTCAGATGAACGTTCCCTATCGCTTCGCGCCGGGCGGCGCGGCGATCCTGGTGCCAGAGGACCGCGTGCACGACGCGAGGCTGAAGCTGGCCTCCCAGGGGCTGCCGCGCGGCGGCACGGTCGGGTTCGAGCTGCTCGAGAACCAGAAGTTCGGCGTCACGCAGTTCCAGGAGCGGCTGAACTTCCAGCGCGGGCTCGAGGGCGAGCTGGCGCGCTCGATCCAGTCCATCGCCGCGGTCCAGAACGCCCGGGTGCACCTCGCCCTGCCGGTGCAGAACGGCTTCCTGCGCGAACAGCCCAAGGCGTCCGCATCGGTGCTGCTGTCGCTGCACCCGGGCCGCCAGATCGATCGCGCGCAGGTCGCCGGCATCGTGCATCTGGTCGCCGCGTCGGTACCGAACCTGTCTCCCAAGCAGGTCAGCGTGATCGACCAGAACGGAACGCTGCTGTCGGCCGACGGCGAGAGTCCGGCAAGCGGGCTCGACGCCTCCCAGCTGAACTACGTGCGGCGCATCGAGGCCAGCATGGTGCAGCGCGTGCTCGACATCGTCGAGCCCATCGTCGGCACCGGCAACGTGCGCGCGCAGGTCACCGCCGACGTCGACTTCACGCAGAGCGAATCGACCGCCGAGCAGTACCGCCCGAACCAGGGCAGCGAGCCGGCGGCCGTGCGCAGCCAGCAGAAGGTCGAGACGCCCGCGGGCGAGGCCGCGGCCGCGCAAGGCATCCCCGGCGCGCTGTCGAACCAGCCGCCGCAGGCGGCCAGCGCGCCGGTCAACGGTCCGGCGCAGCCGACCCACGCGGCTACGCCGGGCGAGGCCGCGGCGGCAGGCGCCGGCGTGCGGCGCGAATCGGTCACCAACTACGAGGTCGACAAGACCGTGCGCGTGACGCGCAGCGCCACCGGCACCATCAAGCGGCTGAGCGCGGCGGTCGTGGTCGATCATCATCGCGCGGTGGACGACGGCGGCAAGGTCACCCGCACGGCGCTCGCGCCGGCCGAGCTGGAGAAGATCCAGTCGCTGGTACGCGAGGCGATCGGCTTCAGCAGCGAGCGGGGCGACTCGATCAACGTGGTCAACGCACCGTTCACCGAGATCGAACCGCGCAAGGAAGTGGAAACGCCGCTGTGGCGCCAGCCCGAGAATCTCGCGCTCGCCCGCGACGTCGGCAAGCAGTTCGGCCTCGTGCTGCTCGCCCTGATCGTCATCTTCGCGCTGATCCGGCCGGCCCTGAAGACCGTCGTCCGCCGCCAGCCGGCGCTCGCCGCGCAGGTCGATGACCCGCTGCGGCTGCAGGAGCCGACCCAGGCGCCGAAGGCGCTGCCGGCCAGCGGCCAGCGGCACGAGGACATCCTGAAGATCGCCCGCGACAATCCCTCCACCGTGGCCAACGTCGTGCGCAGCTGGATGTCCAGCGAGGCCAAGGGCGCCTGAAGGAAGCGCAACGATGAACGAACAGGGGCTCCACGACAGCGCGATCCTGCTCATGGCGCTCGGCGAGGACGCCGCGGCCGACGTGTTCCGGCACCTGGCGCCGAAGGAGGTCCAGCGGCTCGGCGAGGCGATGTCGCGTACCCGCACGACCAGCCGCGAGCGGCTGCAGTCGGTGCTCGACCGCTTCCACTCCGACGCCGGCGATCTCAGCACGCTCGTCGAGGACACCGACGAATACATCCGCTCGGTGCTGCAGCGCGCGCTCGGCGAGGACAAGGCCGGGCTGCTGATCGAGCGGATCCTGCAGGGCGGCGACGTATCGGGAATCGAAAGCCTGAAGTGGATGGACCCGCAATCGGTGGCCGAGCTGATCCGCAACGAGCATCCGCAGATCATCGCCTCCATCCTGGTGCACCTCGAGCGCGACCAGGCCTCCGCGGTGCTGATGCAGCTCACCGAGCGGCTGCGCCACGACGTGATGGTGCGCATCGCGACGCTCGACGGCATCCAGCCCAACGCGCTGCGCGAGCTCAACGACGTGCTGATGAAGGTGCTCGCCGGCGGCGAGAAGCTCAAGCGCAAGAAGCTCGGCGGGACCAAGGCGGCCGCCGAGATCCTGAACTTCTTCGGCGGCTCGAACGAGACCGCCGTGCTCGATGCGATCCGCGAGCACGACGCCGACCTCGCCCAGCGCATCGCCGACCAGATGTTCACCTTCGAAGACCTCAACCACCTCGACGACCGCGCGATCCAGCTGCTGCTGCGCGAGGTGCAGAACGAGTCGCTGATCGTGGCGCTGAAGGGGGCCGACGGCGAGCTGCGCGAGCGCGTCTTCCGCAACATGAGCCAGCGCGCCGCCGAGACCATGCGCGAGGACCTCGAATCGAAGGGCCCGGTGCGCCTGTCCGAGGTCGAGGCCGAGCAGAAGGAAATCCTCAAGATCGTGCGCAGGCTTGCCGACGAAGGGCAGATCGCGCTCGGCGGCGGAGGCGAGGATGCCTTCGTTTGACGAGCTGGCCGACCACCTGGCCGCACAGGCGGCCGGCGGCGCGGCGGGCGCCCCGCGCGCCAGCGGCCGCATCCTGTCGTCGGAGTGTTTCGACCGCTATACGCCGTTCTCGATGCACTCGCTCGCCGCCGACCGCGCGCAGCCCCAGCCGGCAGCTCCCGGGCGGGCGCCGGCGGCCCGCGAGCCGGACACCAGCGACTTCGAGGCGGGACGGAAAGCCGGATTGGCCGACGGCTTCAGGCAGGGCTTCGACGCCGGCGTCACGCACGCCCAGGCCGGGTATCGCGAACGCGAGGCCCAGGCCGGCAAGCGCCTCGCCGAGCGCGTGCACGCGCTCGACCAGGCGCTGCGCGAACGCTTCGAAGAGATCGAGCGCGAAGCCGCTGACGCGGTGGTGACGCTGGCGCTCGACGTCGCCCGCCAGGCGCTGCGCTCGACGCTCGCGATCAGGCCCGAGTCCATCGTCCCCGTGGTGCAGGAGGCCCTGGCGAGCCTGTTCGGCGAATCGGTGCGCGTACACCTGTACCTCAACCCCGGCGATGCCGTGCTGGTACGCGAGGAGCTCGGCGCGCGGCTGGCGAACATGAGCTGCGACATCGTCGCCGATCCCTCGATCAGTGCGGGCGGATGCCGGATCGAAACCCCGCGCGCCGGCGTCGATGCGACGCTCGAGACGCGCTGGCGGCGCACCCTCGCCGCGATCGGACACGCCGAGGTCGCGCCTTGAGTCTTCCCGTCCCCTGGTCGGAGCTCCTCGTCAACCATCGCGCACTGCTCTCGGCGGCGGCTCCGATCGCCGTGCACGGCCGGCTCGTCCGCGCCGCCGGCCTGGTGCTCGAGGCATCGGGCCTGCGCCTGCCGGTCGGCAGCCTGTGCGTCGTCTCGCAGTGCGAGGACGGCCTCGAGCCCCTGTCGGTGGAGGCCGAGGTGGTCGGATTCTCCGAGGAGCGGCTGTTCCTCATGCCCACCGGCGAGACGCTCGGCCTGTCGCCGGGTGCCCGGGTGACGCCGGTCGAATTCCCGGTGCGCACACCGCGCCTTGCCCGCCCCTCGCACCCGCGCAGGCGTGCGATCGACCGCATGCGCCAGCTGCCCATCGGCGAGGGCCTGCTCGGGCGCGTCGTGGATGCGAACGGCGCGCCGCTCGATCGCCACGGCCCGCTGGCCGACGTCGAGATGCGGCCGGTCAACGCACGGCCCATCAACGCGATGGAGCGCCTGCCGGTACGCCAGCCGCTCGACACCGGCGTGCGCGCGATCAACGCGATGCTGACCGTGGGCCGCGGCCAGCGCCTGGGCCTGTTCGCCGGCGCCGGCCTCGGCAAGAGCGTGCTGCTCGGAATGATGGCGCGCTACACCTCGGCCGACGTGATCGTGGTCGGCCTGATCGGAGAGCGTGGCCGCGAGGTCAAGGAATTCATCGAGGACATCCTCGGCGACGAGGGGCTGCGCCGCTCGATCGTGGTCGCCGCACCGGGCGACTCGCCGCCGCTGACGCGCATGCAGGGCGCCGTCTATGCCACCGCGATCGCCGAGCACTTCCGCGACTGCGGCCGGCACGTGCTGCTGCTGATGGATTCGCTCACGCGGTACGCGATGGCCGCGCGCGAGGTGGCGCTGGCGATCGGCGAGCCGCCCGCGACCAAGGGCTACCCGCCCTCGGTGTTCGCGCGCCTGCCGCTGCTGATCGAGCGCACCGGCAACGGCTCGAACGGCGTCGGGTCGATCACGGCGTTCTACACCGTGCTGGCCGAAGGGGACGACCAGCAGGACCCGGTCGCCGACGCCGCGCGCTCGCACCTGGACGGGCATTTCGTGCTCAGCCGCACCCTCGCCGACGCCGGCCACTACCCGGCGATCGACATCGAGCAGTCGATCTCGCGGGTGATGAACAACGTCACCTCGCCGTCTTGGCAGGCGCAGGCGCGACGGCTCAAGGCGCTGTGGGCGCAGTACCAGCGCAGCCGCGACCTGATCGCCGTGGGCGCCTACCTGCCCGGCAGCGATCCCGAGACCGACCGCGCCATCGCGTTGTACCCGTCGATGCAGCGCTTCCTGCAGCAGGATCTCGCCGAGCGCTGCGACCTCGAATCGGCGCAGCACGCCCTCGCCGAGCTCGTCGAGCTCGGCGATACCACCCAGGCCCGCTGAGATGAACCCTCCTGACTACGCACGGTGGAGCCCACTGAAGTGAAGCGACGCACGCTCGAACAGCTCATCGAACAGGCGCGCCGCATGCGCGACGACGCGGCGACGCGCGCGACCGGTGCGCACCGCGACGCCGAGAACGCCCAGCGCACGCTCGACGTCCTTTCCACCTACCTCGGCGAGCACCTGCGCGGCGCAGCGGCCCGGCCGTACGCGGATCCGGCGCTGCTGCAGGTGCGCGAGCGCTTCACGCGCAAGCTCGATGCCGCGATCGGCGAACAGACCAGCGTGCGCGACACCTTCCACGACGCGATGGCCCGCCGGCGCGGCGAGCTGATCGACCGCCAGCGCAGGCTGCTCGCTTTCGAGACCCTGCAGGCACGCCGCGAGGCAGCCCTCGAACGGCGCCGCGAACGCGCCGAACAGCGCCAGACCGACGAGATCGCCGCGCGGGCGGCCAACCGGCGTGCCGGCGGAGGCACCCGATGAAGAGCGATTCGCTCCTCTTGCAGGCAGGCGGCAGCGCCGCGCCGACGCCGTCGCGGCCGCCGCGCGGCGCGCAAGGCTCCGACGAGCGCGCCCCCTTCGGCGACACGATCGCCCGCGCGCTGCGCCAGGCGGGCGCCCAGGACGCGCCCCCCGGCGCCTCGTCCGGGCCGAAGGCCGATGCCGGCGAGGAGCAGGCAGCGACGAAGGGCGACGCCTCGCCCGAACGCGGCGACGAAACCGCTGCGCCGGCGGGAGACAAATCCCCCACGGCGACCGCCGCAGCCGCCGCTCCCGTTCCCGCGGCCGCACCGGCTTGCGCGCCGGTCGCGCTGCCGGCCTGCGTTCCCGCAGGCGCGAGCACGACCACGGAGCCCGCCTCCGATCGCGCTGCGCCGGAAGCGGCCGGCGAAACGGCCGCCGTCGACGCACAGACCGGACCCGCGCACGCCGGCCAGCCCGGCCAGGCCGGCCGGACACGCCCGGGCGGCGCCCTTCCCGCAGCGTCGGATCGGGCAACGCATGCCGCCGCGACCGGCGGCGATCCCGCGGCCGATGCCTCGCCGGTCGCGGCAACGGGGACGCAGGACGCACGCGAGCCGCGCACCGAGCACCCCGGTGCGCGCGCCGCTTCCGAGTTCGCCGCGCACCTCGCGCAGGCGCGCGGCACGGCCGACGCGAATGCCGCGCAGGCGCTCGCTGCCGGCCTGAACGTGCGCGGCGCGGCACCCGACGGCGCCGCGGCTCCGGTGTCGATTCCGTCGTCGACCCTCTCGACGCCCGTCGGCTCCCCCGCCTTCCCCTCGCACCTGGCCGCCGAGGTCGCCACCATCGGACTGGCCGGCGTCGAGCGGGCGGAGATCGAGCTACGGCCGCGCGAGCTCGGTCCGGTCCGGGTCGAGCTGTCGATGAGCGGCGAATCGGCGCGGATCGCGTTCTCGGCCGCGCACCCGGATACCCGCCAGGCGATCGAGCAGACGCTCCCGATCCTCAAGGACATGCTCGCCGAACGAGGCCTGATGCTCGCCGGCGCGAGCGTCTCCGACGGAGGCGCCGGTTCCGGCCGGACCGCGACGGGCGACGGCCCGCCGCGTCGCTACGACGGACCTGCGCTCGAAGGCGGCACGGCGCTCGACGCGCCCGGACCGCGGCCTTCCACTACCGCACGCCGCACGCTGCTCGACGTATACGCCTGAGCGCGCGGCGAATAGCGCGGCCGCAGCGGCGTTTATCGGACTTTGGCCGGCGTTCGGCCGGCCGAGAATCGAGTCCTCAGCCAGGAGCAAGCATGTCGAATACCTCCGCGGTCGCCGAGGGCGGCAGCAAGAAACGCGGACGCAAGTGGGTGATCATCGTCGCCGCGGTCGTGGTGCTGGCTGCCGCGGCGGGCACGGCGGCCCAGCTCTTCCTGCGGTCCGACGGAGCCGCCGCAGCCGGGAACGAGGCGGGAGCGCGCGCGAAGAAGGTGAACCCGGTATTCGTCTCGCTGGACCAGTTCACGGTGAACCTCGCCGACGAAGGCGGCGAACGCTTCGCGCAGATCGCGGTCACGCTCGAAGTCGCCAACGAGCAGGTCGACAAGGCGATCCACGCCCGCATGCCTTCGATCCGCAACGCGGTCCTGCTGCTGATATCGTCGAAGAAGGCGGACGACCTGCTCTCGCTCGACGGCAAGAAGGCGCTCGCGGAAGAGATCGCGCTGTGCGCCGGCGCCGAGCTCGGCTGGCAGCCCTCCGGCGCGCCGGAGGGCGGCAGCGCCGGCCCGCAAGGCACCGAGGCCGGCGCGCGGACCCCGGCCGCATCCGACCGGAAGAACCCGATCGAAGCGGTCCACTTCTCGAACTTCATCGTCCAGTGAACCGACGAACCCGCCGAACCGGAGCGGCCCGATGGTGACGGGACAGTTTCTCTCGCAGGACGAGGTCGACGCGCTGCTCGAAGGCGCGAACGCCCCGGGCGAGAGCGAATCGAACGAGGCGGGCGGCGACGTACGCCCCTACGATCTGGCGCGGCAGGAGCGGATCGTACGCGGCCGCATGCCGACGCTGGAGCTGGTGCACGAGCGCTTCGCTCGCAACCTGCGCGTCGGCCTGTTCAACTTCATGCGCCGCAACCCGGAAGTCTCGGTCGGGCCGGTCAAGGTGCAGAAATACTCGGCCTTCCTGCGCGACGTCGTGGTCCCGACGAACATCAACATCATGTCCGTCAAGCCGCTGCGCGGCAGCGGGCTGCTGATCTGCGAGCCGCAGCTGGTGTTCGCGGTGGTCGACTCGCTGTTCGGCGGCGACGGCCGCCTGCACTCGCGCATCGAGGGGCGGGAGTTCTCGGCCACCGAGCAGCGGATCATCGAACGCATGCTCGAGGTGATATGCGCCGAGTATCGCAAGGCGTGGGCGGGCGTGCACCCGATCGAGCTGGAGTACACGCGCTCGGAGATGCAGCCGCAGTTCGCCAACATCGCGACGCCCTCCGAGATCGTCGTCACCGCGAAGTTCGACATCGAGATCGGCAGCGTCGGCGGCGCCATGCATCTGTGCATCCCGTATTCCACGCTCGAGCCGATCCGCGAGACGCTGTATTCCACCCTGCAGGGCGATGCGCAGACCAGCGACCGCCGCTGGGTGGTCAAGCTGTCGCAGCAGATCAAGGCCGCGGAAGTCGAGCTGGTCGCCGAGCTCGGGCAGGCGCGCGCGAGCGTGGCCGACCTGATCCACCTGAAGGTGGGCGACTTCATCGAGCTCGACCTGAACGAAACACTGGTGGCGAAAGTCGACGGCGTTCCGGTGTTCGACTGCCGCTACGGCGTCTCGAACGGCCGCTACGCGGTCAAGGTGCAGTCGTTCCTCACCGGCAACGCCGACGAATCCCCCGGAGCCTTCCATGAAGACCGATAACCCTTCCGTAGACCAGAACGCGGTGGCCGACGAATGGGCGGCGGCACTCGCCGAGCAGTCGCGGGCGGCCGACCCGGCGCCCGCGCAGGACATGGCGGTGGAGGGCGCAGGCGACGCGTCGCAGATCTTCCCCCGCCTGTCGGGCTCCGCGCACGGCGGCCAGAACGACATCGACATGATCCTCGACATCCCGGTGCAGCTCGCCGTGGAGCTGGGCCGCACGAGGATTCCGATCAAGCACATCCTCCAGCTCGCCCAGGGCTCGGTGATCGAGCTCGACGCGCTCGCCGGCGAGCCGATGGACGTGCTCGTGAACGGATGCCTGATCGCCCAGGGAGAGGTGGTCGTCGTGAACGACAAGTTCGGCATCCGCCTGACCGACATCGTGACGCCCAACGAGCGCGTGCGCCGACTCAACCGGAGCTGAACGTGAGCCCAGCCTGGCCGTCGCTCGTCGCACTCGCGCTCATCGTCGTCGCCCTGCCGGCGACCGCCTGGCTGCTGCGCCGCACCGGGCGGCCCGGCGGTGCGGGAGGCGGCACGCTCGGCATTGCCGCGGCGGTGGCCGTCGGCGCGCGCGAGCGCATCGCGCTGCTGCGCGCCGATCGGAAATGGCTGGTGGTGGGCATCACCGCGCATTCGATCACCACCCTCGCCGAGCTCGACGAAGCGCCGGCGGGCATCGATCCGCTCGCTCCCGGCGCAGGCACGGGACGCTTTGCCGACGTGCTCCGCGGTCTCTCCCGCCATGCCGCGAAACCGCACTGAATCGCCCCGCGCGACGTGCATCGCGGCGCCGCTGCGCCGCGCGGCCGTGCACCCGGCAAGCCGCCTCGCGCGAGTCCTGGCCGGCCTGGCAGCGCTCGCCTGCGCCGGCGCCGCCCATGCCCAGGGCCTGCTGACGCTGCAGGCCGCCAGCGGGCCGTCGGGCACCACGTACTCGGTGCCGGTCGAGACCATGCTCATCTTCGCGGCGCTGTCGTTCCTGCCCGCGATGCTGCTGCTGATGACGAGCTTCACGCGCATCGTCATCGTGCTCTCGCTGGTGCGCCAGGCGCTCGGACTGCAATCCAGCCCGCCGAATCAGGTGATCGTCGGCATGGCGCTGTTCCTGACCTTCTTCGTGATGGGGCCGACCTTCGACCGCCTCTACGAGGAGGCCTACAAGCCCTACTCCGAGCAGCGCATGAACCTCGAACAGGCGCTCGCGCGCGGCAGCATGCCGCTGCGCGAGTTCATGCTCCAGCAGACGCGCGAGAGCGACGTGGCGCTGTTCGCGCGGATCGCGCGCTTCGAGCCGGCCTCGGAATCCGAGGCGCTGCCGATGCGGATCGTGATCCCGGCATTCGTGATCAGCGAGCTGAAGACGGCTTTCCAGATCGGATTCATGGTGTTCGTGCCGTTCCTGCTGGTCGACCTGATCGTGGCGAGCGTGCTGATGTCGATGGGGATGATGATGCTTTCACCGGTGCTCGTCGCGCTTCCCTTCAAACTGATCCTGTTCGTGCTCGCCGACGGCTGGAACCTGCTGATCGGCTCGCTCGTCACGAGCTTCGGCTGAGGTCGCGATGACGCCCGAATCGGTGCTCGGCTTCGGCCGTCAGGGGCTGGAGGTCCTCCTCGCGGTCGCTGCTCCGGTGCTGCTGGCAGCCCTGGTCGTCGGCCTGATCGTGAGCATCCTCCAGGCGCTGACGCAGATCAACGAGGCCACCCTCTCGTTCGTGCCCAAGCTGGTGGCGATCGCCGCGACCCTGATGCTGGCGGGTCCCTGGATGCTGGCGCTGCTGGTGGATTACCTGCAGCGCGTGCTGGGCGGCATCCCCGCCGCGCTCGCCGGATCGCCGATGCCGTGATCGTCGTCGGCGAAGCGCAGTTGCTCGGCTGGCTGGGTGCGCTGCTGCTGCCGTTCTTCCGCCTGCTCGGGCTGTTCTCGAGCGCGCCCATCCTGTCGCAGCGCTCGGTGCCGGTGCGGCTGCGCGTGGCCGCCGCGCTCGCGCTCGCGGTGCTCGTGGCGCCGCTGTCGAACACCGCTGCGGCGCCCGACCTGGCCGCGCCCTCCGGCTGGCTGGTGGTGGCGTCCGAGGCGCTGATCGGCTTCGCGATCGGCTTCGTCGCGCGCGCGGTGCTGGCCGCGGTCGAAGTGGCCGGCGAGGTGATCGGGCTGCAGATGGGTCTTTCGTTCGCCGGCTTCTTCGACCCGGGCAGCGGCCAGGCCAACGCGGTCGGCCGCCTGCTGAACACGCTTTCGCTCTGGGCCTTCGTGGCCGCCAACGGACCGGTGCTGCTGGTGGCCGCCGTCGTGCGCAGCTTCGAGGTGATTCCGCCGGCGGCATCGTTCGCCGGATGGATCGGACAGGTTCAGCCGGCGGCCCTGGGGGCGGGCATCTTCGAGCTCGGGGTGATGCTCGCCCTGCCCTTCATGGCGCTGCTGCTGTTCGTGAACCTCGCCCTCGGCGTCGTGTCGCGGATCGCCCCGCAGCTGAACATCTTCGCGATCGGCTTTCCGGTGACCATCGGCGCCGGGCTGCTGCTGCTCGCGCTCGGGCTGCCCCTGATGCAGCAGCCCTTCCAGATCCTGCTCGAGCGCCTGCTGGCCGCCTGGGCGGGATGAGCGAGCGGCGCGAACGGTGGGCGGTCAGAACCCGAGGCTCGCGAGCAGCTCGTCGACCTCGCCCTGGTTGGTCACCACTTCCGGCGTACGCTCCGCGTCGACCACCGGCCCTTGCAGGGCGGCGGGCTCGATCTCGCGGGCCAGCCCGGCCGGAGCCACCTGCACCAGCAACTTGATGAGATTGTCCTCGAGGTCGCTGGCCAGCGCCACGACCTTCGAGACCACCTGGCCGGTCAGGTCGTGGAAATCCTGCGCCACCATGATGTCGGTCAGGTGGCGGTCGACGCGCCCTGTTGTCGCCTCGACGTCGTGCACGAAATTCAGCACCGCGCCGCTGGCGAGCGCGGCGACCGGATCGGCGACGATGGCCGCGGCCATCCGGCGGGCAGCGTTGCCGATGCGGTCGTGCTCGTGCTTCGCCTGGTCGACCGAGTTGAGCACCTTGTCGGCGGCCTCTCCGGTCTTGCGCGCGATATAGTCGAGTCGTCCGCGGGCGTCCGGCAGGCCGTTGGCCGCCTCCTGCAGCTTGGCCATCAGCCCCAACCCCTGCAGCGCGTCGTGCAGGTCGCGCGTCAGCTGGCCGAGCTGGTGGAACACGTGCGTGGTGACTTCGGCCACGAGCTGCGGCTGCACCGCCGCGCGCCCGGCCTCTTCGGTCTTCATGCTTCGATCTCTCCCTGCCCGGGCCTCAGGCGGCGGTCGCCCGCCGTTGCATGATCTTCGCCACTTTCTCTTCGAGCGTCGCCTTGGTGAACGGCTTGACGATGTAGCCGGCCGCCCCGCTCTGCGCGGCGAGCACGATGTCCTCCTTGCGCGCCTCGGCGGTGACCATCAGCACCGGCAGGTGCTTGAGCTCGTCGTCGGCCTTGATCGCCTGCAGCAGCTCGAAGCCGTTCATGTTCGGCATGTTGATGTCGGACACGACGAAATCGAAGGGCTGGGTGCGCAGCTTGGTGATCGCCACGGCGCCGTCCTCGGCCTCGTCCGCATTGTTGTAGCCCATTTCCTTGAGCAGGCTGCGCACGATCCGGCGCATCGTCGAGAAGTCGTCGACGATGAGGAACTTCAGGTCGGTAGGGCTGGACATATCATTCCCCGTTCATACGAATGCCGAGCACGGCGCGCCCTCTCAGGCCGGAACCTCGTCGAACTGTTCGGCCAGGCTCGAGTGGTCGGCAGCGGCGGCTCGCGCCGGCTCGGCGCGCCGGGGCCGCGCGGCATCGGCTGCGCGGCCTGCCCCGTGGCGTCCGGTCTCCGTGAGCCGGAAGACGGCAACCGCCCGCACGAGCTCCTGCGCCTGCTCCTGCAGCGTCGCGGCAGCGGCCGCGCTTTCCTCGACGAGCGCGGCGTTGTGCTGCGTCGCCTTGTCCATCTCGACCACCGCCTCGCCGACCTGCGCGAAGCCCGAGCTCTGCTCGGCGCTGGCGTTGCTGATCTCGCCCATGATGTCGGTCACGCGGCGGATCGAGCCGACGACCTCCGTCATGGTCGAGCCAGCCCGGTCGACCAGCCGGGCACCCGCCTCGACGCGCTCGACGCTGGCGTTGATCAGCGCCTTGATCTCGCGGGCCGCCCCTGCCGAACGCTGCGCGAGGCCGCGCACCTCGCCGGCGACCACCGCGAAGCCGCGGCCCTGCTCGCCGGCGCGCGCCGCCTCGACCGCGGCGTTCAACGCCAGGATGTTGGTCTGGAAGGCGATCGCGTCGATGACGTTGATGATCTCGGCAATCTTCTTCGAGCTGTCGTTGATGCCCTTCATGGTCTCGACGACCTCGCCGACCACCGTGCCGCCGGCCGTCGCGACCTCGCTCGCGCTCCTGGCCAGCTCGTCGGCCTGGCGTGCGTTGTCGGCGTTCTGGCGCACCGTGGCGCTCAACTGCTCCATGGATGCGGCGGTTTCCTCCAGGGCGCTGGCCGCCTCCTCGGTGCGCGAGGACAGGTCGCTGCCGCCCTGCGCGATCTGCGAGCTGGCCGTCGCCACGCCCTGGGCGTGCCGGCGCACCTCCGAGACCACGCCGGCCAGGTTCTGCCTCATGACGCCGAGGGCCTGCACGAGCTGTCCGATCTCGTTGTTGCCGCGCGGCTCGATCTCCCTGCCGAGGTCGCCGTCGGCGATGGCACGCGCCATGTCGACCGCCTCGCGCACCGGAACGGTCACGCTGCGCACGAAGGCGGTAGACAGGGCGAGCGAGAGCGCGACGATCAGCGCGAGCAGCCCGGCCACCAGGTATTCGGTGCGCTGCAGGCCGGTCGCACGCGCCTGCAGCAGGTCGACGAGGCTTTGCGTCGCCGCTTCGTCGAGCTCGTAGACGCTGGCGATCGTGGCGGTGAGCTCGTCGTAGTAGTCCTTGCTCGCGAGATCGAACTGCAACGCCTCGACCAGCCTCTTGTCCACGACCGACAGCGACCGCGCGATGTTCCCCTTCATCGTCGACACGCGCGGCTGCAGCTCGGACTGCAGCCGCTCGTCGGCTGCGAACGCCTTCGCGAGGCCGCGCGTCACGTCGTCCATCCGCTCCATCGCGCGCTGCTTCGTGTTGACCAGCGCGGCACGGCTGGCGTCGGAAAGGTACTGTTGCGCCAGCGCGGCGGTTCCGATGGCGCGCGTGCGACCCAGCATCTCGGCGAGCCACGGCGCGTGCACGAAGGAAGCATTGGCCAGCGCATTGCTCGCGCGCTCCGGGATGAGCGCCACGCCGGATTCGTCGAACATCTCGTCGCCCAGGTTCATCAGCGAGACGACGAGCTCGGTGTGCCGCTGCGAGCTCTTGTCGGCGTCATCGAGCCGCTTGCCTGCGATGTCCGCCTGAATGGCCGCCCATTGCTGCTTGCGCTCGTTCCATCCGGCAAGGACCTTCTCGGAAGGGTGTACCGCGGCAAGCCGGGCATCGAGTGCCGCGATGGCCTTGCCGATCGCCTCGCGCGCGCCCGGCAGCTGTGCGGCCAGCACGTTGCCCTTGCCCGGCGTCGCGATCGATTCGCCCCCGCCCAGCACACTGGCCGCAAGACCCCGATGGTTCTGGACCAGCTGGATCACCTTCTGCAGCGCAATGATCGATGCCGCCCCCTCGACATGGCGCTGCGCGATCTCGACGTCCGCGGACGTGCGCTGCAGGTACAGCGTGGTGGGCAGGGCCAGGGTGACGAGCGCGACCAGCCCGAGGACCAGGAACTTGCTCGAAAGGCTCATCCGGTGAAGAAGCGACATTGATGTCTCCTGGTTCGGTGCGCGCTTGCGATGGGGCCCGCTCAATGCACGCCCGTCTCCACCAGGCCCATTTCGGGGCTGCTCATCAGCTTCTCGATGTCCACCAGGATCAGCATGCGGTCGTCGATGGCGCCGATCGCCAGGAGATGCTCGGCATCGACGCTGGCGTTGAATTCGGGCACCGGGCGCAGCTGCTCGGTGGACAGCGTGATCACGTCGGAAACGGCATCGACCACCATGCCGACGATCCTCGAGCCGATGTTCAGCACGATGACGACCGTGAAGTGGTCGTACCTCGCCTCCTCGAGGCCGAACTTCAGCCGCATGTCGACGATCGGAACGATCACGCCGCGCAGGTTCACGACCCCCTTGATGAAGGGCGGAACGTTGGCCAGCCGCGTCGGCTCCTCGTACGAGCGGATCTCCTGCACGCGCAGGATGTCGATGCCGTACTCTTCCCTGCCGAGCTTGAAAGCGAGGAATTCGCGCAGGCTCGTCGAAGCGCCCCCGTCAGGCATCGCTCCGGGGATCGGCTGGGGGGCCCCGAAGGCGGGCTGCGTCGTCGTCGGTGTGGCATTGCTCATGGTCTGGTCTCCTCCAGGGGAAGGGGTTCGGGCCGGCCCGGGGCCGGGGGTCGCAGCCCGCGGCAGCCGTCCATCGATTCGATCTTCGGCCGATCGCCGGCGTTCTTGAGCGGAATCGCTGCCGTGCCGGCTCCGTCAATGCACGAGGGCGGAGGCGGGCCGCTCCTCCACGGCGCGCCGCGTGAGCGATCCGATGTCCAGGATCAGCGCCACCCGCCCGTCGCCCATGATCGTGGCGCCGGAAATGCTGTCGACCTTGCGGTAGTTCGATTCCAGGTTCTTCACGACGACCTGCTGCTGGCCGATGAGCGCATCCACCACCAGCGCCGCCCGGCGCCCTTCGCTCTCGGCGACGACGGCGATCGGGGTGCCGGCCGCCGCTTCGGTCGAAGGCACCGCGAACAGTCGCTTGAGGTCGACCACCGGCAGGTACTCGCCGCGCACCTGCACGACCCGCCCGCCGCCGCCGACGGTGCGGATCATGGCATCGCGCAGCTGGAACGACTCCACGACCGAGGCGAGCGGAACGATGTAGACGTCGGCACCCACCGCCACGCTCATGCCGTCCATGATCGCCAGCGTCAGCGGCAGGCGGACCTTGACGCTCATGCCGCGCCCCTCGCAGGAATCGATCTCCACCGACCCGCCCAGCAGCGTGATGTTCTTCTTCACGACGTCCATCCCGACGCCGCGCCCCGACACGTCGGTGACGGTGTCGGCGGTCGAGAATCCGGGCGCGAACACCAGGTTCCAGACCTCGGCGTCGGACATCGCATCGGAAGCGTCGATGCCGCGCTCGCGCGCTTTCGCGAGCAGCCTGGCACGCGACAGGCCGCGCCCGTCGTCGCAGACCTCGATCACGATCGAGCCGCCCTCGTGGGAAGCCGCCAGCGAGATGGTGCCGGTCTCCGGCTTGCCGCTGGTGCGCCGCTGCTCGGGCAGCTCGATCCCGTGGTCGCAGCTGTTGCGCACCAGGTGCGTCAACGGGTCGATGATCTTCTCGACCAGCCCCTTGTCGAGCTCGGTCGCCTCTCCGCGCGTGACGAAATCGACCTTCTTGCCCAGGCGGCCGGCCAGGTCGCGCAGCATGCGCGGGAACCGGCTGAATACGGTCGACATCGGGATCATCCGGATCGACATCACCGCTTCCTGCAGGTTGCGGGTGCTGCGCTCGAGGTCGGCCAGCCCGGCGATCATCTGCTCGTGCAGGCCGGGATCGAGCCGCGTGCCGTTCTGCGCCAGCATCGCCTGCGTGATCACGAGCTCGCCGACCAGGTTGATCAACTGGTCGACCTTCTCCACCGAAACGCGCAGCGTCGACGCTTCGCTGCCGGCACCGCGGGGAGCGGCGCCCGCCGGCGGCGTGCCGCCGCCCGCGGCCGGCGCGGCGCGGCGCGGCGCGGCGCCGGCGGAATCCGGTCCGTCTGCCTGCGCCGGTGCGGCCGCATCGTCCTCGCCCCGGACTGCCCCGGCCTCGGCTCCGTCCTCGGCCACTGCATCGGGCAGCACCGGCGCTCCCGGGGCGCCTTCGTGGAAACCATAACCCGGGCCGGTCGGCTGCAGGCTGAGCAGGGCCCGATCGATGTGGAACGTGAACAGATCGAGCAGGTCGTCGTCGCCGCTGGCGGTGATGATGCGGAAGCGCCGCATGCCGTCGGCCGCGTGGCCGGCATCGAGCCGCTCGATGGTGCCGAGGTCGGCGATCTCACGAAACAGATCGAACAGGTTGTCGGCCTGATCGGGGGCGTCGAGGGGGCCTACGACGAGCTCGAGGGTACGCGTGCCCTGCGGCTGCGGCGGTTCGGCCGCGGGCGGCTGCGTCCCGGCCTGCATCGCCGCTGCCGCCGCCTCGACCGGTGTTTCGATCTGCGCCTCGACCTGTGCCGCGGTCTGCGTCCCGACCGCGCCGGCGCGCTGGGCGCGCCCCGCGCCGTCCGCCACCGCGGCAGCCGGCCGGCCCTCGGCCAGGGCGCGCAGCGTGGCGCGCAACGCCGTATCGTCGACCGACGCCTGCGCACCGTCGCGCTGGCGGCCCGCCAGTTGGGCGCGCAGCGTGTCGCCCGCCTGCAGCAGCACGTCGACCATCGCGGCGTCGGGTGCCAGCTCGCGACGGCGCAGCCGGTCGAGCAGGGTCTCCATTTCGTGCGTCAGCTCGGCCAGCTCGGTGAAACCGAAGGTGGCCGCCCCTCCTTTCACCGAGTGCGCGCAGCGGAAGATCGCGTTGAGCGTTTCGTCGTCGGCCGCCTCGAGGTCGATCTCGAGCAGCAGCTGCTCCATGCGCTCGAGATTCTCCGACGCCTCCTCGAAGAAGACCTGGAAGAACTGGCTCAGGTCAAGGGCATCACCGCCCGGGTACGACATCGCCTCGCTCATTGTCTGCTCCCGGTTTCGGGCATTACCTTGCGAATCACCTCGATCAGCTTGGCCGGATCGAAAGGCTTGACCATCCACCCGGTGGCGCCCGCTTCGCGGCCCGCGCGCTTCATCTCGTCGCCCGATTCGGTGGTGAGGATCAGGATCGGCGTCGCGCGGTACTGGGGCAGCTCGCGCAGCTTGCGCGTCAGGCCGATACCGTCGAGCCGCGGCATGTTCTGGTCGGTGAGCACCAGGTCGAAGCTGCGGCCGCTCGACTTGTCCCACGCATCCTGTCCGTCGACGGCCACGACCACGTCGTAGCCTGCCCCGCGCAGGGTGAACGACACCATCTGCCGCATCGACACCGAATCATCCACCGCGAGTATCGTTCGCATCTTGTTCTCCGCACTTCCCTTCGGGCTCAGCCGAACAATTCGACCGAGCCGGCATCCATCTCCGCGCAGGTCACCGGGTTGGCGCGCAGCGGCGCCTGCTCGACCGCCGCCTCGCCGTCCTCGTCGGAACCGAAGGCGTCCTGCGCCAGGCGGTCGACGCAGTTCTGCAGGCGCCGTCGGGTATGCGCGATCAGCTGGGTGCCGAGATCGTGGAATTGCAGCGCCGTGATCGCCTCGCCGAGATGAGGCGGCAGCGCCGTCCCCGCCTCGCGCGGGCCGCCCGCCGGCGCCCCGGGCGTCTCGAGCCCGACCGCCACCGCGTGAAAGCTCGCCATCAGCGTCCGGGCCGCGTCATCGAGCAACTGCGCCAGCCGGTCGAGGTCGTTGCACGCAGCGACCAACCCCTCCTGTACATCGGCCGCCAGGGGCAGCGCGATGCCGCCGTTCATCGGATCGGGCGCGGCGCGCATCGCGTTCACCCCGTGGCCGCGCGCGTACGCGCATCCGGTGTGCCGGAGGCCGCGCGCGCGCACTCGATCAGCCGCCGCGCGATCGACGAAAGCGGCAGCACCTCGTGCGCGGCCCCGTGCGCGATGGCCTCGCGCGGCATGCCGAAGATCACGCAGCTCGCCTCGTCCTGCGCGATGTTCCAACTGCCCGCATCGCGCATCTCCTTCATCGCCCGGGCCCCGTCGGCCCCCATTCCGGTGAGCATGATGCCGATCGCGTTGGCGCCGACCACCCGAGCGGCCGAGCGAAACAGCACCTCGACCGACGGCCGATGCCGGTTCACCGGCTCGCCCTCGGCGACGCGCGCCAGATAGTTCGCGCCCGAACGCTCCACCGACAGGTGCAGCCCGCCGGGGGCGATGTAGGCATGGCCGGGCAGCACCCGCTCGCCGTCGACCGCTTCCTTCACTGCGATCCGGCACAGCGAATTCAGTCGCGCGGCGTAGCTCGCGGTGAAGCCGGGCGGCATGTGCTGCGTGATCAGGATCGCCGGCGCATCGGGCGGCAGGTTCACCAGCACCTCGCGGGTCGCCTCGGTGCCGCCGGTGGAGGCGCCGATGAAGACCACCTTCTCGGTGGTGAGCAGGCGCCGCACGGGCGGATGCGGGAGCTGCGCGCCCGCCTGCCCGGCAGGCGCGGGGTCGGCCGGCGCGATGGCACGCGGCCTGCGCAGCCGGGCGCGTGCCGCGATGCGCAGCTTGTCGGCGATCTCGTCGGAGAGCCCCTGCAGCCCGTCGGCGACGCCGATCCGCGGCTTGGCCACGAAATCGACGGCGCCCAGCTCGAGCGCCTGCATGGTGACCTCGGCGCCGCGCTCGGTCAGGGTAGAGACCATGACCACCGGCATCGGACGCAGCCGCATCAGGCGGCCGAGGAAGTCGAGCCCGTCCATGCGGGGCATCTCGACGTCGAGCGTGAGCACGTCCGGGTCGAGCCGGCGGATCATCTCGCGCGCGATCAGCGGATCGCCTGCCGTGCCCACGCATTCCATGTCGGGCTGGCGGTCGATGAGGCGCGCCAGCACGCTGCGGATCAGCGCCGAATCGTCGACGACCAGCACGCGGATCTTGCGGCCCGCGGCGGTCATCGGCGCGCCTCCGGCGCCGGGTCGACGAAGAGATCGACGGTGCCGCCGCCGGTCGCGGCCGGCCGCGCGCGCTGGGCAGCCGCGCGATCCTGCTGCTGCAGCGCCGCCGCCTTCGACGCCATCAGCCGCTTGACCACGACGCGCCCGCTCGCCGGCATGAAGCACACCTTGCGCGGATGCACGTCGAGCACGTCGCGGGCGACCACCGGGATGCCCTCGGTCCTCAGGTATTCGAGCACGAAGCGCGTATTGCGCTCACCCACGTTCACGGAGTCCATTCCGGCGATCACCTGCGCGCCGCCGAACACTTTCGCATCGAGGGAAGTGCGCGCCGCGCCGCGGCGCAGCAGCTCGTTGACCAGCAGCTCCATCGCGTACGATCCGTAGCGTCCGTCCACTGCGTCACCCTCGGGCAGCATGAAGTGGTTCATGCCGCCGATGCGGCGATCGCGATCCCACAGGCACGCCGCGATGCAGGAGCCGAGCGTCGTCATGATGAGGATGTCCTCGCTCTCGACGAAGTACTCGCCGGGCAGCACCTTCACCGCTTCGTTGCCGAAGTGCGTGTCGTACCAGAAGAAGGAGGCCTCGCCGGGGCGGCGCGGCGCCGCCCGCAACCGACTCAGACGCGAGCCCGTCATACGCGCTCATAGACGGTCTTGCCCAGGGGCCGGAAGAGGTCGCGCGAATCGGCGAAGTTCTCCGAATGCCCCGCGAACAGGCGGCCGCCGGGCGTCATCGCGCCATGCATGCGCTCGAGTACGGCCCGCTGCGTAGCCGCGTCGAAGTAGATCATCACGTTGCGGCAGAAGACGATGTCCATCGGTTCGTCCATGCGCCATTTCGGCTCGGCGAGGTTGACCACCCGGAACTCGACGAGACGCCGTAGCTCGGGACGCACGCGCACGAACCCTTCGTTGGCGCCGGTTCCGCGCAGGAAATGCCGGCGCAGCCGCTCCGGACTGAGCCCGCGCGAGTCGGCCGGATACACGCCGGCCTCGGCGCTGGCGAGCACCCGGGTGTTGATGTCGCTGCACACGATGCGCACCTCCGCGCGCGGACCCAGCGCCTCGATCACGGTCATCGCGATCGAATACGGCTCCTCGCCGGTGGAGGCGGCGTTGCACCAGATCCGCAGGCGCCGGCCGGCGCGCCGGCGCAGCTCGGCCTCCAGGACCGGGAAATGATGTTCCTCGCGGAAGAAGGCCGTGAGATTGGTCGTGAGGCAGTTCACGAACTCCTGCCATTCGTCCCGCGTCGACACCTCCGGCGACGCCTCCAGCCACCGCAGGTAGCTCGAGAACGACGGATGGCCGAGGTCGCGCAGCCGCCGCGACAGCCGGCTGTAGACCATCGCGCGCTTGGCCGCCCCCAGATGGATGCCCGCCCGGTCGTAGATGAGCCGGCGCACACGCTCGAAGTCCGCCGGCTCGAAGGCGAAATCGGTCCCGCCATTCGGCATGGCGGCCGGCGAGACGGAAGCGGACGGGGCGACGTTCATTCGGAATGCGGATGGGCGAAACGTGATATCGGCAGCGGGCGCGGCGACTGTAGGGGTGCGGGTCATTCTGGCGGCCGGACAGCGGCGCGATCCGTCGAACAACGGCCCGAAACCCGTACAATCCCGGCATCTCCATCCGGCCGCCGCACCCGCGTTGACCCCCACGCCCGCCGATCGCCCCGAGCATCCGCAGCGCCTGCGCGTGCTGGTCGTCGAGGATTCCGAGCTCGACTATGAGCTCCTGCTGGCGACGTTCGCACGCGAGCGGCTCGAGATCGAGTCCCGGCGCGTGGAAACCCGGGAGCAGCTGGTCGCGGCGCTCGCCGAGGCCGAGTGGAGCGCGGTGATCTCCGACCACCACCTGCCGGGCTTCTCCAGCACCGAGGCCCTCCAGATCGTCCGGGCCGGCGGGCGCATCCTGCCGTTCATCATCGTCTCGGGCATGATCGGCGAGGAAGCCGCGGTCACCGCGATGCGCAACGGCGCCGACGACTACCTCATCAAGGGCCGCCTGGCGCGCCTGGTGCCGGCGCTGCTCAACGCGCTGTCGGCCGCCGAGGCGCGGCGCGGACGGGAGCACGCGATGCTGGCGCTCGAGGCGTCGCAGCGGCGGCTGCGCGAGCTGCTGGCGCACCTGGACGCGGTCGTCGACGAAGAGCGCGCCGGCATCGCACGTGAAGTCCACGACGACATCGGCGGCACGCTCGCGGCGCTGCGCTTCGACCTGTCGTGGATCGAGCGCAACGGCGAGCCGCGCAGCGCGGAGCGCGCACGCCACGCCATCGAGACGCTCGGGCAGGCGATGCAGGCGGCCCAGCGCATCCAGCGCAATCTGCGCCCGCCGGTGCTCGATGCCGGGCTGCTCGAGGCGCTCAAGTGGCAGATCGGCGAATTCCGGCGCCGCATCGGCATCGCCGTGAGCTTCTCGAGCAACGTCGAGACGCTCGCCGTCGACGCCGACATCGCCATGACCGTGTACCGCACGCTGCAGGAAGCGCTCACCAACGTCGCCAAGCACGCCGGGGCAGCCTCGGTAAGAGTCGGGCTGATCGCCGGCGCCGGCCAGCTCTCGCTCGAGATCGCCGACGACGGCATCGGGCTGCGCTCGAGCGACCTCGACAAGCCCGCCTCGTTCGGCCTGCGCGGCCTGTCGGAACGGGCGCAGCGCATCGGCGGATGGCTCGACGTGACGCCCGCCGCGGCCGGCACCTGCCTGCTGCTGTCGCTGCCCATCCCCGCATCGGCTGCCGCGGGCGAGGAGCAGCCATGATCCGCGTCGTGCTGGTGGACGATCACGCGCTGATCCGCCGCGGGCTGCGCGAAACGCTCACCGAGGCCGGCGGCATCGAGGTGGTGGGCGAGGCGGGCAGCTACGCCGAGCTGCGCGCCGTGCTGCGCGAGGTGCGCTGCGAGGTCATCCTGCTCGACCTCAACCTGCCGGGACGCAGCGGCATGGACGTGCTCGCGGCACTGGCGGCCGACGGCAGTCCGGTGCGGGTGGTGGTGCTCTCGCAGTATCCGGAAGACCAGTACGGCATCCGTGCGCTGCGCGCCGGCGCCATGGCCTACCTGAACAAGTCGGCCGAGCCGGCACGCATCGTCGAGGCGGTGCGCGCCGTGGCAGGCGGGCGCAAGTACCTGACCCCGGAAGTGGCGCACCTGCTGCTCGATACCGTCACCGGCAAGGCCGCGGAGGCGGCGCACGACCAGCTCTCGGAGCGCGAGATGCAGACCCTGATGATGATCGCCTCCGGGCGCAAGCTCTCGGAGATCGCCCAGGCGCTGTCGCTGTCGCCCAAGACGGTGAGCGTGTATCGCGCCCGCGTGCTCGAGAAGCTCGGCGTCTCCAGCAACGCCGAGCTGGCATCCTACGCACTGCGCAACGGGTTGATCGAGTAGCGCCTGCCCGCGCCATGCGGCCCTTCCCCGCACGGCGCACTTTCAGTCGGCGATCAGGCGCTCGCCCGGCGAGGCGACGATCACGCGGTTCTTGCCGGCGCGCTTGGCCTCGTACATCGCGTCGTCGGCGCGCGCGAGGGCCTGCTCGAGCGTCTCGCCGCGGCGCACCTCGGCCACGCCCGCCGAAAACGTCACGCGCACCGGCCCGGACCGGTGCAGGAACACGTCGGCGGCGAGCGTCCGCTGCAACCGGCGCACTGCCTCGGCGGCATCGCGCGCGCCGGCCCCCGACAGCAGCAGCACGAACTCCTCGCCCCCGTAGCGCGCGGCGCAGTCGCCCGGCCGCATCCCGGCGGCCAGCACCGCCGCGAGATGGCGCAGCGCGTCGTCGCCCGTCTGATGGCCGAGCGCGTCGTTGAGCTTCTTGAAGTCGTCGACGTCGAGCAGCGCCACGGCGAACGGGCGCGTCTGCGCATCGCAGGCGGCCAGCATGTCCCTGAACGTGCGCTCGAGCCCGCGCCGGTTGAGCAGCCGGGTCAGGTGATCGGTCATCAGCTGGGTGCCCGTCGAGCGCAGCTCGCCGGCCAGCCGCTCCACTTCCTGCTCGAGGTGCGTCGCGCGCTCGGCGGCCGCCGCGAAGTCGTGCTTCGACGACTCGATCTCGAGGTGCATCGAGCGCGTATCCTCGATCAGCCCGCGCACCGTGCCGGCGAGCGCCGGCAGGTCGTCCGCGCGTTCGATCTCCCCGATGTAGGCGCCCAGCTTCTCGCCGAAGCGCGCGCTCGATGCGGTCAGGCCGCGCAGCCATTCGATGCACTGCGCGATCATCGTCTTCATCATCTGCAGCGAATCGCGTCGCAGCTTCAGCAGCCGCTGGTGCTCTTCCGCGGTGCGGCGCAGCAGCACGCGCGCCTGCTCCAGGTCGCGCGGATCGGGCTGCCCGTCGCGCGAGCCCAGGTTGGCGCGGATCGCGTCGAACTGCTGGCGCACCCAGGCCTCCTCCTCGACGAGCCGGGGCACGGTCTCGCAGATCGCCGCCAGCAGCGAGGTCAGGTCGGCCAGCAGCCGTTCCGCGTCGATCGCCCCGGCGGCACCCCGCGGCGCCGTTTCCACCGCCGCGTCGTCCGGGGCGTGGCGCCACGACTCGACGAGGCTGCGCAGCCGGATGGCCAGCACCTGGTCGTCGCCGCAGGCCAGCACCCGCGCCAGCGCCTGCTTCTTGCGGGCCAGCGTCCAGTTGCGATGGCCCACGTCGAGCTGGCGTACCGCCTCGGCGACGAGCGGACCGATCGCCGCGGCGCGCACGACCCCGCCGACCGCCCGCCAGGCCTGGCCGTAGCGCTCCGGCGTGGGGGGCAGGCCGTGCTCCGCAAGGTAACGCAGCGCGCTGCGCGCCAGCCGTGCCGACTCGCTGTCGATCGGTGTGGCAGTCGTCATCGCATCTCTCCCGAAAGAACCGCGCCGTGCACCGGCGTCTCGAATGCCCGCTTGCCGGGCGTGGTGACCGCGCCGATGGCGCGGATCCGGTCGATCGTCGCGACCAGTTCGTGCGCCGGGACGGCCGGCGCGAAAAGAAAGCCCTGCATGTCCCGGCAACCCATGGCGAGCAGGGTGCGCGCCTGCGCAGGCGTCTCGACGCCCTCGGCCACGAGGTGCAGGCGCAGGCTGCGGCCCAGCGCCACGATCGCGCGCACCACCGCTTCGTCCTCGGCCGAGACGCCGAGCATGCGCACGAAGCTGCGGTCGATCTTCAGCTTGCGGATCGGCAGGCGGGTCAGGTAGGACAGCGAGGAATAGCCGGTGCCGAAGTCGTCGAGCGACAGCCCCACGCCCAGCTCGCGCAGCGCCTGCAGGGCGCCGAGCGTGGAGTCGAAGTCGCGCACCGTGCACGACTCGGTCAGCTCAAGCTCCAGCATGCCCGGCGACAGGCCGTGCGCGCGGATCGCGTCGCGCACCGTCTGCGCCAGCGAGGGGCGCTCGAAGTGCAGCGTGGACACGTTCACCGACACCTGAGGAATGCCCGTGCCGGCATCGTGCCAGGCGCGCATGGCCGTGCACGCCTCGCGGATGGCCCACTCGCCGATGGGCACGATCAGGCCGCTTTCCTCGGCCAGATCGATGAACTCGATGGGCGGCACGATGACGCCGTCGCGCCGCCAGCGCACCAGCGCCTCCACGCCCACCGGCGTGGCGCGCAAGGCATCGACGCAGGGTTGGTAGTGCAGCTCGAACTCGCCGCGTTCCAGCGCCTTGTGCAGGCCGCTGAGCATCGTCAGGCGCGTGCCGGTGCCGGCCTTGCGCATCGAACCGTACCACTTCACCGTCTGGCTGCCGAGCGCCTTGGCCGCGGCCAGCGCGGCATCGGCCCGCGACAGCAGCAGCCCGGCGCCGTCGCCGTCGTCCGGATAGACGGCGATGCCGGCGCAGCACGAGACGAAACACTCGGTGCCGGCGACGGCGAACGGACGCCGGAAATCCACCAGCAGCGAGTCGACCAGCGCGTTGATCTCGGCCTGGTCGCGCACCCGCGGCAGCAGGATGGCGAACTCGTCGCCGGGCAGGCGCGCCAGCAGCGGCTCGCGGGCCGGCCGCGCGCCGCTCTCCGCGCCGCGGGCGGAGAAGGCCGCGAGCGCTCCGGACAGCCGTTCGCCGATCAGGCACATCACCTCGTCGCCCGCGACCTGGCCGAGCGATTCGTTGATCCGCCTGAAGCTGTCGAGGTCGAGCGCGACGATCGCCAGCCGGCCGCCGTGCGCGCGCGCCGCCACCACCGCCTCGGCGCACAGCGCAATGAAGCGGTTGCGGTTGGGCAGGCCGGTCAGCACGTCGGCGCTGGTCAGCCGCTCGATGTCGGCCTCGGCGCGCACGCGGTCGGTGATGTCGCGGATCACGCCGCGCAGCATCGACACGCGTCCGCCGGCATCGCGATACGGATCCACCTCCACCCGCGCCACCAGCCGCTGGCCGGCGATGGTGCGCATCGGAAGGTCCATGGAGAACGATTCCTCGAACCGGATCGCCGCCTGGGTGCGGCGTCGCAGCTCGAGTCGATGCGCTTCGTCGGGGATCAGCCGCATGAACTCGTGCTCGCTGATCGAGACCCGCGGATACTCGAATCCCATGATCGCGAAGCTGCCCGCCGACCCGCGGAATTCGCGCGCATCGAGATCGAAATCGAAGCTGCCCGCGCGGCTGGAGTCGTACACGATGGCGAGCCGCTCCTGGCTCGCCAGCAGCTCCCGCTGCACGCTGACCAGCCGGTGCAGGTGCTTCAGGCGCGCCGACAGCGCCACCCAGCGGGTCGACTTGGCGAAGACGTCGACCGCGCCCACCTCGCACAGGCGATCGACGGCCTCGTCGACCTCGCGGCCGGTGAGCAGCAGCACCGGGCAGCGGGCAAAGCGCGTGTCGGTGCGCAAGCCGGCATGGAGCCCGAGCGGGTCGACCCCCGGAGCCGAGGCGTCGACCACCAGCACGTCGGGCACCCCGGCGGCATCCTCGGTCATCAGCGCCTCGATCGACCGATGGACCTCGACCCGGAAGCCGCATGCGTGCAGCGCCGCCGCGGCGGCGCTGCGCCATGCCGCGTCCTCGTCGACCAGTGCAATCATCGGTAGCCGCTCGATCGGCCCGCGCCCGGCCACGGCGTGGTCAGCCGGACTTCCGATCTGTCTCATTTTTCCGCCACTCCGCGCTCGATTCCGACCAGTAGATCGACTCGACATCGACCATCTCTTGATTTCGACCGCGCATTCGGTAGATTTAGCCCCACCCATCGCCCGAACCTCTCTCGTGCCCCCCTCTTCCTCCCGGACCGCCGGCTTTCCCCGATCGGGCTTCGCCCTTCCGCTTGCAGTATTGAGTGCGCTCGCGGTCTTCGCGCTGCTGTGGTGGCAGCCCGGCCGACCGACGGTCGGCGATGCCCCCCCGGATGGCGGCTTCGTTGCCTCGGTGCCGGCCTGGACGGCCGCCGTCCTGGCTGCCTGCGCGCTGGTGTCCGCCTGGCTGGCCTTCGTGGCCGGACGCGCCTGGGTCCGTTCGCAGCGGCAGATGGGGCGCCTCGCCGCCGATGCCGCACGCATCGCGCTCGGCGAATACGGCTGGCGCGCCGGCAAGGCCGGGACGCCGGCGCTCGAACCGGTCACCGAGGCGCTGAACCGGCTGGCCTCGCTCGTCGCGGCAGCCGAATCGGTCGTCGGGGATCGCGATCGCCAGCTCGCGACGATGCGCGGCCTGGGCGGCCTGTCCTACTGGGAGACCGACGGCGAGGGGAGGTTCACGCGCGTCGAATACGAGGCATCCTGGCCGCGCTACCGGCGGGTCCAGCATGCCGGACGACTGCAGTTCGACGGCGCGCGGGCGCTCGAGCCCGCGCCGTGGCAGGCGGTGCAGGAAGCGATCGCGCAGCGTCGCGCCTTTCGCGATCTGCCGCTCGAGCGCATCGATGCCGAGGGGCGCAAGGTGTGCGTCCTCGAATCGGGCAGCCCGTGGTTCGACCGCGACGGGCGCTTCCTGGGCTACAGCGGCGTCACGCGCCTGATGACCCCCGAGACATCGACGCGCGGCGAGGCGGGCGCGCGCGTGGCGATGCAGACCAGCTCCGAGGCGATGCTGCTGATCGCCCTGGAAGGCGACGGCGCCGGGATCCACGGCTCCAACGCCGCGGCCCACCGGCTGTTCGAGCGCGATGCGCCGGCGCTCGAAGCCGAGCCCGTCGGGGCGCTGCTCGCCGACGACGAGGCGTCGGTGCGTGCCGAGCTCGAGCAGGCGCTCGCGGCGCATCGCCCGCTGCGGCGCACGCTGGTCGTGCGCAACCGCTTCGACGAGCGCATCGAAGCGTTGGCGCGGCTCGAGCCGGTTCCCGGGCATCCGCGGCTGGCCGTGCTGGCACTCGATCCGCGCGAGCCCAGGCTGGCCGCGCTGCGCGAGCGCGCGAACGCCGAGGAATCGCTGCGTGCGCGCCTGGCCGACCAGACCCGCCGGCTCGAGCGGGCGATGCGCGAAGCGGAGTCCTTCGCGAGCAGCCTCACGCACGATCTGCGCGCGCCGCTGCGCGCCGTCGACGGCTTCGCGAAACTGCTGCTCGAGAACCACTCGGCGCAGCTCGACACCGCCGGGCAGGAATGCCTGGCGCGCATCCTGACCGGCTGCGAGCGCATGGACGACATGATCCATGCGGTGCTCGCGCTGTCGCGCATCGACCACCGGCCGCTGGCCGCCATCCCGGTCGACCTGGGCCGCATCGCCGCGGAAGTGCTGGAGACGCTCACGCGCCAGGACCCGGCGCGCCGGGTCGAGGTGCGCATGGGCAAGGCGCTGCACGCGCACGGCGACCCCGCCCTGCTGCGCATCGTCCTCGAGAACCTGCTGGGCAATGCCTGGAAGTACAGCGCCCCGACCGAGCATGCCGTGATCCGCTTCGAAGCGACGACCGACGCCCAGGGCCGCCGGACCTTCTGCATCGCCGACAACGGCGTCGGCTTCGACATGCGCCACGTCGATCGCCTGTTCGGTTTGTTCCAGCGGCTGCACGCCCCGGAGCGCTTCCCCGGCAGCGGCGTCGGCCTGGCCACGGTCAAGCGCATCGTCGAGCGGCACGGCGGATCGGTATGGGCCGAGTCGGCGCCCGGGGACGGCAGCCGCTTCTTCTTTCGCCTCGGCAGCGCCGCCGACGATCAGCGGCCGTCCATGGCCTCCGAGACCGGCGAAGCCGCGGATGCGGCGTCCGGTCCGCCGCCCGTGATCGCCTGATCGACCATCTCGCGCACCAGGCGGTGCTTGAGCCCCTCGATGTCGGCCGACATGAGTGAGGCCATGCTGATGACGCCGGTCAGAAAGCCCAGCGTCTTGCAGAAGAGCGCTTCGGCGAGGTGGCGGACCTCGGTCCCGGCATCCGTGCCGGTGCCGGCGCAGGCGCCGATCATCTCGGCCAGCGTCTCGAGGAAGCGGTAGGGATTCGGGCACGGTGCTCCGTCCCCCGGCTCGGCGGGGTCGACGCTGCCGTCTCGTATCGAGAACACCACCCAGTAGTGGTGCCGGTTGTCGAGCCAGTACTGCAGGTAGCCGTCGAGGTAGGCGCCCAGGCGCTCGGGCGGGCTGCTGCACTCGTGCGCCCGGGCCAGCGCATGCTGGTAGGCGCGCAGCAGAAGCTCCACCCAGATGTGCTGGATCAGGTGCTTCTTGCTCGGGAAATAGCGATACAGCGACATCGGCGGCACGCCGATTTCGCTGGCCAGCTTGCGCATCGAGATCGCTTCGTAGCCGCCCTCGTCGAACATGCGCAGCAGAAGATGGACCGCCTGCTCATGGAGACGGCACTGTTCGCTGCGTGTGCGCCGATGCCGCGTTCGGCCGGATGCAGAAGAACTCATGTCGTCTTCGAATCGTCAGGGCGCATCGGCGCGCTACTCCGTTCGGGTTTCGGCGACAGGCGGATTCTGACAGCTTCGAAGCTGTTTCGGTACCGGCCCGGCCTTCTTCCGGCATCCGCGCAACGATGCACCGGGACGCGTTGCGCCTGGGCGGGCGGAAACGCGGTAGGTCCGCGTATTGCGTTCGCGTACGCAATAACGTAAGTTTCGTGCCTGCTTCCGGGATTGCAGCACCGCCCAGCCGGGCGGACTTTCCCATTGACATGACGCCGCCCGAAGAGCCCGCTATCGCGGACCGGTTCCAGAGTCTGCATGGCGTCATCGCGGCCGTGGTACGCCTGTTCGGCCGCGGCGACTGGACGCTCGCGCGCGGACGCGCTGTCGAGGCCTCGCTGCGGGCGATCCTGCTCGCCTGGGAGCGCGCCGAACGCAACGCCGTCGACGAGCAGGTGCGCGGCGTGCTGGAGGTGCTCGCCCGCGCCGATCACTTCGATCCCGCGGTGACCGTGGATCGCGGGGATCTGATGGAGCGCCTGCTCTCGCTGCGCGAGGGCCTGCTGGTGCACGAGATCCTCGGGCATCCGCAGTGGGAAGGCGTGCGCTGGGATGCGCCGGCGGACCCTTCTGCGGCGCAGGATGCCGTCCTGCAGATGTCCGACCGCTTCGGCGGTCTGCTCGCGAAGGCTTTCACGCGTCTGCACAAGGCCGACTTCCCCCTGGGCGATCACGTGCTCGTCAGCGTCACCAACCGGCGCGGAACGATCGTCGAGGTCAACGAGCGTTTCTGCGACATCAGCGGCTATCCGCGCGCCGAGCTGCTGGGCGCCACCCACCGCCTGATCAGTTCCGGCCGCCATTCGCGGGGATTCTACCGGGAGATGTGGCGCAGCATCCGCCGCGGCGACATCTGGGACGGCGAGATCTGCAATCGCAGGAAGGACGGCACGTACTACTGGCTGCACTCGACGATCATCCCGGTGCCCGGCGAAGGCAGGCGGCCGCACGAATACGTCTCGGTGTGCACCGAGGTCACCGCCTCGAAGGCGGCCGAGGATCGCCTCTGGCTCCTCGAGCAGGTGGTGGCGACGAGCGCGGGCGGCGTGGTGATCGCCGACGCCCTGCGCCCGGGATACCCGATCTGCCACGCCAACCCCGCCTTCGGCCGGCTGCTGGGCATGCCGGAGGCGGCGCTCGGCGGCCGTTCACTGCGCGGCCTGCTGGCCGCCGGCCAGCGCGCCGAGGTGGTCGACGAGATCGACGCCGGGCTCGGATCGCCGCGCGAGACGACGCTGACCCTGCACGGCGCCCGGGCCGGCACGGCCGGCCCCGAACCCTACTGCCTCGATCTGCGCCTCTCGCCGGTCCTGCACGATGGCATCGTCACCCACGTGGTCGGCGTGGCCATCGACATCAGCGAGCTGGCGTCGACGCGACAAGCGCTGGACGATCGCGAGGAGCGGCTGCGGCGCAGCCAGGCGTACGCCGGCGTCGGCACCTGGGACTGCGACATCGCGACCGGCGAGCTGCACTGCTCCGAGCCGGTCGGGCGGCTGCTCGGCCGTGCCGCTGAAACGGCCGGGACGACCTACGAAAGTTTCCTGGCGACGGTCCACCCGCGCGACCGCGCGGCGGTCGAAACCGCGGTGGACGCAGCGCTGACGCTCGGCAAGCCCTACGACATCGAGCATCGCTGCGTGCGGCCCGACGGCACGATCCGCTGGCTGCGCGCGCAGGGACGGGTGACGCGCGACGAACGCGGCCGCCCCGCCCGCATGCTCGGCGTGGCGCAGGATGTCACCGGGCGCAAGGCGCTCGAAGCCGATCTGCAGGAGATCCGCCGGCGCCTGGCCGAGACGCAGCGCCAGGCGCGCATCGGGGACTGGGAGGCCGATCCCGGCAGCGGCGAAACCCGCTGGTCGCCATCGCTGTACGCGCTCTACCGGCGCGATCCGGCCTCGTACCGGCCGCGCCTGGACAGCTTTCGCGAGTGCGCGCATGCGAAGGACGCCGCATCGGTCGACGCGGCGATCGATGCGGCACGGCGCGGCGCCCAGCACGAGTGCCTGCACCGCATCGTGCTGCCCGACGGCGGGCAGCGCTGGGTGCGCCTGCGCGCGGGCGCCCGGCTCGACGAATCGGGCCGGGTGGTGCGCCTGCACGGCAGCGCCCACGACGTCACCGGCGAGCTGCGCCGCAGGGATTGCGCGCGCCTGCTCGAGGAGGTTCTCGCGTCGACCGGCGACGCGGTGGCGATCGCCGATCGCCACGGGCAGCTGATCGCCGCCAATGCGGCATACCGGCGTGCGCTGCGCCGCGAGGAGGACCAGGACGGGCCGGCCGCGCTGCACGAGGCCTGGGCGCCGCCGGGTCGCGACGCGATCGGGCGCGCGATCCAGCGCGGCGCTCCGGAATTCCGCTGGAGCGGCAAGCTGCCGATGCAGCGCGCCGACGGATCGACCTTCGTCGTGCGCAGCAGCATCGGCACCGTGCTCGATGCGCGCCGCGACGTCCGCTACTACGTGCACACCTTCCGCGACGCCGCCGCGGCCGACGCCCGGCCGGAGGATCCCCGGCAAGCCGACGGGCCGATCGATGCGGCAGCCCTGGACGCCCTCGCCGATGCGGGCGATGCATTGCGCGCGCCGGTACGTTCGATTCTCGGTTTCGCGCAGCTGCTGGCCAGGCGCCCGGAATTGTCGATGGTTTCGCGCGAGTACACGCGCCACCTGCTGCGCGCCGGCCGCCGGCTGCTGGAATTCAGCGGCGAGCTGCTCGATCTGGCTCGCGCCCACGGCGGCCGCCTGGCGATGCGCCCCGGGCTGCTGTCTCTCGATGCGGCCATCGATGCCGCCCTCGCGCGCGCGGCGGCCTTCGCGGCCGACCGGGGGGTGCAACTGCGCCGCGAACCTTCGCTGCCGGTGTGCGTGCGGGTCGATCGCGTACGCATCGAGCAGCTGATCGAAGCGCTCGCACGCAGCGCAATCGAATGCGCGGGCGACGCCGCGGTGATCCCCTTCGTCACCGGGCTCGACGGGGCCGGCGGCACCGCCTCGATCCGCATCACCATACCGGAAGCCCGCGGCGACGAGCGGCCGCTGCGCCGCTGGATCGAGACGCCCCGGGATCGCGGGGATTTCGAGGGCGCCGGCCTCGCGGTGCGCATCGCCTGCCTGCTTGCCGCGCGCATGGGCGCGACGATCCGCATCGAAACCGGAACGGCCCCGGGCGCCGCCATCGTCGTCGACATCCCCAAGGCCTGTGCGGACGCGCAAGGCACCGGCACTTCCCGCCCGCGCCGTCTCGCCCGGCTGCTCGGCGCCGGAGCCACGCCCCCGCGCATCCTGTACATCGACGACGACCACGGCAGCCTGGCCCTGGTGCAGGAAGCGTTCCGCAAGGACGAGCGCATGCGCCTGCTGGTGTCGCCCTCGGCGATGCTGGGAATGGAGCTGGCGCGGGCCCATCGTCCGGAGGTGATCCTGCTCGACGTCGACTCGCCGGGCGTCGACGCATTCTCGGTGCTGCGCATCCTGAAGGCGGACCCCGACCTGGCGGCGATACCGGTGATCGCGGTCACCCGCGATGCGACGCCCGACGCTCAGCGCCGCATCGAGGGGGTGGGCTTCTTCCGCTTCATCGAGAAACCGATCTCCATCCTCGAGCTCGCGCGCGTCATCGAGGCCGCATTGGGGTCTGTCTAGGCGCGGGCGGCAACACGGGAGCCGTCCGGAGCGCCGGCGCGCGGGAAGTGCTTCGCCAGCATCGCGGCGAACTCCTCGACGGGCATGGGCGCGCCGTACAGATAGCCCTGGAACAGGCGGCAGCCGATCGCCTCGAGGAAGACGCGCTGCTCGGCCGTCTCGACGCCCTCGGCGATGGCCTCGATCGACAGGCTCCTGGCCAGGCCGACGATGGTCTGCACGACGACCGCGTCGCTGCGATTGACCATCATCTTGCGCACGAAGGACTGGTCGATCTTGAGCTGATCCAGCGGCAGGCGCGTCAGGTAGGCGAGCGAGGAGTGCCCGGTGCCGAAGTCGTCCATCGAGAAGCCGATGCCGAGCGTGCGGATCTCGTTCATCTTGCTCACCGTCTCGTCGATGTCCAAGACCACCATGCTCTCGGTCAGCTCGAGCTTGAGCCGGCCCGAATCGATGCCCGCGCGACGCACGGTGTCGCGCACCTGCGCCACGAAGTCCCCCTGGCGGAACTGCCTCGCGCTGACGTTGACCGCGAGCTTCAGCTGCTGGTATTCGGGCATCTCCTCCCATGCCGCCAGCTGCGCGCAGGCGCGCTCGAGCACCCAGGCACCGATGTCGAGGATGAGGTCGCTTTCCTCGGCCGCACCGATGAAATGGGCCGGGGACACCAGCCCGCGCTGCGGGTGCTGCCAGCGCAGCAGGACCTCGCCGCCGATGATGGCGCTGTCGTGGTCGACCTGGGGCTGGAAGTACAGCCGCAGCTGTCCTTCGGGCAGCGCCCGCCGCAGATCGGCCTCGAGGGCGATGCGCTCGGTCATCGCGGCGTGCGTCTCGGGATCGAAGAAGCGCAGCGTATTGCGCCCCGATCGCTTCGCCTGGTACATGGCGACGTCGGCGCGCTTGAGCAATTCGTCCACGCGCTGCTCGTGCCCGGCGAACACGTTGATGCCGATGCTCGGCGTGCTGTGGTACTCGTAGCCGGACAGCAGGTAGGGACGGTTCAGCGAGGTGCGGATGCCCTCGGCGATCGCGGCGGCCTCCTTCATCGCGGCGACCGCGTCGGCGCTGAGGTCGCTGACGATGATCACGAATTCGTCGCCGCCCTGCCGGGCAACCGTGTCGGTGCTGCGAACGCCCGCCGACAGTCTCCTGGCCACCTCGACCAGCAGCAGATCGCCGACGTCGTGGCCGCGCGTGTCGTTGAGCTCCTTGAAATGGTCCAGGTCGATGAACAGCACCGCCGCGAAGCGCCTGGTGCTCGCGCTCGAGCTCATCGCCTGGTGCAGGCGATCGCGCAGCAGCCGGCGATTGGGCAATTCGGTGAGGGGATCGTAGTAGGCCAGATTGCGGATCGTCTCGTCGGCCTTGCGCTTCTCGGTGATGTCGGAGAGCACCGCCACGTAGTTCTCGACCTGGTCCTCTTCGTCGGTGACGGCGGTGATGCTCAGCCGCCCCAGGTACAGCTCGCCGTTCTTGCGCCGGTTCCACAGCTCGCCCTGCCAGTGCTTGCAGGAATCCAGCGCGGCGTGCAGCCTCTGGTAGAAGATGCGGCTCTGCCGGCCGGAAGCCATCAGCTGGCGCGGCGTGCGGCCGATCGCCTCGTGCGGCTCGTAGCCGGTGATGCGGGTGAAGGCGGGATTCACCTTGAGGAAGACCTGCCTCGCATCGGTGATCGCGATCGCCTCCACCGAGTCGAAGGCGATCGCGGCGATGCGCAGGTCGGCCTGCGCGCGCCGGCGCTCGGTGACGTCGGAGGCGACGTCCACGAATCCCAGCAGCTTGCCGCCCTCGTCGTGCAGCGGCTGGATGTCGAACTCCAGCCACAGCTCGCGTCCGTCGCAGCTGCGGCCCGGGAGCTGCGCCCGTACGCCCTCGCCGCGTCCGAGCGCGTCGCGCACGCGCTCGAGCGATGCGCTCGGGCGCGGATCGACGATCAGGCTGTCCGGCGTGCGGCCGAATGCCTGCGCGGGGTCGTAGCCGGTGATGCGCCGGAACGCCTCGTTGACCCACACGATGTGCTGGCGCGCATCGGTGATCATCACCACGTTCGTCGTACGTTCCGCGACCAGCGCCAGCCTGCGCAGCTCGCGCATGCGCTCGACCAGATACAGGTGCTGGCGCCGCACCGACCGTGCGGCGGGCTCGGCGACGAACAGGGCGAGCGTCAGCAGCACCATGAAGGTCAGCACCGACCATGCCCGCGCCTGGTTCACCGCCGCGAGCTGGCGCTCCCGCGTCAGCGTCGCCAGCGCCTCCACGAGGCGCTGCGCCGCCTCCAGCGAGATGCTCGCCTGCCGCTGCACTGCAGCGACCAGCCCTGCCGGGACACCCAGGTCTTCGGACATCGCGTAGCTGATCAGCGCCCGCGCCGCCGACGTCAGCTTCACGTTCTCCGCCGCCCACGCCGCCCAGGCGGCGTTGAGCTGCTGGGTATCGGGCTGGCGCAGCGCACCGTGGGCGGCGAGCATCGTCTCGAGCCGCTCGGCGTCTTCCTCGGCCCGGTGCAGCAGCGCCTCGAGCTCCTGTCCGAGCGGGTACGAGCTGGCATCGGAGAAAGTCATCGAGACCAGGCGGCCGATGCTCTGGCTGATCCAGCGCTGCGAAGCGACCAGGTCTGCGAGGCGGGCGTTCTCGACGCGCTCGTGCTCGGCGCGGCCGGCCTGCCAAGCGTGCAGCGTGGTGTGGATGCCGACCACCAGCAGGACCGCGTAGACCGCGATGCGCACGCGCCGGTGCATCGGCCTTCCGCCGCCCGCGGCGAGCCCGAGCCCGTCCATCCATCCCTGCGCCTGGAGCCGGCGCAGGCGGCGATTGCGCGCCGCATACCAGACCAGCGTCGCCAGCGAGGCCAGCAGCGCCGCCGCGAGGAACAGCGTCACCGGGTCGGTGCCGCCCGCCCCGGGCTCCTCCGTCGCGAAGAGGAGAGCGATGGCGACGAACCCGCTGCCGGCGACCCGGCGCAACCGCGCCGACTCGGGGCGCGCCTGCGCCAGGCGGCGGCGCAGCGCGCTCACGATCGACGAAAACAGAGAGGTGCTCACGGCGTCATCCGCACGGGAGCCGCGACGTTCAGAACGACTGCCAGTCGCCGTCGGTCTCGCTCGGCTCGGGCGCGGGCTTGCCCTGGGCCGGCCGCGGGCGGGCGGAGGCGCGCTTGCGGATCGCATCGATGGTGGACGTGGCCGCCGCCGCCGCGCTCGAACGGATCGCCTCGACCTGGCTCGGCTGCCGCTGCGCCGCCGCGGCCGCCTCGCCGCCGGCCGCGGCGGACGGACGCTCCGCCCGCCCGGCGCCGCGCTCGAGCCGGAACACCGCCACCGCCTGCACCAGCCGCTGCGCCTGCTCCTTGAGGCTGGAAGCCGCCGCCGCGCTCTGCTCCACCAGCGCCGCGTTCTGCTGCGTGTTGTGATCCATCTGCGACACCGCCTCGCTCACCTGGGTGACCCCGGCGCTCTGCTCGGTGCTCGCCGAGTTGATCTCCCCCATGATGTCGCTCACCCGCACGACCGAGCGCACCACCTCGGTCATCGTCTCGCCGGCCCGATCCACCAGCTGCGCCCCCTGGTCGACCTGCCCGACGCTGGCGGTGATCAGCTCCTTGATCTCCTTGGCCGCGCCGGCGCTGCGCTGCGCCAGGCTGCGCACCTCGCTGGCGACCACCGCGAAGCCGCGGCCCTGCTCGCCGGCGCGCGCGGCTTCCACCGCCGCGTTCAACGCCAGGATGTTGGTCTGGAACGCGATGCCGTCGATGACCCCGATGATGTCGGCGATCTTGCGCGAGCTCTCGTTGATGCCCTTCATGGTCTCGATCACCTGGCCGACGACCTCTCCTCCGCTGCTGGCCACGGTGCTCGCGCCCTTGGCAAGCTGGTCGGCGAGCTTGGCGTTGTCGGCGTTCTGCTTGACCGTCGAGCTGAGCTCCTCCATCGACGCGGCCGTCTCCTCGAGCGCGGAGGCCTGCTCCTCGGTGCGGCTGGACAGATCGAGGTTGCCCTGGGCGATCTGCGTGCTGGCCATCGCCACGCCCTCGGCATTGGCGCGCACATCGCTGACCACCCGCCCGAGGCTCTCCTTCATGGCGGCCAGCGCGCGCAGCAGGTCGGCGACCTCGTCCTGGCCGCGCGCATCGATCTCGACCGTGAGGTCGCCGGCGGCCACGCCGTTCGCCGCCTGCACCGCGTGGGCCAGCGAACGCGAGATGCTGCGGATCAGGAAGAACCCGAACAGCGCGGCGAACAACACCCCCGCCACGATGGTCGTGATCGACACCGCGCGGATCTCGCCGTAGCGCTCCACGCCCACGTCGAACTCGTGCTGGGCCGCGTCGAGCTGGAACTTCTGCAGAGCCTGGATACCGGCGCCCACCGGCTGGTACAGCGGGCGGATCCGATCGACGACGACCTGGTTGGCCCCGGCGACGTCGTTGGCGCGCAGCTTGTCGATGGCCGGCTTCAGGCCTTCCTGGACGAAGCGGGCACGATCCACCGCGAAAGTCGAGGCGATCTCCTTCTCCTTGGGATCCTTGACGGCGGCGGAGTAGGTCTCCCAGACCCTGGTGATCGCCGCGATGTTCTCCTCCACCGCCTGAGTGCTCTGCCGGATCGTGGGCGCATCGGGCGTCACCAGCGCGACCGCGATCGCCAGCCGATTGCGCAGCAACCGCTCCTGGATCTCGGCGATCTGCCCCATCGGTATCGTGTTCTTGCGGTAGACCGCCTCGACGCTTTCGTTCGTCTTCGAGATGCCATATAGTCCAAGGCTGCCAATCACGATCAGCAGCAGCGAGAGCAGGCCCACGACGGCGATGAGCCGCGTGGAGATCTTGAATCGGTTCATAGTCTCCTCCGGTTGGTCGATATCGGGCGAGCGCGAGACTTCTCGCACCACCGCCCGGAAAGGCTATAGCGTTCGCGTACGCTAACTAGCCGGAATTACGGCTGGATCGCCGCGCTTCTACGGATGCGTCCGCCCGGAAGGCAGGGTCCGCCCGACGGGCGGCCGGGAGCCTCGTCTATCGTCTGGTAGCGTGGCTTCGGAATCCGCGGAAAGGGGCCGGGACGTGAGGAACGCAAGGCCGGGATGGCCGCTTCTTGCCGCGACCGCGGGCTTTCTGGCGGTCGGCATCCCGTACTGGCTCATCCCGTACAACAAGGTCAATCTGCCGAGCGCCCTGCCGGCGGGAGGCCTGCTGCTGGTCGCCGCCCTGGCGCTGCTCCTGCGCGCATGGGGCGTCGCTTCGCTGCCGCGAGCGATCGCCGCGATGGGCGCGTCGGTCGTCGCGGCGGTCCTGGTGCGGGTGCTGGTCGAGGGCGTACGCGACCCCACGTCCCACAACCTGTGGCCGCTCGAGGTCGTCATCGCATCGGCGGTGGGTTTCGCCTGCTCGGCGGCAGGGGCGATCGCCGGCAGCCTGATCGCAATGCTGGCGAGGCATTTCGCGCAGCGCAGGGAGTGAGCCGGGCCCGACTTGAAGTAAGTCCTCTATGCGGCGCAGTGCGCTGCTGCTGCGCTGGCCAGCAGCGGAATACCTATGGCTTGCAGAACACGCTCAGGACGCGGACTGTGTCTGCGCGGATGACGTAGGCCACACGGATCAGGTCGCCATCATGCGGCTGATCCCGAAAGGTCATCATGAACCGGTTCTTGCCGAGTTCGCTCCCTTCTCGGGCAGCAACGATCTGGAGCCTTTCCTTCAGATCGCGCCAAGTGCGCTGTCGCTCCGGGCTGCCAGCTGCCCAAGCGTCATGTAGGCTTCGATCCCGTGGTCGATTAGTAGCCGAAAGCCATCAGGCGAGCGCGCGAAGCGCATCGTCGTCGTACTGCGCAAAGACAGCTTCGGCCCACGCCAAGTCCTCGGCATCCGGCTCGCTGGGAATCATGCTGGCCGCCGCGATGCTGATTGGCTGCCCCACATCGGTCTCCTCCCAAAGCGCGTCGTGACTGAACTCGCTGATCTGGACTGCCGTCAGAGGCATGGCCCAGTCGATCACGTCGAGGAGAGTCTCGATTTCCCCGGCCGAGAACTCGGACGCATCGGCCGGGAGAAGCCACAGGAACTCGCGGCGCGCACCGGCCGGAGTCGGCACCGCGCGCTCAGCGATGCTCCCGCTGGCCTTCAGGTCGTCAAGGACCTGATAGATGCCTGCTGGCGTCGGTCCGTACTTGTTCTTCAGGTACGCGGTCTGGCCACTGATCGACACACCGTGCTGCCGATAATGCATGACGTCAGCGAACCAGAGAACCTTGTTCAGCTTGGTAGCCCCCAGCTTCTCCGGAGGCGTGTGCTGAACCACGAAATGCACCATCTTGGTCAAGCGATCGATATCGCCGTCTTGGTGCTCATTCATCGCTTGCTCCCTGTGTACTACTCAAGCGAAGCGCGGATAAAAGCACGCATAGGTGAGCGCGTAGCGAGTAAGCTCGCGCGGTCACAGGACACGCCAAGCGACGCCGGCAAAATGAACGTCGGAGAAATTGGGGTGGGCGATGGGATTCGAACCCACGACAACCGGAATCACAATCCTCGCCTCAATCGAGCATTGGCGCGGGTTTCCGGCCGATTCCTTCTAACATCAGCGGCTCCGATCCCACGGTTCCATGCGGGTCTCCGGGGCCATGTTAGAAAGTTTTCCGAGCCTGCTCCCGCGGCTCGAAACGCGACAGCGTAGCATCCGGCGCGACGGGCTTGCACCACCAAGCCTGCCGGTCGCCTCGAGCAACCTGCATGTCGACGGCCCTGGAGACATAGCCGGCCAGCACGATCCCCTCCGGCCCCAGCGCGACCAGGCGCACGTCGGCCAGCGCCGGCAGCAGATCCATCCGACCGCCGGCGCCTGGCCAGCCGGGACCGGCATACATCAGGCGCGCGAACAGCCAGCCGGTGTCGCTGTTGCGAGTGACGCGCAGGATGCCGCGCATCGGCTCGAGCGCAGCGACCTCGGCGCTCGACAGCCGGCGGCCGGAATCTCGCAGAGGGATTGCGTCGACGAGCATCTGACTACTGTACACGCGAACAGTGGCAACGGGGCTTGACAATGAACCGCTAGCGGTATATAGTTACTTCACTGCATGACGCAGTACACCGACCGGCGGTGAGTAGCCGGGGAAAGCTCAAAAGGAGCGTCATCATGGGCAAGCCCAATTTCATCGACATCGCCGAGTCGTTCGAGCTGTGGTCCGAGTACGTGGATCCCGACGCGACGATGACCAGGGCCGAGTTCGACGACCTGCCCGTCGCGGCGAAGATTAAGCTGCAGGCCGAAGCGTTCGGCGGCGCCGCGGCGGTGATGGAAGCGATGGCTGATGCCGGAATCGAAGGCGACCAGGACTGGGACGCCGAAATCACGGTCTACACGATGAGCGACGGCAGCGTCGTCGAGGTGTCCGGCCCCGAAGTCGCCGCGCGCTGATTGATGCCGCAGTTCACGCCACGTTCACACCCCGCCCGCGACGCGCTAATTTCGATCTCGCGCGAGTTCCCTGGGGCCTGGCAAGCGATCGAGCGGCTGCGTGCCACCGCATCGGGCGGGTGGCCGTCGTTCTGCTACGCGCCCATCAGCGCGGTCTATATGGCCCTCTCGGAGGAAACGGGCGGCCATCTCGGTGTTGATCGAGCCGCCGACGTTGCCGCGGTGGCGGCGCTCGCGGCCTGGCGGATGACTCAGGGCATCTATCGATTCGACCCGGCTGTGTACGACGCACTGCTCGCCACGGAGGACGCCGGCAGCATTCCGGCCGACGTGCTGCAGCGGATGCCGGAGTGGTGTGTGTACGTCGAGTCGCCGGGCATTTTCGACCCGACGCTAGGGGCTATCGATGGGTTCTGGGCGCACATGGACGCGCTCGCCGCCGACGACATCTCGCTGCGCGTACTCACGCTGGGCGAGAGGGGGCTGGGCGCGCTTACGCTGCCGCTCGGCCGGTGGACGATCGGAGAGGCGCTGCAGCGGCAGGCTGAGGACGCGCGCTCAGCCGGTATAGATGCGCGCTCGGACATTGCCGCTGACACGGAAGTCCTGTTCTCGAAATTCCTGTCGCTGCTACTCTATATCTGCTCGTCGGCCGACGAGATCACCGGCAAGCGCGGCCGGCCCGGTAACCCCGCGCCTGTGCGCACGCGGCGAGATGGCTGGAGACTATTCCCCGCGGATGGCCCGCGCACGTGGGATGTCGGGGTGCGCATGGGGGCTGCGCTGCGCGCCGCGTACCGTGCGGCCGAGAGCGGCGTCGGCGGGGATCGCCACGGCCCTCGGGGGCACGTACGGAGGGCGCACTGGCATGGATTCCGTAGCGGCCCTCGCAAGCGGGCCGACGGCACCGACATCCCGGCCGGCGAACGCCGCTTTGATCTGCGCTGGCTCCCGCCGATCCCCGTCAATCTCAGTGATATCGACGACCTGCCATCGGTGATACACAATGTCAGATGAATTGCGCCCCGATAACATCAAGAAGGGCCGCGGGTATCACGTCAGATGGACGCCAGAAATGGACGCATTTCTCGGCAAGATAGCAGACACCGACATCGCTCGGCGGCTCGGCTGTTCTGTAAAGAGCGTGCGCGATCGCCGAATCAAGCTCGGCATCCCATCGAACTGGTCCAACCGAGAAATACGGTCCGACGTAATAGTCATCAGCCCTGAGTCCGTCACGAAAATCGAAGAGCTGGCACCACTACTCAGCGACGAGTTGGTCTCGAGCGGCGTCCCGGTTCGCTCACTCAGCGCCGCGCAGGTCGTCGAGATCGCCGTGCACCGTCTGCTCGAGCAGATTCGACGCGATCGCACGCGGGCCGCCTATAGGACGCAGAAGAAATGACGCCGGAGCAATTACGCGTCGTCGTGAGAGCGATGCGCCTACCCGATGCTTCAGCGGCGGCCGCTCGCGCCGTACTCGTGGATGGTCAACGCCCGGCGGACGTTGCGCGGGCATGCGGCCTCAAGCAGACGTCGGTCTCGCGCACGATCAAGAGGGTCTTGCGAACCTATGACGAGATCGCGGCGGCCGGTCCATGGCCTCCGCGGGAGGCCGCCGATTCGTCGCTTTCGCTCCCGCCCCTGCGCTGATACCTCCGCACCCACGATCGCGCCGTAGCGGCGATCCTCGCGAGCCGCGGGGCTATTCCCAGTGCCGCGGCAGCGGCACAGTCTGGCCGGCCAACGCGTGCGTGCAGTCGCCGAGGCACTGGATAGCGCCATCGACGACGAACGAATGGCAGACCGATGGCGGCGCACCGTCCACCCCTGCGTCGGCGCCATCGTAGCGAACGAGCACCGACGGCTGAAACGTTGGGCGCTCGGCGCTGCCGTTCCAGAGCCATCGCGGGCCCGGGCCGTCTCCTACGCGAACCTGGTGCGCGTGATCACAGCCCGGGCACCAGAACAGCAGCCCTCCGCCCTCGATGCTGCGCAGAACCGCACTTAGCCTGCCCATCACTCCCCCCTGTTCACCCGAGCGCGCAGCTCCTCGTACCAGCTGCGCGCTTCGGTCAATCGCTCGATGTCGATGTGACAGATCGCGTAGTTGGCTCGGACGGTGTCGAGCGTGTCGGCGAGATCGATGACGGTATCGAGTGCGACCGCATCGGGATTGGCTCGAGGTGGCTCGGCCACGGCGGCAGCTGCGGGCACGCCGGCGGCAGCGTTGAGCTGCAGGCCGATGCGAGCAGGCAGCCGGCAGCGAGGCAGATCCGCCATGGCCGCGCGCCAGGCGGCGTCGAGAGTTTGGACGCGTTCATTGAACAGCTCCTCCTTCTTTGCAGCGCGCGCGGCCGACTGTGCCGCGATCCCATTCAGGTCGACCTCTGTTTGTCGTGCCGCGCGCTCAGCGGTGATCTGCCTCGACTCCCAGCGCGCGCGCTCTTCGCTGACCCCCTCGCTATGCCCGAGCCACCCGGCGCCGAGGAGGGCGAGCGCGAATACGCCCAATGCGCCGAGCCACGTACCGATCCCGCGCATCATGTGTCGGCTCTCATGAGCCGCCGCGCGCGGTACTCACGCATTGCGAGTTGTGCCGTCGCCCAGTTTCCTGGCCAGTCCTTCGGTCGCGGCTTGCCCGGCCGCCAATTGCGCAGGTAATACGACCAGGCCGCGTCCATGTCATCGGGCAACGGCCGGTGATCCGTCCAGAGCAGTAGCCGTGCGAAGCCGAGCGCGAGCACGTCATCCGTTATGAATGCCTCGAGCAGATCGGCAACCATCGGGCGGACCCGGTGGGCGGCGCACAGGTTGCGGGCATGGGTGTTGCTCGATGGGTGCCCGAGCACCGCTATCACTCCGCCGCGCTCGAACTGGGGCAGGCCACGGGCCGGCCCTCCTCCGCGCTGTCGGCGGTGGATGAGCTCAGACTCCTGCAGGCAGATGGCCAGCAACAGCGTGCGCGCCGCATCGCTCGTCATGCGCGCCGGCAGTTCGGCGAGCGCGGGGTCGATGGCGCGCTCGATCGTCTCCATCGGCGTCATCTCATGCTCCTCAGCCGGCGCGCGATGATCCCTCGATCGCACCGGTCCGCATACCAGTGCCTGCGGTAGTGCCGGATGATGCAGTCGGCGGCGAGCGCGCCCAGCAGCAGCGTGGAGACGATCGTCGCGTGCTCGGGCTGTAGCGCCGGCCGGAAGATGCCGGCGAAC